>Ga0335085_10000494_pt1 | contig 110584 bp, 102 predicted proteins | sample Lox_Sample_45_FD_206712 | JGI IMG/M metagenome (GOLD analysis project Ga0335085, IMG submission 206712) | Soil microbial communities from Loxahatchee National Wildlife Refuge, Florida, United States - Lox_Sample_4.5 | ecosystem: Environmental > Terrestrial > Soil > Wetlands | place: USA...
GGTAGTGGGCTACTTTCAGAAACCTTCCGAAGGTTTTTTGATTGAACATTGAAAAAGCTTTGGCATTTGCTCATTTTAGATAGAAAACCTTCGGAAGGTTTGCGGTCAATCGTCAAAAGTAACCCACTACCGCAACGAAGGAAGGAGCAAGGCGGTGCAACAGTTTAACTAATGCAGAAATGAACCGGACACTTTTCTCTTTAAGTCCGCCAAAAGCAGGCGGAGATGACGCTCGCTGGCCCGACCCGGATGAGCATGCGGCTGGATGAACCCCTTAATTCTGCTTCTCGATCTTTACTTCAAAATCCGTCCCTTCCCACCGTTTCGCATCTTTCCAGAAAAAAGTGAAACGTGCTGCGCTTCCTGAAGGAAGATCCATCGTCGGTAAATCCGCGATATGAAGACCTATGCCCGAATCACGGGTCTCAATGTCTGCGATCGTTTTCCAGTCATCCGGAGTCCAGTGAATGACGGCGGGAGAGCGCACTTCAACGCGAAGAGTTTTCTTTGCCGGGATGCTTCGGCACTTGTGGCTGAAGCGCCAAAGTGCAAACCGCGATCCTTTCTTTTCCGTAATATACCGCTGTGTGGTTTGGGAAGGCCGGTCGAATACTTTTCCATCGCGCAACGACCTGCAGAGTTTGATGTACTCCGCATGGGCCCACACAAGGGGCATCGCCGAGCCCGACGGCCGTCCAAAAAACAACTCTCGGTCGGGCATATCGGCCGAATCCCAGATCTGTTCTGAGATCATTCCCCCGTCGTTCGCAAAGGATTCAAGGGTCTGTTTCAATTTCTCCGCCGCCTCACGCCGGCCTGCTTCCAACTCAAAATGGGCGCGCTCGCCCGTAAGAAGCGGCCACGCGCGCCCCGTGCCGGTGCCGTCGAACGCCGATCCATCTTCATGTTCTCCATAGCCGTCGTCGTCGTATCTGTGCCAGCAATCGCCGAACGGCGTGTTCACTTTGAGCAGGGCGTCAATCGCTTTCACCGTGTCAACGATCCGGCGGTCGTGGGGCGAACGAAGTCCGAACCGGACCAAAGACAATGCGTCGGGACTGATAATTTCCGTTGCCGGCGCGGCAGATTGTCCGGGCGGGCGATTCTTAATGGAGACAAATCCGGCAGCCGGAGATGCGGCATCGCTTATTTCCGGGGGAGCAATGCGCACATAGTAACCGTCGACTCCAAGTCGTCGCGACAACTCCGTGTCCGAGACATAGGTCCATCGTTCGATGTCGGAATTCCATGCGTCTGCGATCTCGCGAAGATATTCGGCAACGACCGATTCGGCGCTGCGGTCTGCGAGGTCCGCGGCGGCAAGCAATCCTGCAATTTCAACCGCAAGCGTAAACGGAGAATAACCGGGGTCTTCTTCCCAGCGATCTTCTTGTGTCACTGGGCCGTTGAGAATCAAATACTCCGTCGCTTTGCGGACCATCGGCCAGAATTGTCGCGCGCCGTCTTCCGTTAGCGCTCCCTCGCGACAAGCCATATCGACGAGAAGGACCGGGAACGCTGTTTCATCCATCTGAATTCCGTTCCAGTACGGCGATCCGTCGAGCCACATATTTTGAGGCCAGTGACCGTCCGTAAGCTGGGTCGATTGCAAATAACGGAGCACTTTCAATGCCTCATCATGTGCGCCTGCGGCCAACAAAGCCCCGGCAGTTTCCACCAGGTCTCGCGGCCAGACGAGATGATACCCTCCGAGGTCGTTGTCCCCCTTCGCAAAACCCCACGGGATCGAAAGACTTGCGATGATCCCGCCCGGCGAACCCTTTGACGCAGAGCTGCGAAGCACAAAAGCGCTGCAGCGATAGATGTCTTGTTTGTTCGGTTGAGTCGATTCAAACCTAAGCAGTTTTTTTTGCCAGTCAGTCCATTCCACCGTATACGCAGCCAATGATTTTTCAAATTCTTCTTCCATCGCCGCAACCGCATGTTGAGCGGCTTGAGCAATATCGCTGCCGAAGCCGACGGAGAGTATGAAAGAACCATTCGACGCTTGCAGGTCGACCTCCCCCGTCAGCGCGACATTTCCGTTCTCCGCACGTTCGTATTCCCACTTCATGCACTTATGCTGCATGACATCCTGCCAACCGTCGGAAGATCCGACGAAGCCGGCCGATCGTTTAAGCCAAGGAGCTGAACAGACAAGCGCGAGAACCACACCATCGCGCTCCGCAAATAAAGCGGACTTTCCGTTGCACTCGCCAACCCATGCGGTATTGCCCATCCCAAATTTTTTTACATGCGGCGCAAGAAGCGCATACAGATGATAGTCGCGCAACTCGCCTTTCAGGGGAATGAAACGAGTTCGCTGAAGAACTGCGTCGAACCGGGGATGCGCGATGATCTCTTTTTCGATGCGGTATCTTCCCTGGTTGCATGTATTCTCGATATGATAGGCAGGTGCGCCTTGGACAAGATAACGCACGACGCTCTTTGTGTGGCGTTTCTCTTCTGAAAAGAAATCCATCCCGCTCGTCACCATGAGTCCGAGGTCACGCGTACACGCCTGATCCACATCGGGATAGTAGATCTCGTTGAGAATGCCGTGACTGAGGGTAAACCAGACCCTGCTTGCAGCATTGACAGCCGTGCCTATTCCGCTCTTGGCGCTCGATGTCCATCGGGGTCGAATTCCCGGCCAGCCCGGTGCATTGTTGTTCTTGTCAGCCACGCCTCATTCTCCACATACAATTATTGTGCCCACTCGATAACGGACTTTATTTCATCCTGCGGATGTTCCCCGAATGCTTTTGCGAAATCCGTACACGCATACCGATGAGTGATCAGTTTATCGACATACCCTTTCCATATTAGATCAGCGCGTGCAAGATCGTCTGCAGCCATCTGAAAGAAATCCCTCCCAGCATTCACGCTTCCTACGATGACTTGATTTTTCAACACCAGCTGGCGCATCAGCATGGCGCCAGGAATTTGTAATGGCCTGTCGCCGCCCGGAATTCCGGTCAACACATATACGCCGTTCGTTGCAAGGGCATCGAGGAGATTGAAATCCAGAGATGGAATGCCGGCGGCTTCAAGGATGAGGTCCATAGGACCAACTGCCGACGCAACGTTATTGACCGGCACCTTTCGCCCGTCGATGTATTTTCCCCCGATGTCTTCCAGCCATCGAGGACGGGCGGATCCCCCATCGACGATATCAAGCCCATACACCTCCGCTCCGCGGAGCCGCAGCACCATCGCGCCCAAGAGCCCAATCGGACCAAGTCCGGCGACGAAGCATCGTCTTCCGTGGAGCCAGTCCGGCGTAGACGGGGCGTCGGGCAATCGGGCAGTTTGTAATCGAACAGATTCATCGATCGCTTTTTCAACAACCGAGGTCGGTTCTGTCAGCACTCCTGTCGCGCCAAGTTCCGGGGAAAGGTAGACGACGTATTGTTCCTTGTCGACGACACATTCTGTTTCGTACCCATCCATCCCCCATATCCCCCGTTCAGAGAAGTCGCCGGTTGAGCACATGTCGGAGCGATTCATCAAGCACGAAGTGCATTTTCCACATCCGCGGCGAACGGTAAAGACTGCGAGGTCGCCCGGTTTCACGCGGCGTACATCCTTTCCCACTTCCACGACCCGTCCCAACATTTCGTGGCCGATAACAAGGTCGTTGCTCCCTTCGGGCGCGCGGGATCGTCCTCCGGCGACCTCTTCGCGATCTGTTCCGCAAATGCCGACTCGGAGAACTTTTAACTTGATCTCATCCGGTTTTGAAAGTTGAGGCTCGGGCCGGTCTGCCATTCGCACAGTTTTTGTTCCAGGCACTAACGCTAATGCTTTCATCGTTTCTCCTTCTCTTCCGGTTTCCCAAAAAAATTTTTTATCGCAGCAGTCAACAGTATCCCAATGACCGCTCCGCCTATCCCTAATACAGACACCGTTTCATACCCCCATGTTCCCGCAACCCAGCCTCCGATCACTGCCCCCAGAACTCCTGCGACTCCCGTGCTTGCATTGAAAAGTCCCAGCCCCTCTCCTTCATGGGCTTCCGAAAATTGCGCGGTGATCTCGGTCCCGGTAACGCTGAGCAGAGACCAGGCCAGAACGACAAACGCGAAACCGATCACGGCAAGCGGTCCTCCGAGCGGGAAGCTGAATGCTCCGATAACGACCAGTACGAGGAACGCCAACGCCCGAACGGCAAGAGCAGCGCGAAACACCGGCAGCGGGCCGAATTTCCTCGACCACGTGCCGGCCGGTGCGTAGAGGAAAAGCCCGGCAGTCGCTGCAACGGCGAAGCCGATCGACGACAGCGAAGGGTCGACGCCAAACTGGTGTTTCATCAACACCGGATAGAGTGAAAAAAACGCAGCAACTCCGCCAAAGCTGATCAACCATGCAACAAGAAAGATACCGAGAGGCGACACGATCGACCGGACGAGATGTTCCAACGTTTTGGCGTTGAGGTGATGGTAAAACGATTGCGGCGACCCTGCGTTCAACTCTGCATGCCGGGACGGATATGCCAACGTAGGCCGCGACGGGTGCGCAGAGACTATCGTGCCCTTCATCGACAACCCTGGAAGGCATGCGATCATCGTAATTCCCGATGCAATAAGGAATCCGAGGTACATGTCGATCCCCGAAACAAAACCGGCAAGCAACAATCCCACGACTTGCCCTCCTCCATAAAAAGTTTGAAGCCATCCGATGCGCTCGTCCCATTCGGAGCGCGGATGAATTTCGACGACAAAAAGATTTGCGACTGTCGCTGCGCATGCAGCTCCGGCTCCCTGGACAAAAGCAAGAACGAGCCGTTCGCCGAGAGCCGAAACGAAAGGAAATGCTGCGAGTGCGATTCCGGCAGCAGCCAAACCCAGCACGAGCAGCGATCTGTGCGAATGACGTCGATCGGCAATTCCACCCCACAAAGGCGCCGACAGCCCGCCGAGGTTAAAGGCGCCCATCACTAACCCAATGTCCGCAAGAGTTCCGGTCCTCCCGACAGAGAGAGGGAGAATAATCGGAGCCAATCCCGCGACGGAGGCTCCGAGAAGGGCGTACGAAAGAAACCATGGCTCAACCCACGAGCGCCAATTGGGCGACCTCTGCGCGAGTGTCGCATTCTCTGCGGTCATCGTCCTTCCGATTATTTCGGAAAATATTTTTCACTCCCGCAACAACGCCGTTATCGGAATTGTCAAGCAGGCTTGTTCATTAGGAGACGAATCGGTTTACATATTGTTCCATTCCATCGCGAACTTCCCAACCTCGCAGCCTCAAATGGAACGTCGTGGCGATCGCGGTCATCGCCGGCTAGATACTTCATTCGGCAAAATGAAATTATCGCCGGTTATTCGCTGAGCTCATTGAGTATATCAAGGGCTTTTTTCTCGTCGTTGCGCGAGACCATCAGTTTCACTCCCGCAGTGCTCTGGAGGGACGGAAACATGCCGCCGGCATCGTCTTTGACGATCATTGCAGCGACGCCGGACGATTCAAGACGGCCTTTCGCCAGTTCCGCGTCGATATCGTTCCCAAAGGAGGCGACCACTACCCTATCAGATCCCATGTTCTTTCTCCTCGGCGAAACTCAAATGCCCATATTCGCAAGCACTGAGCTGATGTAATTGACGGTCTCAACAAGCTTCGGGTGCGACACTTCGAATTCTTTGACAGATTCGGAGATGCCGTCGATCGAGAGTTTGAGGAGTTTCGGGTTTTTCTTTTTCCGCGAAGCCTCGTGCGTCGACCGCTCGATAAAACCGATAATGCTCTCCGCTTCTTCGGAATGGATTTTCGAGAGCTCGGCAATGTCGTTTTTAAGCGAACCGAGCAATTCCAATAATTTGGTCTTATCCTTCTCCGGAAGAGAAGCTTCTCGGCGGATGATATTCTCAATTTTTCCGAGCGTCGTATCAACCATGGTATTTGGCCTTCGATAAATGTACTACTTTTTCTTGGAGGGGTTCTTCCATTGGACTTCCTTTTTGTGTTCCGACTGATTTGAGTAGCGAGCGAGCACGAAAAGCAGATCGGAAAGCCTGTTGAGATACACGAGAACTGCAGGCTCGATCTTTTCCGACCTAGACAGCCGGACGGTCAACACCTCCGCGCGTCGGCAGACGGTTCTGGCAAGATGGAGTGCCGACCCTGCGTCGCTGCCGCCGGGAAGGATAAAAGATTCTAACTGAGGGAGTTCCCGTTGAAAGCTATCGATGGATCTCTCGAGCGATAAGGCGTGTACGGGCGCGATGTGAGGAATCAGCGTCCGTTTGTTCCTTCTTCTTGTCGCGAGGTCCGCCCCGAGCGTGAAGAGGTCCCTTTGAATTTTCAGGAGAAGAGCGTCAACCTTCTCGGGCAGCTTGCGTGAACGAACAACGCCGATGAGAGAGTTTAATTCGTCGACTGCCCCGTACGCTTCGATGCGGGGAGAATCTTTGGGGACCCTGTCTCCGCCGAATAATCCCGTCTCACCGCTGTCTCCTGTCTTCGTGTAGATCTTCATTCACCATTCACCCTTTGTCGAGCGATTTCAACAGGTGTTCGAGAGCGTTGATCTTTTCTTCGAGCGCGGACACTCCCTGGACCGTCGTCTGGATGTCCCGCAACTCTGCGCGCCTCAGCTCGTCGACCTTGTCGTGGAGTTCCTGAAGCATGAGCTCGGATTTCAGGTTCACTTGATAGTCGAGTTCCGCTTTGAGGCGGTCTTTTTTCTGAGCGCGGTTCTGACTCATCATGATCACCGGCGCCTGGATGGCTGCGATGCACGACAAAATGAGGTTGAGAAAAATAAAAGGATATTCGTCGAACGGATGAAGCCACAGCTGAATGCTGTTGAGCACCATCCATCCGAAAATAAACACGCCGAAAGAAATGATGAACGCCCAGCTTCCTCCGAACTCAGCGATCTTATCGGCGAGCCGGTCTCCGACGGTGAGATGTTCTTCCATTTCTTCGTTGACGTTCTTCGACGCCAGCGACATCACAAGGTCGTCCGTCTCGCGAAGCCGCCGGCCGATCTCGGCCATCATACCGATCCCAACAGAGGGCCGCTCTAGGAGAAATGTGATAAATTCCTGACGTTTAAGCTGAAGGAGAACACACTCTTCGGTTGCTGTGGCGGTCGCCGTTCTTGGCCGGCCGTCGATCAACGACAGTTCTCCGAAGAAATCCCCTTCGTGCAAATGGGATATCCGGAGCTTGTTGTCCCTTCCCTCCAGCGGTACCGAAATTTCTACCGTCCCCTTTTCGATAACGAACATCGACGAGCCGGTTTCTCCTTTCACAAAAAGCGTTTCCCCTTCCTTCAGCGTACGGCGTTCCCACAGCTGCGAGAGTACGTTCTGATCCGACGAGGAGAGCTTTTCGAAAATCGGAATGTTCGTCGTGACGTTCATCGGGACCACTGTGAATTGACGGAGGTCGTTATCATTTCTTTTTCGCTCGATGCTGCCAGAAACCCGGAAGTTCGTCGTAGAAATAAGCGCATGTCCGGATACCCCCGAAAAAATTGTCCAGGTTGAGGAACTCGTCGGGAGAATGGGCATTTTCATCCGGCAACCCGAACCCGAGAAGCACTGTATCGAGTCCGAGCACCTTTTTGAATTGGGCAACGATGGGAATAGAGCCTCCTTCGCCCTGGTAGAGGACTTTTTTTCCGAACCCTTTTTCCAGCGCAACGACAGCCGCTTTTACACCAGGGCTGTCGATCGGCGTAATGGCAGCTTCCCCTCCGTGCAAATCTCGCACGACGACGTCGATCGTCTTTGGCGCATTTTTTTTGAAATGCTTCTCAAAAAGCTTGGCTGCTTTTTCCGATGTTTGGTTCGGCACCAGCCGCATCGATATTTTAGCGAATGCTTTTGCCGGAAGCACCGTTTTCGCTCCCTCGCCCGTATAACCGCCCCAGATGCCGTTACACTCGAGCGTCGGACGAGACCATAACCGTTCCAGTGTTGTAAACCCTTTCTCGCCGTAGAGTTGTCGCACGCCAAGCTCCTTCGCGTACTGCTTGTCGCGGAAGGGGAGTTTTTTGAAAGAGCTCCGTTCGGCTTTCGTCAACGGTCTCACGTCGTCGTAGAAACCCTTCACCGTAATCTTTCCGTTCTTGTCGTGGAGCGAGGCGATCATCTCGCACAACGCCTGCACCGGATTATGAACCGAACCGCCGAACGACCCTGAATGAAGGTCGCGGTTCGGCCCCGTCACCTCCACCTCCATGTACGAGAGCCCGCGGAGACTGTAGCAGATCGACGGTACTCCTTTTGCAAACATGCCCGAGTCTGAGATGACAACGAGATCGGCCTTCAGCAGATCCTGATGCTCTTCGACGAATCTATCAAGGTTCTCGCTGCCGACTTCCTCTTCCCCCTCGATCAACATTTTAATGTTGACGGGAAGCGAACCTTGCTGTTTCATAAATGCTTCGACTGCTTTAAAATGTATAAACACCTGCCCTTTGTCGTCGGAAGCTCCCCGAGCATAGAGATTTTCTCCCCGCACCGTAGCGTCGAACGGCGGAGACGTCCACAGGTTCAACGGGTCGACTGGCTGGACATCGTAATGTCCGTACAACAGGACGGTCGGCTTTCCGGGAGCGTGGAGCCATTCGCTGAACACCAAAGGATGGCCGCCGGTGGGGAGTATCTGCACATGTTCCATTCCAATTGAAGACATATGATCTGCGACCCATTGCGCACACTTTTGCATATCCCCCGTATGTTCTTTTTGGGAGCTGACGCTGGGGATGGCTAAAAACCGTTTGAGTTCGGTGAGATACCGTTCGCTGTTCGACTGGATGTACGGTAAGACATGTTCCATTATTGATCCTTACGTTATTGAAGTTACGAGAAGAGTGTTGATTGAAAAAATCTTTACTGGATCGCGCTGCCGGAGGCCACATCGTTCGACACCGTCAACAAAGCAAATGCATCTCCGTCTCCATGCGTCGCCAGAAGCATTCCCTGCGATTCCACTCCCATGAGCTTGGCGGGAGCAAGGTTCGCCACAACGATGATCGATTTACCGACAAGCTCTTCCGGCTTCCTCTGCTGTGCGATGCCGGCGACGATTTGTCTTCGTTCCGTCCCGATCTCGACCTGGAGTTTAAGAAGTTTTTTCGATTTTGGGACCGCCTCGCACGCGACGATTTTAGCGACCCTCAGATCGACTTTCTGAAAATCCTCGAAAGCGATCGTAGGCTTAAAAGAAATTGTTTTGTGTTCTTCCTGCCCGACGGGAGCTTCGCCCGACGATTGCAATTTTTCTAATTCGTTATCGATGGCTTCATCCTCGATTTTTTTGAATACGATTTCGGCTTTGTTTAATTTTTGACCCGCGGGGATCGTGATCTCTCCTGCTTTGTCCCACTCCTCATCCGCAATGCGGCCCTTCATGCCGATCATCGTCCATATTTTTTCCGTAGAGAACGGGAGCACCGGCGCAAAAAGGATAGCGAGCGACCGGACCGTTTGAAGGCACACGTGGAGCGTCGTTGCGCATTGAACGGGGTCGGATTTTATCGTCTTCCACGGCTCGCTGTCGTTAAAATATTTGTTCGCAGCGCGGGCGAGGTTCATCACCTCAGCCGTTCCTTCCCGAAATTTGAAATTCTCGTAAAGGGCTCCGGCGGCCGCCGGCGTACCCTTCAACGTCGCAAGCATCGCTTTGTCTCGGTCGTTGAGACGCCCGAGGGGCGGCACTTCCCCGTTAAAATTCTTTTCGGCGAATGCAATTGTCCTGTTGACGAAATTGCCAAAGATGTCGGCGAGTTCGTTGTTGCTCTTCGCCTGAAAATCTTTCCAATAAAAATCCGAGTCGCGGGTCTCGGGGAGAATCGTCGTCATGGTATACCGCAAAAAATCGGGCTCGAACGTCTTTAGAAAGTCCTTCACATAGATCGCGTTGTTGCGGCTCTTCGAGAACTTGCCTCCCTCAAGGTTGAGGAACTCATTTGCCGGCACGTTGTCCGGAAGAACGTACCCTCCTCGCGCCATGAGCATCGCCGGAAACACAATGCAATGGAACACGATATTATCCTTCCCGATAAATGCGATATACCGCGTCGACTCATCCTGCCAGTATTCTTTCCACTTGTCCGGTCTGCCGATGCGGTTCGCCCATTCCTTTGTCGAGGAAATATAGCCGAGGACCGCGTCGAACCACACATAGAGCACTTTATCCTTGAATGCTTCCAGCGGGACGGGCACTCCCCAATTGAGGTCGCGGGTGACGGCCCGGTCCTGCAGTTTCTCCTTGAACCATCCCTCGCAATAGTTGACGACGTTGTCCTTCCATTCTTTGTGCGAATGGACGTACCGTTCAAGCCGATCTTGAAAATCTCCGAGCGGGAGGTAGAAATGCGTTGTGCTGCGCACGACGGGCGTCGTCCCGCAGAGCTTACATTTCGGGTTGATCAGCTCGACGACGTTGAGCCATGTCCCGCAGTTCTCGCACTGGTCGCCGCGCGCGGATTCATAGCCGCACACGGGGCATGTCCCTTCGACATACCGGTCGGCGAGAAACATTTTGTTCACTTCGCAGTACAGCTGCTCTTCCTGCTTTTCCTTCAGAATTTTCTTGTTGTAGAAATCGAGGAAAAATTCCTTCGACGTGTCATGATGGATCGGCAGCGACGTACGCGAATAATTATCAAAGCTGATCCCCAGGTCGGCAAAGGACTTTGCGTTCATCGCATGGAACCTGTCGACGATGACCTGGGGAGAAACGTGCTCCTTGTCGGCCGTGATGGTGATCGGCACGCCGTGTTCGTCCGAGCCGCAGATAAAAAGAATCTCCTTGTGCCTGAGCCGTTGGTATCGGACGTAGATATCGGCCGGAAGATATGCCCCCGCGAGATGGCCGAGGTGGATCGGGCCGTTCGCATACGGAAGGGCAGCCGTCACCAAAATTCTTTTGAACTTATCGCTCATTGAGTAAAAGCCGTTTAAGCCGGATTGAGAGTGAAAGCAATACTAACGGAAGATACACATTTCCGCGAAGAAGTTCGAGAGCGCGCTCGACAACCGCAACCGTCGCCGGAAGGTCTGCATTGCCAAAGCGAACAATGAATCGCGAGAGCGCCTCCTTCTGATCCTGATTGATGATCCCGGCCGGTCCGCGTTCCTTGAGAATGAGCGCGTCGCGAAGCCATACGAGAAGCAACAGCAGGAATTGCTCGACGGCGCCTCTGTCGTTCTCGCCGATCCGTTCGTCGATCGCTTCAAGCACTTTCACCGTCTGTCCCCCCAACGTCGCCCGCAAAAAATCGACCGCCTCTTCTCTTTTTGCGCCGACGTCGCCGGAGATCAGTTCGAGAGCGTAGGAGTAATCTCCGCCCGCGAGCCGGGAAACGAGCTGCGCCTGCACAGGATCGACGCTCTCGCGTTGAACAAGGGCCTGTTCGATGTCGGTGTCGATCAATAGATCACAACGGATGCTCTGGCAACGCGAAACGATCGTCGATAAAAGCTGTTCTTTTCGCGACGTCGTGAGAAGAAAAATCGTATCGCTCAAAGGTTCTTCAAGAACTTTGAGGAGTGAGTTTGCCGATGTGTCGTTCATCATCTCGGCCTCAGAAATGACGAAGACTTTTTTCCCTTTTTCGAAAGCCGACATCGACGACTCTCTCTTCACTTCGCGGATGCTGCCGATGTTGATCTGCGTCGCTTTCGGAATATCAAAATGGAAATATGGATTCCTCGCCTTCTGGTCCAGCTGCGAGCGAATTTCGTCCCTGAGGTCGGGCTGAAACTTACTCTCTGCGCTCCCGCTTTTATCCCCCTTGCCCGCCGGAAGCGCAAACACAAGCCTGAGGTTGGGGTGCTGAAGGTTATGGACTTTCTTACAGCTCGGACATGCATCGCACGCTTCGTTCTGTTGTCGCTCGCACAAAAGGGCCTTTGCGAACTCAATGGCTAACGCATCTTTTCCGACTCCGCGCGGGCCCCACAAAAGATACGCATGGGCGATCCTCTTCTGGTCGATAGACCTCCGGAGGATTGCACGCGCGCGTTCTTGACCGATGATCGAGTTCCAGCTCATGAGTAATTTAGAATGCCTGCCCGATGCCGATTTGCACCACGCTGAACGAGCCCGTGAGGAATTTTTGATTGAAGATCCATTGGCGTGCCGGAGTTTGTTTAGGGTCGTACACCCGGAGGCCTAGGTCGAACCGTATCGGTCCGACGAACGTTTCGTATCTCAGGCCGGCCCCTGCGGCAATGGCGATGCTGTAACCTTTGATCTCGTTCAGACTGTTCCATAAGTTTCCATAGTCGACGAACATCACACCCATAATATTGTCGAGATTAAGGAACCATAGTTTGCCCGACTCCGGAAACAGACTCACCCGCGATTCCATGTTCCCTTCGAGGATGACGTTGCCCCCCTGGTCCGGGTTGTCGAAGGCCGCCAGGTCGCGCGATTTCCACCCGCGCACGCTTCCGCTGCCCCCGGCAAAGAATTTTCTAGTAGGAGGCACCGGCGTCGTATTGTCCGGATCGTAGAGTTCCGCAACCCCTCCGCGCAGCTTAAACGCCCATACGACAGACTTGCGGCCCCCGTCGGAAAAATAATGTCTCGCAAGAAAAGACACCTTGTAATACTGGGAATACGGCAAACCCGACCCAAGACTGTTGAACAGTTTGGGGATGAGTCCCGCCTCTTCCACCGAGATGGAATGAAAAAATCCCAGCGAAGGCGAAAAAACATCGTTTGTTTTGTCCCGCTGCAGCGTCAGCGTAAGAATGGAGTTGAACTGTTTCTCCCGTGTTCCGGTGAAGGTAGTGATGTCAACTTTTGTCGTGTCCGGAATGTTGACTCCAACGCGCTCGAGGTTCCAATCTGCGTAACCAAAAGTGTATTGCGCGAATTTGGTCGTAATGCCGATCCGGTTGATCAGCGTGTTCAGGTCGTAGTATTTTTGCTTCTCGTAATCGCCCGAGATCGTCCAACTCGCGCTCGTTTTATTGCTGAAAAAATATGGCTGGACCATTTGCGTCTCCAGTTCCGACTTCGTGAGGAGCGTCGGCTCGTTGATCCCTTCTCTGAAGGCGCCCGCGAAATTAAGATCCTGGATGGACTGAAGGCGAAAACGGGCGTTCGCCGATAAATTCCGCGCTTGTCCGAAAAAATTCCGATTGCTGTACCCGATGCCAAGGCCTGCGTTGAACGCGTTGTTCTCATCGTCGACGAGAAGCTCGGGCGTGACCTCCTGGAGATCGCGTGATGGAAGAAGGATGCGGATCGGAATGAACGGCGGCATGGTCGTATCGACGGTAGTCTGCGACTCGATCTTTGCGTTCTCAAAGATGCCGAGACGGTTGAGATTTTGCTCCGATTCGATCTTTTTATCTTCGTTGTAGACTTGCCCGGGAGCAAAGTCGAGCTGACGAAAAATGATGGTGGAGTCGATGGTGTTTTCACTGGATACGAGGTCGATCGGACCGAACGTGTACTGCTCGCCGGGATGGTAGGAAAAGTTCAGCGTGTAGTCCTCTGTCGAAAGATAAAACAGAGCCGGAGTGTTGTCCACCTTCGCTTTTGTGTACCCGTTGTTCCGGAAAATGCGCAACACGCGCAGTTGTTCCTGTTCGATGATGTCCTTGACATACGGGTCCCCCTGTCTGATCAGCTGGCCGTCGTAGATTTCCTTTTTGACGGGCGCCGGGAGGGAATCGATCCCCAGAATCCTCAGCGTGTCGATGACGGAGCGTTTGTTCTCTTTGATAAAAATCGTCAGATCCACTCTCTTGTTTTCATCGTTGAACTTCACCGACGTATCGACGGCTGCATGGGAGTACCCGTGGTCTTTGAGATACTGGCGAAGGCGCAGAATATCGCCGTCGAACAGGATCGGATCGTAGTACTGCGGCTTCGACCCGAGTTTCTGTGAAACGTCATCGTAGAGGAATGTCCAGAATCGCGCAGGCGTCTCGGTGGTTTGCAGCAATTCGCGGAAAGTTTCCGCGGAGGTCGCGCCGTCAATTTTGAACGAGATCGAATTCACCTGGTAAGAGTCCGATTGACTCTTCCCGGGCGCGGGAGGAGCGGCGGAGGAGGCATCCACGACGACGAGAATCGACAGGAGGCTCCCGAGAAGTCGTGCGGCAAGCGTCATTGCAGCCGGAGTGAATCGTCGTAAAATTTGTGGTCTCAACATGAACAAAAAAACCCAGCGCACAGCGGCTGGGTTCTCTCCTTTGGCTTAAGAAAAGATTGCGACAACGGAATAAGCAGGCAATTAGTAGAGCGCGTTGAAATAGATTAGCGAACGGTGAAGCGGGTTAGTATTCTCCTTCGTCTTCGTAAAAAAAGTCCTCGTCCGTCGGATAGTCGGGCCAAATCTCTTCCATACTCTCGTACGGTTCATCACTGTCTTCTAGTTCTTGCAGATTCTCCAACACTTCAATGGGTGTCCCAGTGCGGACAGCATAATCAATAAGCTCTTCTTTGGTCGCGGGCCACGGCGCATCTTCCAGATACGACGCCAGTTCCATTGTCCAAATCATAACGCAATACTCTCCGGATAAAATTTTCTTTCACGGATACCGTCACGAATAAATTCATTGCTCTTTAGTGAGCGCAAGCTGTTCGCGTATCTGCTTGTAATCCGCATCGTCAATAAAATAGTTTACTGGATCCTTTTTCACGCCGTTCAGCCGCACCTCATAGTGCAGATGGGGACCGGTCGAGAGCCCCGTGCTGCCCGAGTAGGCGATGATCTCACCCCGTCGGACCTTTTGACCGGGATGAACGATGGGCCGGCCGAGGTGCGCATACCAGGTTTTATACCCAAACCCATGGTTGATCTCGACCGCGATGCCGTAGCCGCCGCCCGTGTTCCCCGCCGACTCGACGACACCGTCTCCCGTCGCGACGACCGGCGTTCCGGCGTCATTCATGATATCGACGCCTTCGTGCATGCGCATGATCCCAAGTATCGGATGAAGGCGCATGCCGAAATCGTGGATATTATACGTGCCTGCCATCGGTTTGATAGCCGGAATATGAGCGAATAGGTCTTTGTTGAATTTCGATTTCTTGTAGATGTCTTGATAACTTTGCTGTTCGAAAACGATCTCGCGGTCAAGTTTATTCAGCAAATGGTCCGCAAAGCTCATGAGGTCGCTCGCGTCCTTCGAAACAAGACCCGCGTTCGTCAACGGCTTCGTGCCGCCGATCCCGATCTCACGCGTATCTTCATCCACACGTGGTAGGTTGACGGCAAGCCGAAGCTGATTGTCGCGGTCGGCAAGTCTGTCCATCGTCGTTGACATGTCGCTCAAACGTGCGGAAAGGGTCTTGACTTCCTCTTTAAGAAGCTTGTTCTCGGTCGCCAAGAAGTTCACGCGGTCAACGTCAATTCCCAACACATCGCCGAGATAATGATTGACCCCGAAGATGATGCCGAGCCCGGCGAAAACAAGCACGACCATGATCGCCGAGAACTTGAGTTTAAACCCACGCGCTTCGACGAACGAAACGCTTTCTTCCGAGTAATAAAAAAGCTTTCGACTTTTTCCCATCCATCCTCACGTTTGGTGGAATGATCTTCACTTTACGTACAGTAATGCCTGAAAATATAAAAATAATGTTCTTTTGTCAAGGCGAAACCTCACGAAACCGGGATTTATCAAAAACGGGCACAAAAGGGGGTAGCGGACGACCGTTTACTCGAAATCGTGTTCAAAGTAATCGATGGCGCGCTTTGCATTTTTCTTATTTTTCTGCGTGATGACGGCTTCGAGCCGCTTTGAAAACTCTTTTGCGGCGTCGTACCCGTAGTGTTTCAGCAGGTAATCGAGAGCGATCACCTCCGCGATCACCGTGATGTTTTTCCCGGGGAAAATAGGGAGCTTGATGTGCGGTACTTCTACGTCTAAAATTGAAATCGTCGAAAGATCCAGGCCCGTCCGCGTGAAATCTTCGGTCGCTTTCCATTCCATCAATTCGATGACGACCTCTACTCGTTTCTGAAAACGGATGGCCCTGATGCCGAAAATACTCTGGACGTCGATGAGACCCACCCCGCGGATCTCCATAAAATGCTTCACGAGGTCGGTCCCCGTCCCGATGAGAATTCCCTCCCCTTTCCGCGTCACATTGACGACGTCGTCGGAAACGAGCCGGTGGCCTCTCTCGATGAGATCGAGTGCGATCTCACTTTTGCCGATTCCCGACCTCCCGATGAACAACAGCCCCAACCCGTAAACGTCGACGAACGACCCATGGATCGTCGTCTGAGGAGAAAACTGATCGTCGAGAAAATCGCTGAGAAAATAGACGGCCTTGGTCGTTTCAAGCGGCGTGCGGAACATCGGCACGTTGTGGTCGGCGGCAAGCTGGATGAGTTCTTTATCGATCGCGTTGTCGCTCGTGACCACGATGCACGGGATCGCAAACTTGAAGAGCGTGTTGAATGCTTTGATCCGCTCCTCCAGCACCATGCTGTTGAGATACCTCACCTCGGTATTGCCGAAGACCTGAACCCTGTCGTACGTAAAAAGGGCGACGTAGCCCGCAAGAGCCAGCCCGGGACGGTGAATGTTCTTGTCGCGGATCGTGTTCTCGAAACCGACCGTCGTGAGGGCCTCCAGCTTGAGGCGCGTCTTGTTCGCCTCGAAGAGAAAACCAACCGTAATGCTGTGTTTACGAACGGCTTTTGCTGTTTCAAGTTTCATGGTCGGCGTCCTGGAATCATTCAGTCTTTTGCGTTGATTCGTCGAACTTCTTGCTTCCCTTTTTTATGGAGCTTGCCTTTATACTTTTTCAATTGACGCTCGAGCTTCTCAATAGCCGCGTCTACCGACTTAATGTATTCGTCGCTCTTCTCAACGGCCTTCAACAGGGTGCCGTATACCGTAAGATGGATCTCGGCGATCTTCACGCTGTTGCGTGGACGTTCGAATCTGAGGATCACTTCTGTATGAACGATCCCATCATAATAGCGCTCCAATTTCGCTACAGCAACTCGGACATATTCGCGGAGACCGTCGTGCGGCTTAAAATGGCGCGTTGTAATTGTCGGTTCCATAATCTCTCCGGAGGCTTTACTTCTCTACCCTTCCGTTGCTTTCGGATGCGCCTGGCGATAGACTTTCTTCAACCGTTCCGATGTTACATGGGTATAGACTTGGGTCGTCGAAAGGCTCTCATGCCCAAGGAGCTCCTTCACCGCGAGAAGGTCCGCCCCGCGGTCGAGCAAGTGGGTCGCGAAGGTGTGACGGAGCACGTGCGGGCTTTGTTGGCGCAATTCCGAAACTTGCCTAAAATATTTTTTAACGATGGCGTTGACAGCTTCGGGATACAACCGCTTTCCGTTTGACCTCACAAACAGCGCATCGGTTGCATCGCGCGTTCCCGCATCAACCATTTTTTCGCGTGTCGCTTCGTACCTCCGCATCGCGTCGTGTGCTTTCTTGCCAAATGGGAGGATCCGCTCCTTGTTCCCTTTTCCAACGACCTTGACCGTCCTGTTGTGCATGTCGACGTCCGAAACGTTGAGTGCGACAAGCTCGCCCCTCCGCATCCCTGTACTATAGAGGAGCTCCAAAATCGCAGCATCCCGAACACCGTCGGGAGATCCGAGGTCGGGCAACTCCATCAGTTCTCCCGCCGCCCGCTCGTCAAGAAATTGCGGGAGCTTTTTCTCCACCTTCGGCGTGACGACGTTGTTCATGGGGTTCGCCTGAATGAGCTTCCTGCTGACGCCGAATTTGAAGAATGACCGCAGCGTAGAGATCTTTCGCACGACGCTTTTTTTCGTCATCCCGCTGTCCAGCATCATCGCAAGAAAAGCCCGGACGACGTCCTGGTCGATCCAGTCCGGATGGTTCAGCGTCTCCGGATATCTCCCCTCAAGGAACGAAACGAATTGGTGGAGATCGTTGGAATACGAAATTCTGGTGTGGATGGAAAAATTTCTCTCGTGCTCGGTGTATTCAAGAAACGACGCTATGGTTCGATTGAGCATCGTGGCTCCCTCAAACAGCTATTGCAGTTTCTTCGCGAACGAATTCTTCCTTGCAATTCGGACAGAGCAAATAGTCCCCCTTCTTTTTGGAGCTTTTTTGGACCAGATACGGGTTCTTGCAGTTTTCGCACTCCTGGAGGACCGGCTTATCCCATGAGACGAAATCGCAATCCGGATAACGCGAGCATCCATAGAACGGACGCTTCCGTTTTGTCTTTCGCTCGATAACGTCGCCGTCTTTGCACTTCGGGCACTTCAGGCCCATCGAGATCGGCTGTGTATAATTGCATTTGGGATAGTTAGAGCAGCCGAGGAACGTACCGAACGGTCCGCCCTTCACAACCAGGTCGCCACCGCATTGTTTGCATTTTAGACCGACGGTATGTTGGTGTTTCTCAAGATCTTCGTCGAGAGGTTTCCTGTTTTTGCACGCGGGGTAGCCGGTACACGCTTTGAATTGTCCGTAGCGCCCCCACTTAATGATCATCGGCTTTCCGCAGAGTTCGCACGCTTCTCCCGTCTCTTCCTGCAGCGATTTTTTGATCTTCCCCGCTTCCTTTTCCACGTGATGAAGCGCGTCGATGAACGGCCGATAGAAATCCTCCATCACCTGAACATAATCGTTCTTCCCGGAGGCGATAGTGTCGAGCTCTTCTTCCATCAACGCGGTAAATTTTACGTTGAGCACTTTCGGAAAGCTGTGCACGAGGATCTTTGTCACCACCATGCCAAGTTGCGTCGCGAAGAGTTTTCGATCCTGCTGGTCGACGTACTTCCTGTCGACGATCGTGCTCACGATGGCCGCGTAGGTGCTCGGTCTGCCGATGCCGAGCGATTCAAGCTCCTTGACAAGACTGCTTTCGGTATAACGCGCGGGCGGTTTCGTGAAGTGCTGCTTCGGGACAATGCTGCGGACCGTTGTCGACTGCCCGACAGCAAGCGTTGCGGGAATTTTGGACGTCGGGTCATCGTCGTCTGCCATCCCCTTCTCCTCAACCATATCGTCGTACACTTGCAAAAATCCTCTGAACAACGGGACGGATCCGGTTGCTCGGAATGTATACTCGCCTCCCGCAATATCGACGGTCACCTGTTCGAATGTCGCGGCCGACATCTGACATGCAAGAAAACGGTTCCAGATAAGCTCGTACAGGGCGAACAGGTCTTTATCGAGATGCTTCTTAATGTGCTTGGGGCTGAGCTTGATCGAGGTCGGTCGGATCGCCTCGTGGGCGTCCTGAGATTCTTTACGCTTCTTAAATTGGTGGGGCTCTTTGGGGAGGTACTCGGCCCCATACGAATCGTAAATGAAGTTCCGCACGGCGGCTACCGCTTCATCACTCAACCGCGTCGAATCTGTTCTCATGTAGGTGATGAGGCCGACGATCCCCTCTTCGCCAAGGTCGATACCCTCATACAGCTTCTGGGCGAGCATCATCGTCCGTTTTGCGGAGAACCGGAGCCTGCTTGCCGCTTCCTGCTGGAGGGTGCTCGTAATAAACGGCGCGGGGGCATTGCGCTTGACAGTTTTCTTTTGGAGCTCAACGATGGAGAATGATTTCTTTTGGATGTCGGTGACGTATCCCTGCGCTGTCGTCGCATCGGAGATCTTCGGCTCGGCGCCGTCGACTTTTGTGAGTCTCGCGTAAAACGGCTCCGAGTTCTCAGCCTGGAACTCGCCTATAATTGACCAGTATTCCTGGGGAACGAATTTTTTTATTTCCTCTTCCCGCTCACAAATCAGCCGGAGGGCGACGGATTGGACGCGTCCTGCGGAGAGACCGTAGTACACCGTCTTCCAGATAAAAGGGCTCAGCTTGTAGCCGACAACCCGGTCCATTGCCCTGCGCGCTCGCTGCGAATCGACAAGGTGCTCGTCGATCTTCTTCGGAGCTGCCATCGCATCGGCAATGCCGGTCGGCGTGATCTCGTGGAACAGCACGCGGAAAATATTATCGTTCTTCGGCATGATTTCCTGCGCGATATCCGAAGCGATCGCTTCTCCCTCGCGGTCGGGGTCTGTCGCAATGTAGACCTTATCGGCGCTCTCGGCGTGACGCTGAAGCTTTTCAATGACCTCTTCCTTCCCCTGGATCGTCTCATACGTGACCGCGAAGCCGTTATCGACGTCGACCCCTAACTTACTCTTCGGCAGGTTCTTGATATGCCCCACCGATGCCTCAACAACATACTCCTTCCCGAGATATTTGTTGATCGTCTTTGCCTTGGAAGGCGATTCGACGATGATAAGCGATTTACCCGTGTGTTGACTCTGTTCCTTCAATGAATTGTATCCTTCCCGTTAAACATCATCCTGCTGCCGGATTTTTGCTGATCGCTCCCTTCGAGAAGGATCGACGCGATGATCGACTTCGTTTCGGGAATCCCCGCCGTCACGTAATCCGCGAGCATCACCCGGTCGATAACGCTTTCGATCTCTTCGTCCGAAATAAGTCCGAGTTCGCGCAATTGAATGAGATAGCCCTGAGCATCCGGCGTGAAGACCATTCGTTCGGCTTCATGAAGGACGCGGTGCGAATGGGGAGAACTCTTGGAAACATCCTTTGCAAGGTTCTCGCCCGTCGAGATCTTCTCGTAGACCCAACTGAACGCAGTGCTGATCTCCGTCGGCGTGTAGCCGTTGTTCGTCAGCACGCTCAAGTCGATTTCTCCGAGAGGAGTATTGTTGCGCAAAGCTCCCATCAGGTACACGATGATCTCAACTATTTTTTCACGCATTGTCGTATGCCAAAAGATCCTGGCTCAGTAACTTCCGTCTTTGAGCCAATGTAATAAAATAAACCAGAGTGTCAAATTTGCGCCGACGCGCCCGTTTTTGTCGTTGACGCTGCCGCATCGTCGTCGTGGAGAAGACGACCTACCGGCTCGTCTTCCGCATGCAAAGCCTCACGTACCGTTCCTGCACCTCAAACATTTTTTTCCGCTGATTTGTTCGCTTGTCGTCGTAACCGAGTACATGGAGGAGGCCGTGAACGAGAAGACGTGTCAGTTCGTTGCGCACCGAGACCCGATACGCACGCGCTTGACGCCGCGCTTGTTGGACGTTGACGTAGAGTTCAGCTTCGGGGAAAGGCCGGGTTTCAATAGGGAAAGAAATGACGTCGGTGACTGATCGATGCCCCAGATACTTCGTATTGATTTTTCGGATAGCGGCGTCGCCTACTAAGATGCATGAAATTTTTCCCCCTTTTGCCTTCTCGCCCCTCAGGACCGTCGCGACAATGTCGGCGATGGTCCTCTTAGGCATACGGGGTCTGCCGTTGCCATAAAAAACGGCAACTTCGACCGTCACCGTTTTCTTTTCCTCGGCGATTTCTTCGTATGATCGGGAAGCACGGATTCGGTAAGTGAAAGTGCAACGCCCGACAGCATGACTTCCGGACCAAGCTGTGTGAAATCTCCCGATAACAGAGCCCGGTCGACATTGGCGTAGAGCGAGCATCCCCCCTCCCGTTCGACGATGAGGCCTGAGACCTTGCCGTTCTGTTCCCCGATGAACGTGACCTCTCCCAACATCTCACTCACAACATATCCAGAACAGAAATGGAGCTGCAGATGGGAGTTATAAGTATAGACGGTGACAAGATTCCCGCGTTCCCTCCCGATCATAATGTCGGGGTACACCTCTACCGCAAGTTTCCGCTTCGTACCGCTGTTTTCAACCTCGAACCGGACATTGTTGCCGCGCGCCTTCCCCTTGACGCCGAGAGCTCTGCTTAATTTTTTGAAATCAGCGGGAGTAAAAACAAACGGTGTTCTAGCCATAATTCCAACGGTAAAAAAAGAAAAAACCCCGCATCGCACTGCTCGGGGTTCACACTGGTGTTCTGATCGCTGCGGCAACGTGAAGCATCATACGCGCCATAAAAATGTAGTGAACGTTACACCCCACACATCAATATAAAAACCGACGGCCGAATAGTCAAGCCCATTTGGTAGTGACGCATTTTGATCTTTTTAGTCCATTCCATGTTGGATGCCCGCCAGAAACATGCGGACATGACGCAAATTCTGGACCGTCATTCCCGAATGATTCTATCGGGAATCCAAAATGCGTCACAATCGCCCATTTTCACTACCAGGTCAGCTCAAGCCCTTCGCGCGCCGCCGTGCACTCGAACTTGAAGTTCTTCGTCTTGATCTCTTTCGTGCACTTGAGCACGATGTCGTCGACTTTTTCGTCACTCCGGTTCGGCTCGTGGTGGAATAAAATGAGGTGCCGCGCGCCCGCTTCGGCCGCAACTTTGAGCGTGAAGAGGTAATGCGAGTGACCCCAGCCCACTTTTTCGACGTACTCTTCCGGAGTGTAGGTGCAGTCGTGGATGAGAATATCCGCTCCCTTTGCAAAATCATAGACCCTTTGGTTAGGGTCTCCGTGAATAACGGAATACGCATCCTGTACAACCCTCTCAAAATTCGTCATCCGCTGGGCCACCTCTCGGTCGAACGGTTCGTTGTCGCTGATATAAACGAGCGTCTTGCCTTTGTACTCAAGACGGTATCCGACCGTGAAGCCGGGATGGTTGACATACATCGACCTCACATGTGCCCCGAAAATTGTGAACTCCTCCTCTTTGATCGGCCGGAAGTTGATCTTTGCTCTCAGCTCGTTCAGTTGGACGGGGAAATAAATTTTGTTCATCTGGTCGGCGATGATGCGCTGAAGGTTCACTTCCTTCCGTTCCGTGCCGATGATGGTGATCTCATTCCCGGAGATCAGCGCCGGCTTGAAAAACGGAAAGCCCTGAATGTGGTCCCAATGAGGGTGGGTAATGAGAAGGTATGTATTGAGCGATTCCCCATTCGCAATGAGATGGTCGCCGAGCGCACGAATACCCGTCCCGGCGTCGAAAATGATCAGCTCGTCGTTGTCGAGCCGCAATTCCAACGAAGGAGTATTCCCCCCGTAACGGACCGTCGGCTTGCCGGGCGTAGGAATCGATCCGCGTACGCCCCAGAATTTCAGTTTCATAGTATGGTCTTTTCGAGAATCTTAGCTCTTGTATGCTGCAGCATATTCGACATAATGTTGGGCTGATTCGACCAGAGATTGCCTTTCTTCCATCGTCAGCTGCCGGACGACTTTTGCAGGTACACCCGCAGCAAGCACTCCCTCCGGGATAATAGCGTTGCCAAGTACGACTGCTCCCGCCGCAACGAGCGCGTACGGCCCGACGCAGGCGTTGTCGAGAACGATGGCGCCCATGCCGATCAAGCAATAATCCCGAATTGTTGCAGAGTGAACGACCGCCCCGTGGCCGATGGTAACGTTCGACCCGATGATCAGCGGCGACGATCCGTGCGTCACATGCAAAACGCAGCCGTCCTGCACATTGGTGCGCTCGCCTATTCTGATCGAGTTCACATCTCCTCTGACAACGGCGTTGAACCAAATACTACAATCCGTCCCGATCTCGACATCCCCCGCAATCCGCACTCCATCCGCAAGAAAAACGGTTGGATGAATCTGGGGAGACGTGCCTTGATATTGCGTGATCGTCGCCGGCATTTAGTCCTTCGCAGCGTGCGGCGGCACCCAACCCGGGCGATCCCATTTCACCAACTCAAGGCGAATGCTGCCGATGATAACTTTCATTTTTGCGACAATGGGGATGGCCGCTTCGTCGTTACTGAACCAACCGGAAAACCCTCCCGTCAAGCCAAAGATGCCGACAAAATCCGCCCTTCCGTTGAATTCGATCGTCCCGATAGGATATTTGACCGCATCGATCTCTGACGATGTCTCCTTATCCATAAAATTGATGTACGTGTTCACTTTTTTCCCGTCGACAAATGTCGGTACGTTCATTTCTCTATTCGCATGGACGTTCCCGCGCGCAAAGTAAAAGAGAGAGAGACCGTCTTGATAAATAGTGCTGATCGTATCCGATTTCTTTTTTATAGACCCCTTTTGATGGCGTATGCCTTCTTCGATACGAATGCAGCTATCGTCGTAGTCGAACGCATAATTCGCATAAGAAACGCTCGAGGAGTCCTTCAAGTCAACTCCCGAGAAGTAACGGGAGTAGAGATCAGGGTCTAACTCGGAGTAGAAAAGCCAGTGGAGGTTGACAAACGGAACGTTGTACGAATCCATGTAGGCCTGCGCCCGGTAGACAAGCGCGCCATTGCGACGTGCCGTGTCGAGGACCTGTAGTTTTACTTTTCCCAGCGCAAAAATCGAATAGCTCACCTCGTATTCCAACGTTTCCCCCACGGCAAGCATTCCGGGCACCGCGGGTGTGTCGGCAGCCGGTGGGGCATTCATCGCCTCACCTTGGGGGATGGCGACGACCATCACCGCGACAAATACCGCAACGCTAAGAAAAAGAACTATTCTCCGAGCTTTATGCCCCGCAAAGTGGAAATTGGCATGAGGTTGACGTCCAAATTTTCCGGGGGGATTCGCTCTTCGATCCATTATTGGAGTTTTGCAATTTTGGCTGCTTCCGGGAAAAGGGAGAGAGCTTTCTCCAGCTGATTATCCTGCTTCAGAATCACCGGATACCAGCCGTCGTTGCCCCAGAAATTTTTCGCGATGTGCGCTTTGAGAAGCGCCGCAATGTACTCCTTGTCTTTGACGTATTGGTCTTCTTTGAAATCGACCTTTTTCTCTTTTACGAACGTAAGAAATTCATTCATTAAGGCGTCGTCGACAACAAACTCGCGGTTGAAAGTCTGGAAGTTTCCGTTGTACTTATCTTTTATTTGTTTGGTGTGCGTCGCCAGATATGTCGTCGTGAATTCGTAAAATAGATTTCGGTTTCTCAATGTCACCGTGAACGGCGTAATGGGTTCCGGCTTTACGATATAATCCGGAGTGATCCCTCCGCCTCCGTAAATTTTCCTTCCATCGGCGGTTTTAAAAACTGGCCGCGTCGAATCGCGTTCCTCGGTATGGGTGAGATTATCCCCTTCGGTCTCTTTGCGGTCGAACGCCTCTTCCTGATACTTGTTTATCCCCTCGGCGTACGAACGCTGGATGCATCGTCCGCTCGGAGTATAATACCGCGCGATCGTAAGCCGGAACGCCGATTTGTCGGCAAGCTCAAATTGGCGCTGAACAAGCCCCTTGCCGAAGCTCGTTTCGCCGACGATAAGACCGCGGTCCCAATCCTGCATGGCTCCTGCTACAATTTCGCTCGCCGAGGCGGTACCGTTAGAGATGAGAATGATCAGAGGCGTCTTCTCAAATTCACTGTTGGTGGTCGCGTAATATTCTTCGTCGAAATCGGGACGGCGCCCTTTTGTGTACACGACTTTCCGCTGACCGGTGGTGGGGTCTCCGTCGAGGAAAAGGTCGGCCATCTTCACGGCTTGGTCGAGATATCCGCCGGGGTTGAAGCGAAGGTCCAGAATCAGCCGCTTCATTCCCTGGGCTTTGAGCTTTTGCAGCGCGCTGAGCATCTCGGAATCCGTCGTCTCCGCGAACCGTGTGACGTTGATGTAGCCGACATCGTCGTTGAGCATGTACGAGACGTCGACGCTGTTAAAGGGAATCACGTCGCGTACGATCTCATACTCAAGAATGTCCGGATCGCCCGGCCGAAGGATACTGACGGAAACCTTCGTCCCCTTGGGCCCTTTGAGGCTCTTCATCACCTGATCGTTCGTAAAGCCGATGGCGCTTTTGCCGTCGATCTTCACGATCTTGTCGTTCGATAGAATTCCTAACTGCGCGCTCGGCCCGCCGCCGATCGGCTGGACAACGTTGATCGTATCATTGACGATCGCAAACTCGATTCCTATTCCCTCAAACTTCCCGCGGAACTCTTCCGTGACGTGCGTGAGCTGTTTCGGGTCGATATAGACCGAGTGCGGGTCGAGGTCGCTGAGGAGTCCCTTGATTGCTGCTTCAGTGAGTTTCTGGGTGTCGACTTCGTCAACATAATACTTATCGGTGAGGCTGAGGACATCCTTGAACTTGCCCAGTTGCTCATAGATATTGTCGCCGGAGATAAGGGGATTGAGTTGCATCCCCCCAAAAATAGACAGAACAATCAACAGCACTACCACCGGCGCGGAAAATCTCTTTTTCATAAATCCTCTTTTTAGGTCTACCATAGAATGATGCGACAAACTCAGTTTCGGTGAGCCTCGGTCTCAACAATCAACACCATCTCTAAATCGATCAATATTGCGAGACAGCATACGAGGCATTTGCTTCGAGATTTGTGACGCGCTTCACTTTGCGGGAAAAAATCGGGAAGTTTTTAATAAATTAGAAGAAATAGCCATAAAGTCAAGCATATGGTGGCGTTACAGTTTGGATGCCCGCCAAAAGTATGCGGGCATGACGAGCGTCGGTGCACGTCATTCCCTAAACGAGGTCGTAGGCCGAATGTTTTTATCGGGAACCCGCAAGCCGAAAAATAAAAATATTCAATTGTAGCACTACTGAGTGGGCTTAACCTGTTGCCCAAAGGGTGAAGCAAAAAAAGAGTTTTGAATAAGCGCGGGATACGGATCATTTCTCCGGCTTCATTTGCGGGAAGAAAATCACGTCGCGGATAGAGTCTTGGCCTGTGAGCAGCATCGTCAGACGGTCGATACCGATGCCGAGGCCGGCGGTCGGCGGCATCCCGTACTCAAGGGCCCGGAGAAAATCTTCGTCCATCGTCTGTGCTTCGTCGTCGCCCCGCTCTTTGAGCCGCACTTGATCCTCAAAACGGGCCCGCTGGTCCAGCGGGTCGTTTAATTCGCTGAAGGCGTTGCAAATCTCTTGGCCGTTGACGATGCCTTCAAACCGTTCGACAAGCCCCGCTTCCGACCTGTGTTTCTTTGCGAGCGGCGACATTTCAACCGGATAATCCATGATGAACGTCGGCTGGACAAGATGCGGCTGCACCTTGACGCTGAATATTGCGTCGATGATCTTTCCCGGCCCGGCGGACGGTTCGATGTCGACATGCAGGTCTTTTGCTGTAGCGCGCAATTCCGACTCGCTTTTCCCCCGTAAGGCGATGCCTGTATGTTCGCGGATCGCGTCGAACATTGTCAATCGCTTCCACGGAGGCGTGAAGTCGATCGAGCGTCCGCCCAATTCGACTGAAGGACTTCCGTTCAACGCGACCGCGACGGAGTAGATCATCTGCTCCACCAGCTCCATCATCCAACGATAATCACGATACGCGACGTACAACTCCATCATCGTAAATTCCGGGTTATGCGTGCGGTCCATTCCTTCGTTGCGGAAATCCTTGGAGATCTCGTACACTCCGTCATATCCCCCTACGATAAGCCGCTTAAGGTAAAGCTCGTCGGCAATGCGGAGATACAACGGCATGTCGAGCGTGTTATGATGAGTGATGAACGGTCTAGCCGAAGCCCCTCCGTACAGCGGCTGAAGCACCGGCGTTTCGACTTCGATGTATCCCTTTTCGTCAAGGAATTTACGGAGCGTCCGTACGATGATTGTTCTTTTATAGAGAGTATTGCGTACCGAAGGGTTGACGACGAGGTCGACGTAACGCTGCCGATACCGCAATTCCTTATCCGCGAACGGGTCGAATACAACTTTGTTCCCGGCCTCGTCGGTTTTTTCCTTCACCACTGGCAAGGGGCGAAGAGATTTCGTGAGTAACGCAAGCTGTTGAGCATGGATCGACACTTCTCCCATTTTTGTCCGGAACACGTACCCTTTCACCCCGATGATATCGCCGATGTCGAGCAAGCGAAACGCGTCGTAGATATCTCCGAGATCATCTTTCTTGAGATATACCTGAATCTTTCCCTGCGAATCCTGGATGTGGCAAAACGATGCCTTCCCCATTTTCCTGAGCGACATGATCCTGCCGGCGACGGACACCGTGTGCTGCGGCGCCTCGTCCGTAAACGACTCAAGGATCTCTGCGGAAAATGCATCGCGCTCCCACGTGTGCGGATAAGGTTCGATGCCCAGCTTTCTGAGCTGGTCGAGTTCTTCACGCCGCCGAACCATAAGCGCGTTGAGTTCCTGTTGGTATTCGTGTTGGTCCATCGACGTTAATGATATGCTGGATAAATTACTGCGCGGCGGCGAATTATGGAATCTTCTTTTCGTGTGGATATGCCGGCAGTTCGAGCCTGTCGGACGAGCAGCGTTTGAACAAAGCCGTGAGCTCATACAATCGGGTAGCATGGTTCGGCGATACCTGTTCCCATTTGAACCGCCATTCCCAGTTGCCCCACGGCTTACCCGGAAAATTCATTCGGGCTTCCGTGCCGAGACCGAGCACGTCCTGCATCGGATAAATAGCCATGTCTGCCACCGATTGCGACGCAAGCCAGATAAGGTCCCAATGAATATCCTTTCCATCCGTGCCGATATATTTCTTGACGAACGATTTTTCATGGTCCGACGCATTCTTGAACCAGCCGATCGTCGTGTCGTTGTCGTGCGTTCCCGAATAGACGACGACGTTCGGCAGATAGTTATGCGGAAGGAACGAATTTTTGGGATCGCTTGCGAAAGCGAACTGCAGGACTTTCATCCCGGGAAAATTGAACCGATCTCTCAACGCGATGACGTCGTCTGTCATCAGGCCAAGGTCCTCGGCGATGATCGGCAGTTTTCCCAGCTTGAGCAGCACGGTGTCAAAAAGCTGCTCTTTGGGGCCGTCCACCCATCTGCCGCGCACGGCGGTTTTTTCCTCGGCCGGAATTTCCCAGTACGCCGCAAAGCCGCGGAAATGGTCGATGCGGACGATATCGACCATCGCCAGCGTGCTCTTGATCCGTTCGATCCACCACTGAAATCCGTCCCGCTCCATCACGTCCCATCGATACAGCGGGTTTCCCCAACGCTGCCCCGTCGCGCTGAAATAATCCGGGGGCACGCCGGCGACAAAGGTAGGCCGGAGATTTTCGTCGAGTGAGAAGAGGTCGGGATGCGACCACACATCGGCGCTTTGGAACGCCGTGAAGATCGGGATATCGCCGACGATCTGGATCCCCTTCTCATTGGCGTATTTTTTTAAGGACATCCATTGGCGGGTAAAACACCATTGAGTGAATTTCCAGAATTCGATCTCCTGGCGCAATTCGACGCGCGCCTTCTCGATCGCGGACGGTTTACGCTGGGCAATATCCCTGTCCCATTCACACCATTCCTTGTTGTCATATTGATCCTTCAACGCCATAAACAAGGCGTAGTCGTGAAGCCAGCTTTTGTTTTGGCTGTCGAACGATTCGAACTCCGCCTTATCGTTCGAGTTTGCGTGGGAAAAGAAATTCTTCGCCGCTTGCTTGAGTAATTTATTCCTGAACGGAATGATCTTCCCGAAGTCGACGTTGCCCTGCGGAAATGATTTCGCGGGAGCCAGGTCATCGCTGCGAAGCCATCCTTTATGCTCAAGCTCGCTAAGGTCGATGAGAAGCGGATTCCCGCCGAATGCAGAAAGAGACATGTACGGAGAATTGCCGAGACCAACCGGACCGAGAGGAAGTATCTGCCATAACTTCTGTCCTGCAACGACGAGCCAATCGACAAAGTGATATGCCGCCGGTCCAAAATCCCCTGAACCGTGCGGACCCGGAAGAGAAGTCGGGTGGAGCAACACTCCGCTGCTGCGTGGAAACCGCATGAATACATCCTTGCTGGAAATGTGAGAAAAAAAATGCCAGCGTCCTGCGCTCCGTTAAATTCAGGAGCCGTTCTGCTGATCTTATGCGTGCCGAGAAATCCCCGCCGCCCGCTTAAGCCTGTCGACCTCCGGGCGCGAAAGATATCTCCATCGTCCCCTTCCCAAACCCTCAGAAGTCAACCCGGCGTATTCGATGCGCTCGAGTCGTTTCACTTCATACCCGAGCGATTCGAGCATCCTCCTCACCTGTCGGTTGCGTCCTTCATGGATCGTGATAACGAGGTTCTTGTTCTTCGTCCCCGGAACCGGCGAGATGCGGGCCGGAGATGTTTTTCCGTCTTCGAGATGAACCCCTTTTTTCATTTTCTCAATGTCCTTTTGTTCGATGCTCCCAGTGACTTCGACATGGTAAGTTTTTTCGATCTGGTGAGAGGGATGCATCAGACGGTGAGCGAGCTCGCCATCGTTCGTGAACAGCAGCACCCCTGTCGTATTTCTGTCGAGGCGCCCGACGGGAAAAATCCGTTCACGCGTTCTTACGAGGTCGTACACGGTTTTGCGGTTTCGCTCATCCCGGGCCGTCGTGATGTAGTCTTTCGGCTTGTTGAGTACCAGGTAGACGGATTTTTCCTCGATCGAAATGTTTTTGCCGTTGATCGCAACGCGGTCCGTGGAGGGAGAAACTTTGGTGGAGAGGTCCGTCACAACTTGCTTGTTGACCGTTACATCTCCGCGTGTGATTAATTCCTCTGCCTTGCGCCGGGATGCAACGCCGGCCATCGCGATGAAGCGGTTCAACCGAATAGTTTGCGGAAGAATGTCTGTATCTTTGTCTTCCACATGCTCCATCCTTTCTGCGTGCCGGTTTCGTCATCCAATTGATGTTCGGGAGTTATTGCTTCGCCTGTCGTCACTCCGAAGCTCGAAGAGGCCAAAGGTTGAGGGCCTTCTTCTGCCATTGCCGAGTCGGGTGCGGCAGGCGGGACCAGTTCGGTCGCTTCATCGAGCACACGTTCCGCCGGAATGTCGGCCGAAAATTGTACCGGTTGCGCAAGTGCAGGTTCGCTCGGCTCTGTCACGCTCGGCGGAATCTCATCCGGCTTTTCTTCAGCAAGCGGGGAAAGCAAAGTCGCGTCGGAGACTGCAAGATCGTTCGCCATATTAACCGTCTCGGGCTCGACGGCTTCGACAGCGGGCTGCGCTTCTTGTTCTTCATTCGTCGTTGCAGGAGGAGGAGGCGCAACCACGAGTTGGGGCTTTGTTTTCTCGACAACTGTCGACCCTTCTTCTTCAGGAGGCTGCTGAAGCTTGGACTTTTTTCTCGGAATATGAGGAGCGCGGGAATTCGGGTCGAGCTTTTCCTGCAGTTTTTCCTTGAATTCTATCTCTTCCTGACTTGCAAGCATCCGTTTTTCAACTTCTTTTTCGGTCTCGCCAAGCAATTCCTCGATCTCACGCGGCTTCGGCAGGTCGGCAATTTCGTTCAACCCGAAATGCTTCAGAAATTCGGGCGTCGTTCCGTACAACAGCGGCCTTCCGGGGCTGTGCGCGCGCCCCACGATCGTCGCCAGGTTTTTCTCGAGGAGCGTCTTCATGATATAATCAGCATTCACCCCGCGTATGAACTCCACTTCGGACTTCGTGATCGGCTGTTTGTAGGCGATGATCGCGAGGGTCTCGACGGCCGTCTGCGAAAGCTTGCGCCGCGCCTTCTCTTTGAAGAGTTTTCCGACCCACGTGGAAAACTTCTTGTGCGTCGCGAAGACGTATCCGCCGGCGATCTGTTGAATTGTGTACGCGCGGTGCAATTCCTCGTATTCCCTGTTGAGCGAACCGATTGCGGCGCGGAGTTCTTCATTCGTAGGCGAGGCTTTTTCTCCCTCGGCGCTATCCTTGTTCATGTCGTCAAAAACGGCGCGGAGCGTTTGAAGAGTCACCGGCTCGTCGGAGGCAAACAAGAGCGCTTCGACAATTTCTTTTAACGCCGGCGATACCGCAATGCCGGCATTGTCCTCGCTCGGAATTTCAGCTTCGCGTTCTTCGATCATGCAGGAACCTCCGTCGGTAATTTCACGATCATCATTTCTCCGTAGGGATCGACTTGGCGGACGCCGATCTCTCGTTGTTTGATCAATTCGAGCAGCGCGATAAACGTCACGACGACGCGGATCTTTTCCGCCATCGATTCGACCATTTGCAGGAACGTCGCTTCAGTCCGCTCTTTGAAGAAACTCAGGATGAAGGCGATCTGGTCTTCGATCGTGATATTGAGTTTGTTGACCTCGTGCACATGCTTGCGCGGCATCCTGTCGACGACGTACTTGAACGCAGCGATAAGGTCGAAGAGCGACACGTCCCGCAAGAGATCGGCGTCGCCGGGGTCTTCAAGCGTTTTCGGGTCGTTGGAAAAATTGTTCCGATAAAAAATTTTGCTTTGCTCCTCGCTCATCGACTGGAGCCGCTCGGCCATCTCCTTGTAACGTTTGTAGTCAAGAAGGCGGCGCACGAGTTCGGCGCGCGGGTCGAGTTCTTCTTCTCCCTCTCCCGGCTGTCGGGGCAGAAGCATCTGCACCTTGATCTGCATGAGCTCCGCGGCGGTGACGATGAACTCTCCGGCAATGTCAAGGTCGAGTTCCTGGAGGTACTGGAGATACTCGAGGAAGTCTTTCGTAATTTTCGCGATCGGAATATCGTAGATATCGAGCTCGTCTCTTTTGATAAAAAAGAGCAGGAGGTCGAGAGGTCCTTCGAAGTCCGATAACTTGATCCGATACATCGGCTACCCTATCGACATGACTGAATGAACTTGCTCCATCGTTTCATGGGCCACTTTTTTTGCCCGCGTCTCTCCATCCGATAAAATATTCTTCACGTCGTCGAGATGCGCTTCATAGTGCGCTCTCTTTTCACGGATCGGTGCGAGCGCGTCCGAGATCTTATCCGCACAATTCTTTTTACAATCAACGCAACCGAGAGCGCCCGACTCGCATCCGCGCCGGATCTCCGGCACTTCAGTCGGATTAAATTTCTGGTGATACGTGAAGACAAGACAGACATCGGGACGGCCGGGGTCTCCCTTCCTGACTTTCTGGGGATCCGTCACCGCCGTTTTCAACTTCTTGTGAATTTCGGCCGGGTCGTCGGCAAGCAGGATCGTGTTGCCGGTCGACTTGCTCATCTTTTGATTGCCGTCGAGGCCGGGCAATCTTGCAAATTTTGTCAACCGCGGCTCCGGCTCGGGAAAAACGGCGCCGTACTGTGCGTTGAACCGCCGCGCGATCTCCCGTGTAATTTCGATGTGCGGCACCTGATCTTCTCCGACCGGAACAACGTCTCCTTTGTACAATAAAATATCCGACGACTGGAGCACTGGATAGCCGAGGTGGCCATACGATACTGTTTCGATGTTGAGGTCTCTCACCTGGTCCTTGAGCGTCGGATTTCGCTCTAACCGTGCGGTCGTAATGAGCATCGAAAAAATCAAGTGGAGCTCGGTGTGCTCCTTGATCTGCGATTGACGAAAAATCGGGCTTTTCGCAGGATCGATCCCTACGGCAAGCCAATCGATCACCATATCGATCGAGTTCCGGTACAGATCGCGCGTCTCCACGTTGGTCGTAAGCGCGTGATAATCGGCGATGAGATGAAAATTCTGGAATTCATTCTGGAGAGCGACCCAATTCTCCAGAGCCCCGACGAGATGCCCCAAATGGAGTTTTCCCGTCGGACGCATCCCGCTCAGTATTCTTTTTTTTGATGCCAAAGAAGTCTAAAGATTTCCTTCTCGATCGGCTAATTCATGAATAGATACGGTTTCCAGCGTTCATCGATATTGCCGACAAAATGTCTTATGAAGGTCACATGGTTTGGACGACTCGGTCTCCGAAGAAGAGGCATGCGCGCTTCGTCGGGTGTCCTGTCCCCTTTTGCGTTGTTGCATTGAACGCACGCGCATACTAAATTCTCCCACGTATCTTCGCCCGACCGCGAGCGGGGCAACACATGGTCGACGGTGAGAGGAAGGTCGCCCCTCCCACAATACTGGCAGCGGTGGCCGTCACGTCTCAGGATGTTCTTGCGAGAAAGGATTATTTTCTTGTACGGAACGCGAATGTAAACGGAGAGTCTTACGACGCTGGGAAACGGCATAGCCATCGACACAGAGCGAAGCAGTTTTCCAGCGTGAGCTTCGATCAGCTCTGCTTTCCCGAGGAAGAGAAGAATGATTGCTTTCTTAACGTTGCAGACACTCATTGGTTCATAGTTTTGATTCAAAACCAAAACCTTGCTGTTGAGCCGACCATGAATGCTTTTCGAAGTAAGTTTTGAACTGAAGACAGCCTCCTACGTCATTCCAGATGGAGCACGATTATTCAGTGATGTCATCGGCAATGAAACCGATGTGCTAGCATGAAACCGGCGTAAACACGCCTCTAGTATTACTTCAACGCCGACGTGCAGATGACGAAAATATAGCAATCTGGTGTTGGATTGTCAAGAAAATGGCGTGTTTGGGGCGAGAAAAAGAGAAGCGTGAGAAGGTAGTGTCCCATTTTGAAAATGAACCGGACACTCGGGCCATTTGGCCTCTTAATGTGAGGGCTTTTGATAGATCTAAAGGAAAAGTGGCCGGTTCATTTCTGCTGGGGAGAATTATGAATTCAGGCCTTTTTGTAACGTTTGCGTATTTCCTTGATCGAATCGCCCCCGTATTTTTCAAGAAATGCATTTGCCAGGATGGGCGTGATCACCGCTTCCGCGATGACAGAACATGCCGGAACGGCGCAAACATCCGAGCGTTCATATCGTGACGGAACGACTTTCTTTGTTTTGAAATCGACGGAACGCAACGGTTTCGCCAGCGTCGAGATCGGCTTCATCGCACCCCGCAGCACAAGCATTTCGCCCGTGGTCACTCCTCCCTCGAGCCCTCCCGCTCCATTCGTCGGACGAATGAGATTGCCCTTGTTGTCTTTTAGAATTTCATCATGGACCTGCGAGCCGTACAATTTCGCATTTGCGAAGGCGTCGCCTATTTCGACCCCCTTCACGGCATGAACCGACGCGATCGCCTGGGCTAATTGGCCGTCGAGCTTTCTGTCGTACTCGACATAACTCCCAAGGCCGACGGGGAGTCCGGTCACGATGACTTCAAATATTCCTCCTAACGTGTCCCCTTTTTTCTTTGCACCTTTAATTGCGGCGATCGCTTTTTCGGAAGCTGCTTTTTCGAGAATTCTCACTTCGGATTTATCGGCCTGCTCAGCGACTTTGTATGCGCCGCATGATGCCTTCGTAAATTTTTTGACCGAGCGGTCGACCGCGATACGGTTACGCAGTTCGGCAGGCCCGATGCTGATGACATGACTTCCGACAAAGATCCCAAACGTCTCGAGAAATTTTCTTACGATTGTGCAGCACGCCACTCTCATGGCGGTCTCGCGGGCGCTGGCCCGGTCTATGACATTGCGAAGATCATCGAAGCCATACTTCAACGCTCCCACAAGGTCTGCATGTCCGGGCCGCGGAGTGGTGATCTTTTGAACGCCTGCGCCGGTCCCTTCCACGGACATCTTCTCCGTCCAGTTCACCCAGTCTTTGTTCCGCACGACGAGAGCGATCGGCGAACCGAGAGATTTCCCGAAACGCACGCCCGAAAGTATCTCGACTTTGTCGGACTCGATCCTCATCCTCCCACCTCTGCCGTACCCCTGTTGGCGTCTCCACAACTGGTGATTGATGTATTCGGCTGAAATCTCGACTCCGGCCGGAAGCCCCTCGATGATCCCTACGAGGGCCTGGCCATGAGATTCTCCGGACGTAAAGTATCGGATCACAACTGTGGCCTTTCGGATGATTGAATGCGGAAGTCAAACGCGGGGAATCAAAAACATTATCCTCCTGCGTGATAGAATATACAAAAAAAGTCCCTGCAAAACATCACAGGGACTCTTTTTGTATCGAGCTTAATTATGAGGGAGAAAACCAAAAACCGATACGCGGCGTCAGTCTTTGGGGATCTGCACGGCGATAAATCGCGACGCTCCGTTTGCGCTTTTCACGCGGAGCATCAGCGCATCTCCCGGTTTCTTCGATTTTACAAGCTTCGCGAAATCGGGGACCGATGTGACCTCTTTACGGTCCGCTTCGACAATGATGTCTCCCGGTTGCATTTGCCTATCGTCCGCTTCGCTGTAACGCTTCACATCCGAGACGATCACTTCGCTCTCCACTTTTCGTTCCTTGCGTATTTTCGCATCGGCTTTCGTCACCGAGAATCCAAGGTCGTCAAACTGGACCGGCTTAGAACTTTTCTCAGCTGCCGTTTGATCGTCGTCTCCTTCGGTGTCGTTTGAGGCCAGGTTCGATTTATCGGAACGCGCTTTGAGCGTGACGGTGCGTTCGATCTGTTTCCCGTCGCGCCAGATCTGAAGCTCAACTTTCTCGCCCGGATGGCGGCCGGCGATCATCGTTTGAAGTTCGTTCGGCGCTTTGACGGTCTTTCCGTCGACGGAGAGAATGATATCTCCTTCTTTGATGCCCGCGTCTTTTGCCGCTCCGTCCTGAATGAGGTCCTGCACAAGGACTCCTTCGATACTCGGGAGTCCGGCTGCTTTTGCGACCGTCGCGTCGACTGCGGAGATCGAGACGCCGATGTACCCTCTCTCAACTTTTCCGTGGAGGATGAGATCTTCAGCGACCGTTTTCGCGAGATTGATCGGAATAGCAAACCCATATCCCTGGTAGCGTGCGTTGGTCGTCGCAATCGCAGTATTGATGCCGATGACCTCTCCGCTGATATTCACGAGCGCGCCTCCGCTGTTTCCCGGATTGATTGCAGCATCGGTCTGGATGAAATTTTCAACGCCGTAATTGTCGCCGATGATCTGTATGTTGCGGCCGAGATAACTGATGATGCCGGCGGTAACTGTCGATGTCAGCGCGAGCGGATTTCCGATCGCGATCGCCCACTGGCCGACCTGCAGCTCGTCGGAATTGCCGAGCATTGCAACGGGAAGTCCCGTCGCGTCGATCTTGATGACGCCGATATCGGTAAGCGGGTCCGTGCCGATCAACTTCGCTTTAAACCTTCGTGTGTCGCTCAGGACAACCTCAATGCCGTCCTCGTCGGCGTCCTGCACGACATGATTGTTCGTGAGGATGTATCCGTCCGAGGTCACGATGACGCCGGAGCCGGCTCCTTGCGTTTGCTCTTCTTCGGGCATTTTGAATTTAAAGTCGGGGAAGAAATGGAAGAACTCATTCTCCGGCGGTTTCTTCGCTTTCGTTGTGACCACGATTGAAACGACGGCAGGAGTTGCGTCCTTCGCCACGTTGACGAAGGCGTCGTTCAACGCTTTCAACTCGCTCCCCGCTTTTGACGGGCCATGGTCGGCGCCAAGCTTGACCGTTTTATTTTGAGCGAGCCCCAGATCGACGACGTCGAAGTTTGAGACCAAGACTGCGCCAAAAATGACGCCGATGACCAGTAAAAATAATGCTGCAAGCACTGACCTTCTCATACGAACCTACCCTCCTGTAAAAATAAGAAATGAATAATTGCTATACCTCATTGAACAACGAAAGAGATTTCAACGTTCGCACTCCTTCGATATGATACCGTAGATACGTAAATAATGTTGCAAGAATTTCATCGCGCGATGACGAAGAGAGACGTAGGGCTGTCATTCCATCCAGTGCCGCCGACTGCAAATATACCATCGCCCGGACCACTCCCTTCGACAATGCAATGCCCCCGCTGTGCAGCCGCGAATGGCATACGGAGCAAACGGCGGAACCCGTTGCGAGCATAAGAAACGCTCGGTCGACCTGACGATCCTCCACAATATCCCGCCCGCACACCGAGCACCGGTCGATGGAAAAACCGTAACCGAAGATCTGGCACATCCTCATCTCGAAGGCGAGGAGAACATTCATGACGTTTGCCGTCGTTTCGTTCGCCGCTTGTAACGACGCTTCGAGGAGCGCATACATCGGCCGATTTTCTTCTTCGTCGTGCATGACCATATTGACAAGCTCGACGATCGCAAGTCCCACAGCCAATTTCTTGCTGTCGTCGTTGAGGTTCAGAAAGGGCTCAACGATTTCAGCCTTGGAGAGAAGATGCAGTTCCCGATGTTCTTTCCTGTACAGGATCATGACGGAATGCGTCATCGGCTCGAGCGAGGCGCCGAATTTGTTTTTTGCGCTCCGGGCGCCTTTGGCCATCAGCTTGATCTTCCCGTACCGTTGCGAATAGACGGTGACGATCTTGCTCGTCTCCCCGTACTTCATCGAACGAAGCACGATGGCATCCGTCGAGACGATCATGCCGTTTGGACCGCAATATGACGAAATGCGGAGCGAATCGATTCCCCGAACGGGGGGTATAAAATCCCTCGCTCAGTGACGATAGCGGTAATAAACGCATGCGGCGTAATGTCAAATGCCGGTGTGTAAACATCCACTCCCTCGGGCGCCGTCCGCTTTCCCATCCACTCGGTTAATTCGCGAGGGTCCCGCTCCTCGATCGGAATCCGGCTTCCGTCGGATGTTGCCGGGTCGATCGTGGAACTCGGGGCGGCGACGTAAAAAGGAATGCCATGTTCTTTTGCGATAACAGCGACATTGTATGTCCCTACCTTGTTCGCAACATCGCCGTTCGCAGCAATTCTATCGGCTCCAACGAGAACAAGATCGATCTTCCCTTGTGCCATGACAAACGCCGCGGTGTTGTCGGCGATAACCGTGACCGGAATGCCATGTTTTTGTAATTCCCATGCAGTCAACCTGGACCCTTGCAATAACGGGCGCGTCTCGTCCGCATACACCGAAACATTTTTTCCCACGCGAACGGCAGTTGTAATGATCGATTGCGCCGTCCCCTCGCCGCCTGTTGCGAGCGCACCGGTGTTGCAGTGCGTGAGAACGGTTGCCGCGTTGGGAATTAATGCGGAACCGTGCGACCCGATGGCCGTGCACATCTCAACATCTTCACGATGAATGGCAAGGGCCTCGTGCAGCAACGCAGCCTTGACCTCTCCTACGCCTTTATGCAGATTTAGACGGCACGCGGAGCGCATTCGTTCCAGCGCCCAGAAAAGATTTTTTGCTGTCGGACGTGTTCGCGCAATGACGTCAGCGGCCCGTTCCATGACCGTGAAAAGTTCGTTGGATGTTTTAGAGGGAGAGCGTTGGGTTGCGAGCACGACGGCATAGGCCGCGGCGATTCCAAGGGCAGGCGCTCCTCGCACCTTCAGCGTGCGGATGGCGTCTGCGAGAATTTCCGGGTCGCCGGTCTCAACAAAAATCTCTTCGGCGGGAAGTTTTGTCTGGTCGATAAATCGTACTTTTCCGTCGATCCATTCGATGCTGCGTATTGCGTCATGCGTCATTGCGGGCGAAACGAGCAAAGGTTCACTGTACCGTCATCCGGAAAATCCGTTTCTGTTAATAGCTCGTCAGAACTTCGACAAATCTCGGAACGAACGGAAACGGTCCTGAATTTTTAAATGCGTTAGCTCCCGCAGCCCGTCCACCCCGAACTTCTCCACACAGAACGACGCCATCGTACTCCCGTAGACGACCGCCTTTTTCAAATTTTCGTCGGAGATATCGTCGCTCTTTTGAAGCCATCCGATGAAACCGCCTGCGAAGGAATCGCCGGCGCCGGTCGGATCGTTGATATTTTCCATCGGATATGCGGGGGCGGAGAAGATGGTATTTTCGGTAAGCAGCAGCGCTCCGTGCTCCCCTTTTTTGATGATGAGGATCTTCGGGCCCATGCCGATCACTTTCTTCCCCGCGCGAATGAGGTTCGGCTCCTGCGTCAACAGCCGCGCTTCGGAATCGTTGATGATGAGGACGTCGAGATGTTTCATCGTCTTCAACAATTCATCCCGTTTCCTTTCGATCCAAAAGTTCATCGTATCGCCGACAATGAGCTTCGGCTTCTCGATCTGGTCGAGCACTTTTCGCTGCAACACAGGGTCGATATTCCCGAGGCACACGTATTTACTTTTGCGGTAAGCTTCGGGGATTTTCGGATTGAATTTTTCAAAGACATTGAGGTTTGTGAAAAGCGTGTCGCGCATGTTGAGGTCGTAGTGATATTTCCCCGCCCAGCGAAACGTTTTTCCGTTCTCTATCTTTTGCAAACCTTCGAGGTCGATGTTACGATCGTTGAGAAACGAAACTGCCTCCTCGGGAAAATCCCCGCCGACCACGCCGACTAACCTGACGGGGGCCGCAAAATAGCTTGCCGCGGTGGAGATATAGACGGCCGAGCCGCCAAGCGTTTCCTGGGCCTTACCGAAGGGGGTCTCGATCGTGTCGAGAGCCAGCGATCCGACGACTAATAAACTCACTGAGTGCTCCTTTTCTAATGGTCTTTATGCGATGAAAAAAAAATTATCTATAACGACACTCCATCCAGCCACACAGAATCTCCTTGCATCACCATTGATCCTTCGGGATCTCCGTCAAGAAGGAGGCGAGCTTTCCTTTCACAATATACTCATGAACGATGTTCAGGGCCTGAATCTGTCCCGGCCACACGATGAGTTCCCGGGCTCGCTCCAGCGTGCACCATTCGTACGCATAATGCTCTGAAGAAAGGGTCGGAAGATACCCTGCCGGAACTTGTCCCGCAAAGACTGCCGAGATATGGACGACGTCCCTGCGCGCATTGAGAAATGTGTTCATATGGGGCACAACCCAAAAACGCTCCGGTATGAAACCAGTCTCTTCTCTCAATTCTCTGAGCGATGCTTTAACGAGTGTTTCATTTCCTTCCACCGATCCGCTTACCATCTGCCATGTATCGGGGTATACTTTGTCCGTTTTAGAACGGCGGAGAAGAAGATACATCGGCCCGGCGTCGGAAAAACCGAAAATGCATACCTCAACGATGCTGCACTCGATGGCCGTCATGACGCGACGCTCTCCTGAAGCTCGGATATTTCACGTGCGGATAAATTTCGCACCATGCCCGCTTTGAGTGAACCCAACTCCAACGGACCGATGGAGATCCGTTGCAGAGAGACAACGGGATGTCCGATCGTCTCGAACATTTTTCGCACTTGCCTGTTCTTCCCTTCGACAATAGTTACGTCGCAGTGTGTTTGCGATCCTTCATACGCGACGTGTGCGACGGACGCCGGGAGCGTCGTATAGCGACCGTCGATCGTCATTCCACGGCGCATCTCGTCGAACGCGCTTTCGGCAATCGCCCCGTCCGCTGCGACCCGATAGGTCTTTTCGACTTTTGACACCGGGTTTGTCAATCGTTCGCCCATTCGAGAATCATTCGTAAAAAGAAGCAACCCTGAAGTTTCCTTATCGAGCCTGCCGACCGGAAAGACGACCGGAATGCCGGGAGGCAATAGGTCAAAGACCGTCCGTCGTCCCCGCTCGTCAACACGCGTCGTGACGACGCCAACCGGCTTATTCATGACCAAGTACACAAACTTTTTTTTAACCGACACCAGCCGCGAGTCGACATGGATCTTGTCGCGCAACAGATCGACGCGGAATGACGGTGACGGTATCATCAAGCCGTTTACCGATACCCTTTTCCCGCGAATAATGACTTCTGCCTGCGAACGCGAACAGTATCCGAGTTTTGAAAGAGCGCGTGAAAGACTGACTGCCCGGTTCGGCTTCACATCAACGTTAAAATCCTTTTTGGATATTTTCGACCAATCGTAAAGGAGTGATGTTGAAATCGTAGAAAAACTCTTCCCACCGGTCGGAAATATTTTCTTCCTGGAGCATCGTGATTTGGTCCCGCGAAACGGGAAAAAACTGAAACCGGCCGAAGAGCAGTGCCGCAATTTTCATGAGCGTCATCGGTTGATGCAGTTTTATTTTATTGACCCCGACAACACGCGAAACGATATCGAGCAATTCATTGTAGCTAAACCGATCGGGGCCTGCAACGTCGTACGTTTTTCCGATAGCTTCCGGCCTTTCGAGCGCTTCGACGAATCCCTCTGAAACATTCTGGACCGCAACGGGCTGAAACCTATACTTCCCGTCGCCAAGCACCGGGACAACAAACGGCGCCATGGCGAGCAGATCTTTCAACACAGTCATGAAATTCATCAGCCCTTCTTTTTCATTGCCGAACATCAATGAAGGACGAAAAATTGTCCAGTGCATGCCGCTTGCTTTGAGGTACTCCTCCGCCCGGTATTTTGTCTTCTGATACTTTGTCGCTGCGCCTTGCCTTACTCCAAGAGCGCTCATTTGAATGAAGCGGATCGGGGCATTCTTGCCCGCGAGATCAATAAGCAGCTTCGTTCCGCGAAAGTGGACGCCCTCAAAGGTCACGCCTTTAGAGGGAAATTCGCGCAAGATTCCCGGAAGGTTAATGCACGCTTCGCACTTATGGAATGCATTAGCGTAAGATTCCGGGCGGAGAATGTCGCCTTCAATTAGAGCGACGTTTCTCCTAAGTTCATCCGGAAGTTTATGTCTCGAACCGGGCCGAACGAGCGTCGTAACAGCATGCCCTTTGGCACAAAGGTCCCGTAAAATTTGTCGTCCGACGTACCCGGTTCCACCGGTCAAAAAAATTCTCATTGATCGACACTTGCCGTCGAGAATATAGGCATAATTTGATTAGACTTCAATCGCAGGATGAGAGCGGGAGAACTCGAATAACTCACTCGAACGTAATTTTGAAGGCGTAAATCATCCAGCTAGAGCGCGGGTTGAGCATGTTTCACCGCGGCGCGGATCGATTCTGCCGTTGCGTGTGCCCCCATTTCAGCGATCAAATCGATGGGCCCATGGTGGTCTCCTGCGCTGAGCGCAAAAGTTGTATCTCCGTCGAAGGTCGTATGGGAAGGAACGATCGCGCGCGCCATGCCGTCATGAGCGCGCTGAGCGACGCGATAACAATCCACTTTGGAAAGGCGCGCGTTGGTGGCGACTACGACAAGGGTCGTATTGATGTTCCGCACTAACAAAGTATCGTTATGAAGCGATGCAGTTCTCAACTCCGGCCCGAAAAATTTTCCATTCTCCGAAGCGCCCGCGAGAATGTTTCCATCCTGTTTGACGATATCACCGACGGCATTGACCACCGCAAGAGCGGCCACGATGATCTCTCCGCTTATGAGCGAAACACTTCCAACGCCACCCTTCATAGCCGTTGGCAATCCATTCCACTTGCCCACTGTCGCTCCGGTGCCGGCGCCGACATTTCCCTCTTCAAATTTTTTTCCTGCAGTCACACACGCTTCATACGCATTTGCAGCAATGGGAAATGCGTTGGAGTCTCCGACGTTCAGATCGAAAATGACCGCCGACGGGACGATCGGCACTAAAGCCCATGGCGTGTGATAGCCGATCTTTTTTTCGGAAAGGAATTTCATCACGCCGTTCGCAGCACCTAATCCGTACGCGCTGCCGCCGGTAAGCAAGACGGCATGAATTTCCTGGGTTTGTTTTTCGGGCGCGAGGAGGGCAAGTTCTCTGGACCCGGGCGCGCTGCCACGCACTTCGCAACTCGCAACGGTCTTAGGCGGACAGAGAATCACGGTACATCCGGTGAGCGCCGTCTTATCGGTGTAATGGCCGACCAGTATTCCGGGGATGTCTGTTATCATGGATAAAAAAAAGTAGCCAGCGATCCTATTTTCTTGTTTGGAATGAATGGTGCGACAAAAAAACCCCAGCCGCGACACCTGCATTCAACGATTCTGCTTTTCCGAACTGCGGAATTGCGATGTGTTCATCGAGAAGATCCGAGACCTCAGCCGAAATTCCCCGTGCTTCGTTTCCGATGACGAGAACCGATTTCTTCGGCCACACGATGTTGCGTAGATCGGTTTTACCCGAAACATCGGCTCCCAAAATTTTAAAACCATTTTTGCCCATTTTTCCAAGGATATCCTCAAACGAAATTCCATTAGCCTCGCACTCGAGTATTGGCGTATGGAACAGAGAACCAACCGTCGACCGCACGACTTTTGGGTTGTAGACCTCAACGCATTTCGGGCTCAGGAGCAGCGCATCGACCCCAAACCAATCCGCAGTCCGGATAATCGCGCCCAGATTTCCAGGATCGGCAATTTGGTCCAAGCCTACCACGAGTGCGCGCTCGCGCTGTGAGAGCCGTTCAAGCTCGTTTGGCGTGTCATATGGTATTTTCTTAATCAACGCCGCAACGCCTTGCGCAGTCACCGTGTCGGCGATCATCGAGAGTTCTTTATCGGAAATTTCAATCTTTTCTTGGGAAGCTTTGGATGCTGAGGATAAAACCGAGCCATACCGAGAATGAGCTTTTGCCTCTTTTGTATAGAGGAGAAGATCAATCTTAGCAGAGGCCGCGCATGCTTCTTCTATACTTCTCCACCCTTCGATAAGAAACAACCCTTCCTTATCACGCTGTTTCTTTTGCGAGAAAGATTTCAGGTATTGAAGTTTTGTTTTGCTGAGCATGGAGGAAATGTTCGTGGTTCGTGGTTCGTAGTTCGTAGTTCTTAGTTCGTGGTGCTCGATGCTGAGATAGTTGCTAATTGTTAGCTGTTCATTGTTCATTGTTAATTATTCATTATTAATTGCCATATTCCCCCCATTCCTTTCTCAGCACATCCGATATCTCTCCGACTGTTGCATACGCTTCCACCGCGGCCAATATATAAGGAATAAGATTGTCGCTCCCCTTTGCTGCCGTGCCAAGATCTCCGAGGCGGCGGTTGACTGATGCTTGATCTCGAGAGCGCTTGACTTCTTGAAGTCGTTTGATCTGCTCGGCACGGATTTGATCGTCCACGCGAAGCAACTCCGGCATCGATTCGGCTTCTCCTTCGTATGCATTTACCCCAACAATGATTTTCTCTTTTTCGTCGATCGCTTTCTGGTATTGGTAAGCGCTTTTTGCAATTTCCGTTTGATAGTATTGAGCGTCGATGGCTGCAACAGCGCCGCCAAGGTCTTCGACCTTTTTGAGATATTCCTCCGCGCGTGACTCCATCTCATTCGTCAACGATTCGAGAAAATACGACCCGGCAAGAGGGTCGACGGTATCCGCAACGCCCGACTCGTGCGCAATGATCTGCTGCGTACGGAGTGCGACTCGTGCCGAGGCTTCGCTGGGAAGAGCAAGCGCCTCATCTTTTCCGTTGACGTGCAGCGATTGGCATCCTCCGAGAACCGCTGCAAGCGCCTGAAGGGTCGTCCGCGGGACGTTGTTGTCGACCTGTTGGGCCGTCAGTGTCGACCCTCCCGTTTGAGCGTGAAAACGGAGTTTCATTGCAGCGGGGTTCGTCGCACCGAAATCATTTTTCATCATCGAGGCCCAAAGCCGCCGGGCCGCGCGGAATTTTGCTACTTCTTCAAAAAAATTATTATGCGCATTAAAGAAAAATGAAAGCCGCGGCGCGAAGGCATCTACCGAAAGGCCGGCGTCGACCGCAGCCGAAACGTATGCGCGGGCGTTCGCAAGCGTAAAAGCAATTTCCTGCACTGCCGTCGACCCCGCCTCCCGGATGTGATAGCCGCTGATGGAGATCGTATTCCAGCTCGGTAGTGTTTTCATGCACCAGGAAAATATATCGGTGACCAGTCTCATCGATTGCCGAGGAGGATAAATGTACGTTCCGCGCGCAATGTATTCTTTGAGGATGTCGTTTTGCACGGTGCCCGACAATTTTGCGAGGTCCGCTCCCTGTTTTTTTGCCAGCGCAGCATACATGCACAGCAGGATCGCCGCGGTGGCGTTGATCGTCATCGACGTCGTGATCTGTTGAAGCCGTATGCCGTCAAAAAGAGTTTCAATGTCCGCGAGAGAATCGATCGCGACGCCCACTTTGCCCACTTCTCCTTCCGCAGCCGAGTGGTCGGAGTCGTATCCCATCTGCGTCGGCAAATCAAAAGCGACTGAAAGGCCCGTCGTTCCGTTCGCTAACAAGTACTTGTATCTCTCGTTCGATTGACGCGCAGTGCCGAACCCGGCATACTGCCTCATCGTCCACAGCCTCGAACGGTACATCGCAGGATGGATCCCCCTCGTAAACGGAAATTCTCCGGCGTCGCCCAGCTTCTCGGAATACTCCAGATCGAACGGAACGTATTGCTGACGAACTTCAATGCCCGAATCTGTTTGGACCTTTTTCGACATGATCATCAGGTGAGAAATTTGGTGAGAGCTACATCTCTCCGTCCCGTTTCCTTTCCATTTTTCGCAAGATATAATAGATGACGGGCGGTACAAAAATAATCAAGAGGAAGAACAGATGAAAGAGATAATAAACGATAACGGTTACAAGGAGGCTGACAAAAACGATCAGCAGTGATATGATGTTGGCTTTGCGTCGGATATCCATCAAAAGGTCGCAATAATATTCACTCGGGTTTCCCGCGAGAAAAGATGTAATGCAAAGACGCTAAGGCGCGAGGATCTCCTTACATTCATTTTGTTATTGAGCTCGCTTGCGCCATTGCGACTTAGCAGTAACTTGTCGGCGCGTTGCACCCATCTGCCGTCCATTCCAAATATAGTCATTCCCGCTTCCAATTGACAAGGTGCAGCGAGTCCCCATTGGATTCAAAAATAATAGCCCCTTCTTCGTCGGTCCGGTGAATATGGACTCCCATCGCATTAAACCGTTCCAATACTATCTGCGACGGATGGTGAAATTTATTGAATTTTCCGACGGAGATGATAACCTGACGCGGCCGAACGTTTTCAAGGAATTCCGCCGAGCTGCTTGTGATCGATCCATGATGTCCGGCTTTCAACACGTCGGACTTTAAGAACGATCCGTACACGGAGTCAAGATGATCTTCAACGGGCTCCTCGGCATCGCCTGCGAGAAGGAACGACGTCGCGCCGTATTGAAGTTTCACAACGACAGAAGTGTTATTGAGATGGTCGTAGCCGTCGGTGGAATCTTCATCCAAAAATGATTCAATCGGGTGGAGCGTGTACAGCCGCACGTTGGGAATCTTCGCAAGCTCCATTCCCGCTGCAACGATACGATGTCGGTTTTGGATAAGCGAAGCGTAGTCGTAAAAGATCGAGGACTGGGCACGCTGGCTCCCGTCAAAGACCTGCAAGACGTCAAAATGCCGGAGGAGGTACGGCACGCCGCCGATGTGGTCGCTGTGCGGATGCGTGACGACAATGGCGTCGAGCGTTGAGATCCCCCGCCGACGCAAGAATGGCGCGATCACTCTTTCGCCCGCATCATACGTTAATGTCTTTGGGCCGGCATCGACGAGCATTTTTTCTCCCGATGGAAATTCAATCAGCGCAGCATCCCCCTGACCGACATCCAAAAAATCTATCCTCAATATGTTCAACCCGGAGCCGTGCCACGGAAAAATGGAGAGAGCGATGAGTAGATCGATGCCGGCAAATGAGAAAGCTCCTATCCTTTTAAGAATATGCCGATCCTTCAAATTAAAAAGGACGGCAACGCAGGAGGAATAAAAAAATGTCTCTTTAAAACCGAAGACGGGTGTTGCGATCGTCGCATGCGGGACTGCATTGGCCAGCAGGACAAATTTTAGCGTAAACCATGTGAGCACGTTATTCACTTCGCCGAAGCAAGCCGACACCCACATCGAACACACTCCCGCAAGGACCGACACCAGCCCGATAGTCACGATGATCTCCACCATCGGAACGACGACGAGGTTCGCAACGACGGAGACGAGGGATACCCGCCCAAAAAAATATGCTGTGAATGGAATCGTTCCCACTTGCGCCGAAAGGGAGACTGCGAATAGTTTTAGTACGTAATCGATCGCCTTGATTTCCTCAAGGCTTTCCGGAATCTTTTTTATTAAGAGAGCCAGCTTGGGATAAAAATATGCCATCGAGAACACCGCCGCATAAGAGAGCTGAAAACCCGCATTGAACATTTGCAAAGGGTCGACCACAAAAAGCATCACCGCTGAAGCGCCGAGAGAATTGTAGACGTTTGTCTTTTGCTGAAATAGTTTTGCGAGGAGAACCGTGATCGTCATGAGCGAGGCCCTCACGACAGATGGAGCCGCGCCGGTAAGCTCCATATAATAGAGGATGGTCACGACCGTCGCGATAATCTTCCAGCGCTCCGGCAAACGCATCAACCCGAAGAGCGTGTAAATGATGGCTACGACCAGAACCACGTGCGTCCCCGAAACGGCGAGGACGTGGATCGTTCCCGTATTGATGAATGCATTTTTGATGTCCGCTGACATATCCGTTCGATCTCCGAGCAGAAGTCCGGTGAGGAAATTCGCCCTGTCTCCGGACATTGCCGTCCGAATGCATCCGAGGACGAAGTGCTTCGACGGAAAAATGAAATATTGGAAAAGCGGGTTCGGGTGTTCTTCAGCGACGACGCGAATGTGCGAAAAACCAAAAACATGAACGACCGCATAGATATTGTTCAACGCTAAATAGTCGCGATAGCTGAATTCTCCCGGATTCCTGGAAGCGATAGGCGTTTCGAGAATTCCGTCGAATGCGATCAGCGCCCCGTACCGGAAACTGCGCGCCTCTTCGTTCGAACGGGCATCGCGAACGACGGTGAGCAATGCATCCCCGTCGGCCCGGGTGGAATCGCTCCCCAACACGATCGCCCTGACATGAACGAGCGATACCATCTTCCCGTCTTTCACATGGGGCTCATCGGCAATTTCACAATAGAGCTGAACGGACTGCGGAGTGTCGAGGAAATGACTGATGTGAGTCGGAGGCGCCAGTTGTTGATCGACTGAGACCCGCGCGGCGGCGGAACACAGAAGCAATAGCGAAACAGAAATGGCAGGAAGAGAATTTCGTCCGGTGTGATTCCGGTATCGAAATATTGAAACGAGGGATGAGATCAACAATGCACAGGCGGAGCATCCCCACACGCTCCACGGTACGGTAGTAAAACGGGCAGCGCACGTTCCGCAGCAGATGAGACACGCCGCGGCCACTGCCGGCACACTTTTCCACATGACGCCCCCCACAATGTCGTCAACGGATGTTTTACTCCAAGAAAGCTACGACGGCCGGCGTAATGTCGGTCAGCTTTTTCACCCTTTCGGAAAAAAATTTCCGCCGTTCCCCGACCGCAATGAGAGGAACGGGATTTCTCGTGTGTGATTTCGTCGAGAGGTCTTCAATATTTCCATGGTCGCTAATGAACAACAGAACGTCCTTTTGAAAATTGAAGGACGAAAGAATGCCTCCAAGAAAAGCATCCATGCGTTCTAGCATGAGAACCGCTCTTTTCATGTTCTGCGAGTGGCCAGCTTTATCGGAAAGGAAATATTCGAACACTGTAAAGTCGTACGAGCTGCCGACCCGATGGAATATCTTCCCCGCCTCGACAGGGCTGATAACCGGAAGCCCCGCGCCGATCGTATTCAAACCCTCGTTCGTGAAATCGGCCGAGAGCGCCCTCCCCGCCGCGATATCATCCACCGTGTTAAGCATCCCTCCCGAAGAACGATATGAAAGAGCGACCGTCGGAGTTTTTCCACGCGGGGAATCGATATAGTCAAAATACCTTTGGGGAAAGCCGTTGATGAAGAACGATCTCTTCCCTCGCGAGCCCAGTTGCGTAAAAATATTTTTTTCTTTGATCAGCGGCACTAATGTTGAATACGGATGAGGCCCGAAATGTTTTCCGATGATTTTGGGCGCGTTGAGCCCTGTAAAGATCGCCGTTTGCCCGGTCCCGCTCTGCGGGAGTCCTGCAACGCCAAGCGTCGTATTCACAGGAGTGATGGAAGCATTCGTGGAAAAAACCTTTCGCTTCCTCAAAGAAGGAACGACTCCCCCGAACAATTTCGAAAAATTCGGCAGTGCTGCAGAAAAGAACGGATTGACGGACGGGTCTTCTTTCCCAAAACCAACGCCGTCCCAAAAAATCATGAGAAGAGCCACGGCTCACACCTTGCTTTCCACCATGACAGTCACGGGACCGTCGTTCGTCAATTCGACTTCCATCATTGCGCGAAAAACGCCGGTTGCCACTCGAGCGGCTCCGAGCTCGTCGCGAAGAAATCCGACGAAAGTATTATAGAAAGGTTCCGCAACCTCAGGCGGAGCGGCTTCAACAAAGCTCGGCCTGTTTCCTTTACGGGTATCTCCGTAAAGAGTAAATTGCGATACGACTAACAGCGAGCCGCCGACGTCGTTTACGGACAGGTTCATCTTCGCCTGATCGTCTTCGAATATTCTTAGCGAGCAAATTTTAGCCGACAAATAACGGGCATCCTCGGCAGAATCTCCATTTTTAATACCGAGAAAGACCAACAAGCCCTTCTCGATAGCGCCTACCCTCTTGCCATTAACTGCCACACTTGCTTTCGATACTCTCTGGATAAGCGCTTTCATTGCGACGATGCCACCTTATGCGCGATTAACCCTCGTGGATTGCCGCTGTAATCCTTGAATATTTCCGGGTCCGACCATCCCGCATCGCGAAATATTTTCTGCACTTCTATCGATTGGTTGTAAGCACATTCGACAATTACGACACCATCCTGAAGCAGCATCGACTTTCCAACCTTGGCGATATGCCGGTAAAAGGTCAAGCCGTCGCTTCCGTCCGTTGTCGCCAAATTTGGCTCGTATTCAGCGATCTCTGGAGCAAGGCCGGCGAATTCCGACGTTGAAATATAAGGCGGGTTGGAGACAACCAAATGGAAAGGGTGTGGAAACGCGTTCGATTCCATTTTGAATATGTCTTTCGCCAAAAAATCGACCCGCTCGACAACTCCATTTTTCTCTCCATTAATTTTCGCAAGAGCAATGGCGCCTTCGCTGACGTCAATAGCTGTCACTGCCGATCCTTCGATCATCTTGGCTAATGCAATAGCGATACAACCGCTTCCCGTCCCGATGTCCAAAATGCGCGCCGGTGAACCCGCAAATCGGTCGGCTGCGAGTTTAATTGCGTGCTCTACCAAAACTTCAGTCTCCGGACGCGGAATCAATACCCGGCGATCGACAAGAAATTCCAAGCCCATAAATTCGAGAGAACCGGTAATGTATTGCAACGGTTCGTGCCGCAGCCTGCGTTGGAACATTTCTTTAAACAAAGAAATCTCCCGCTCGGAGAGAGGCCGGTCGAAACTCATATAGAGCTGAATGCGCTGGAGGCTGAGAACGTGCGAGAGAAGAAGCTCGACCGTTAAACGCGATTCGTCGAACCCTTTCTCCGTAAGGTATGTCGTCCCCCATTGCAGCATTTCGAGAATGGTCCAAACCTTCTTCTGAGAAGTGCCGGCAGTCAACTACGGCTTCTTTCTTTTTTTGATGAGGATTTTTTGGCGCCATCCCCTTTCGCCGGCTTTGCAATTTTCTTTTTGGAGCGTCCGGCTCTTTCATCTGTTCGCGTCTTCCCTGGAACCGCTGAAGCTGAGCGCTCACGCCCGCCGGAAAAAGGATCGTCGTCAAGAAGAGACGAGCCGGTAAAATTTTCGTCGAGGTCTTCCATTGAGATCGCCCTGTCGAGTGCATCGAAGCTTTCTTCTTCGATTTCCGTGGACGGGAGGGGGATCCGCCGCAGTTTCACTTTCTGATTGTTCATAAAACCGAGCTTCTCAAGATCGTCGTACTCGGCAAGTTCGTCAAAGTCGAGATCGCGCCGAGAGCGGGGATTCTTATCGGCGACAAACTCGAAGCGTTTATCTCCGTCAAGCAGACATTCAAAATCGGCCATCAGCGAAGGAACGGCAAAATTGTGCGCTTTGCCTTCTTTCACCATGACATCCCAGAGTTGCTTCACCGAAACGAACACTTCGCTTCGTGTTCCCAAATAGCGCTCTGCCTGTTTTAACAGTTGCTCGTACATACAAGTGCAACACGTATCCTTCCTGAAATTTTCCTTCTCTGCGCAAAGTTAGCAGAAGTTATCTGAAAATCAAGCAACGATGTCTGCGGACAGTGCATCTGTGTGAAACTGAACCGGACACCAAAATCTTTTGGACAGTGCACTGTCAAGACTTTTCATGGACTTAAAGAGAAAAGTGTCCGGTTCAGTTCCGCATTTTACAAACTAAAACAATGCTTGCCTGCGCCGTTATTCCGGCGCCGAGTATTCTACCTTTCCGTCGACGATCGTCATCACGACTTTTGTCGAGGGAATTTCGTGCGCTGGGATCGTCATGATATCGTCTGAGAGTATTGTGAGGTCGGCGAGTTTCCCTTTCTCGATCGACCCCTTCTCTTTTTCTGCAAACTCGGCGTACGCTCCCCATATCGTGAAGGCGCGCAACGCTTCTTCGCGCGTCATTTTCTGATTCGCGTACCAGCCCCCCTCGAATACGGTCGAATCTTTGATCCCGTCGGCTGAGAGTTCAAAAAGTCGTCCGACGTCTTCCGCGTTGCGCGGAATTCCGTTTGTATCCTGACGCGTAATTGCGGCGTAAAAACCGAGGAGCGGGTTCGGACTTTGGACGGGGAAATCCGACCCTCCCGGAATAATATTTCCGTCTTTCAAGAGTGAACGCCACGCGTACGCCCCAAGAATTCGAACCGGACCTAGTCGTGCTTGCGCCCAGTACATATCAGCGGTGCAATGCGTCGGTTGCATGCTCGGTATGATCCGAAGCTTTTTGAAGCGCGGAATGTCCGCGGGGTCAAGCACTTGCGCATGTTCGATGCGAAAACGAGCGGAGTATGCCGCATCCGGATTCTTCTGGAATGCCTCTTCATACGCGTTCAACACGATATTATTTCCACGGTCGCCGATCGCATGCGTGCACATTTGGAATCCATGCGCAAGCGCCTCCGAAGCAACTTTGCGAATTTCCTCTTCAGAATTCACCGTCAGGCCGCGATTTCCGGGGTCGTCGCTGTACGGTTCAATGAGAGCGGCTCCCCGGGAGCCCAACGCTCCATCGATGTACATCTTGATCGCACGGACGGTCAACCGATGTCCGGTCCGGTCGATGAACGGCCCCGTGAGTTGAAATCTCTGCCACAATTCACCGTCCCCGAGTATGGCCGCATATACCCTTACCGGGAGAGCGTGCTTTTCCATCATTTCTTGATAGATCGAGAAGTCGTCTTCATCGATCCCCATATCCTGAACGCTCGTCAGTCCGAATTGCAAACATTCACGCAATGCAAGCGAGATCGAATGTTCGATTTCGTTCTTCGAATACGGAGGGACGTTCTTCATCACGAGTCCCACCGCATTGTCGATGAAAACCCCCGTCGCGTTCCCTTTTTTATCTCTTACGATCTTCCCCCCTTCGACGTCGGCAATCGAACTCGTCGACTCGTTCCCGGCTGCGATGAGTGAAAGTGCTTTTGAATTTACCCACACCGCGTGGCCGTCGACCCGAAAGAGGACGACAGGGTTATTCGGCGAAGCGTTGTCCAACATCGCGGCTGTTGGGAACGGCCTCTCCTTCGTTTTACTGCGCCACATATTCTGATCCCACCCTCGTCCGCGAATCCATTCTCCCGGCTTGAGCGACGCAGCTTTCTTCGCCACCATGCCGGCAATTTCCTGCGGCGATGTTGTGCCGACGAGGTTTAGCTCAACAAGGCTGGAGCCGAGGCCGCCGACGTGACCGTGCGAATCGATGAATCCGGGAAACACAATTTTCCCTTTTGCGTCGATGACATTTTCGGACGTGTAACGCCTTAGAATGTCCTCGGTTGTGCCGACTGCCGCAATTCTGTTCCCGACGACCGCGACGGCCTGCGCGATCGAGTTTTGGCTGTCGACAGTGTAGACTTTCGCATTAATGATCAACATATCGGCCCGCTGTGTTGTTGAAGTAATGAACCAACCGAACATAAGAATTCCGCCGCAGACAAGGATGAGACCCGGTAGTGCTCTTTTCATAGAGAAAGGTCGAAGTCGATAATGAACGCATCAATCGCTTCAATAAATATAGAAAAGGAGCTCAAGAAAAGCCAACGGGCATTTTTATCTCGTTCCGAACATCCTCGTTAAGAACGAGAAGGTCTTGGCAAAAGGCGACATGACCTTTCCGGTTGCATCGCGCAGGCGTTTTCTTTATGTTGCACTACAAATTGAAAGGACTTTTGCGTGAGCTACGAGGAAGAGTTTAAACGATTGGTCGACATCGTCGGACGATTGCGGCAGGAGTGCCCTTGGGACAGGGCGCAGACTCACGAATCCTTACGGCAAAGCTTCATCGAAGAAACATACGAAGCGATAGAGGCGATCGACCATCATCATTGGGAGGAGCTGCGGGACGAGCTGGGGGACGTTCTTCTGCATATCGCGCTTCAAACTGCCATCGCGGAAGAACAGAAAGAGTTCACCCTTGACGAGGTCATTCATCATATTAACGAGAAACTCATCCGGCGGCATCCACACGTCTTTGGCGAACTGCCGTCGATCGATCTTCCTACGCAGAAAAAGAACTGGGAAAAGATCAAGTTGTCAGAAGGAAGAACTTCTGTCGTCGAAGGGGTCCCGAGCGACATGCCCGCATTGCTGCAGGCGTTGCGCCTGCAGGAGAAAGCCGGCAGGGTTGGGTTCGACTGGGACAACGCCGGCGAAGTCTGGAAAAAGGTTCGCGAAGAAGTGGAGGAACTCCAGGCCGCAGCGGCGGGAGGCGATCAAAAGCGAACTGAGGAGGAGTTCGGCGACCTTCTTTTCTCGCTCGTGAATTACGCCCGTTTCCTGCACATCGACCCGGAGCATGCGCTTAGAAACACGTCAAAAAAATTTGTGCGCCGATTCAATTATATCGAACGGCGATTGCAGGATCAAGGGAAGGATATTTACGCGACAACGCTCGCTGAACTCGATACGCTTTGGAATGAAGCGAAGAAGGAAGAGTAAATTATTCAAGCATCGAAAAGCAAAAAAATGGGCCACAAAGACCCAAAGACACTAAAAAAAGTCCGAATGATAAATTCAATTCAAGAATGCCGCGGACAAATTCTTTCAGTCATTTACTGTCTTCGTGACTTCGTGGCACATCTTGCTATGCAATGATTCGAATAAATTATTTTTTCCCGTTGTCCTGCCTGTCCCCGAATTTCCCGTACGCGTCGATGATGTCTTTCACAAGCCGATGGCGGACGACGTCGTTGCGGTTGAAATACACAAAATCGATCCCCTCGATCCCCTGCAATACCTCCTGGATCTGCACCAACCCCGACGTTGTCTTCGACGGCAGGTCGATCTGTGTGACGTCTCCTGTGATGATCGCTTTGGAGCTATTCCCGAGACGGGTGAGGAACATCTTCATTTGCATCGTCGTCGCGTTCTGCGCTTCATCGAGGATGAGGAATGAATTATTGAGCGTGCGGCCGCGCATGTACGCAAGCGGTACAATTTCGATGATGCGACGTTCGAGATAAACCTTCAGTTTTTCAGAAGGAAGCGTATCGTCGAGCGCGTCGTAGAGCGGACGCAGATAAGGGTCGACTTTCTCCTTCAGGTCGCCGGGAAGAAACCCGAGGCTTTCTCCCGCTTCGACTGCTGGGCGCGCGAGGACGATACGGTTCACTTCTCGATTCTTGAGGCTGGCAACAGCCATCGCAACTGCGAGATACGTTTTTCCGGTTCCCGCCGGGCCGATGGCGAACACGATATCGTTCGTCTGCACCCTCCGGATGTAATCCCGTTGCCCCGCCGTCTTCGCTTTGATGATGGCGTTCTTGGTGAAAAGGACGATAGAGTCCATCTCGTCCTTCGGCATTTGGGCGCGCATTTGGGAATGTGAGAGCGAATCGACGGCGACGAGGTCGAGAACCGTGTCGACATCGCTAGAGGTAAGCGCTCCGTTCTTGGAGAGAAGGAATGTGAGTTCTTTGAAGATGCGCTCGATCTGCTGCACTTCGCCGGGTTCCCCGCGCAGAGTGATGTTCTCGCCGCGTACGATGATGTCTGCATCGAACCGGTCTTCGATCAATTGAAGATGACGGTCGTTGATCCCCAACAACGAAAATGTATCAACCCCCGCTATCTTCATTTTTTTCTCTACCGTACGTCTCTCCTTTCAGAAATTCCCCAAAAATAAAAAGTCCTTCACCACGACTGTTGCCGGGAGAAGGACTTTCTTCGTAGAAAACAACTCAGCAAGCGTTTTGTTCCGCTCCTTATTTTGCGGTCGACCGTTTCTTTGACCAATAGCGGCGTTCGGCTTTCTTTTCTACTTCAGTCAGCGGGCCCGCCGTCGGGATCTTTAACCGTTGTCCTTTGTGGATGATATCGGGGTCTTTGATCTGGTCGCGATTTCCTTGCCAGATCTTCGGCCACATGAACGGGTTGCCGTAAATGCTTTTCTTTTTTGAAATATTCCAGAGACAATCCCGGTTCCGCTGCCACGAACCGACAACATACGTCTTTTCCAGACCCGCGAGGAATTCCGGCTTTGCAAGGGTGGCGCGCAACCCATCGATCTTTTGTTGGAGAGCGTCTATGCGGTCATGGTTCTCTTGCAGAGCAGCAAGCTTGGATTTCTTCAGATCGTCGAGCTTGGACTGCACGGAATCAATTTCCGCCTTGCGAGCGTAGAGGTCCTGGTTCGATAAACGGGCCAGCTCGTTCACCCAATTTTCAAGCGCGGCAAGCTGGGCAGAGTAGGCTTTGAGCAATGCGTCGCTCGCGCCGGTCATGTTCTGCGTCTCTTCGTTCGTCGCCTGAATTTTTTGCGTCAGCGAGGCAAGCAGGGCTTTGAGGCTGTCGACATCGTTCGTCAGACTGGCAAGAGTCTTTTTGAGGTTGTCGCGTTGCGCCGTGTAATCGGTGATTTGCTTCTGCCATTCTTCCTTGGTCATCTTCTCCTGAGCCGAGGCGTTGACAGCTCCAACCGTCACGAAAAGCGCGACAATGAGGTTCCACATCAATAATTTTCTAAAAGTCATGAGATACTCCTTCGGTTTGATCATTGCTGGCTTTTCAGGCGTGCACGCGTGGCATCCTGTTCTTTCATAGCCGCCGTCAATTCGGCCTGCTTGTCTGCGATTTGTTTTTGCAGACTCTCTTTTTCCGCCTGCTTTGCGTCGACTTGCTTTTGGAGTGAAGCGACCTCCGCTTTCAACGCCTCCAATTGTGCCAGCTCGTCTTCGCTTGGTCCGCTGCTGCAACCCGCCAGAACGAATGTTGCCGCAAGGAAAGCAACACCGAGATAAAATTTCAACGTCTTCTTCATGTCTCTGCCTATGTGCTGTGTAATTGAAATATCACGAAAACTGTGACTTCATCTAAAGGAAAAATAACGAAATGGTTGTATGATGTCAAGGGAAAAAACCGGACAGCGTCCCAATCCGGTCTTTTCTACTCAACCACATCCCCCTCGTTTTAGTTCGATCTTTCGGTTCTCTTAAAAAATTTTAATCGGGTGTGTAAAAACGGGACACTAGATGAGCCCTCTTTCAGCAAAGCTCGTGAAGTTGCCCCCAGCGATAATGAGATGATCGTGGACGGGAATTCCCACAACCTTACTTGCTTCCACGATTTGTTTTGTGATCGCGATATCTTCCTGACTGGGCTCCGGATTTCCGCTCGGGTGGTTGTGGGCCAGAATAATGCTCGCGGCGTGTTCGAGAATTGCCTGACGGAATACCTCTCGGGGATGCGTGAGGGACGAGTTCAAGAGTCCCTTTGTGATCGTAATTTCTTTCGTGATCCTGTTTGCGCTGTTGAGGAGGATGACAAGAAATACTTCCTGGGTGAGATCTCGCAACTGAGGGATGAGATGCTCTGCGACGTCGGCTGGAGCGCGCACTTGAAGACGCTCCGCTTCCGGCGACGATTGAAGCCGCCGTGCAAGCTCGAAGGATGCGACGATAACGACTGCCCGGGCGTCGCCGATCCCTTTGAATTTTTTGAGGTCGGCAGCAGTGAGGCCCGCAAGAGTGCGCAGCGTTTTGTGTTCGGCGAACATCGTTTTCGCAAGGTCGATAGCGGTCACGCGTCCGCTGCCGGAGCCGATGAGAATTGCGAGGAGCTCGGCTTCAGTGAGGACCGACGGGCCATGATCGATGAGTTTCTCTCGCGGACGTTCGCCGGCAGGCCAGTCCTTGATCTTCGTGTGGTAGAAAGATGCTTCGCGCACCTTTCGATGGGTCTCTTCGTCCATTGTCCCCCCTTTAGTGCAATGTTATTTTGGCAGAATATTTTTTTTGTATTCGATATCGTCGATCTTCGTGATCTTCCCCTTTTTATACTGAAGGATGTGCAGGTAGGAATTGACCCTGTCTTCCGTGAACGAGATCTTGGAATGGAACCCGGGGAAATCCGAGACCTTGCTCAGCATATCCGTAAGACGCTCGCGCGTCGTTCCGCCGTTTAAGATCTGGGTCAGGATGAGCGACATGGCGTCATAACCGAACAGAACGTTGTCATCCGGCTGACGCTGTGTTGCCGCGAAAAATTTTGCCACGAACTGATTATAATCATAAGAGTTCTCGACCCAACGGTCCGAACTGAAGATCACCCCTTCCGCATAGCGCTTGTTGAGGTCCAGCTCGTTGGCGTTATTCCATTCACCCGAACCGAGCAGCTGCCCCTTGATGTTGAAGTACGTCAGCTGTGAAGTGATGATGCCGATCTCGCTGCTGCTGGAGATCGGGCTGAAGATCCCCTGGATCGACGTCACCGGATACTGGAGACTGTCGATGTAGAAAGGTTCAACGATCAGAGGAATGCCGAGCGAGTCGGCAATCGCTTTTGCGTTCTGACTGAATAAACGCTGAATAATGACCTTCCCCTGCTTCTCCGCCAGCGAATCGATCGTCTGTTTTCGAACACCGGCGTCCGTTAATCGCTTGATGATTTGCGGATAACTTACGACGCTGTCTTTGAAGTTAATCGATTCTTCCTGGCCGAAGACCGCCGCTTCGTTTCTCATCGCGCGGAACAAATACCGAAGGTCGGTCGCTCCTTTGAGATACCTCTTGTCGGAGATGATGAGCGCTCCGAGCCGCAAGGCCTCCTGAACGAACGAATCCGCAATCGCACTGCTCGGCTGAAAACTTGGCGCGACGACCGCAAGATTTTTGTATCCTAACTTCAACACGGCGTATTGCGCCATCGCCTTCCCGCGTGTCGTGTAATCCGGGTTCGCCTGGAAGATGTACGGACCGACGGAGGCAATGCCGTTGTCTGTGGCCGTCGGAGTGACGAGGGGTATTTTGCTGGAATTTGCGATCCCCGCTACGGGAGACACTTCGTAGCTGAAGATCGGCCCGAAGATGCCGATGAATTCCTGGTTGTCGAGCCACGGCTGAATTTCACGCGCCGCGACGATAGGGTCTTTTTCAGAATCGCGAACGTCGATGACGACGGTGACTCCTTGTTTTGCATTCTTTGCATTGTACTCATCGACCGCATACTTCACGCCGTCGAGAATTTCGTACGCAAGCCGCTTCTCGCGCGGAGCCCCTTCCGTCTTTTGCATCAACGGCAGAATGATCCCGAGCTTCACCGACGCGCCGTTTTGCAGGCGCAGCATCAGCGAACGCGCGCGCTGCGTTGTGAGCGGGTCTTCCTTCCCTGCAAGCACCTCGCGCGCATGAGCCATCGACTCTGAATACAATCCTTGGTCAAACTCCATTTCCGCAAGATGAAGGGTCAGGAGTTTCTTCGACCGGTCGGATTTAGCAAAATAGAGAAGGTCTTTTATTTCCTGCGTGGTCAAGAACTCCGAGGCGACATTCTCGAATATTTTCTGGGCCCGGAGAAATGTCTTCTTTTCTTTATCGCTGTCGAGAACTGAGAGCAGTTCAGACGCTGCGTCGGGATAGCGGTTGAGCCGGTAATAATCGATGGCAAGCGTGTAGTGCGCATCTTCGACATAATTGCTTTGCGGAAACGTGTCAAGGAAATCCTTGAGAAGACGGATCGACTCGCGGTAATCGTGAAGGTGGAACAACGATTTCGCCGCCATGATCATCGCCGCGGTCGTGCGCTGGTTCCGGACAGGTTGCTCCGATACTTTTTCAAAGGAGAGATATGCTCCCTTGAAATCGCTGTCAGCAAACTGCTTTGTCCCGAGCAAAAACTGGTCTTCGGCATCCTGATTAAAAATCACTTCATCCTGCGCCATCATCGGTCGCGCACAGATGAAAAGAACCAGGGTCGCAATGCTATAGAGGTAAATTCTATGAGATGTCATCTATTTGAAGAGATAACGGTCGGTAATTTTTTATACATCCCGCCTTAACGCTCTTACGCCGACAGTGTGCGAGGCGATTCCGACAACCGCCGAAAGTACGCCGATCACCGCCAACCCGTCGTAAAGCCATTTGTCCTTCCTCGGTATTTCATAATAGATAGAGTTGAAGACGGCGAGGATCGGCAGAAAAAAAACGCTCACTAATATCACGAGGAGAACGATGCTGAGAAGGAACGTGAGCGTCGCCCCTTGCGAAGATGCGATGCGGATAGGATTCTTTTCGTCGTAATTGACAAAATAAGACCCCATGCCAAAATTAAGGCTGACGAGTGAAACGGCAATAAGAGCCATACCCACAGTTGTAATCTGAGGAAGCGGCGACAAAAGAATGTATGGATAATTTGACAAGACAGCGAGCGCTAAACCCACAATGAACAATGGCCACAGAACAATAAAAAATTTTGTCCAATACAGTTTCGACGAGCTCAACGGAGAACTCCGAATCGTCCAATACGCGTCGCCCTCGAGACTCATCATCGGAAAAGCAAAACGAAGAGCGATAGAGGTTATGAGGAATGCGTCGAAGATATAGACGACAAGATATACCGCAGTCCTCAGCTTAGGGTCTTGAAGACCGAAATCCATCGACGTCACGCTCGACAGAAAGACAACAACGAGGAACAGCATCACGATAAGATGAACCCATTGACTCGGCTCGCGGATAAATTGCCAGTATTCTCTCTTGAGGATGGACTCCGTCTGAGGCGCCAGTCGAGACCGCTTTCGGAAACTGAAAAGCGTCCCCGTCAGTTCGAAGTTCTTGATCGAAAACGATTTGAACGTGAGCGAGGTGAGCCATGTGGAATAAAACAGCCGGTCGCCAAGGAGCACCAATGCGATGAAAGATGCCGCCGACGACAAGACAAGCATCGTTGAGTAACCCAGCACCGTTTTGTGCGCCTCGGTGATGTTAAAAAACAGGATCTGCGAGACCCAAAAATTCGGAAGATATTTTGCGACCGGCGGGTCGAGATGCCCTAAATACAGGTCGACGTTGGGGTAATACCGCATGACCTCCCGCACAAGGTGGATCGGGCTCGAAACGGTAAAATAAAAATAGATCTGCCCGACATAAAACATCACCAACAAAGCGATGATCGTCTTGAAACTGATTTTCGAGGCGAGCTTCATGAGCACGAGGAGCGTGATCACAGCCGTGCATCCCGCGAGAAACATGAACGGCACAAGCACCCCGAACATGACAAAGAGATAGAAATACCACGGAAAGCCAAAGTACGAACCGTAGCCGAGGAGTATCGAGAAGCCGGCAAGGAACAACGTGCCGGAACTGTAAAAGAAATTGTCCAGAAATTTAATGATGAAGATCGTGAGGTGCGGGATGGGTTTCGTCATCATGAAATTCACCTCGGGCGAGCGGTAGAGCGTCGAGAACGAGACGACCATGTTGCCGAGGTTGATGGAAATAAAAAAAACGAAGAAAAGCATGGAAATGAAGCGGTGAAAAAGGAAGAGGCCGATTTTCACATCCTCAAGAAGATACGCTGTCAAAAAACGGGAGAAAAGAAACGCGCCGATGGCGAACGACCCAAAAACGACGAACGACCCCGCATTTTTGATGACCGACTGCAGGCTCCGGGAAAAGGTGACCTTCCAGAACATTCTGTTCTTGAAAGCGACGATATGGAGGAACTTTTTCACTTCGTCAATTCCAGGAATACCGATTCCAATTTGCCGTCATACTTGGATTTGTGATGATGAAGGTTCTCCCTCGTATCCAGAAAAATCAGTTTCCCATCCTTGATGATGCCGATGCGATCGCACAGTTCTTCGACCATTTCGAGGCTGTGAGTCGACATGAAAATCGACACACCCTCTTTTGATTTTTGTTTGAGAGAATCTTTGACAATCCTGGCGCTGCGGGGGTCGAGGCCGACCATCGGCTCATCGATGATGATCGTCTTTGGACGATGGAGAAACGCCGCAGTGATCGTGATCCGCTGCCGCATTCCCTGAGAATATTCTTCGGTCCGTTTGTCCACCCAGTCGCCGAGCTCGAAATGCTCGACGAGCTCGCCGATGCGCGACGCGATATCGTCTTTCTGCATGTTGAACAGGCCGCCGATATAATAGAGGAACTCCCTTCCCGTGAGCTTATCGTAGAGGAACGGCTGGTCGGGGATATAGCCGAAAGTGGACTTCGCTTCGAGCGGCTGGCGTTCAACGTCGAACCCGTTGATGACGATCGACCCGGAGCTTGAGGTGAATAGTCCGGTCATCATCTTGATCGTGGTCGTCTTACCCGCCCCGTTCGGACCGAGGAATCCGAAAAATTCTCCCTCGGGAACGGTCAGGCTGAGATTATCGACGGCGGTGAACGAGCCGAATTTTTTGGTGAGGTTTTTTAAAGCGATCATAGGTTAGCGATAAATGACAAATGACGAGTGCCAAATATATTGCCGCATATCATGATATTTGGGATTCATCACTCGAAAATGAATTCTTTATTCCCATTCTATCGTCGAGGGCGGTTTGGAACTGACGTCATAGACGACGCGATTCACTCCGCGCACTTCGTTGCAGATTCGGTTCGACACCGTTGCAAGCAAGTCGTACGGAAGATGCGCCCAATCCGCAGTCATCCCGTCGATGCTCGTCACCGCTCGTAGAGCGAGCGTATTTTCGTACGTCCGTTCATCCCCCATGACTCCCACCGATTGAACAGGCAACAACACGGCAAATGCCTGCCATACGTTATTGTAGAAATTATTTTTATGAAGTTCTTCTATAAAGATATCGTCCGCGCTCCGTAAGATCTCGAGCCGTTGCGGCGTTACTTCGCCGAGAATGCGGATCGCAAGCCCCGGGCCGGGAAAAGGATGCCGGTCGATGAGTTCATCGGGCAAACCCAAGGTCCGTCCGACCTCGCGCACCTCATCCTTGAACAATTCGCGAAATGGTTCGACAAGCTGCAGGTGCATTTTTTCGGGGAGCCCTCCCACATTATGGTGGGATTTGATCGTCGCGGACGGACCTTTAAACGATGTCGACTCGATAACGTCGGGATACAATGTCCCTTGTGCGAGGAACGCCGCCCCTGGTACTTTTTTTGCTTCTTGCTCGAAGAGGTCGATAAACGTCTTCCCGATTATTTTTCGTTTCGATTCCGGTTCAACGACGCCCCGGAGGCGATCCAGAAAAAGCTCCGAGCCGTCGACAAAGTCGAGAGGAATGTGAAAGCGGTCCCGGAATGTCCGCACTACTTGCGCGCTCTCGCCGCGCCTCATGACCCCGTTGTCGATATGGATGCAAAACAATTGATCGCCGAGCGCATTGTGCAAAAGGACCGCTGCGACCGAAGAGTCGACGCCGCCGCTAAGAGCGCACAGGACTTTTTTGTTCCCGACCTTTTCCTTCACCTCCCGCGAGGCCTGCTCGATAATCGACGAGGCATTCCAATCTCCGGCACACCCACAAAGCTTTTTAAGAAAATTAGAAAGGATTTTTTTCCCTTCCGAAGTGTGGACGACTTCGGGATGGAACTGTACGCCGTAAATTTTCTTCGCTTCGTTGCGGATCGCGCAAATGGGCGCGTTGTCAGAATGAGCGATAGCCGTAAACCCTCCCGGGATTTTCTTCAGTGAATCGCCGTGACTCATCCATACTTGAGACGATGCAGCGATGCCGGAAAAAAGGCCGTTGGGAGTGTCGACGACAAGCTGCGCCCTCCCGAATTCGCGTTTTGCCGCTCGGTCTACTTCGCCCCCTAGCTGGTACGCAATAAGCTGAAGGCCGTAACAAATTCCGAGCACGGGAATTCCCAGGTCGAAAATTCCCGCATCCGAGATCGGCGCACCTTCTTCGTAAACGCTCTTCGGTCCGCCCGAAAGGATAATCCCCTTCGGGTTGAACGCCTTAATTTTATCGAGATCGAAGTTGAACGGATGGATCTCGCAATACACGTGGAGTTCCCGTACCCGTCGTGCTATGAGCTGAGTGTACTGCGAACCAAAATCAAGAATAAGGACAGAATCGTTGTGCTGCATCAAAAAAGATTATCGTTAGAAGAAGCGCGTCCGCACAGGGATCTATTTGCGGTGATCGGTGCGATCGCGTTACGCACTTCGGCCGATTGATCCAAGAAATTTTATCAGAGAGTAAACGGGGGAAACATCGAAGCCTTCGATTTTACGGCAAGAAGAACGAAGGTCAACTTATTGGGTCATAATGCCCTTCGGCTCTTCAACACGGTAAAGATACGCACTATCGGCTTTTTCTGCAAGTGAGTTAGAAATATCGGAGAAGAATTTGGTTTTTGGTTCGTAGTTCGTGGTTCTTGGTTCGGGGTTCGTAGTTCGTGGTTCGTGGTGCTTAGTTTGTGGTGCTTAGTTCGTGGTGCGTGCCCCGGTGCGTTGGACGCTCGACGGACCCGTCAGAATTGTCTGCTAAGCATTGATTGTCGGAGCTAATTTCATTAATTTTGACCGTGAATGAAGAGCAAAAAAAAGTTGAAGAGCGGATCGCCATCAGCAACAGGAAGGCCCGTCATGATTATGAGGTCCTCGATTCGTTCGAGGCGGGAGTTGTTTTAAAAGGATCGGAGGTAAAGTCGCTCCGCCTCGGAAACGCAAATCTTCAGGACAGTTATGCCTATGTGAAAGGGAGCGAGGTATGGCTTTCAGGAATGCACATCAACCCGTACGAGCAGGCAAATATCCTCAACCACGAACCCCGCCGCGAGCGCAAACTCCTCCTTCACAAGAAAGAAATCAGAAAATTAATTGGCAAAACATCTGAAAAAGGGTTAACTTTAATCCCGCTGAAAGTATATTTCAAAAATGGTCTTGCGAAGGTCGAGCTTGGGTTGTGCAAAGGCAGACGAAGCTACGACAAGCGAGCGGCGATCGCGAAGCGTGAGACCGAACGCGAAATACGACGGCAATTTTCAAGAAGAGAAGCATAGCGCAGAAGAAAATGTAGTATCCTCCCGGAATCTCTAATTCTTCAACCATTGTTAAGAGGATCAAAAGCCAGCATTGTTTCCCCCTGTTAAGGAACAGATGGATGTCATCAAGCGAGGAGCTTCGGAAATCATTCCGGAAGAAGAACTCGTCCGAAAGCTTGATAATTCCATCAAGCTCAACAAGCCGCTGAACATTAAGCTAGGCTGCGATCCGAGCAGACCCGACCTGCATTTGGGGCACTCCGTCGTCCTCCGCAAGTTACGACAGTTTCAAGACTTGGGGCATCAGGCCATTCTTATCGTCGGCGACTTCACAGGGATGATCGGTGATCCTTCCGGACGAAGCAAGACCCGCCCTTCGCTTACGCTGGAAGAAACGCGTCGGAACGGACAGTCGTATTTCGACCAAGCGACAAAAATTTTGTCGGCAAGCAAAGTGAAGATGGTCTATAATTCCGAGTGGCTGGCGACGATGAATTTTGCCGACGTCATCCGTCTCGCGAGCAAATATACTGTCGCTCGCATGCTCGAGCGCGACGATTTCACACTCCGCTACAAAGCGGGGGAACCTATCGCGGTTCACGAATTTCTCTATCCTCTTGCTCAGGCGATGGACTCTGTTGCTATTGATGCTGACGTCGAGCTCGGCGGCACGGACCAGAAATTCAATCTCCTTGTCGGAAGGGATATCCAGCGCGAGTTTGGAAAGGAGCCACAGGCGATCCTCACGATGCCGATCCTTGTCGGGACGGACGGCACGGAAAAAATGAGCAAATCATTGGATAATTATATCAGTCTCGACGATTCCCCAAAAGAAATGTACGGAAAGACCCTATCCATTCCCGATGCGTTGATCGCCGATTATTTTCTCCTCGCAACCGATATCCCATCTCAAGAACTCGCTGCGATCCGTACGGATCTTACAGAAAAAAAAGTCAACCCGAGGGATATTAAAAGGCGTTTGGCGCGCGAATTGGTGGCTAAATATTATTCCAACGAAAAGGCGGAAGCGGCGCAGGAAGAGTTCGATAAGATCTTCGTAAAAAAAGACCTTCCCGACGTCATCGATGAGTTGTCTCTCAGCGTCACAAACGGGGAAGCTAATATTCTCCAACTACTGCTCGATGCAAAGCTTGCAGCCTCTAAAGGAGAAGCGCGGAGGCTCGTCGAGCAAGGAGGGGTCTCGGTGGATGGGGTGAAAATTGCGGACATCAACGCTGTCGTCCAACTTCGCCATCCCGTCATTGTCAAGGTCGGTCGGCGCAGGTTCCTTAAAATCATTCCCCTGTGAAAAATAAAGTTGCAATTAAGTCCCAACATCAGTACTATTAAAACCTAAAAAAACGGAGATGAGCTAGTGTTCGTTCCAACCAAAATGTTTTTCACGAAGGGCGTCGGGCGCCACAAGGACTACCTTCAATCTTTCGAACTCGCCCTGCGGAATGCCGGCATCGAGAAGTGTAACCTCGTCACGGTGTCGAGCATTTATCCCCCAAAGTGCAAACGCATTTCGCCGACAGAAGGAATTAAACTTCTTGAACCGGGGGCTGTGACTTTTGTCGTCATGGCCCGTAATGCGACAAATGAACCGAACCGTCTCATCGCATCGTCGATTGGCGTCGCACAAGCGGCCGATGAATCCCAGTACGGCTATCTTTCAGAACACCATCCCTATGGTGAAACTGAAGAGAAAGCCGGCGAGTACGCCGAAGATCTTGCCGCGACAATGCTTGCCACTACGCTCGGCCTCGAGTTCGACCCCAACCTCGCTTGGGATGAACGCGAGAAACATTTCAAAATGAGCGGAAAGATCCTCAAGACCTTTAATATTACACAGTCGGCAGAGGGGGACAAAGATGGGAAGTGGACAACGGTCGTCTCTCTTGCGGTTCTCGTCCCCTAACGCATTGAATGAGCATCACCCGACGAGCGGAAATTTAAAACCTTATCGAGAAATTAAGTACTCCCCCGTTTTGGCTCGGAAGGATGAATGCTGAGATATTTGCCGGCGGTTCTCTCCCGATGACTTTATACGCCAGCGAAAGAATTTCTCCCCGATATTCATAGACCAGGATCGAACTACCCATCCCAATCAGCGCTCCCGCAATAACATCGCTCGGATAATGGAGTCCGAAATACACTCGCCCGTACCCCACCAGCCCTGCCCACAGAAAAACCGGTACGTACACTTCGGGTCGGGGGTACCGAAACGTCAGCATGGTCGCAAGAGCAAATGCCGCTGTAGAATGTCCTGAGGGAAATGAATAAGGATCTGCCGAATCAAGATGGGATGCGTGGACATTCGAAAGGGCATCGTAGGGGCGCCTTCTTTTGATACCTACTTTTAATACATATCGCACAGAATAAGACACAACCTCCGAAGCTCCAGTTAGTACACCAGATTGAAAGAGGTCGTCTTGGCTTTCGGCAAAACCGTATGCCGTCATAACTGCTGGAACCGCTACAGCAATCGGCAGCACTGAATAGTCTGTAACTCCGAGCAACGATGACTTAAATGACGACTGGGCATTATTGATCTGTCTAAAAATTCGGACGTCGAGGTTCGAAGGGTCGTTTTGACCAATTGCCATATATGAAGGGATAAAAAACAGAAAAGCCGCCGTGCAGTAAAAATACGAGCACCAGCGGCTTTTGATTAAATTTGAGTTAAAAAAGCGCCTTTCAGACATTTTCCGGAACTACTTTGCAATATTCAGCATAGTATGACATGATGCTTTCAACATAGCCAGTCGTTTGTTGCCATTGGCTGTAATATCCACTTGCCGGCTTTCCATCGTCCCAGACATGCTTTTGCAGGGATGAATATTTCCTCGCCAACAATGGCAGGGAGGCCTTGACCGATCCCCATTCGTTCGGGTCGTCGTTCATATACTTTGCCATTGCCCTTGCATCCGCTATCCTCGCAGACCCTGCATTGTAGGCTGCCAAAGTTAGTTTTATCCGGTTTTCAGGACTAATGCCCTGCCCGCCAAACGACCGATAGATTTTGCCTAAATAATAGATACCCCCTCTGATGTTTGTATGAGGGGCTCTAAAATCGCTTTCATCAAATCCGAGCTCATCTGCAATTTGGCTTTGAGTTACGGGCATTATTTGCATAAGCCCCTGCGCGCCACTATAACTTGCCGCCTTGGGCTGAAACTGCGATTCAATCTTCATTACAGCCACAACAAGACGCCAGTCAAGTCCATATTTGTGTGAATACTTCCTGATAGTAGGGCCGTAGGCTCTTAGGAATTGGACCGATCTTACATCTAATGCCTCTCCCGATTGAGCCCTTAAAAAAACACCATTTTTTGTACTTTTTGCAGCACTTGAATTGCCAAATCCGAAATATAAAGCAGCTGGTAAAATTAAGAGACAATTTACCCAAAACTTTCCCATTAAGTCCTCTAAGTGTTAGACATACTTTTGCCCATAGCTACGAAAATACTACTAAAATAAGGGCATTTTTGAAGGAAGAGCGACTTTAATCACCAGTCGCTCTCTGACCGCAGTAATAATGTACAGGTGGGGGTAGAGAAAGTCAACCGATTCTTTGAAAATCGGTCCTAACATTTAACAGACAAAGGTAACAGCAAAAAAAAAGCAACAAGAAGCAGATAAAATGGCATAAAACAAGACAGAGTGGCATTTCAAAATGTTTCGAAAATGATATCTAAATTTAAAAGCCGATCTCACGCAAAATATCACTCATTAACTCTCGCCCAGGTTTGCCTGCCATGGCAATCATTTCGACAAATAGTAATGAAGCAAGTATCCCATCGCACTCAGCGGAATCCGGCCCCAAGCATAATCCTTCCCCATTGACAACTGCCAAAATCCAGCCTTCATTTTTCACATCGTGAACGCCCTTGATGGATTCAGCATCAATCGCAGGGATTCCCCTTTTCTTGCAGAGAAGTTCTACGCGTTCAGTTCCTTGCGAAGAGACAATAACCGGTCCTTGTTTTCCTTTCTGTTCGAGGAGATGCCATAGTAAAGCCACTGCAACATTCTGTGAATCGATCCATTCTCCATTGCCGAACAAAAGCCCGCAAGTTCGCGCATCTCCGTCGGTCGCTATTCCAATCTGGGCATTAACCACGCTTACGTTGTATTTCAGGGCTTGGAGATTTTCAGGGATTGGCTGCGGTATCCTGTCAAAGAACTGTGGCTCGGGCGTCCCAAAAAGGGTTTGGGCGCGCCAACCTTTTGTAACGAGAAAATCTTCAATAATTGTTTGACCCGCTCCCCCCATTGAATCGATGAGTATATTGGCGGAGTTTTTTGGGTCACGGGCAAAAGATTCGAAAGCTCCGGACGAAAGGTGATTTTGTAAATAGGATTGATAGTCGGGGAGAAAATCCAATTGAACAATATCGCGACGTGGAAGAACATCCAGCGGATGTGCTTCTCGGCTGGAGTAGATCGAAAAAAGTTTCTCCACCTGCCTTAGGCTAAATGGGGCGCCCGAGGAATCTTTGAATTCAAGGCCGATCTGTGGCGGAGGGCCATATCCCCCGGTTAACATTATTCCAAAGTCGCACCGTTGCTGCCTTACAAAAGCCGAAAGCGCAGGCGTCGGCACAACACCCGAGCTTAACATAACGCTGAGTCCGCTGTTTGAAACAATTTCAGCGGCGATCGAAGCAAATCGAGCGGATTCTTTACGTCCGTCGTACCCGATCGCTACGTTGATTTCCTTTTTGAGCCCATGAATGTCGCAGGCATAGCGGACAAGCGAGTGGGCCAGCCGGGCAACTCTATCCTCATTGAAGCCTTCATCCAACCGTCCCTTTAGAAATTTTGTCCGAGCTGATTCACGGGGAATCATGATTCGTCGGGGGGAAACTCGTGTTTCACAATCTCTATCGCCTCGAGATACTGATCGAAGGGGACAAAAACTTTCACGGGATATTTAAGGATAGACCTTCCTATGACGCTCTCCATGAATCCATCCGCGAGGAACCCGAGGCTTTCGTTATTCCGGGGGTTTACCGTCATCCCTGCACTCTCCAGTTTTCCTCTGACAATATTAGCTTCGTAGTAGTCGAACGATTGAAACGCAACCGCCCAATCCTCGGATGTCTCTATGCCTTTGTGGCTCTCGCAGAAGGTTCTTTCTTTCTTTTTGCCCGCACACTGTTCACAAAGCAAACGGTTACAAATGATACAAACCGCGACTGCTTCCGTTGTCGGATGTGTTTCACACATAAATTTCTTTTCGGAAAAAATTACCCCGCAATGGATGCAATACTCGCTGTCGAGCGTCACCAGTTCCGAGCAATTTGCGCAGCGTTCGTACACTTCAGCCGCCTCTTGCGGTAATTGATCGACGAGGGCGATCCCGCAGTCGCTGCACCGAGCAATTCCGGGGAGGTATTCGGTTTTACAGGAAGGACAGAACGGCATACAACATTCTCCATTTGTAAATTCTTAGCCCGCAGTTCCAAACAAGCGAGTTAAAGATTTTTCAGAACTTCCGCGAATCGCTGCGTAATGATCCGAGGTCTGGTGATCGCCGATCCGACAACCACTGCATACGCCCCGCATTTAATTGCGTGAGCCGCCTCGCTCGGACTCCATATCCTTCCTTCCGCGATGACCGGGGTTCTGATTTCGGCGGTCAATTGTTCGATGAGGTTGAAGTCGGGAAAATTATCGACCAGCGCTTCGGTGTATTGAGTGTATCCGGAGAGGGTCGTCGCAATCATATCCGCGCCCAGTTCTGCGGCACGCACGCCTTCTTCGAGGGTAGAGATATCTGCAACGATCGGAACGTTGATTCTCTTTCGTACAAGACTGAGAAACTCAAAGCCGCTCATCCCGTTCGGCCTGATCCTCTGTGTGACATCGAGCGCGACGATGTCTGCGCCAACGTCTACCAGTCGTTCGGCATCCGAGACCTCTGGAGTAACAAGAGCCCAGCCGTCGGTGTATTTCCCTCGAGAAATACCGATAATAGGAAGCCCCACGGCCTGACGAACGGACTTGATATTTTCGATCCCCTGAGCGCGGATGCCGATGGCCCCTCCCATTTCAGCGGCGCGTGCAAAGGCTGCGACATAGTCGGGAAAATTAAACGGCTCGTCCCCTTCAGAGTGACACAACACGATGACGCCGTGCTTTAATTTTTCGACCGAGTTGTTCATCGTCTTTCTTGTCGAGAAGTGTTGAACTTGAGCGCCGCTTCCGCCGCCTTCTTCCCGGCTGCTTCGCCTAACTGAAAGCTCGCCGGCTGCGCGTTGGTGGAAAATAATGCAGTCGGAGGAAGAACACACCGCCCCGTGACGAAAAGATTCCGAACGCTCGGTACACAGAGGGCACTTTCCGGTACCTGGAAAATTTCAGCAGGCCTGCCCGGCATTGCGCATGTTGCAACAGCATCGTCGAACATTCTTCCGGAAATAACGTCGGAGTCAGAAACCGCGTGAAGGCCGGCGACCTGACGCTGCGCATGAAAACCGAGTTCTGAAGCTACCCGATGCAAATCGGCGTTCTTAAACCCGGGGATATCCTCGGCCAACAATTTTATTCCTTTTGGTACAATTTCGTCGCATCGCATCCTGGCACGCAAAAGGCTCTCCGAATCATCCGGGTTCACGCCGGGAAGTTCGATCATTGAAATAACGACATCGTCGTTACACGCGGCGCCATCCATTTGGATCGAATCCCGCTTCCTTAATGCCGGTATGTGTTCCTGCCATTTTTTTGTGAACGATGAAAACCCTTTGAGTGAGAAAAAAGGGGAATCCTCCGTTGTCGGTCCCTTTGAAAATTCATGCGGATTCCGTTGAGCAAAATCGAGGACCGCTTTTTTGTCGACACGGCTCATTGAAAACCTCCACGACGCGGTTGCCTCGTGATGGATGCTTTTGGCGCCCGCTTTGACCGCCACGAAACCGTCTCCTGTGGCATCTACATAGACTCGAGCGTGCAGTGTCGTTTCATTTCTTTTACTGCCGATCGTTATGGCAGCGATGTCCCGGTCGATCATCCGAACTCCGGTGCATTGCGCGCCGAGCAGGATTGAGACATGTTCCGTTGCAGCGAAGTCGCGTAAAATTGCAATCAACAAGTCGCCATCAAAAGGCGTTACCGTGAAACTGATGCCGGTCGGGTCGACAAGATGTCCTGGGCTCCCTCCTGCTGCTTGTAATCTTTGCACGATCTCTTCCCCGATGCCGTTGACGACTTGACGGCCGAAGGAGTGGAAACCCCTCCACGGCTGGAACATCGAAGCAGTCGCCACACCGCCTAAAAATTCCCGCCGCTCAACGAGAAGAACATTCGCGCCGGCGCGCGCAGCCGCAACGGCGGCTGAAAATCCGGACGGCCCTCCGCCAATGACGGCGACGTCAAACTGTTCCTTGTTGATTTCATTTTCCAGATTACCGAGCAAAATCTTCCTTCTCGCAAGTCACTGCGATCCAAAAAGTCTCAACTGAATGCAGCCGCCAAACGAGTGAGTCCTTCCCCAATATTTTTTTTGAAATGGACTCGAACGACCCGGAGAGAACGGCTTGCGAGGGACTGGTAATCGCCGATCGCTTGTGCTTGTTTCAGCACTTCAAAGGTAAATGGCTCGCCGGGAATTTTCTCGTCGGCAGGTTCATCGGCCGTGATGATGACGAATATTCCTTTCGGTGGTCCGCCTTTGTGCAGTTGGCCCGTCGAATGAAGATACCGAGGGCCAAAACCGATCGTTGTCGGACGTTGCGTTCTCGCGAGGATGGCTTGACGAAGCTGCTGAAGCTTCTGGAAATTATCTTCGTTCTGGTCGATGTAGGCAAGTACGGCAATATAGTCGCCCGCAACGGATTGATCAACGTGAGACCGAATCATGCCGTTGAACGATAGTGCCGCTGTTCCCTGCAATAGTCGTTCTCGATACGAAGTTTCACTGAATATTTTGGAGCCCTCCTCTTCCGCACCGAGATCTTGTGTTGGAAGCATGCCAGACTCCCTGAATTCGTCAATGACCCGATTTGTATTGTCCTTGCTTTCTTTGACGTTGGGTTCATCAAAGGGATTGATATTCATCACTACTGCTGCGACCGCCGTTGCAAATTCCCATCGAAAAAATTCTCCCCCCAAGTCATACGTATCGTCCAGGACGATTTCGACGACGGGATAGCCCTTCGCTTCGACGCCTTGGCGAAATGCGGCAAGGGAATCGTCGCTCCGAAGCCTCATAAAAACAAAAAACCGGTCCTTTGAGTAATCGCCCCTAAGCGATTCTCCTTCGACCGGCACAATGCCTTTGCCTTCTTTACCGGTACTCTCGGCGACCAACTGCTCAGCCCAATACCCGAAAGTTTCAACCCCTTTCGACCCGACGAAAGTCAGCTTATCTCTTCCGGCACTCCACGCCTCGCCCATCACAATGCCCATCATCGCAGCGGAATTTTTTTCAAGTACGGGCGATCGGCTCGCCTCTGCCATCGCTGCCGCACTCCCAAGAATGCGTCCGATATCCATTCCACACAACGCCATCGGAACGACCCCAAAATATGATAGCGCAGAATATCTGCCGCCGATATCTTCCGGGTTTAAAAATATCTTTCGAAATTTCTTCAACTTGGCTTCTTCTTCCATCGGCGTCCCGGCATCCGTGACGGCAATGAAATGTTGTCCGGCTTTGCCTTTCTTCCGCTCGACTTTATCGTAGAAATATTTATAGAACATTTTCGTTTCCGTCGTCCCGCCGGATTTACTCGCCACGACGAAGAGCGTCCTTTCGAGATCGATCGCATCCTCGATCCGCCGAACGGACACGGGGTTCGTGCTGTCCAGAACGAGCAATTCCGGGTACCCCTTTTTTGCCCCGAAGGTTGCCCGGCACACATCAGGGCAAAGACTGCTCCCTCCCATCCCTAAAACCACTGCATGCTTAAAACCATCGACCTTGATCTCTTCAGCAAATGCCCTGAGTTCGGAAATGTGCCTTTGCATCAACTCGACACTGTGCAACCATCCCAGTCTGTTGAGAATGGATTTCTTGTGAACATCTTCCGTGCGCCAAATGGAGTGATCCTTCTTCCAAATCCGCGAGATAATTTGTGCAGAGTGAAATTCCTGCACTGAGGCGTCAACCTGCGAGACGAGAGTTCCAAGTTGAAAGCGAACGTGCGACATAGGAATACCTAAGCATTAAAAAATTGTTTGAGACGGTAAAAGGTAGGGAAAAACCGTTCGAAATTCTACTCAAATAACAGATATAGGGTGGATTTTGAAACGACCATCAGCCGGATCGCAAATCTATTCGGGCAAAGCCTCACGTCTCATCGACGCAGAAATTGACAGCTCCTCATTGACATCCGAAAAGTCTAAGGGTCGAGAACCTTCGGATAGAAGCTATCAAACTACTTTTCTGGGAACATTATATCACAATGCGATCGCTGACAACACGGATATTTTCTCAGAATGGCTGACCAGAATACCTCAAAGCAATGTAGACCCCCCGTCCTCTGGTCGTAAATCCGTTTATTTCAGAGTACTTTATATTGAAAATATTTTCAATCCTCCCGCGAATAGTGAGCGCTTTGCTCCAAATGAAATCCTGGGAGAAATCAGTCAAAGTGTATGCCGCAACGCGGACGGCAGCTAAAGCACCGTACGGACCGAGATTTGAATCGTAAAAAACGTCGTCGCGGGGCCCGGCATAGCGGACATCAATTCTCAAAGAAAGCTGGTCCGTCGCCTGGTATGCGGCCCGTATGTTTGCGGTATTCGGTCTGCGGACTAATCCAATTGTTGTCACATCTCCGGTGAGAAAGCTTCCATTGCTGTAAAGCTGGACATGATTCCCTTCATTCTGAGGAGCGTTGATGGCTGAAGGGTCATACCGCAACTTTCCGCTAACAAGGCTGAAGTTTCCTGACATAGTGATTCGGCTTGAGATTTCAGATACCAGAAAAAACTCGAAACCGTGCGTTGTTTGTTCCCCGACATTGAGGTACGTATCGCCCCGGAAATCATCGCGAAAGGGATCGCTTCCGAGGGAATCGATTGGGATATTTTTATCCCATAGGTATACATCTTCAATAAGATTGCGGGTAACTTCAGAAAAATAAGAGATTCCCGTGCTCGCGTTTCCAATAACCTGTTTTATGCCAAGCTCATACGACGACGATGTTTCAGGCTTCAAACTTTTATTCCCTCTTGTGATGTCCGAAGTGTAGTATAGATCGGGATCATAGAGCTCGTACAACGATGGAGCGTTGAACCCCGCTGAATAAGAAGCGTACAAGAGCGAGCCATTGCCGATTTTGAACGATGGGTTAATTTCGTAAGTGCTATTGGTTCCATATGCGCTATGATCATTCAGTCGCGCTCCCAACACCAGCGACAATGGACGTAACGCGTCGTTAATAATGTTCCCTTGTAATTCAAGTTGTCCGAATACATATTTTGTGTATGCGTGAAGATGCAACGTGTCCAAATCGCTTGAAGATTCGAAGGCGCCGAAATCGCTCCCCGCGTAAAGAAAAGTCTTGGTAGTCATGGTTTCTTTGGATTGGCCTCCCCCAACGACCGCCTCAACGCTCCCGAGGTGAACATTGGCTTGAAGTTCATTCGTTCCCATGCTTCCTTTCCATGTCCCGTCGGAATATGTGTGATCGGTATTGCCAATGTTGTCTACCACTGAAGAGTCGTCAACCGTTATTCGCGTCATATCAGAATAACCGCCGAGGAATTTTATAGTCCAATGGTCATTCAGTAAAGCAGACACTCCATATGTGAAAAGATTTCTTCGAAAGTTTAAGGCGGCATTATCGTCGTCGGTATATGCGCCTTTATCGAGGTCCGCAAACTGGTGATTTTTCTTGTACGATATATACGCATCGACGCGTTCGTTCCTAAATCCCACTTTCCCTCCGAAATCAGTCTTGTCAAACCCATCTTTGTCCCTATGCTTGAATGTGGCGGGGTTGGTCACTGTATCAACCGTCGCATCGAGCCCTTTCGTATCCGAGTTCTCGAGTTCTGTATTAACATACACACCAATAGGATCGGTGTAATCTAAAAATATATTTTGGGAGACGACGGAAGTCCCTTTCCCAAAGTTCCCTCCTTCAATATCGACGTCGGAATTGAATCCCGGTCTCCCATTTTTTTCGGTAAAGATGCTGACAACTCCTCCGATAGCCGAAGATCCATACAATGTGCTGTGCGAGCCCCTGACTATTTCAATGCGATCGTCTCCAGCCGGCGACAATTCCGATAGATCAAGTGCATCGTTTGGGGTGGAAGGGTCAGTTATTCTCACCTCATCAATCATAATAGCAGTTTGATTGCTGGCCGCTCCACGCATGAAAATGCTTTGAACCATGCCTGGATTTTGTCCCGTGCCGACAATATACATTCCTTCTTGTTGTGAAAGTATTTCAGATACACTGTTATAAATTGAACTGTTCATTGCATCCTTGCTAATGAGGCTGATGCTCCTTCCCACTTCATTAGTTTTCTTTTCACTTCTGGTTCCGCTCACCACCACTTCGTTAAGCCTGTATATTTTGGCAGTATCTTCGGCGACCGAATCAATCCCGAAATTAGCGGCCTTGGCAACGAACAGATTCTGTGCAAACAACAATTTCTGGACCATGCACAAGCCGAACACAATCGCAATTTTCATTTCCGCTCCTTTTCTACGTAGGTATAATCTGTTTGTCGAGATCCCTTTTTTGTGGCAAGAATGTCTCGTTCTGCGCGTTTAACTCTTCACCGGTTTCAAATCACAATACCAAAATCCGCCGTCAAAAGGCTGAGGAGAAGTGAAGCAATCGTCCGGAGAATTAAGCCCGTCGCGCACAGGCCGGTATTTCCGGTGAACGACTTCCCCGAACTCGAAAGCAACGGGCGATGTAAAAATCGGTCCATCGTAGACAAATGAATGGAATTCTCCGTTCTCACCGCATGGGTCGACATTGCGGGGGAGGTCTGCAAGAAACGTCCCGTCGATCGTTCTCCCGACGAACTCTTGGTCCAAATACTTATCGTTCGCACACACGACAACGGCTTTGAACCCCAGCTCGATGAATTCTCGAACCAAGCGGTCAGTCGGGACTTTCCATAGCGGAAACATCGGCTTGATGTTCATTGCCGCAAGATTGTCTTCCCTGTACTTTCGCAAGTCTTCAAGAAAAATATCTCCGAAAATGCTCGCCGTCATTCCCGCACCCCGGAGGCGGACGAGCGTTTCTTTCATGATGGCCTCGTACATTTTCATATCCGGCATTTCCGGCATCATCATTTTCACAAGAGGGATGCCGATGCTCTCCGCCTGACGCTCCAATAATTCCGCTCGCACGCCATGCATGGAAATCCGTCGATACTGTTCGTTAACGCTCGTGAGGAGCGTTGAAACCGCGATGTCTTTATTCGAAAGGACCTTGTGCAAAGCAAGCGCCGAATCCTTCCCCCCGCTCCAGTGGAACACCGCTTTTTCGACTGGCATCTGTTCTCCTTTCTGAAAAATAAAAAACCCCAGCCTTCGGAAGAAAGCTGGGGTAAACCAAACAATTCGGTTGTTCGTTGACTCTGTCTGGTCACCAATCCTCAAACCCTCGAAGGCGATGACGAATAATGTTGGCAGGTCTCCTGGCTTCCCTCGGGACATTGACAAGGTCTTAGGGTCACAGTTGCGGGTCAGCTCTCGATTTTCTCTAAGAGAGATCACGAGATTCCCATTTTCACCCCGATTATTTAGGCCATGACGGCAATCGGGGCACCAACATCGCTATAAGAAAGAACGTTCGCCGAAAATCAGCCGACGCTAAGCTGGCTGGCCGATTCCATTTTTTTCAGCGTGGACAACAACAACTCATAGGCGCCGAACATCACCGAGACGAACACAACGTCGCCGGCGATCGTGTTTCGGAAAAACGGTATCGCCGAGATGTAACAGTCGACTAGCCCGGCCCACGAAGGTGCATATATAGAACCGGGGGTCATCCAGACTCCAAAATTCGTGATCACGAAAAAGAGGACGGAACTGGTAAGCGTTGCGCCAAGAATAACTGCCGGCTTTTTATGATTCTTCAGCCATAAGCCTACGAAGCCGATAAGCACGAAGCTTCCGTAGACCCAGTACATTCCGCCGTAAAAGCCGATAACGTAATCGCTCACCAGCATGGCAAGAAGGGGAATAAGAAAAGCAAATTTTTTATCGAGATAGACGCCTCCGAACAACGCGAGGGCGCCTACTGCGGTAAAATTTGCAGGATGGGGCAGCAACCTGGAGAATGCCGCGATGACGATAAATGCCACGGCTGCTCCATACCGGAGAACATTCTGTTTATTCATAAGAGGACTCCACATTTAACAGTGTGATAAAAGTAAGAGAAACTTGATACTCAAATTCTCAACAAAAAACGTCTTGAGCTGCTGCTCAAAATAAAACCCCGACCTTCAGGAGAAAATCGGGGTTGAAAAACTGAACTTGTGTGCAACGCGATTGCTTCAACCTTTTTTCCTCGAAGGCTTTGCTCTATGAATTAAAATTGGCAGGTCTCCTGGCTTCCCTCGGGACCTGGTCAAGGTCTTAGGGTCACAGTTGCGGGTCAGCTCTCGATTTTCCTTAGAGGATCACGAGATTCCCATTTTCACCCCGATTATTTAGGCCGTCGTGGCAATCGGGGCACCAACTTCATGATATTGAAAAGAACAAACCTTATGGTTGAATATACAACGCGGGTTACCGTTTGTCAAGTTATCATTTTCTGGTCGGCTCGTGGTTCATCATTCGTAGTACGTAGTTGCACGCAATGAACCCCAGAACCAACAACTACGAACGCCGAACTAAGAACGGATAAAAAGTTCAAGGCACAATTGGCATCTTGCTGAACTTCTGGAAATAGTCGAGACATGTGTCTCTCCAAATGGCCGCATCGATCTTCTGCTTTTCCAATTTAGCTTTGACCGAGGAGAATATTTCCGGGTCGATCGATTTTTGAAGGCCGTTCCACGTTGTCAGCATGCCATTTACGCAATCAGTTCCTTCATAATATTTTGCGCAGAGTTCTCCCCAAAGCGTTCTTCCCGACCTCATTTTGTAATTCCATCGAACATGGTGGAACCAGAGCAAATATTTATCGGGGCAGGTATTGATGTTATCGAACATTTCCCTGACTGGAGGAAAATACTGGCCTACCGCATTCGTCCCTGTTGAACTTCGATCAAAACCTATTCCGATGCTGTCTGCTCTATGATAATACACGGGCGTCCAATCCGGCCGTCCTTTGTCATACGACGGCTCGGGTCCGTAGTGAAAATCGGTCTGCATAATGTGATGCAATCCGAGCGGCTCCATATAATTGACGCAGGCTTCACGCGAACCCATCATCATCGACCGGACAGTGCTGACGACGGCGGTGTCACGAGTGAGAGACATTGTGATCCACTCATCGGCAATTTCCTGGGAGCTAAGTGTGTGGTCCCATGCAAGGCGCCCAAAAGCGTACCAATTTGCCTGAGCAAAAAAATGCCCGCACCAATTCCGGTCGTCGCCCGTGTTTGCGACGCCGGCGATGCCAGTCATCGTATAGTGTTCAAGCGTTCCATCGATGATCGACGCAAGCGTGGAGCCGCGTCCTTTCGCATAGGTATCGAATTCAAAATACTCCTTCCACATCGGCGCAAGATAGACGAGGTGCGTCGAATGACCCAGGTATTCCTGAGTGATTTGCAGCTCGAGCATCAGCGGCGTCTTCGACATCGCGCCGAACAAAGGCTGAACCGGCTCTCTCGGCTGAAAATCGAGCGGCCCGTTCTTTGCCTGAACAAACACGTTCGGAAGAAATTTTCCGTCGAGCGGAACGAATTCTTTATAGGCGCGCTTCACTCTGTCGAAATCGACGTCCTGGTCGTACACAAACGCCCGCCACATGACAACACCCCCGTACGGCGCAAGGGCTTCGGCAAGCATGTTGGCGCCGTCGGCGTGGCTCCGATTGTAATCCTGAGGACCCGGCATTCCCTCCGAGTTCGCCTTTACAAGGAAGCCGCCGAAATCGGGAATGAGCTCGTAGATTTCTTTCACTTTATTTTTCCACCATGACCGCACATCCGGGTTCAGAGGATCGGCGGTCGAAAGATTTCCAATGCCTCCCTTCCTGTTCCCTTCTAACTCGAAACTACCAGAAATAGGCGACGCAAAGTTAATCGAGAGAAAAACACGGATGCCGTACGGACGAAAAACATTTGCGAGAGCGGCGATTTTTGCAAGATACTCGTGCTCGAGAATTTGAGGATTTGCGTTAACATTATTGAGCACCGCACCGTTGATCCCAAGCGATGCATTCGCGCGGGCATAATCGCGGTATCGCGGGTCGATCGTGTCGGGGAGTTGACCCCAATTCCAGAGAGATTTGCCGGCATAGCCGCGCTCGATGCTGCCGTCAAGATTATCCCAGTGGTCTAATAGTCGATACTGAATTCTAGGCGTGGAAACCGTGTCGATATCGTCGAGCGATCTACCCGTTTGGATCAGACGAAGCAAACCAAATGTCCCATACAACAATCCGATATCATCGTTTGCGGCAACGACGATCAGTTTATGTCCTCGGCTTTCGCTCGTTTTCAGCAGAAAACCGTCCTTCCCCAATTTGCCTAATTCATTCGAAGAGACGATGCTGGCCACCATCTTGGAATTTTGCGGCGTGCTGATAAGGAGTGCATTTTCTCCGCCGGTCGAATTTGAAAAAGTGATCTCTTCCCTCAACAACCCGCCGAGTCCCCGTGCCAATTCATCGTGGATGATCTGAGTTGTTTCGGACTTTCCCCGCACGACAATCTTCCCGATCGCACTCCTGTATGCCGTCAATTGGCGTCCTTGGTCGAGCGGAGTGTACTTCAGCCACAGGGAATAGCCGTCGTCGGAAAATGCCGTTTCGACATTCAGACACAAAGAGATCGCTAGAAATAATATTATCGATTTGGAAAGAGCGGCAGGTCTCATACGAACCTCAAGGGTTGTGACAAAACGAGAATAGGTGCCTTAGCACGATAAAACATCGAGCTACTTTTATGCCCGATTGTTGTTCGGCAAAATTCGCCCGATTCGCGACAGCTCGGCAGAGTCGAAAAATCGAAGAAAGAAAAGGACGACCGGCCATAAAAAGACCAATCCAACTTTAAGAAGGAACACATGAACGCCGTATTTCGTTACGGCAAATTCCAACAAAAAAATAAACGCCATTGAACCGGCGATTTTGAGGAGACGGCCGTATTCGTAACGGATGGGGTAAAAGCGTTGAACAATGACGAACAATGCTACGGCGCCGAGAGCATAAGCGATGAGCGTTGCGTACGCGGCGCCCATGATGCCGTATGCCGGAATGAGAAAAAAATTAGCGACGATGTTCGACACTGCGGCAAGAATAGACGTCGGGAGTAGATACGCCGTTTTCTTTTCGATGAATATCCCGGCGTTGAAATGGATCGACATGCCGCCGAAGATGTACGCAAGCAGCACGACCGGCACAACGCCCAGTCCGCCCCAATACGAGGGATGGATGAGGTGACGGCCAAAGATCTTGAACTGCACGATATTGGATATAAAGAATGAAAGGACCAGAAAAATCGCCGACATCGAAAGAATGAAATAGGTCAAGATCCGGGCATAAAGCTCTTTCGCATTCTCTTCCTTTGCATACGAGAGGAAAAACGGTTTCCATGCGTAATCGAACATCGACGTCACGAGATTCATAAAAATCCCAAGCCTGTAGTTCGCTTGGTAAATGCCGACGTTGCTGTCGTTCGTAAACGCTTTGAGCATCGGCCGGTCGATGACTTGCAAGACCATGGCAGAGAGTCCAACGGGAACATACGGCAAACCGAACCGGAGGAGCGCTTTGTACAATTTCGGCGAGAACCTCCAGGAAGCACTTTTCATAATATGCGGCAAGAGGAGGACGAACGTGAGGAACGAAGAGGCAAAGCCGCTGATGAAAATTCCCTCGATCCCCCACTTGAGCCACAGGAGCGAGATGATATTGAAGGCGACGTTGGAAACAATGTTGACGATCTTCAGCGTCGCGAACAGCTTTGGACGATTCGCGAGCCGGAGCGATGCGAACGGAACGATGACGAGCGCGTCGAAAAAAAGGATCCCCGCGCTGAACTGCAGAATGCGATAAAGATTTTCGCCGATGAGAAAGAGATGCGTGAGCGGAACGGCGAACGTAAAAATCAAACCGGAAAAAATCGACGAAGTGATGAGGATCGAAAAGAACGGGGTGCTAAAATTTTCCTTCGGATCACCTCCCTCGAGGGCAGAGGCATAACGGAAATACGCCGACTCCATACCGTAATTATAGACGACGTTAAGAAAAGCAAGGTAGGAGTAGACGTTCGCAACGATCCCATACTGCGAGGTCGTGAGAACGTTGGTGTAGAACGGAACGAGGAGAAACGTGAGGAAGCGGCCGACGATCGTGCTGATGCCGTAAATGGCGGTTTCCGCTCCGAGGCGCTTGATTTGGGAGAACATCGTTATGGAACCATCTCGAGGGAGATATCCAATCCTTTGGGAGAATGCGTAAGCGCCCCTACAGAAATAAAGTCCACTCCGGTCTCTGCGATCGGCCTTACTGTTTGAAGCGTAACGCCGCCGGACGCCTCCACCTCCGTTGCATGGCCTATCAGGTGGACGGCTTCGGACATCACGCCGAGGTCAAAGTTGTCGAGCATAATTCTGTCGACTTTGCAATTCAGTGCCTCTTCGACTTCCGCCATCGAGGTCGTTTCCACTTCGATTTTTATTTCAAGGTCGCGCGCGCGAAGATAGGAACGGCAACGCGCCACCGCCTCCGTAATTCCACCGGCCGAGACGATGTGATTATCTTTTATGAGAACCATCTGGTCGAGACCGAACCGGTGGTTAACTCCGCCCCCGTCGCGCACGGCTTTTTTATCGAGCACTCTCAGCCCCGGAACGGTTTTTCGGGTATCCGTAATCTTTGCGCGCGTGCCTTCGACTGCGTGAACGTACTTATGCGTCAATGTGGCGATGCCGGACATGCGTTGAAGAAAATTAAGCGCGACGCGCTCCCCGAGAAGGATCCCCCGCACGGGACCGTCGACCTCGCCGAGAATTTGGCCCGCCATGACCACACAGCCGTCGGCAATGCCGGTCTTCGTCGTTATCTGCGTGTCGGTATACTGAAAAACGATTCCCACAATTTCCATCCCCGACACGACGCCGTTTTCCTTCGCCTGAAGAACGGCGCGGCCCAATTGCTCCTCGGGAATGACCGATTCGCTCGTGACATCACCGAAACCGATATCCTCATGGAGAGCTTGCTCGATGAGGCGTCCGACCCGGCTGTCTTGTAAAACATCAGCGGTCATTATCCTCAACGAGCATGATGGGAATATCGTCTTTCACTGCGTAGACCGTTTTGCATTTCTTGCAGGTCAGAGTATTTTTCTTGGACTTGTAGTCGAGGTCTCCTTTGCATTTCGGGCAGCAAAGGATGTCAAGCAATTCCTGCCTTACCATTCGTCAACCCTTTCGTCTTAACTTTTTTGAAAGCTGTGTCGAGTATTTCCAAAAATTTGAGCGGCGCCCGCGTCGGCTTGCCGGTTTGAGCGTTGATGAAACTGTGGACGGTGAACCCTTCTGCGATCGGTTCCGTCTCGTCGTTGCGGAAAACGCGATACTCAATCCGTATACGGGCGATCGGGGTCTCGTTGAGCGATGTCTCGACGTGAAGAAGGTCGTCGTAGCGGGCGGACTTTTTATATTTTGAGCCTGCTTCGATCACCGGGAGATAGATCCCCAACGCTTCGACCTCCGAATACGGCATCCCGATATGCCGAAGCAGATCCGACCTCCCCTGTTCGAAGTATTCGAAGAATTTGCCGTAATAGACAAATTTCATTTGGTCTGTATCGGCGTAGCGGACGCGAACATCGGAGACGATCTTAATAGAAGCCTCACTCATTCCATGCACCCATCGCGCTGAACTTCTCGATCCTTCGCTCGATCAATTTTTCGGGCTTCATTTTTTGCAGCGGCCGCAATTCTTCGATGAGTGTGTCCCTTAGGATTGCTGCCGCTTGCTGCGGGTTACGATGCGCTCCTCCGGGCGGCTCGGGAACGATGCCGTCGATAATTTTTTGTTCAAGCAAATCGCCCGCCGTGAGTCGCAATGCCTCCGCCGCCTGTTCTTTATATTCCCAGCTGCGCCAGAGTATACTCGAGCATGATTCCGGGGCGATGACCGAGTACCATGTGTTCTCGAGCATCAGAATGCGGTCGCCGACGCCGATGCCAAGGGCGCCGCCCGACGCCCCTTCCCCGATGACCACCACGACAATGGGCACAGTAAGGTGCGACATCTCTCGCAAATTGCGGGCGATCGCTTCGGCCTGGCCGCGCTCTTCCGCTTCAATGCCCGGATAAGCGCCGGGAGTATCGAGCATAGTAATAACCGGCTTTCCGAACTTTTCGGCAAGTTTCATCAAGCGAAGGGCCTTCCGGTATCCTTCGGGTTGGGGCATGCCGAAATTCCGGTAGAGGTTGGATTTTGTGTCGCGGCCTTTTTGATGGCCGATGATCATGACCGTTTGATCGTCGAGTTTAGCAAATCCTCCTACGATGGATTTATCATCGCCGAACGCGCGGTCGCCATGCAGCTCAAGAAACCCCGTCGTCATCATCCCGATGTAGTCGAGCGTGTAGGGGCGTTCCGGGTGGCGCGCGAGCTGGACCTTTTGCCAGCGCGTGAGGTTCGAAAAGATATTTTCGCGAAGTTGGCTCACTTTCTTCTCCAGTGTAGTTATTTCGTCCGCGATGTCGAGGTTGTCGGAGAGTTTCCGCATCTCCTCAATCTTTTGTTCCAACTCCACAACAGGTTTTTCAAAATCGAGAACAACTTTTCCCATGGAAACTCCGGACTGTTCAAGGCATACGGCGAATTGAATTGGCAGCTGCTTTCAGAAGGATCTCAACATCGAGCATGAGTGACTGGTTCTTAGCGTAATACAGTTCATACTGTTCCCGCTCTTCCGGGCTCATCGTCCTGTCCGAATGAATTTGAACGATGCCCGTAATGCCCGGCTTCCCGAGATACATCCCGTTGTGCGTGGAAGAAGGGCTGTCGTCTCCGCCGATGTGCGGACGACCGATGAGCGACATCGAGCCGCGTAACACTTTGGGCATGGCGGCAATGGCTGTGGAAAAAGCGGAATGGTGCGCGTGTGAAAAGAGACGCTTTAAATATACAAAAGGTCCGCACGAAATCAAAAGAAGAAACGATGCCGTTATATCGACGAGCCGTTTTACGAATCGATTGGACATGCGGTCGATGTTGTATTGAAGTTCGATGAACGGGATCTCATCCAACTGATCGATGCTTGTCTTCCCTATGATCACTTCGAGCGAGTTGGGCACCAGCTTGAAGTCCACCAGGCGGTTCCTGCTTTTGCTGATGACCGAAAGGATTGTCGAATACGGGATCGCATCGGTCGAGAAGATCACTTCGCTGATCCGGTAATCGTTGATCACTTTGCCGATCGTGTCGACGCTTCCCAGGATTTCCATTCCGTTGATCTTTTCGCCGAGCCGCTGGCGATTGACGTCGATGAAACCGACAACGGTGTACCCTTCCCCGGGCCTTGAACGCAGCTTCCTCAGTACTTCCTGACCGGCTTGGCCGATTCCCACGATCAGCGTCCGCCGCCCAAACAAAGTCTTGCGCGAGACGGACCCTCCGATGCCCGATAATCTCACCATCAAGCGCCATCCGGGAAGAAAAAGAAGGCTCAATCCACCGGAAATAATCATGACCGCGCGGCTAAAAGCGAAAGTTTTAACGAACGAAGTCAAAGACGAAATGATCGTAAATGCCACGAGTGTTGCGCTGAACGATCGCGAGATCGATAGCTTACGATAGGAGTAGACTCCGGCAACATAGGACGAAAACGCCACGATGAAAGACGGCACAATGAGAGCCCATGGGTAGGCGTATGAAGGAAAGGAAAAAAATTTCCCTGACCGAAGAAATGCTCCAAAAAGAATAGTTCCAACCACGATAAGAAAATCGAACAGCGATACCAGAAACGGCTTTCCGAAACGGGCGAGCGTTGCGATAAATTTGCGAGCGTCGATCGCTACGTCGAGTACCCACCCGAAAACGATCGAGCCCTGATGATGCTTTTGGACAAACAAGCGCATTGCCTTATAGAAGATCTTCAGCTCGTCGATATCGCTTCTGCGTGTGCTCTCCCCTTTGTAATGAATAATTTTCGTGTCGGCAACGTAGAATACCTTCCATCCCTCTTTTTGCACTCGATAACACCAGTCCAGGTCCTCTCCGTACATAAAGAAATTCTCATCGAGCCCCCCGACGGTCGTGTACACATCGCGCCGCACCATCATACATGAACCGCTGATCGCATCGACCTCATAGTTCTCGTCGGGATTAAGGTATGTGAGATTATATCTTCCGAAAAGCTTTGTCGAACCGAACACCGAGCTGAGTCCGGACACTTTCGTCAACGCCACCCATGGCGTCGGAAAACTCCGGCGGCAGGCAAGCTGGAGCGTTCCATCGGGGTTGAGAATTTTACAGCCTGCCATGCCGACATCGGGGTTGCTTTCAAAAAAACCGATGAGGACGCGAAAGGTGTCTTCCTGAACGATCGTGTCGGGGTTCAGGAGAAGGAGATATTTTCCGGCGGCGAGGGCAAGAGCTTGGTTATTCGCCTTCGCGAACCCGACGTTCACTGTATTTTTGATGAGATGGACATGAGGAAAAGATTTCTGCAACATTTCGCAGCTGCCATCGTCCGAAGCGTTGTCGACAACGAAGACCTCGCCCTCAAAACCTTCGAGGGCTTTAAACACCGAGACGAGGGCGTTGTTGAGGAAATCGCGAACGTTGTAATTAACGATGACGACAGAAATGTCCATGAGGCGAGGTTACAACAAATTAAAAAAGCTTCGCAGCTTGAGCTTCCACACTAGAAAAGCAGCTTCGTACACAATGCCTTGCGACATTTTCGATACCCCTTGATCTCGATCCACGAAGATGATAGGGATTTCGCAGAGACGGAATCCCTTCTTCCACGCTTTGTAGCTCATTTCAATCTGGAATGCGTAGCCGTTCGAACGAATTTCATCGAGGTTGATATTTTCAAGAACGGCACGCCGGTAGCATTTGAAGCCGCCGGTGGCATCCTTGACCGGCAATCCGGTAACTATGCGAGTATAAAGGTTAGCAAAATAGCTGAGGAGGAGTCTTCGGAATGGCCAATACACAACGCTCACGCCTCGAATATATCGCGACCCGATGACCAAATCGTACTCTTGCATCTTCACGAGAAAATTCAGCAGCTCTTTGGGGTTGTGAGAAAAATCGGCGTCCATTTCAAACACGTAATCGTACTGGTGCTCGATCGCGAACTTGAACCCGGCGACGTATGCCGTCCCGAGCCCCATTTTGTGCGGCCGCTCGATAAGGTGAACTCGCGGGTTGGTCTGTTGCATATTCTTGACGATCGCCGCAGTCCCATCCGGGGAATTATCGTCAACGATGAGGATCTCGAGGTCGGTCGATTGATGCAGAACCTTGGGGATCAATTTCGGAAGGTTGACTGCTTCGTTGTATGTCGGCGTTATGACGAGCGCTTTGGGCATAGAATATCGTTCTTCTTTAGTGGCCTTTGCCCATCAACATTATATAGAGCGTAAACAGCAAGATCTTGAGATCCATCCGAAACGACATATTCTCGATGTAGAACAAGTCGTAACGCACTTTTGACTTTACATCCTCTATCGAGCGATCGTACCCTTGCTTAATCTGTGCCCATCCGGTAATGCCGGGCCTCACTTTAAGCCGGCGATGATACAGCGGAATTTCTTTGGAGAGTTTGTCTACAAAAAAAGGGCGTTCAGGCCTGGGACCGACAAGGCTCATATCTCCGTCGAGGACGTTGACGAATTGGGGGATCTCATCCAGCCTTGTGTTTCGCAGGAATCGTCCGACTTTAGTGACGCGGGAATCATGCTGCGGCGCCCACACCGGCCCGGAGTCTTTTTCAGCATCGGCGCGCATCGACCTGAACTTGTACATTTTAAAAACTTTTCCATCTTTTCCCACCCGTTCCTGACTGTAGACAACAGGGCCAGGCGTGTCAATTTTGATTGCGGCCGCAATCACGATCCATAGAGGCGAGGTAAGGGCGAGTACAATAAGTGAGACAACAACGTCCGTCAAACGTTTCATGCTTTGTTCCCACGGCTGCATGATTTCAGGCATGATCTCGATCAACGGAAAGCCGTAGATCTGATTCGTCCTGGCCTGACCGCTGATGATGTCGTACATGTCGGGCAGGATTTTGAGACTCACGTCATGACTGTTGCAATGCGAAATAACGTCAAGAAGTTTGTCATGATCGGACGACTCTAATGCGATGAGAATATCTCTCACCGAGTAGCGATCGATCAACGAAGGAATATCTTCCGTGCTGCCGAGCAAACGCATCCCTTTATATTCTGTGCCGGTTTTCCTTTTGTCGAGTTTGACAAAGCCGACAACGTGATACCCGAGTGCCGGGTGAAGCAGAACTCGGTCGAGGAGATCTCGCGCCTTTGCATTCCATCCGACAATAAGAGCGTTGCGTAAACCGACGCCGGCCACCAGCAACCGGCGACGGACGGTACGGTATAATATTCTTCCGGTTCCTGTCGTCGCGACCATGATTCCCCAATAAGCAAAGATCAGCATTCGTTCGTTGCTTTGGGTGTTGAGGCTCGCGTCATCGATGAAGATGATAAAAAATAAAACGATGCATCCAGCGCTAATCGCCTTGATGAGCGTAGTAACTTCGTCAGTACGCGAAGCGGCATGCCACGGTTTGTAAAGGCCAAAAAAAGAAAAGACAAGCAGCCAGTAAACCCACACGAGAAACATTGGCATCCAGAGGTCGGGCTCGAGACTGGAGGCGACAATACCGCTGCGGACGCGGAAGAGATAATACACAAACCATGCAAAATTGATCGCGAGAAAATCGAGGGCGATATTTTTTACATCAACGTTCTTTCTCATGGCTTGTCAGACATCGATTGTGCTTGGAGATACATTCCCTCAAGCTGAGCAGCAATATTCGTCCAATCGTATAGCTTCCGCACAATGGATTGGGCGTTGGCACTAAGCATTCGCCGCGTGGAATCTTCCCGCAAAATTCTCACAACAGAATTTGCAAAATCCTCGGGTGAATCAGCAACAAGAATATCTCTACCATTTTCGACCGGTAGCCCTTCTGAGGCAATCGACGTCGCAACGACAGGAATACCCAGCGCCATCGGTTCAAGGATCTTGTTCAGCGTTCCGGCACCAAAGCGTATCGGAGCAATCGATACGGCGCTTTGCAGATATTCGGCCTTAATATCTGGGACAAAGCCCGTAACGACGACATCATCGTTGTTGAGCTTTCTGAGCGCGAAAGACGGGTTTTGACCCACAATGTGCAACTTCGCGTCGTTGACCAACCTCTTAATTTTCGGCAAAACCTCTCTTACGAAAAAGAGCGCTCCGTCTATATTCGGATAATACGACATATTGCCGGTAAGGATGATGCGTCCGGGCAGAGCGCTTATCCCGCCGTTCGGCGAGAAATACTTGAGGTCGATGCCATTGCTAAGCAAGTTGATGGTTGCCGTAGGCGCGTGGTGTTGCAAAACTTCCTGATCGATTCTAGAGCAAACCAGCGATATCTCAAAGCGATCGAGAATTTTCTCGTATCTTCGCAACCTTTTTAGCTCCGTTCTCAAGAACAATTTCATTAACGGGTTGTTCGTCATTCCAAGAAAACGCTCAAGGTATAGAGAGCCGGCATCCGTCAAGTCTAATACGCGCGGAACACCGACAAGAGCCTCGCCGTATTGTGCCATCCGCACCAGATGAACATGCACAATATCAAAATGCCCGTCCTTGAGTGCTTTGAAAATCGTCCGATGCATCTCCTTCATCTTGAAGTACGATACTTGAAACGGCAATGAAGAAAAAATATTTAAGGCGCAGTTTAGAAAGGAGTGGATCGGATGAAGCCGGACGATCTGCACATCAATGCAGTATTCGGCAAGAGCTTTCCGTAGTTCAGCTTCTTCTTTTGACGCGACAAACGAGATCAGCGTAATCTCATGTCCGCGGCTCGACAACTGCTTAATTAAGTTGAAAATTTTCAGTTTATCACCGCGATGCGGCGGATATGGAAATCGCGAAGTGAGAAAAAGAATTTTCATCGGATATAACGAACCACAGTGACCCACGCGTACTTGCGGAAATAAGGAATCATTTTGAATACCAAACGATCAAAACCCGCCAATGTTCTTAGAGTAAGTTGGAAGAGCGACCTATTTCGAATGACATAATACCAGAAAAAAGCACCCAGAGAAAATAAGTAGAATTCCTTATGCTCCCAGTTGGAAAATTGTTGAGCCATGCTTTTGAACTGGCTGAATTTAAGTGGCTTTTCAGTCGGCGTTCGCCTGTGGGGGGTGAGCAATCTAAAGAAGGCAAGGATGGGGTTATAGTCAAGCGGTTCCAGAAATGCCGCAGTTCCACCCTTCTTAAGTGCACGCGCAATTTTGGGCGTGGCAATATCAAGGTTCAAATGGTGAAGAATCGAATGGCCATACACGATATCGAAATAGCCTTGCTCCAGATCCAAATCTTCCCCCCCCATCTGACGTGCGACGACGTTTGCATCTAAGTCCGCTTCGTGCACTTTTTTCTTCGTTAATTCTACCATCCCTCCCGAGATGTCTATTGCAGTGATAAACGCTCCGGCCTTTGCGAAGCGAACCGTTGCCTCACCATCGCCGCATCCAATTTCCAATAATCTTTTGCCTCGCAAATTGCCTAACGATGAGAAAAGAAACGAATCGGCAAGCGATAGAGCTCCATATTCATAAAAATCATGTACCCCGTCGCGAGCTTTGGTATCGTGAAATTCTTCTTCAACTTTGTGGCGGGAAGCCAGTTCCCCCGTGAGTGCCTTCTTTTCATGTTGTCGAGAAAAATCCATATCGCTCCTTATGCATGACTACAAATTCCGAGAAGGTTCACTCACGGCTACCGTGATACGATACCTCTCCGCTATGGTTTATAGACCCCATGCCACAACTAAATATGCCAATCACACTTTTATCGCTTTTCCCACCACACCTGCGCAACCGTCTATAACACCTTCCCATACCGACCGAATTCGTCTGAGAGAACTATTTATACTTTTCCCGAGAAGAATAAAATAAAGAATCGAGATGGACTTTGCAGTTGCCAAAACAATGCTAAACGCAAGAACATACCCACGGCGAAGCCATCCTTCTTCCTGAAATGCTAAAAACCGATTACGCATATTGTAATATAGATAGAGTTCGTTGAAATTCTGCCAGCTGGTGCCGCCACCGCTCTTGTGAAACACAACCCCCGACGGGGTATAATAAAGTTTAAAGACCCTTCTCACACGATTGGAAAACTCCATATCTTCAAAGTACATAAAAAATTTTTCCTCTAAGAATCCAACTTTGTGAAACACTTCTTTACGGATAAGCAAAATACATCCTGAAATATATGTAACTTCGGACTCTGTATCTTCTAATCTCTTCGGAAGCGGGGCACCGGAACAACGGAAGTTACTGAATCTCCCAGCGGTGCAATACGTTAGCGTTCCTTGTCCAGCAAAGAACGCCTTGCACGTCACAACACCTACGTCCTCTTTTTTATCCAAAATGTCAACGAGCGGCTCAAGAAAGTTTTTGTCAACAACGACATCGTTGTTGATGAGAAGGATGAAGTCAGCCCCAAGACGAAGGGCAAATCGAATGCCATCATTGTTTCCTGCTGCGTATCCGCCGTTTGTTTGCCGTCGCAGCACAACAATCTTTGGAAAGAGATGCTCGAGTTTGTCAGGACTACCATCGGTCGATGCGTTGTCAACGATAATGATCTCGAAGCGATCGTAAGAAATCTGCAATAGCGAGCGAACGCATTCGACAGTATCGTGAAAACCATTCCAATTGAGGACGACAATTGCTACGAAATGGGATGCGGAAGGCGATGGTTCCTTTTCTGACCTCTTTTGCGATGTGTGAGTCATATCAATAAGTTCTTGCATGGACTTGGTCCCTTCGTCCGGCGGGCAACAACACATAATGGACAAAAACCAAAAGACAAATATTCATAAATGTAAAAAGCGTTCCAAGTTCATGTACGAAAAATGAAAGGACGAGCGCTGAAACGGCAAACGAGTACATTGTAATATTGCCCAATGTTGGCTGCCTTCTCATCGATTGATAGAAATATCCAAATATAATCCCTATGAATAAAGGAATAAATGCCACACCGATGAATCCAAAATCCTGATAAAAAGGCATCAAGAACGAAAAAGTATTATAGGCGCTGATAAGAAATGGTCGCTCGACAAGTCCAAATTCCTTTGCGATGGGATGCTTGAGGCCAGTCATCGCCATAAGAAAGTCAAACGTGAAATAGCCATATGTATAGGATGTCCACTGATCAACCGATCGAGCAAAATTTTCAAGGTTCATCACAATATACATATACGGTTCGGTGAACACCGCGTATGCCTTCGTATATCGCATATGCGAGATTGCGTAGACGTAGTACTCAACATAGCCTACTGCTCGAATTGAACGTATAATTTGCAGAAATCCAAAAAAACCTAACACTGTCAGAGCCAAATGCCTTAATTTAAACAAGTCCGTAGCGTAATAAACAAAACACAGTGTCGGAATGATCCACATGACAAATGAAAACCTTTGAAGCAGGAGAGAAAAGGTCAAGAACACAATGATATAGGATGCAACGACAAGATTTCTACGCCTTCCCGCACTTTCTCTCCAAAAAAAAACGAGATATTGAGTACATAAAAGGAGGATGGCAGGCATATTCGTGACAAAAAGGTGAAGCCCAAATACGCCAAAATCGACTCTCGCCTTATCGGGCCTTCCGGAAAAAGCGGGAAACCCGCCGGCGAACGCCACTTCGATCGCCATCGCAAATACATATAACGACGAAAAAATCATAATAATTCTGAAGAGACTTCTTTCGTCGATTCGCTTTTCAAGAATCCTTCGCCGCGACTCACTTAAAGATAACATTGGTCGATCTAAAAAAATGACTGACACAATAAAAAATCCTAACATCATCGAACATACCCCAGTCACAAGAACAATCCATGAATACGTAGACCATTCACGCTGGAAGAAACTGAGTTTAAGGTCTGAAAGTCCGATCGCAAAAGACCAGATGACTCCAAATACTCGATACGGAGCGAAAATGTCGGCGCGGCGCAACAATGCGCTGCCCGCCAGCAAGAGGCAAATGGAAAAACATGTAACTGAAACCCAGCTCACTACCAATTCTCCTCTTATTCCGGAAACGGCGAATCTTCTTTGCAGCCTAATGAGCAATGTTTGCAGATGAGCGAATCCTCGCATCAGCAAACAGCGTCATTCCTCGACCCTCTCCGAGATTCCCTCTGAAATAATCTTCAAGACCGGCTTTTGCAGCAACAAAAAAATCTGGCCGCAGGACTTTCCAAACAATAAGTTTCACACCGATAACTACAAGGAAATACATTGTCGCAACAATTCCAGCGAAACCGCCAAATCCCACTTTAGCAAGAAGCAGGCGATTCCGAACTCCATAATACAACTTAAATGTGCTCTCCTCTTCGCCGGCGACTTTGTGATATATCACTGATGACGGAACGTATATTTGCTTAAATCCCATCTTATGCATTCGTGCAGCATGCTCGATATCTTCAAGACGTGGAAAGAAACGTTCGTCTTGCCATCCGATGCGGCTCAACAGAGACCCTCGAAACATAATTAGGCACGAGGTAATGAACGATACTTCCCTAATGGAATGCGAATGCATGCGGTCAAAGATCATCCCCTTCTTTTCATGAACAGCCAATGCACGAAGAGGGACGAGGCGTCCTCCTCCAAACCAAATCTTATTGGGATGTTCGTGTTCGAGGATAGTACCTCCTGCTGCTGCAACGCTTTTTTGCTGCTCCATAGCATTGACCATGGGCTCAAGAAAATCCGGCTCGACAACAGTGTCGTTATCGATCATCAGTAAATAATCTGGGCGTTTCTCACGAGCGATTCCAAAGATAACATTCCTTGCACCTGCAGGCCCGGGGTTCTTATCCAAACAGATCAAACGAATGGCGGGAAACGTTTCTCTAATTCGGACCACAGAATCATCCGTAGATCCGCTGTCCAGAATCAAGATCTCAACACGTGGATATGTGCATTTAAGAATACTCTGAACGCATTCGGTCAATTCAGTTATTCTATTGTAATTGATAATTCCAACCATCACTACAGGGAGAAGCTGGACCACATCTTGTCGTTGGCTACCTTCCATGAAAATTTTCTCGCTCATCTTTAGGAGGTTCTCAAGCGGAGGAACATGGAAACAAGTTCATGTTCTTGTTTTGAAAAACCTACATACGTTAATACAGCGGTAAGCGCGATGGCAAACGGAAGCACGATCGTCAATGAAGTTATACCGCAGTGTAGAAAAATTCCTGCAGTAAGAATGAACCCGACAAAGATCAACACTTGCCCTAAATCGATGAGAGGAAACCACTTCCCCATATGAATAGACACAAGCCCGAAATAAATCAGAGCGATCAACATATTCGTTCCTAAAGAAACCCAGGCAGCCCCTATAATACCGAACCGGGGAATCGCCAACAGGTTTGCAAGCAGATTGACGAGTGTCGCAAAGATAACCACAACCATTCTGTGACGCTGTTTATTCGCCGTAGTCAACATCATTGCATATGTTTCCATCCCAAACCGAACGAGAAGAATTACACCAAAAATACGCATAACATCGGCCGCTTGCAGAAATTCTCTCTTGCTGTACACAAAAGCGAGAATATCTTTTGCACAAAGAAAAAACAATAGGCCAAAAAAGCCTCCGATGAGATGAAGGCTCTTGAAGACAACTTTGCCAATTTTGGCCCACCGGCCAGCTTCGATACCGAATGCCTGTGCAAGAACAGGGATCACGGCCGCAATCGCAACTTCGTTAAGGACTAAAACGAGGGCCGTAAGCTTCATGACCGCTTGATAAAGTCCGACCGATTCCTGGCCTTTTAAATGGTCAAGAAGAATAGTGTCAAGCTGGAAATACAACGCGCCGAAAAGAAGATTGAAACCGAAATTGACGCCAACCCCCATTAATGCGCGAACTTCCTGTGCATCCTTGGGAAAAAAAGTCCATCGTAGTGATGGAAAACGTTTGCGGGCGATCCTCCATAAATTGACAAACCCATAGACTTTGCTCAATACAAATACTCCAGCGACGGCGAGCAGAGGAAGTCCAAGGATTGCAATGATGACAAGGAAAACCAACAGGAGTGCATTCTGAGAAAAAGCTATGCGAGCTTCAGGCAACACATCTTGATTCCCCCTGAATATTGCAGCAGCGTGGGTCATGAGTGTGTTTGCTGGAATTCCTATTGCCAAAACAATCATGAGCGATCGTGTTTCACCTGCCGGTTGAGCCAGAAGGGCAAATACGACCATGAGAAAAACGGCAAGGCTTGAAAACAAAATCTTCATCGGCATAACTTTTCGGACAAGATCTTCAGTGAAACGAACATCTCGTCCGATCTCCGTCGCAAGATAGAAGTCATAGCCAAAGTCAGCGACGTACAGCATGAGAGAAAAGTATACGTGCGCGAGCGAGAATTGGCCGAACGCAGTGGCTCCATAGAACCGTGCGATACCGATAAATAGCACTGCATTCGCCACAAGGCGCAATCCAAATGCTAAAAAAGAGAATATCGAGTTGCGTCTCACTACCGCAACGGTATTCACTCGGATCTCCTAGGCTTCGAGCGCAAGCCGAACCAATCGTTGACAATTGCGTCCTTCAGCGCGACAAAGTTTTCAGGATGTTGGGCTTTAAGTTTCGATATTGCCTCGCGTAGAAATACGATGAAAAGGCCAATAAGAATTGAAAGGACGAAACCGAGCAGTGCATAGATTGTGATCTTCGGCTTGGCTTTCCGCTCAGGCGGGGCTGCTTTGTCGAGCACTACGACTGACGGGGTCTCTCGTTTCTCTTCAACTTTTGCCTGCTCATAAATGGGAGTGAGAAACTCGAGGATCTTATTTTGTATCTGCACGTCCCTGTATCGCCGGACATACTCCGCTCCCATATCGGGAAGTTTATTGAAGGGCATGATGATCCTCATGTCCCCCGCCCGATAGTTCGAGCCGTTTTTCATCTCTTCGAGTTTTCTGTGAAGCTCCTCGACTTCAATCCTCGCTTGTTTTACCGAGGGATGATCTTCCGACAGAGTCCTCGCAAGGATTGCGCTCTGAACATCTTCCAGAGCAGCCTGGCCTGCTAATTCTGTCACTGCTTTTATAGACGCCTCAACTTGCTCGGGAAGAGCGAGAATCCCAGACCTCTTTTGAAACTCCTTTAACGAATCTTCCGCAGCCGCAAGGTCGCTGAGGTTTTTCTCGTATCGCTGCTCGATAAATTCCCTGTTTCCTCTTGCGTTTTGACTCATGAGGTCGGAGTTCACATGATTAAGCTGTTCAACAAAATAATTCGCCATGTCCGCAGCCCGCTGCGGGCTCTTATCATAGACAGAAACGGTGAGATTGCCTTCAGGCTCGATCGTGAAATCGGTGTTGCTCAGCAATTCTTTTGCTGTCTTTTCGCCAATGTCGCTAGTGATGCCGTACACATGGGCGAGATCGAATTTTTGGATGACGGCGGAAAGCACAGAGGAGCTTTTGAGGATAACGCTATACCGGTCAAGATCTGGGTTCCCGGAAAGTGACGAGAGCGCTTTGCTCGCGGAAAAGGCTCCCGATAAGAGCCCTAGCTCTCCGATCCCCGTCGGCAATTTTTCTTGTTCGGCTGGAAACACAGACACGGTCGCTAGGTACCATTTCGGAAGGACCAGAGCGAGCAGAATGCTGGCGACGGTAATTGAGAGCACAAACCGCGATAAAAATTTGCGATACTTCAAAAGGAGTGTTATCGCTTCTGAAAAGAAATCTCCGACATGAAATTGAGCGGGGGGGGTCTTTTCTTCCATTTTAAAAAGCTTTCTTCATAATGTTTTGACGTCTTTTCCCGTTAGAAGCGTCGGTCCCTCGACGCGTTCAGGATTTGTCGTGTCACTTACGCGATTGTATCACGAGAACAACTAATGTCGCCACCGTTCCGATGATTCCGAATAATTGGCTGTATATTTGTAAATAATATCCGAACGGTCTGTAGGGTTCTTTTGGCACCCAGATATAATCGCCGTCCTCAATCGTCGTCTCGTCCGGCGACAGCCATTGCCGGCTTCCCGCTTTAATAATCTTAACATCACCTTTCACCGCATCGTCGGTAAACCCTCCCGCCATAGCTATGTAATATTTATAATTCCGGTTCTGAAGGTATAGCACATGGCCAGGTTCGATCACCTGGCCGAAAACGTACACGGTCTTCTTTTGCGAGGGGATGATGATACGATCGCCGTCGCGAAGATAGACGTCTTTTGATTTATCGTTATTCGCAAAAAGGCTGACAAAATCTGCCACGACGAGTTCCCCTTGCATACGGATAGAATTCTCAACCTTAAAGTTTACGCTATCCTCTTGCATGGATTCCCCCCTGGCGTTTTCAAGGCGTATCCAATCAGCTCCTCTCGTAGATTTTGCCATTCGAAAAAGTTGCGCGCCCGACAATGAGGCAGTTTTTTTAAATCCTCCCGCCTCTTCGATAATGGCCGAGAGCGTTGTAGAATCTTTTGAAATTGGATAATATCCGGGGTGGAGAACATCCCCCTCGATATACACGCGATAGTCTCGTTGCAACTCGACCTTCTCTTTGACCAGGATCCGGTCGCCGCGGCGTAGAGGAAAATCTGGCAACTCGCCGGATATAATCGCCCGTACATTCACATTCGTTTCGCTGACAAGCCGCCCGTATTCATCCGATCTGATAACCTCGACACTGTCGCTGTCTGCCAACGCGGTCATTCCTCTGGCGATCATCAGCATCGAGTAAAGGCTGTCGCCTGGAACATACTCATAAACCCCTTCCTCATTTACTGCGCCGAATACTCCGACAAAATCCTCCGCCAAATCTTGCTTCGGCACGATGATAACATCGCCATCCTGAAGAAGCGGATTCAGTCGCGGATCCTTGCGGACAAAATATTTTTCCAAATCGGCTGAGCCACGAGTCCCGTCTTTGTGGCGTATGATAATTTTACGCATCGAACCGACTGTATCGGGTTGAACGATATACGTACCATGAACCGGGGAAGGTTTCTCAGGGGCTGGCTTAATTTCCGTCGGCCTGGTTTCTAATAGATTTGCCTGAGCGATCGCCTCATCGACACGTTCTGTAGCCTGGATGTAGACGGTTCCTTCCTTTTTCACAACTCCTTGAACGGTGACCGCAAATGTGCGCGGTGCGTAAAGAGTAAAAGAAATATCCCCCGAAATAAATTTCCGCCGTAATACCGAAACCACTTTTTTCTTCGCTTCATCGAGTTTCGTCCCGGCGATGGAAACCTCACCGACGGTCGGAATAATAATCGTCCCTTCGGGCGTTACGGGAAGCTGGAAACTGAACGGGGGCGTTGTCCAAACGCTGACGTTGTAAATGTCGCCCGGGCCAACAATGTATTCCTTCGGATCGACCACGCCATCCATAACCGCAATCTTAACATTTTGAAGACCTTGTTGTTGATATTGCGTCTGACTCTGGTCCAATTGTTTAAAAATGTCGCCGGCCGTCTGCTGCGCCCGCAGATCAGCCACCGCAACGAGAACCATAACCGCCAAAGCTATTGACCATCTCGATTTCATTGTACTCGTCTCAGTTTGGTAAAATGTAATCTGCAATGATTTTTGCAATCCGCTCCGCCGCTTTCCCGTCCCACATCTCGGGGATGCTCCCCTTCTTATATTTTCCTTGAAAGACTTTTTCAGCTTCATGGACTGCCTTGTCGTAATCAAAACCCATCAGCGTATTCGTCCCTTCGGTGATCGTTGCCGGGCGCTCCGTGTTAGCGCGCATCGTAAGGCATGGGACGCCGAGAAAAGTAGATTCTTCTTGGATGCCCCCGGAGTCGGTAATCGTGAGCGCAGCTCCGTCGAGAAGACAAAGAAAATCGAGATAGCCGAGAGGTTCGCACAGCACCATGCCACGATGCGATTGGACTTCCCCGGTCAGACCGAAATCATCCATCATCTTTCGCGTCCGCGGGTGAACTGGAAAGACGACCGTGGAACGTTCTGCAAGACGCTCGAGCATGCCGAGCACTTTCGTGAGGTTCTCTTTTTCATCCACATTACTGGGTCGATGAATGGTCACGAGTGTATAGTTCTTCCCTTCAACGCCTAGCGTTTTCGCAATTTCCGAACGGCGCCCTTTTTCCCGAAACCGAACAAGGGAGTCGATCATGACGTTTCCGACGAAAAATATCTTCGAATCCGCACAGCCCTCTTTTTTTAAATTCGCGACGCCGCTTCGCTCGGACACGAACAACAGATCGGCAAGAGCGTCTGTAACGATGCGATTGAGTTCTTCGGGCATGGTCCTGTCTCCACTGCGAAGGCCGGCTTCAACGTGCGCCACCGGAATAAGGAGCTTTGCACAGACTAGCGAACAAGCAAGCGTCGAATTGACGTCACCTACAACGATGACGAGGTCGGGCTTCTCCAAGATCGCGATCTTTTCAAATTCGACCATAATTTTCGCGGTCTGGACGGCGTGAGATCCGGACCCTACGCCAAGATACACGTCGGGACGCGGCAGCTCCAGGTCTTCAAAAAAGACCTTCGACATGTTGTCGTCATAGTGCTGGCCCGTATGTACGATCATGTGCAAAATCTCGGGATATTTTTTAAACGCCAAGTGTAGCGGGGCGATTTTCATGAAATTCGGCCGCGCTCCAACGACGCTGATGACTTTCTTCACACCGTTTCCTTTTTTCACCGCTCCGAATATTGTTTTTCGTAGTACGTTTGGTACTCGCCGGAGATGATCCTCTTCCACCATTCGCGATGGTCGAGATACCATCGTATTGTCCGGCTCATCCCCTCTTCGAAGACGTGAACTGGTTTCCAATCAAGCTCAATGGCCATTTTGGCCGCGTCTATCGCATAGCGTCGGTCATGGCCCGGCCGGTCTTTGACAAATTCGATGAGCGATTCGGGCTTGTGCAATTCATGGAGAACGAGCTTTACGATCTCAATGTTCTTCTTTTCATTGTTCCCGCCGATATTATAGACTTCGCCTGCTTTCCCGTGATGGAGCACAGCATCCAGAGCGCGGCAATGGTCCTCAACGTAAAGCCAATCGCGTACATTCAAGCCATCTCCGTACACTGGAAGCGGTTTATCATTGAGCGCGTTGACGATCATTAACGGAATTAATTTTTCGGGAAACTGATACGGGCCATAATTATTCGAACAACGTGTGACGATCACGGGGGTGTTAAAGGTATGAAAATACGACAAAGCCAGCAGATCGGAGGAGGCCTTACTCGCGGAGTAGGGACTATTGGGATGCAAGGGAGTGCTTTCGGCGAATTTCCCCTGTTCTCCGAGCGAGCCATATACTTCATCCGTCGACACATGGACAAAACGCTCTACGCCATGACGCTGAGCCGCTTCGAGCAAGACGTTTGTACCCAGCACATTCGTGCGGACAAATGCGCCCGGCCCCATGATACTCCGGTCTACGTGTGTCTCGGCGGCACAGTGGACCACCGCATCGATCGCATTGTCTCGAAATATGCGGTCTACGTGTTCCGCAATACAAATGTCCGTTTTGGAAAAAACATATCGCGGACTGAGGTCGACCCCGTCAAGGTTTTCGAGGTTTCCTGCATACGTCAAAGCATCGACATTCACCACACGATAGGTTTCGTATGCCTGCAGAAGATGGCGGATAAAATTGCTGCCGATAAATCCTGCCCCTCCCGTAACAAGAATGTTCTTCATTCGTCCTGTTAATCGAGTTTGAACAGTGAGTCTGGCTTATCTTCGTGACGGATCTCGTCGACCGGCTCTTTCCTGCCTTTTCCAGCGAAGAGTCTGTTTGGCATATTAATGACTAAACCGGATTCCGTTCCGACATTTTTGTATGCGTGAACCACACCCGGAGGGATGATGACAGATCTTGGCGAATCCTCTCCAGCCAAAAAAATAAATTTATTCCCGTAACTTGGGGAGCTCTTTCTATTGTCCCACAGATAAATTTTAAAGTTCGAAGGACCGATAAATGCGAACATATCCGACTGGTCTACATGTTCGTGCGGCCCACGCGCAATGCCTGGCCGGGTCGCTGAAAGGTATGTCATCGCTGGAGTGTACACTCCGTCGATCTCGTCGAGGCGGTACAATTCCGCCAGCCAGCCGCGATCGTCGACATACTTTGTTAAATCCCGTATCTGGACATCATGTATCTTTCCATTACGAAACATGTTATGCGCCTGATAGCTAAAACTTTAAATTAAAAACACTTACCTCTAGTGAGTCAAGGTTTTTAATTTACTAAAAGCGGCATGCAAAATCAATGCACTGACCGCTCTAAGTCATTCAATAACAATATGATTGTCGAATTCCGGTCACGAACTCTTTTTGAGCCGGATTTTGATGGGATGAGCGTTAGCGGTAGCAAAAAGCGGGTTGGGGATTCCTTTTGAAATGAGTCTACGCCGCAAATATATAGAAGAGGAATATGAGAATCAAGTTACATTCTTTCGGGCGCCGATACGCCGAGGATAGCACAGCCGTTGGCAATCACGATCTTTGCCATGGTGCAAAGTGCGAGGCGGGCCTGCATGAGATCCTTATCCTCCCCGATCACGCGGTGTTGATGGTAGAACCTGTGGAACGACTCCGCAACTTCACGAAGGTACGTTGTCAGCCGATGCGGTTCAAAAGACTCCGCGCAATTCACGATAATTTCCGGGAATTCCAGCATCACTTTCATCAGATCGATCTCTTCTTTTTCTTTCAACATCTCAAAGCGAGTGGAAGCGAGAAGGTGTTTGACATCGTCAATTCCCACTCCTTGCTCTGCGGCAAACCGAAGGATGCCCGCAATGCGCGCATGAGCGTATTGGAGATAATAGACGGGGTTTTGATCGGATTGCTCTTTCGCCAAAGCGACGTCAAATTCCAGGTGTGTGTTCGCGCTCCGCATCACAAAAAAATAGTGGACCGCATCGGGACCGACCTCGTCGATAAGGTCATCGAGCGTGTAGACCTTCGCGTTCCGCTTAGACATTTTTACGACTTCGTCCTTGTCGACAAAGGAGACCATCTGGTGAATGATCACCTTCACTTTGGACGTATCATACCCGAGCGCTTTTACGCCGGCGAGCACATCCGGAATCGTCGCGACATGGTCCGCTCCAAAGATGTCGACGATAAGCTCGAAACCCCGGCGAAATTTTTCCCGGTGGTAGGCGATATCGGGTAAACGGTAGGTCGGTTCTCCGGTCCGCTTGACGATGACACGGTCCTGGTCCAACCCTACGGCCGTCGCTCTAAACCAAACCGCTCCGTCACTATCGTACGCGAGGTCGTGGGAGCGGAGTTCCCCGATGACTTCGTCGATCTTCCCCGATGAGTACAGCGTATCCTCATTGTAAAAAACTTCGTGCCGGACGCCAAGTCGTGAGAGTGTCTTTTTGATGCTTGAGAAGCACCACTCTTCGCCCCGTTTACGGAAAAAAATCCGTTCGGGGTCGGTTTCCCTCAGACTCTCCCCTTTCTCCGTTTTGATGTCGAGGGCAATATCTTTGATATACTCTCCCTGGTAGCCCTCTGCAGGAAACGGGTAATCGTCTCCAAGAAGCTGCCGGTACCGCGCATAGATGCTTTCTCCCAGCGTGCGCATCTGATTGCCGGCATTATTAAAATAATATTCCCGCGTGACGTCATGGCCGGTCCATTCAAGAAGGTTCGTGATCGTTGCCCCCAAAATCACCTGACGACCATGGCCGCTGTGCAATGGCCCTGTCGGGTTTGCGCTCACCCATTCGACATTTGTCTTGAGCCCGCGGGCCACGTTCGACCTACCGAAGTTGGCCCCTTCCTTGAGGATCGATGTCGCGCTGTCGACCACGTGGCGGTCTGCAAAATAAAAATTGATAAAACCCGGTCCCGCTATTTCCGTGGATGAAATTCTTGCAGGGTCGATGGTGAGTGCGTCGACGATCGCTTGTGCAACCTGGCGCGGATTTTTCCCCACTTTTTTCGCGATCGTAAGCGCGACGTTTGTCGTGAGGTCCCCGTGTGCTGCGGCCTTTGGCTTCTCAAAAAAAAATTCGACGGCAGGATACTGGAGGGCATGAAGAGAGCGGGAGACAACTTCGTGCAAATATTCTTTCATTGATGGGCTGATTTCCTCGGCAGTCGAGCGGCTCGTCGTCCCACCGCGGCTGCCGGCTTATCCTCGATGTATTCGAATTTTGCGTCCCCCCAAAGCTTTTCCAAATTATAAAAAGAGCGGGTTTCTTTGTGGAACACATGGACAACGACGTTGACAAAATCCAGAAGCACCCAGGTTGACTCTTCCCGACCTTCATTATGCCATACTTGTTCACCGGCTTGCTCGGCACCATCCCGAATGCCATCCGCGACCGCGCGGACGTGCGTATCCGAATCCGCCGAGCAGATGACGAAAAAATCCGACATTGCGGTGAGCTTTCTCAGGTCGAGAAGAACGACGTTTTGCGCCTTCTTTGCCAACGCAAAGGCAGCGACTTTCCTGGCAAGTGCTTTTGACGTCACGCGGGTCCCTTTCTTATTGTGGATGAAATCGTTGCGCTACTTCCAACCGTGCAAGCTTTTGAAATCTTTTCCGATCAAAACTGAAGCTGTGACGAAATATTCGGGGCTGATCTGCTGGATAACATTATTCGGACTGATGCCGAGATCGTTTGCAAGTTTTTTTGCGACGTCGAGGTTCCCGCTGCGGTCGATGACGAGCGACTGCTTCACATCGAAGGTTTTATAGTTTCCCATTTCAACGACATCGTAGCCTGCGGCGCGCAACAGGCCGGTCGCCTTTTGTCCCGTTCCCGAAACTCCGCAGCCGTTGAGCACATCAACCTGAATCACCTTTGGCGCCGCAGCTGCTTCGGCTTCGGATGATGAACTGACGGTGGTTGTGTTCTTTCCCGACGGAAAACCGAGAGCAAAAAGTTGATAGAAGGCAAAAGCGGCAACGATAACGAGGAGGAGGTTTAGGGCAAAATTTTTCGAAGAGGATGCGCCTTTTTTTTCAATCATAGCTTACAAATCATTCCGAATAAAAAAAATGACCGATTGCACTCAGACGGCAGCCTCGGTCATTGAAACGTGTAATAAATATCGTCGCGATCGTTCGTGTCAATATCCTTCAATGTTCCCTGATCCGTGATAGTCGCTCAATACGGCGGATACATTCCGTAAAAACCATACGGCATTTTCTCGTAAGAAATTCTGAACAGGAGATTATCGGACGGACGATAATTCACTTCAGCGCGATTGAGAAAAACTCCCGACAAGCTATTCTGCAATCGTTGGTCGAATGTGCTGTACGGAGAGTGTTGAAGGGTGATATCGACCCGCGCATCGACCTGATGAGAAAATTTGTAGAGCATGCTGTTCGTGTATGCGGCGAGAGCCAACCCTTGTCCGCCGGCGGTTGCATAGCTCATCGAGTAACTCTGGTTCATCGTAAAATTGTTTGGATTAAAAAATCCCAGAAAGTCCGAATTCGTCTGAGGACGAATGAACGAATCCGATACATTTGCCTCTTCGTTTGTGGACCGTTTAAATTGAGCATTGCTCGTCTGTATGAACGACACAGCGAGGAAGAGAGCAGCGCTGACAAAAATTCCAAACGATTTATTCATAACGACTCCCTGCAATTCCTTCAACGGATAATAGAAAAAATTGAAATAATTGTCAAGATGTGAAGAAGATAACTTATACAAACCTGTCGGATATTTTCAAAAAGACGTCAATTAAAAGCCTGAAGAGCTATACTCTTTACATTTAATTAAACACTCTCGGTTCATGCAATGTTCCGGCCTAAAACTAACCTTTCTGCTTCCTGCAATTGTTCTAGCGTATTGATCCCGCGCAGCTCGTTGAATTGCGCCCCCTTTTTTGCGGCAACTTTTAAATGCTGCGCCCAAAAATATCCAAACACGTCGGTAAGGTAATATTCCCCCTGCGCATTTTTAGCGTTAATATGGGAAAGGGCCTCGAATAACCGGACCGAATCAAAAATGTAGATCCCGGAATTTATTTCTTGCACTTTCCGTTGAGCGGGCGTCGCGTCTTTTTCTTCAACGATGCCGACGACGTGACCCGCCTCATCCCTCAGGATCCTCCCGTAGCCGGTCGGCTCTTCGAGGTCGGCAGTAAGAATAGTTGCGACCGCCTGTGATGTATGATGGAACGTGATGAGGTCGTTTGCCGATTCTTGCCTTAACAGAGGGACGTCGCCGGAGAGGACCAAGACATTTCCCTCGAAGTCGTGGAGAGGCATTTTCGCTTGCATGATTGCATGACCTGTCCCGAGTTGTGGATCTTGAACGGCAAACTCAACCATGGGAGAAACTTTGCGCACGTGCGCAATCACTGATTCGCGCTGAAACCCCACCACCGTAATAACTCGTGAAGATTTGAGCGCAAGGGCAAGTTCGACGACATATTGAATCATCGGCTTTCCCGCGAGCTCGAACATGACCTTGGCCTTTTCGGAATTTTTCATACGGGTCCCCTTCCCCGCGGCCATGATGACCGTTGCAAAGTCCTTTTCCATCTCAGTTCATTCTACCGTAATAATGGTATTGTCGATCAACCGTGTCGACCCGAAACGCACAGCAAGGGCAATGAGCGAAGGGATCCCCTGTTCAATCATCTCGAGCGGAGCGAGAGTTTCAGCATTGACCACGGCGACATAGTCGATCGCGGCGGTTCGCTTTTCCTCAATAAGTTTCTTTATTGCCGAGATAATGTCCGCCGCCCGCCGTTGTCCCCCTTTCGCCATCTGTTCAGCCTGTCGAAGGGACGCGGAGAGAATCAACGCGTCGGATCGTTCTTCGGGTGAGAGATAGACGTTGCGCGAACTCATCGCTAGTCCGTCCTTTTCACGGACGATGGGAGCGACCCTAATTTCCGTGTCGAAGCAAAGGTCGCGCACCATTTTCCTGACGATGATGCACTGCTGAGCGTCCTTCTGCCCAAAAAAAGCCTTGTGCGGTTTGGTGAGATGAAGCAGTTTAGCGACGACCGTGGTGACTCCTCTGAAATGAGTCGGACGAAATTTTCCTTCGAGGACGGTCGAGAGCCCGTCAACCGAAATGTAGGTAGCGTAGCCGTCGGGAAAAATTTCTTTTGCTTCAGGGGTAAAAAGCATCGTCGTCCCCGCAGCGGCACAGAGGGCCTTGTCGCGTTCGATGTCTCGCGGATACCGGTCGAAATCTTCACCCGGACCGAACTGAGTCGGGTTGACAAAAATCGAGGTAACGACCGTCTCGCATGATTTTTTTGCCAATGCGATGAGGCTTAGGTGACCCTCATGGAGATAGCCCATTGTCGGAACGAGGCCGATGCGTTTTCCCTGCATTCGTGCCTGTTCCGCATGCAGCTGCATTTCCGACGCGGATGAAATTATTTCCATTGGGGTGACACCGGAAGTGGAGACCGAAGAAGCGGGCGCCCCGACTCTCATGAAAACATCGTGAGCAACTTCGAGATGGTCTCTTTGAGATCTTTTCTTTGCACGACGAGGTCGATAAAACCTTTTTCCTGCACGAACTCCGACCGTTGAAAACCTGCGGGCAGGTCTTTCCCGATCGTTTGCTTAATGACTCTCGGGCCGGCAAACCCGATCAGGGCTCCGGGTTCTGCAATATGGATGTCGCCGAGCATTGCATAGCTCGCAGTAACACCGCCCGTCGTCGGATCGGTCATGACGGAGATATACGGAATACGGGCGTCTGAAAGGCGCGCTAGTTTGGCACTCGTTTTTGCCATTTGCATTAGCGAATACGCGGCCTCCATCATGCGCGCCCCGCCACTCGATGAAATGATAACAAGGGGCGTTTTTGTCTTATAGGCTTTATCAATGGCACGACCGATCTTTTCCCCAACCACCGATCCCATGCTTCCCCCGATGAAAGCAAAATCCATACAGGCAGCCACAACCTCCTGCTTATTGATCTTCCCCGTGCCGGAGCGGACCGCATCGTTGAGCCCGGTCTTTTTGATCGAGTCTTTGATCCTGTCTTTGTATCTCTTCGTGTCGACGAAGTTCAAGGGATCTTTCGACGTCATCTTCCGGTCCATTTCTTTGAAGCTCCCTGCATCGAACAGGATGTTGAAGTACTCTTTGCTCCCGATGCGAAAATGGAAGTTGCATTTTGCGCACACCCACAGGTTCTGTTCGAGAATTTTTCTGTGAACAATTTCACCGCAGGATTCGCACTTTGCCCACAACCCTTCGGGTGTGTCTTTCTTTTGGGAATCCGAGGAGATACTTTGCTTTGAACGTCGGAACCAAGCCATCGGTTAATCCTTCGATGAGTGTACGAAAGTTGTGGAATCTATTGGAGGCGGCTTCACCGGGAACGTCCGGTTTTTTGCCGGCTGCGTTGCGAGAAAATCCCTCAGGTAAGAGGGCTCAAGCACGGCGACTTCTGGCTCCTCCAGCATTCTCCCATCCTTCTCTGCAAGGAGCCCGACTGCTGCAGGGTCGCAAAGAAATTCCGGAAAACAACGGACATGCTCCCCATGTGTAGTTTGGGAATCCATTTTCTTCGCCCCATCTCCAGTGAATGCAATGGAAGAGAGATCTGAGGTAAGATCCGCGATTGCCGACACAGATGCAATATTTGCCGGCCCTAAACTGCGAACGCCCGAAACGTCCGACGAATAAAGTCGATAAAAAGCTTCATCGCGCTTCGCATCGACAAGGGGGCAAATAGTTTCGAAGGCTTTTCCCACGGTGGAACGGGCAAACGCATATGCCAACGCATCGAGCGTCGAAACCGGAACGATCGGCTTTCGCAGCGCTCTCGCGAGACCCTTTGCCGTGCTCAAACCTATTCTGAGTCCGGTAAACGATCCGGGACCGATCGATACGGCAATCGCATCGACATCCCCGAGCGTACGGGATGCGTCATGAAGCAATCGATCGATCATCGGCAATAATTTTTCGGAGTGGATTTTCTTTTCGGTGATACTATCGGTCGCGATCACCTTGCCATGATCTACAAGAGCGACACCGCATACATCCGTGGCTGTTTCGAGGGCGAGTATCATTGTGCATCCCTCTTGCTGATGGAAACGATGCGTTCATTTTCACCCGCACCCAATTCCAGTTTCACGTCGTAACGGTCCTTGCGCAGCTTCGACTCCACGAGATCGGCCCACTCGACCAGACAAATACCATCGCCGAAAAGGTATTCCTCAAACCCGATCTCAGCAAGCTCGGCGAGCGAACGGAGGCGATAAAAATCGAAATGGTATACGGGATATTTCCCTTCCGCATATTCGTTCAGGATCGTGAACGTGGGGCTGACGACATTGCTTTGAACCCCGAGACCAAGGCAAATCCCTTTTGCAAATTGTGTCTTGCCGCTTCCGAGATTTCCGTATAATGCAACGATGTCGCTCGCTTGCAGCTCCGCTGCCAATTGTTTGCCGAGTTGGACGGTTTCGGACGCTGTATGGGTGACCACAGAGCTTGCCATCACGTGTGTTAGGACTGTTGATTCTTCGGCGTCAGCGTGATCACCGGCAGGATCACTTCCTCCATCGAAATGCCGCCATGCTGAAAGCTGTCGCGGTATTGGTTCAGGTATTTATGATAATCCGTGGGATAGACGAAGTAGAAGTCTTCCTTCGCGATGATGTAATTGATCGTGACCCCGCGCTTCGGGAGTTTATAGTCCTGCGGGTTTCTGACAAAGACCGCCTGCTTGTCGTCCGATTTCAGGTTGCGGCCAAATTTATACCGGAGGTTCGTCGATGCCTCGCGGTCGCCGATGACTTTCGAGCCGTGGAGGCAGCGGACACTGCCGTGGTCCGTCGTAATAATGATCTCGACATCTTTTCGTGTCGCGAGCGATTGGAGCATGCCAAAAAGAGACGAGTGCTTGAACCACGAATCGGTCAACGAACGGTATGCAGATTCGTCGGGAGCGATCTCCTTCAACAATGCGGAGTCCGACCTTCCGTGCGCGAGCATATCGACAAAATTGACGACGATCGACGTCAACCGGTTGGATGCGTATGATAAAATATTGTTCTCCGTCTGTCGCCCAAATTCTCCATCGAGGATCTTGATGTATTTTGGCTCCGGCTTAAGGTCGATGTGCCGCCGCTCGAGAAGTTTGTCGAGCAATTGCCGTTCGTAGCGATTGTGACTGTTCTCATCGTCCTCTCCCTGCTGCCAGATCTCCGGGAAACGCTGCTCAATTTCGGCCGGGAAAAGACCGCTGAAGATCGCGTTGCGCGAGTACGGCGTGGCCGTGGGAAGGATCGAATAATAATAATCTTTGTTCATCGTGTAGAACTCGCGGAGGTAGCGCTCCATCACAAGCCACTGGTCAAGACGCATGCAATCGATGACAAAGAAAAAGATCGCTTTCCCTTCTTTCAATCGTGGGATGACGTACCGATCGACGATATCGACCGAAAGCGCCGGCTTCTTCCCCTTCTGCTGAACCCAGAGCGGATAATTACGCTCGACGAATTTTGAAAATTCAGCGTTACACTCCCTCCGCTGATCGCTGAGCATTTGTTGTAATCCCAAACCCGGATGCTCGTCGAGCTCCATGTCCCATGAGACAAGCTTGACGTACAGATCGATCCACTCCTCGTAACTGAGCGGGTTCATAAGCGCCCGAGAGATCGAATTGAATTCCTGGACGTAGTCCTTTGAGACCTGCTCGTTTTGAATCTTCTTCCCCTGTAAGAATTTTTTGCAAGCGAGAAGGATCTGACTCGGGTTGACAGGCTTTGTAAGATAGTCCGAGATCTTTCCGCCGATGGCGTCTTCCATCAGAGACTCTTCTTCGTTTTTCGTGATCATGACAACCGGAAGAGCCGGCGAAAGTTCTTTGATCTCGGCAAGAGTTTCTAACCCGCCTTTACCGGACATCATCTCGTCGAGAAAGACAAGATCGAAAGGGTGGTCGCGCACAAGTTGGATCGCGTCTTCTCCATTCGTCGCGGTATCGACGGCGTATCCTTTTTCCTTCAGAAAGAGAACGTGCGAACGCAGCAGCTCGATCTCATCATCCACCCACAAAATGGTCCCTTTTCGTTCATTTTCAGTCATTGTGCAATCCTTATTGGTTCAAAATACAAATTGGGCTCGGCAGAGTCAATTTGCGGAGCGGGACGCCCGCCGTTATTCGTCAAGCCTGTTCCCTCGAAATAATTCCTCCAGCGCCTCTGCCAGGTTCCGTCAACAAAAATTATTGAATAGCAATGTGGACGTCCAACCCTCCTTCATTCGTCGTCGAACCGGGAATTGTCGATCCTCCTGCGTCAGGGGACACTTTTGTATATCGATAAAACAGCGACGCCGTTACACGCGAGCTCAGAACGTAACGGATCCTCGGCTCCGTGACGCTGCGCGAGGAACCTACTCCGGGCACGCCGTTGTCGAGTCCGTCCGACGTTCCCGTGTAGGTCACGAGCGCGTTATCCGAATACGAAAACGAAATGCTGATGTCGATATCGTTCGACAACGAGAGGCCAAAGAACGGGATTTCAAAACCCGTCCGTCCGTACGTCCCCGAGATCGAAATTTCTTTAGTGCCGTTCTCAACGATATTGTTCGACGAGGGGGTCAAGTCGTATGTCGTTGTCGTTGAATAGCGCAGCGTGGCGCTCATATTTCCTTTCAAGAATTCCTTGAACGTGAAGCTCATCCAAGCAATGGAGAGAAT
>Ga0335085_10000495_pt1 | contig 110496 bp, 96 predicted proteins | sample Lox_Sample_45_FD_206712 | JGI IMG/M metagenome (GOLD analysis project Ga0335085, IMG submission 206712) | Soil microbial communities from Loxahatchee National Wildlife Refuge, Florida, United States - Lox_Sample_4.5 | ecosystem: Environmental > Terrestrial > Soil > Wetlands | place: USA...
CGAATATAATTTGTGCTTCGATGCGATCCAGGGCTTGGGAGGCGCAGCACTCGATTACACTCTTGGAAGAATTTTTCTTGGCGGTGCCGGAGGAACTGGATTCGACGACAATGGACAAGCAATTTTCCCGGGCGGCAACGGTGGAGGGATCATTATCATTTCAACCGATGAGCTTATCGGAAATGGTAACAATATTACCGCCAGCGGCAGATCTGTGACCGGCTTTTCCAGTGATGAATCTGCCGGTGGTGGCGGCGGCGGCGGTGTTATAATTCTTGATGCTCAAACATACACCGGTACAGTTAACGTCAACATCAATGGCGGAAACGGCGGATCTACATTCAATTTATTATTTCCGACGGATTGTCATGGCCCGGGTGGCGGCGGCGGCGGCGGCGTTGCATGGATTAACCAATCGTCACTGCCCAGTTCAATCACTGTTAATGAAAACAGTGGAACAGCAGGATTAGTGCTTAATCCAGCCAGCAGTTGCTACAACACTAATTTCGGTGCAACAGACGGCACCAGTGGAACAACTATTTTCAATTTTCCTTCTTTGAATTTGATTCCTCCTTTACAAGTTGTGCTTCCACCTGACACAACGATTTGCCCTAATTCATCTTTCGTACTTAACGCCGGCAGTGAGTTCACAGGGTTTCTGTGGCAAGACGGTAGCACTGATTCCACATTTACTGTAGCAGATTCAGGTGTTTATTATGTGAAAGCAACTGATAGTGCCGGGTGTTATTCATTCGACTCAGTCAGTGTAGCCTTGTACCCTCCTACTGCACTTCCACTGTTTAATGATACTACAGTTTGCCCGGCGAAGAATGTTTTGCTCACAGCCGGAACAGAGAATAATTCTTATCTGTGGCAGGATGGATCAACAAACTCAACACTTCTTGTCACTCTTCCCGGATTATATTGGGTAAAAGTTACAGACTCTATCGGATGTTATGGCATTGATTCGGTAACCGTCTCCAACTTTTTATATCCTGCTCTTGATATCGGAAATGATACTTCGCTCTGTCCCGGCACACAAGTACTGTTTAGTGCGGGAAATTTCAGCAGCTATTTGTGGCAGGATAATTCAACTGCGGCGAATTTCATTGCGAATGATATTGGAACCTATTCCGTTGCAGCCACTGACAGTAATGGGTGCATTCAAAAGGATACTGCTTCTGTAATTTCTTTTTATGAGATACCTCCAGATAGTTTAGCGGCAGATACAATCGTATGCCCCAATGTGCCAATACTCTTGAATGCTCCTAAGGGTTATGCAACTTATGCGTGGAGCGATGGCTCAACAGCAGAAACATTGCAAATAGATCAGCCCGGAACTTATTGGCTAAAAGTGACCAATGCTCATACTTGTCCAAACACTGACACGATCAACGTAAAAGAGCAATGTCCAACCGAGATTTTTATTCCGAATGCCTTCACGCCAAACCATGATGGACTGAATGATGTGTTTGCCCCGCTTGGGTACAACATCACTGAGTTCCAAATGGCCATTTATGATCGCTGGGGTGAATTGATTTTTCAATCAAGCGATTTAAATGATGGTTGGGATGGGAAATACCTCGGAAAAGACTGCGAAGTCGGCACCTACGTTTATCTCATAAGCTACGTAGGTGAATTGAACGGTGTTACCTCTTCCGGAACGTACAAGGGAAATGTGACGCTGCTCCGGTAAGTCGTTATTCATATTGAAGAATTTCCCGTGCAGAATAAATTTCCGGTTATTTTATTGTTGAATGCAGACACCTACTCATGATGCCAGTTGTCTTGATGGTCACCCTGGTTTCCCTGACCTTGCGCATGTTGTTTCATCGAAGCAATGAAATTTTGATAGTCAGCATACTTTGAATCATCAGCGAGAATTCTTTTCACAGAAGCGTCTCTCTTTGTTTTCAGTTGATTAAGTACGTCAGGATTGTCCTTCACATCATACGTTTGAAGATCACTGAAAAATTTTCTGAACGTGAGTTGTAATGAATCTTTTTGCTGTTGAGTCACCTGCACTTTATTGCTGAGCTGCGAAACGACTGCTTTAGCTCTGTCATCCGGCGATTGCTGCTGCCACTGCTGCTGCTGCTGACCCTGCTGCCAGTTGCCATGATGATGTTCTTCATTTCCGTTTTCCTGTGCTAAAGCCGCGATTGAAAAACAAAGAAAGATCAGGCATATTGAAAAATCTTTTTTCATAGATGAGGTGGAATTAAATCATGAACAAGATGAACTGCAAGTTTAATCCACGCCGATAAAATCTGGCGAACGTATTTAGACTTTAACTTCATCTTTTCTGACCTGGAGCCATATCGGTCGCACTGAAGGAGATTCCGCAGAAAGATTTTATTCTTCTACTATCACTGTAAATTTTCCGTCAAACGGATCAAGCTGAGATTTCAGTTCATCGATAAATTTTTTCCCCGATCTGGAATACAAACCCATGAAATTATCCTGTCGTTCCTGCAAACTATTTGAAGGGAACAATTTGTCGCGGAGGTTTTTGATTTGCATCACTGCTGTTTCATCCTGGCGCTTGGCAGCTTTGCGCAATCGATCTTCAAGCTGCTCCATACCTTTAAGGGTGCGAGTTTTTTCCGCTTCGAAAACTCCTCTCAATGATGCGTCAATCATCATCATTCGCTTCATCGCTTCATCAAAAGTTTCACTCACTCGGTTCATTTCAGTTTCCAGCGAAATCAAATCACCGGTTTGTCTTTCCACATAATTATTGATGATCTCATCAGCCGGATTAAAAAATTCTTCAGGTGTTAATCTCAGTTTTTCAATGCGTGAAACCTGCGTCGGTTCAATCCACAGCACACTATTGCGGAGGAAAATGAGCGGAAAAGGTTTCTGTAATTCATCGAATAAATTTTTTAGCTGTAGCCAGTAAGCGACCTCGGCACCCCCGCCAATTTGAGCCACATCAGGCAAAACGGTTTCCTGATACAGCGGACGCAGAATTACATTCGGAGAAAATTTTTCAGGTGATGATTTGAGAAGTGAAAGAATTTCTTCCCTGGAAAATGAGAGTGAAGTATTCAGCACTTTGAAATGTTCGTCTTCTTTTTCTCTCACGATGCGCTCGCGCAATCCCTCATCCAGATAAAAAAGATTGATTTCCCTCGGCGAAACCTGCGATTCATAATGAATGGAAAATTTTTCATTGCTCCTCCCTACCACGCGATGTGCAAACTGCTCAATCAATTCCTTCTCCATTACGGGCGCGAAAAGCCTTTTCAGTTCACGATCATCGCCGTCAATTACCACAAGTCCGTCATCTGCGAAAAAGTGATAGATGAATTTTCTGGTTGCTGCTGCGATTGATTTTTCTTTCGTGTAGGCATCGTCGAGCGCCATGGATAATTCAAAAGCAGCCGGCGCATCGCCGAGTTTTGATTTGATCTCGCTCACCCATGGCCGCAATGAAGAGGTGCTCATTCTTCCGAATGCACCTTGTTGCGCCGTGTTCCACACAAAAGTTTTTCCGAAGAGATGAATGTGATTAAGCTCTTCTTTGTCGTGATCTTCACTTCCCATCCAAAACACTGGCACGAAATGATATTCGCGATGCGATTCATTAAGTCGCTGAGCAATTAGAATAGTGGAAATGATTTTATAAATCGTGTAAAGCGGACCGAGAAAAAGATTGGGCTGATGCGCGGTTGAGACGGTGAATGTATTCGGTGATTTCAGCGAATTAATGTTGTCTCGAACAGCTTGAAGATCTTTTTCGCTGAACAATTTTGCGTGCTGCTGCATCAGAGCTCGCGAAACAACTTCCCGATCAACCGGATCTTTCTTCTTCAATTCAATCATGAATGGAATTGAAGAAAGCTTCGGCGGCAACACATAAAACGGTTTCAGCTCCGGTGCTTCATTGAGGTAATCGAGCACCACTTTACTGAAATAGCCCGTTTGCTCATAGGGAAGAAGGATCTTCTTCATGCATCAAACATAATCAGTTTAGGGTTTAGAGTTTGAAGTTTCAAGACTGAAGTTTAAGTTTTCGAGTTTTGGAACTCGCTTGCGGCTTTTGACTTTTTGCTTTTATAAAATTCTATCAATCTCACCGAATCTATCTTTGCCTTAGTAAAATATGTCACGCCACCAATCGTCTTTCACTTTATTCGACGATGGAAGCGATGACATTGAATGTAAACATGACGGCACAGCAGAATGAAATCATTCAAAAGACGGTGCACCGCGAACGTAAGCGGCTTCTTGATTTCATTCGCCAGCGAGTGCCGACCGAAGAAGATGCCGAAGACATTCTGCAGGATGTTTTCTACCAGTTTGTGAATGCATACAGACAAATGGAGCCGATTGAAAAAGCTACGTCGTGGCTCTTTACTGTGGCGCGAAACCGCATTACCGATTTTTTCAGAAAGAAAAAAGCAGATTCATTTTCGAGCTTGTCCTCACCTGCCGTGAATTCAGAAAATGAAAATGATGAACCTTATTTTCTTGAAGAGATCATGCAGGACGTAAATGATTCGCCCGAAGGGCAATACATCCGCTCGCTGGTATGGGATACGCTGAATGCTGCCCTCGAAGAATTGCCGGAAGAACAGCGCGAAATTTTTGTGCTACATGAATTAGAAGGCGTGAGTTTTAAAGAAATGACAGAGCGATTGAAAATTCCGCTCAATACTTTACTATCGAGAAAAAGATATGCTGTGCTTCATTTGAGAAATCGCCTCCAATCGCTGTACAATGAATTATTAAACCTTTAAAAATCTTAATCATGAGAACTTACTGGGTTGGAAAAGGAATCAAAATCTTATTGATGGTGGTCATCTTCATTGCTGTGGGTGGTTACGTGGTAATGTCACTGTGGAATCTGCTGATGCCCGTTGTTTTTCATTTGGGTGTTATCACATTCTGGCAGGCGCTCGGATTGCTTGTGTTGGCAAAAATTATTTTCGGCTTCGGAAGAGGCGGATGGGGTTACCGCGGCCACTGGGGTCATCGCCGCTACTACTGGAAAGAGCAAATGGAAGAGCGCCTGAAGAATATGACTCCGGAAGAGCGTGATAAATTTCGCGAAGAGTGGCGCAGACGCTGCGGCAGATGGAAACATTATGACTGGACTGAAGAAAAGAAAACCGAAGAGCAGACGAGCACCGAACTCTGATTTCCATTTTAAAAGACAAAACAAAAAGGAAGCTTCGCGGCTTCCTTTTTGATTTTGGTGTTGACATGAAATTTACCAGTCGTCTTTTTTCTTCTTGTTACTTGGCTCACGCATGCCTGCATTCAGATCATCAATCAATGCCGTGAAATATTTGTGAGCTTCATTGAGCGTGTTATAGTTGTCTGCAATGTTAGGATCACTGGCATTGAATAATTTTTCAATCGGATAATAGCTCGCCGCCTGGAGGTTGATATTCTTTATCTCATAGCGATATTTTCCATCCTTGAATCCAAGAGTCAACGTGTACTTTACAACCGCTGCCTGAACTTTCACTCCGTCTTTCATTCTGTAAGCAGGAAATGCAGGTTTGAAAACCATCGAGCCATCGGTTGAATCTGCGGATTCAAGCGCACCCGTTGGGTTCTTATAAAATTTGTGATACCAGTTATTCGCGCGGCGGAAGAGTTCCATCTTGTCAACTCCATCAAGCGTGATCACCTCCATATAATAGACCTGGTTATTTTCTTCGCTTCGCGGCATATCGGGCGGAGCAAGCTGATCTTTTTGAGATTTCTGAGCAAACAGGAATGCCGGCATCAGGATCATGGCCGAAAGCCAAAGTGTTTTCTTCATAAAAGCTTTTAAATTGAGGGGTGGAAATTCATAAAAATCCTTCATCAAGCCACTGTTCTTTTCAACAATTTTTATACAAATCAAAGGGCAGAATCTAAACATAATTTTGTGAATAAAAAAGCGTTTTTCTTGCTCAATTTCCGCTGTTTTTCGCTCATAAAATCGTAATTTTAACGCTATTCAAAATCATCATAATTCTCTCTGAAAAATGCTTGTTGAAGAAGTAAAAACTCCGAAGAAAAAGACAGATTACACGGCTGACAATATCCAGGTGCTGGAAGGCCTCGAGGCGGTGCGAAAGCGGCCTGCCATGTACATCGGCGATGTGAGCGTGCGCGGGCTTCATCATCTCGTTTATGAAGTGGTTGACAATTCCATTGATGAAGCGTTGGCCGGCTTTGCAAAGAACATTGACGTTTCTATCAATGAAGATAATTCAATCACAGTAGTTGACGACGGGCGCGGAATTCCGACAGATATTATGAAGAAGGAAGGCCGCTCAGCGCTCGAAGTGGTAATGACCGTTCTTCATGCAGGCGGAAAGTTCAATAAAGACTCCTACAAAGTTTCCGGCGGATTGCACGGCGTGGGTGTTTCCTGCGTGAATGCACTTTCCACCTGGTTGCACGCCACAGTTTATCTCAATGGAAAAGTTTATGAACAGGAATATGATCGCGGCAAGCCGAGATATCCGGTAAAAGAAACCGGCAAAAGTGATCGCACAGGAACTGAAATTTCTTTCCTCCCTGATCCCACTATTTTCAAAACCACTGAATACAAATACGACACAATTGCTGCGCGCTTGCGCGAATTGGCATTCCTCAATAAAGGGATTCGGCTCGTACTTACCGATAAGCGTGAGAAAGATGAAAAAGGAAAACATCCTTCAGAAACATTTTATTCAGAAGGCGGATTGAAAGAATTTGTTCAGTTCCTCGACGGCACGCGTGAGGCATTGATTCCCGAACCAATCATGATGGAAGGCGACCGCGACGGAATAAGAGTGGAAGTGGCATTGCAGTACAACACGAGTTTCAATGAGAATGCGCACTCGTACGTGAATAACATCAATACGATTGAAGGCGGAACACATGTGTCTGGATTCAGAAGAGCATTGACGCGCGCATTCAAATCTTACGGAGATAAGAATAATCTTTTCGGAAAAATTGATTTTGAAATCACCGGCGATGATTTTCGGGAAGGGCTGACAGCAGTTGTTTCGGTGAAGGTTCCCGAGCCTCAGTTTGAAGGTCAGACAAAATCGAAACTCGGAAATTCTGAAGTGGTTGGTGTTGTTGATCAGGTGGTGGGTGAATACTTGACGTATTATCTCGAAGAACACCCGCGCGAAGCGAAAGTGATCATAAGCAAAGTCGTACTCACGGCGACTGCGCGTAATGCCGCGAGGAAAGCCCGCGAATTAGTTCAGCGAAAAAATGGACTGATCGGAACAGGTCTTCCCGGAAAACTTGCTGACTGCAGTGATACGGATCCTGAGAATTGCGAAATCTTTTTGGTTGAGGGTGATTCTGCAGGCGGCACGGCCAAGCAGGGACGTAACCGGAGGTTCCAAGCCATTCTGCCGCTCCGCGGAAAAATTCTGAATGTGGAGAAGGCCATGGAGAGCAAGATTTACGACAATGAAGAAATCCGCAACATGTTCACCGCTCTTGGAGTGCACCGCAACGATGCGAGAGAATTGGTGCTCGACAAGATGCGTTACAGCAAAATCATCATCATGACCGATGCTGATGTTGACGGAAGTCACATCACAACTTTAATACTCACGTTCTTTTTCCGATACATGAAAGAGCTTGTCGTGAACGGTCACGTTTATATTGCTGCACCGCCTCTGTATTTGGTAAAGAAGGGAAAAGAACAACAATATTGCTGGGATGATGATGAGCGCAAAGCTGCCGTGAAAAGATTAGCGGGCGGAAAAGAAGACAGCGTCACCATTCAACGTTACAAAGGTCTCGGTGAAATGAATGCAGAGCAGCTATGGGAAACAACAATGAATCCCGAAACACGCACGCTATGGCAGGTGACGATTGAGGATGCTGCTCAAGCTGATCATATTTTCTCGATGCTCATGGGAGATGACGTTCCTCCCCGAAGAGAATTCATCGAGAAGCATGCGAAGTATGCGAAACTTGACGTGTGATTTCGAATTTCAAAACCTCTTCCTTCATCATTCATTATTCAATTCTTGATTTTCAAAAAGGAGTTTCATGAAATATCTTCTTTTGATTTTTGTTTCCTCCATTGCCATATCAACTGCTTCAGCCCAGGTCATCAGTGAACAATATGTTCCTGATATCTTAAAAAAGAAAATGACGGAGATGTATCCCGAAGCCAAAGGAACTTACTGGAAACAGCCGATGCCGGGTTTCATGGATGCTTATTTCAATCTTGATAAAAGAAAGTGCAATGCAACGTTTCAGGTGAGTGGCGCCTGGGTGAGTACGGATTTTGAAATTCCTGTTGAAGAATTTCCTGACTCAGCTAAACAATATCTCACTGCACATACTGATAAAGTTTTGAAATATTATCGCTCTGAATCAAAATCAAAGGGACTTCAGTATTCCGCCGATGGAAAAGTTGATGGCGAGGTAATGCAATTTATCTTCAACAAGGATGGAAGTTTTTTGATGAAGGGACCGAGAGATTGAAAGCAAACATGGAATCATTATTCTAGTTTGCCCTCTTCAATTGCCGTGCATTTATACCAAATAAACTTAGTTCAGTTCCGTCATTCGAAAACTGGAAAGTTTGAACGTAATAGATTTTAACCCCACCCGGAGTAGTGTACTGCAAATTAAAAATAGAATCGTGGGTGACATAGAAAGGTTCATTTGAAGTTGTAACGGTTTGAACGCTGTCTTTCTGGAAAGTGAACTGCTCATCACGGGTACCCGTCACAATCGCATGATTCGAGTCGCTGAGATCAATACAACACTTGTCCATTGAATAATCAACGTAGTTATCATTCCCAACCAAGTTGTAATTATCCATTTCTAAAATTTCCCATCTTCCATCTATTGAGAAGTTGAGAGCGGGCGTTTGAGATTTATTACAAGAAACAATAGTAAAATCGATATTAGAAAAAAGTAAAATAAAAGTAAGTTTTCTAAACATAACCTTGTTTTCTAAACAACTCATTTACCTCTTCCCTGCACGATCGTTCGCAAAGTGTAAAAAAGAACCTTCACATCCAGCATCAACGACATGTTCTCGATATAGAGAAGATCATATTTCATTCGTGCAATCATCTGCTGAATATTTTCAGCATAGCCAAATTTCACCATACCGAGAGAGGTGATACCCGGCTTAACCCGATGCAGATGCTTATAGTCAGAAGTGATGTTCAGAATTTGATCAATGTAGTAACGGCGCTCAGGTCGCGGACCCACCAAGCTCATTTCGCCTTTCAACACATTGTAAAACTGCGGTAGCTCATCGAGCCGCCATTTGCGCATCGTCTTTCCCCATTGCGTGATTCGCTGATCTTCATGTGAAGAAAGCTGAGGTCCATTTGTTTCTGCATTCACTTTCATGCTTCGGAATTTGTAAATCCTGAATGGCTTTCCATGCAATCCGATGCGTTCCTGCGAATAAAATATTGGTCCGCGGGATGAAAGCTTCACCCTGATCATTACAAACAGATAGAGCGGCGAGAAGATGGTTAGTACTAAAACCGAAATGAAAATATCAGCGAGCCGCTTCACAATGTATTGCCATTTCGACATCAGCTCGGGATAAATCTCGATGAAGGATGTGCCGAGCAGATGATTCATCCTCACCGAGCCCGAGAGAATATCATACATGTCAGGCACGATCTTGATAATCACATTCCGATCGGCCAGTTGATTCAGAATTTCACGGAGTTGATGATGCTCTGATGATTCAATAGCAACCACAACTTGTTTCACGTGATTTTTCCGAATGACATTCTCGAGATCAATCATGGAACCCAACTTTGGAAGATATTGCATCAATCCATTGCCATTACCATTTCCGTTTTCATGATGAAATCCATTGCCGTTGTTACTTTCTCCGGTGGTATCAACAAAACCAACGAACTTAAATCCCTGGGCTTTTCCTTTTCCGTTTATCTCCCGAAAAACTTCGCAGGCACGTTTGTTTCCCCCAATGAAAATGGTGGGAAAGTAGACGTGGCCGCCTTTCATCCTGTATTTAGCCGTGTTCAGCACTAGCATTCTCCCTGCAATTGTGAATCCAAAATACACGAGCAGCAGAATAGAAATTGCTTGGTAGTAATCTTTATAGCTGCGAATCCGATCGTCTAGGAGTACGGTGAAGAATAAAATGATAACGCCAGTCAACACAACAAAAAAAGTGTGGCTGATTTCATTCACGCGCGATTTCAAATAAATATTTGTATAGGTGCCCGTGAGGTAATAAATCAGCAACCAGCCGAAGGGAATCACCAGCAAGCCCTGCATGAACCTGGAATCATCGAGAAAGTGCGGAAATTCATTCAGTGTCTCGTGATCAATAAAAATTTTTCGCAGTGTAAAAAAAGTTGCCCAGGCGCAAACCGCCGTGATGTAATCTGTGATCACATAAGATGCAATTCCTCCGGATGTTCGGCTGCGCTTCATCGCTTATCAGTAACTCACAAGTTTTATGTTGTCCAAATAAATGTGTGACTCCGTTCTTGTTGAATCAAGAACTGCTTTGATGAGAATTTGATATTCATCTGCCTTCAATTGAATCACTTCATTCGTCATGTTCAAATAAATTTTGTTCCAATAATCCTTCGGATTGATGGTCCAGTCATAAAGAAATGCGGTGACTCCCTGCACTGAGCCATAAATTCCGACCTGAAACTCCTGATCGCATTTGTAATTCAGTTCTACATACACCGGATTTCCGCTTGTGAGAACAAAACTTTCAGAAGTTTTTCCCTGATAGGCATTGTGATCCTGGTCAAGATAAATCGCACCTGCCGAACTGCCTTCAAAGACTTCTTCGGGATCGGACGTTCTTATCATGTTTGTATCACCCCCGATTTTGTCAAATAAATTTCCAGCTTCAAAATCTTCAATGAAATAAAATTTTGTAGACGGACGGTAAGTGAAATGAGGAATGATGTTATAAATTTTTCCAGGCTGGAGATTCATTGAAACCGTGTCCGGGTAATAGAAAGGATACACCACGCGCGTTTCTGCGATGCCGTTGTCCCAGATGCCGGCGTTAATCTCCAATTGCGTTTTTCCTGAATCAAGCACAGGAAATGTTTTGGGAATTTCATAGATGCCTGCAATATTTCCGTCAGCAAAAGTCCAAACATCAGTGATGCGATTGGAAGACGATCCTTGTCCGAATGAAGCAGCAAATGAAAAAGTATCAATCGCTATATAGGCTGGAATTCCTTCTGAAGGATTGATGAGATTGCATGAAGAAATAAAGGTTGCGAACCAACCTGAACTAAGCACGATGAAGCATGGGGTAGAAATCTTCAATGCTCGTCTTTTATGAAACCACGAAATCAAAACGCCGGCGTTATTTTATTATTGTATGTGTTGAATAATTTTTTTTGAAGAGAATTTTGCACGATGAAACCGCATCAGGCAGGCGCCTTCTGTTCCACTTCAGGGCTCATGATTACAATTTTATCCATGATCTGTTGTGCAATGTTCATGGCTTTAAATCCGTCAGATAAAGTCACAGGCGGATTATCATCGCTGTCGATGGCTTCGTGAAATAATTCCAATTCCATTTTGATGGCATTACTCGGCAACACATCCGGCCGTTCAAAATTAATCCATCTCGATTCGGAGCCGGTGTTCAGTTCGAGGGCGAATGGATTGGCAGAGTCACGTTTATCCGACAGGCGTATGATTTCAGTTTTCTTATCGAGAAAATCAACGGCGATGTATCCGTCTTTCTGAAACAAGCGCATTTTGCGCATTTGCTTCAGAGAGATTCTGCTTGAAGTGATATTTGCCACGCAACCGTTTTCAAATTCAATTCTGGCATTGGCAATATCAGGTGAAGTTGAAATAACAGCGACACCGCTTGCACTAATGTTTTTCACTTTTGATTTCACCACATCAAGAATGATGTCGATGTCATGAATCATGAGATCAAGAACGACAGGAACATCCGTACCGCGCGGGTTGAATTGCGCCAGCCGGTGTGTTTCAATGAACATGGGATTTTGTATGAACGGCTTTGCTGCGAGAAATGCCGGATTGAATCGCTCCACGTGTCCGACCATTCCGGTAATATTCATCTCATGCGACAGCTTCACCAGCTCTTCAGCTTCCTCTAGTGAATTCGCCAGTGGTTTTTCTATAAAAACATTTTTTCCTTTTTTCATCGCCGACACTGCGCAATCGTAATGCGATAGTGTGTTCGTTACGATGTCTACTGCATCCACGGCATCTATGAGTTCATTCATGTCCGCAAAACGTTTGATCCCGAATTCTTTTTCTGCTTGCACCGCATTCGCATTATTGGGATCATAGAATCCCACCAGGTCATAATCCCTGATTTCGCGCAGAAGCTTGATGTGAATTTTACCGAGATGGCCGGTGCCCAAAACGCCAATCTTGATCATGCTGAAAAAAGTGGCGCAAATTAACGAAAGAACAACCACAGGGCCAATGCGGAAAAATGAAAAACGTCAAGTAACATTAAAATTTCAAATCACCGAGATGCATTCACCTCCCCTTTTTTATTTGATACTTTTGCCGCTGTGAAACAGGAGCGAACATTTGCACTTCACACTCTGGGCTGTAAGCTCAACTTTGCTGAAACTTCTTCCATTTCACGAAAAATGGAAATTGAAGGATTTCAAAGAGTAGAGTTTAAAGATCGCGCCGATATTTATGTGATCAACACGTGTTCGGTAACAGAAAATGCCGATAAAGAATGCCGCTCTATCATTCGAAAAGCGAAGAGAATTTCTCCCTCATCCCAAGTGATCGTGATCGGATGTTATGCTCAATTGAAGCCGCATGAAATTGCTTCCATTGAAGGTGTTGATTTGGTTCTTGGCGCGAATGAAAAATTTCAAATTGCCGATTACCTGAAAAATCTTTCTGTCAAAAATTTTTCTTCAGAAACCGCTGCCGTTTATTCATGTGACATCAGCGAAGTAAATCTTTTTGAGAGCAGTTATTCATTCGGTGAACGGACGCGTGCATTTCTAAAAGTGCAGGATGGCTGCGATTACTCGTGCACCTATTGCACCATTCCTCTCGCGCGCGGTAAAAGCAGAAGCGATTCAATTACGCATACAATTGAGCAAATTCATCTGCTGGCTGAATGGGGTGTGAAGGAAATTGTGCTCACCGGAGTGAACATAGGCGACTTCGGTTTGCAGAACGGAAAACGAGAAGAAACATTTTTACAATTGATTCAACAGCTTGATGAAATAACCGATATAGAGCGCTTTCGGATTTCTTCCATTGAGCCGAATTTGCTCAGTGATGAGATCATTCAATTTGTAGCTGAATCAAAACGATTCATGCCACATTTTCATATTCCGCTTCAATCGGGGTCAGATAAAATTCTCAGTTTGATGAAGAGAAGATATCGCTCGCAGCTTTATCGTAATCGGATCGACAAGATTAAATCGCTGATGCCGCATTGCTGCATCGGTGTTGATGTGATTGTTGGATTTCCCGGTGAAACCGAAGAAGAATTTCTTGAGACCTGCAATTTCCTGAATGAAATTGATGTGAGCTATCTTCATGTGTTCACTTATTCGGAAAGAGAAAACACTGAAGCTGTGAAATTAAATGAGGTTGTCCCGAAAGATGTTCGTCACCAGAGAAACAAGATGCTCAGAATTCTTTCTGATAAAAAACGAAGGGCATTTTATGAATCACAATTAGGAGTAACCAGAAAAGTTTTATTCGAGTCAGAAACAGAAGATGGATTTGCTGAAGGATTCTCCGACAACTACGTTAAAGTGAAAATGAATATCACTGATGCTGCCGGAAAAATCTTCAAAATAAGTTTCAAAGAACTGATCGGTGATTTCATCTATGGAGAAAATATGAATCCCGAAAACTTCCTGGTCAATCATCTTCATTCAGAAGAAAAAATGCTGAGTTAAGTCTTTTAATCCGAAATCTAAAATCCGTAACCCGAAATCCAAGTGTATCCGACTATCTCCGATCTCATCAAAGACCTGACAGGAATTTACATACCCCTTCCGATTCAGAGCTTCGGTTTTATGATGGCCATTGCATTCCTTTTCGCCGCGTGGACGCTAGCTCTCGAACTGAAGCGAAAAGAAAAACAGGGATTGATTCATGCCACTCCGAAAAAAATCATTGTCGGACAGCCCGCAGGCGTTTCTGATTTAGTGTGGAACGGCATCATTGGATTTCTTCTCGGGTTTAAGCTCGTGGAAATGGCCTTGCATTATCACGATCTCGTTGAAGATCCCCAATCATTCATTCTTTCTTCAAGAGGAAATTTAATTGGTGGCATTGCAGGCGCAGCTTTGCTGATGTATCTGAGATACCGGGAAGGAGAAAAACAGCGGCTCGAAAAACCTGAAGAGAAAACAATTTTAGTTTCACCCTATCAGCGCGTCGGCGACATCACGATTGTGGCGGCAGTTTCCGGTTTGCTTGGAGCGAAAATTTTTGACAGTGCTGAACATCTCGATTCACTTTTCTCGGATCCGATCGGAACACTTTTTTCATTCAGCGGATTGACATTTTACGGCGGATTGATTTTCGGTGCGGTGGCTGTTTTGTGGTACGGGAAGCGTCATAAAATTCCGGTGCCTTTCATGCTTGATGCTGCAGCGCCGGGGTTGATTCTCGCTTATGGCGTCGGACGAATAGGATGTCAGCTCGCGGGCGATGGAGACTGGGGCATTGTGAATCTTCATCCTAAACCGTCGTGGTTTATTTTCCCGAACTGGATGTGGGCATTCAATTATCCGCACAATGTGATACAGGAAGGTGTACCCATTCCCGGCTGCACCGGACGATTTTGCTTTCAACTTGCTCAACCTGTTTATCCCACGCCCGTGTATGAAACAATTGTCGGAATTCTTATCTTCTTTTTTCTGTGGAGCATCAGAAAAAAAATTAACGCGCCCGGCGTATTGTTCTCAATTTATCTGATCTTAAACGGCATTGAGCGTTTCCTGGTTGAGCTGATACGTGTGAATATCCGTTATCACCTTTTCGGAATTACCGCTACGCAATCCGAAGTAGTTGCTGTTTTGCTCGTGATAACCGGAATTGCCGGAATTTTTTATTTCACAGGGAAATATCGAAAGCAACAAACCGCTACCGGAATTTCGCCGTGAAAAGAAAAATATTTCCTGCGCTCCTGCTCATTTTACTTTCCTCATGCAGCGGCCGTTACATTCTTCATTCAAGCTTTGATGCAAGTCCGGTACCGCCTACGCCAGACTACAGCAATGAGAACTATTGGGCAGCACTTCCGTGGAAGAAAAACTTTTCTGACAGCGTGCCCGGAGAAATTGATCCAGTAAAAATCGATTCACCGGGCGTTGATGTGTTCTTCATTCATCCCACCACGTTCACGCACAAACCAAAGACAGCATACAAATGGAACGCTGATGTGAATGACCCAAAGCTGAACAGGAAAGTAGACGAAGGGACAATTCTTTACCAGGCAAGCGTATTCAACCGCTCATGTAATATCTACGCACCGCGTTACAGGCAAGCGCACATCTCTGCCTTCTATAGTGACAATGCGAATGATTCAAGAAAAGCGCTTGACACTGCTTATGATGATGTGAAACACGCCTTCGAATATTATCTGGAGCATTACAATCACGGCAAGCCGTTCATTATTGCGTCTCATAGCCAGGGAACCGTTCACGCAAAGCACTTGATGAAAGATTTTCTTAGCGATTCAACCATACAGAAAAAATTAGTTGCGGCTTACCTTATCGGTTATAGTGTGAATCCGGATTCATTCGAGTTCATCAAGCCATGTCAAACTCCTGATCAAACTGATTGCTATTGCACATGGAATACGTATGCGCGCAATTATTATCCTGACTACTATCAACAAAGTTTAAAGAATGCTGTATGCACGAATCCGCTGAGCTGGAAAACTGATACGCTTTACTGCACAGATTCCCTGAACCTCGGCGGCGTGCTTCTGAATTTCAAAAAAGTGGTTCCTGAAATCTGCGATGCACAGGTTCACGATGGCATGCTCTGGATTGACAAACCGAAAATTCCATTTGCTTCACTTCTTCACATCAAAGTTTATCACGAAGGGGACATCAATCTTTTTTACTTCAACATTCAGCAGAATGTCGCGGATAGAATTAAAGCGTACAAAAAGAATTTAAAATAGAACCTGACTCTTGGCTGAATGAAAACAATCAATGTCACAACGATCAGTGCTGCACCAGAAACTTCTTTCTCACCGTTCCCCGGTCAGTAATAAAGTTCAGCGCGTAAAATCCGTCTTCAAGATTTTTCACAGGAAGAATGAATTGCTTTTGATCCGTGTCGATTGGTTCATTGAAAACAATTTCACCAAGCGCATTCACTATCTGAACAGTCGCCGCTTTAGAAACGCTTGATAAAATCTGCATCACGAGTTTTTCATCAGCAGGATTGGGATAAATGCTAAGCGCTTTGTCAGGAGAAATTTCATCAAGGCCAACCGGCGCCAGGTCCCAAATGAAAAGATCATCAACCCCGGCTTCAACTAAACTTTGTCCGCTGAGATCAAAGTTGGTCATGGTGCTGTCTGAGGCAATGAACTTCAGTTGAACTTGGTCAGTGGGAGAAACGTAGTCGCTCACGCGGAATGCATTGCCGCGCCAGCTATGATCGGGGGTGTACGTGTTTTCTATTTTTATCCAGCTTCCGTCACCATTCGTAATATAAACTCTCCACGGGTCGTTTCCCGGATTTGCGCCCTGATCATTACTGAACCAGCGATAATAAGACATGGCGGGATTCAGATATTCGGTTAAATCATATTTCGGAGAATACATTGTTGTTCTTCCTGCATCCACGTCATTGGTGCCGGCACCGTCATTCGCAAAGGCATTACCTGTAATCGCACAAATGTTCAGGTTGTTTGTGGGAGTGTGATCTGTGCCTGTCTGCACCATGGATGAAGCGACTCCAGGCGTCAGGTATGATGCGACGGGAACATCCATGATCCAAATACCGGTTGTTGCGTCGTCATTCACATCACCGAGCACCCAAGGGCCCGCATAGGTATCAAGATCCTCCTCAATCATCGGTTGAAAACCGATCAGCAATTTATAAGGTAAGTTAGGGTCAGTGTCGAAAATTTTGTGCGGCTGCATGAGCGCTGTCGCTCCGTAATTGTCACTGACCTTGAAATAATAGTCAAGAATGCTTCCTTGTTGCTGTGGCGGTAGCTGTGCCTGGTAAGTGGGTCCGCTCACCAGTGTCATGAGAACAGAATCGTAAGTTGTTTCTGTGTTGAGTTTATAAAAGAGTGTCGCATTTCCAAAATAATCCGGATAATCCATATTGATGTTGGCTTGAATAGTGACAGGAACTGAAGCATCTGCTACGAGGGGTTCCGTGTGCTGCAAATCCACAGTGCCGATAAGTGTTATTCCATGCAGTGCAAATGCAGAAAGAATTTGAGCAGCATGCGGTGTTCCATTGTTGATGTTGCCATCGTTATCATCTGCAGTTAGCGCATCGATCAGAACGTCGCGGAAAACAGTTCCTTCTGTTCCGTCCGGACCGTCGGCAAGACTATAAAGTGCTTCAACAAAAATCTGCATCATCGTATCGTCGCTTCCGATGTTGAGTCGAGTATCATACCAGCATCCGCAAATAATTTCTCCGTCGGCGTGTGGCTCACCTTGTATATCCTGCGGGTAAACTTTTTTGTTGATGTCGTAACGACGAACGTAAGCTGTGGGGTCGGTATCTGAAATTCCAATTCCGATCACCGGATAATCCGTTTTGCCGATTGCCCACACATCTGAATAGCCTTCGTTCATTGCACCATTGTCAAGACCATCACTATAGAGGCTGTAGAATCGGTCGTCAGTACCGTGAGAGTATTCATGATAAACTACATCGCCGGCGAGAGCAAGATCGTAGCAACCGGAACCTTCAGCATAAAAATTTATTGATGAGCCGTCATAATAAGCATTGCAGTTTCCGTCTGTTCGGTCAACCCGAGTTTCGAGCGATTCATCCATTTCTGTGTAATCAGGCATGTATGATTTCATGAAATCATGAATCATATTCACGTGATAGTATGCGCTGATCTGCTGCAGCGTTGCATTCCCGTCGAAGCTTGCTGTATTGCTTCCCACATTCAGCGATTGGGTGAAATTCGAAACAGTTGTGCCTGAATTCCCTGTTACAACACTTGACCACGTCCCTTGAAGAAAGATTGATGCGGAAGCCGGTAATGCAATTCCCTGCAAATTCAATGTGCCGTTTGAATCCGAATAATAATCGCTTCCATCAATGATGATGTGCACGTAGGGAAGCTGATGAATTACTGTTGCCTCATAAGGATTCGGATCGGAAACATTCGCTTGCACTATTACATCAGAATCGAAATGATCAATTTGATTATGCCTATACAATACCTCGCCATCATTCGCATCTACCAGCGTGTAGTAGCGAGCAGGATATCCGTCAAAATCTTTTGCATTCACCGTGACTATGTAGACAAGATGATATTCATATTTCCCATCTTCAGGCACAGGAAGAATTTTCAAATCCGGGTTTACGGCATAACCTGTGATCTCATAAGCCATTCCACCGATGGCATAATTCTGAATTGCATCAGCAGAAATTTGCGGATGGATGTTAATCTGAATGTCACTAAACACATCGCTTCCGAAGAGAACCAGTCGATGATCAAGCGTGGTTCGCACCGTCACGCGACTGTTCAATACTTCCAGACCCTGATAGTTCTGGAAAAAATCAACGTATCTATATTTTCTTGAAGAGAACGACTTTCGCAGTGACAACTCATTATTCTTCACTCCGAATAAATTTAACTCCGACTCAATAAAATTCTTCGCGCGGTCCACATCATCGCTTCCGCTTAGAACAAATCCTTTTCCGTACGCACGATGCGGCATTCCTGAGCGTTCATCGAAGATTACATTCCATTGCTGATGCTTCGCAGAAAATTCCTGCCACGGTTGACTGTCGCGGAGTCGCTCCTGCTTCAGATAATCCGGTTGTTCCTTTTTGTTTGTGATAAAGGTTCGGTTGTACGGCTCATCCTGCCAGGAGGCAAAAGTTTGATTTGCATACAGCAAAGAGATAGATATAAAAATCAGTGTAAATGGTTTTCTCATGATTTGATTTGTCCGCAGTGAAAGTATTGAATTTACCTCGTAAAAGCTCAGACTACAGAGTGAAAAACCAACAGTTAATCAATCATCACAATTCAATCTTCAGCCGGTCATAAGCGAGAGACATATTGGGCGGAAGTTGTTTTGAAACTTCATGATGCAAGCCCATTTGGTGACTGATGTGAGTGAAATATGTTTTCGCTGCGCCAATCTTCTCCGCAATTGAAATCGCTTCTTTCAGCGAGAAATGAGAAATATGTTTTTCAATACGCAGCGCATCAAGCACGAGAACTTGCGTTCCGAAAATTTTCTCCATCTCACTTTCAGAAATAAAATTCACATCGGTGATGTAAGTGAAATCCCCGAAGCGAAAACCCAGCACCGGCAGTTTTGCATGCATCACCTCAATCGGAGTGATTTTCAACTTCCCTATTGAAAATGGTTTCAAATCAATCATATGAAGTTTCACTTGCGGAATCCAGGGATATTTATTGTTTGGATCAAATGCATAGTGATACACCTGCCGGATGGTCTGTTGCACTTCAACCGTTGCGTAGAGATCCATCGGTCGCTGAAGAAAATAATTGAAAGCGCGCACATCATCGAGCCCGCCCACGTGATCCTGATGCGAGTGCGTGTAGAGAATTGCATCGAGCTTCTTTACATTTTCCCTCAACATCTGCTGGCGGAAATCCGGGCCCGAGTCAATACAAACTGCGAATTCATCACTCTGGATCAATACAGAAGTACGCAGCCGCTTGTCTTTTTCATCAGGAGAATGACACACCTCACACGGACAACCAATAACAGGAACTCCCTGAGACGTGCCGGTGCCGAGGAAGGTAACTTTCAAACGTTGACTTTTGCTTCTTTGATATGCTGAAGAAATGCAGCAGATCTTTCTGTGAGCTTTGCTTCATCCACATCAATTTCGCCGAGCATGTCGAGCAGCGAATTAATGCGCGATTCCGTATCAAAATATTTATTGATCACAGCCACTTTCTTATCGAGCAGGATGCAATAACCCGCTTTGAAATTTCCTTTTTCATAGCGAACCATAAATCCGCTTTCACGAAAAACCTGTTCTAATTTCTGCAAAGTGGTAGGTGTGTATCGAAACATAAGACGATTCGTTAATTGTTATTTTTTAAAGGTTAATCCCGATGAATGAAGTGAATTGAATTCGTAGGTTTGTCAGGTAAAGATAGAATGAAATGAAAATGGTTACAAGAAGTTTATTCACATGCGGAGTTGCGAACCTTGCAACGTTTTTCTTCTTTTCCATCTTCATTTACCAAAATACGCGCGCCCAACAGAGTGAGGAGACTAAACTCGGCATTCGCGGGGGAATTGTTTTCGGAATAGATGCCGCCCAGGTCGATGGTGATGATTGGGCCGGCTATCACAAAGTGGGAATTAATGGCGGCTTCTATGGACAAATCCCTGTTTCAAAAATTTTCTTTTTCTCCACAGAAATTCTTTATGTGCAGGACGGAGCAAAAGCTCCGACGATTCAGGGGCAGGTGCTTGCGTACCGTTCTCAATTCAGTTATGCGCAGGTGCCCGTGCTCTTTCATTACCAGCCGCAGGATAATCTAACGATCGGCGCAGGAATAACCTACGGAAGGCTGCTTTCGCAGAAAATTTTCGCGGATGAGATTGAACAACCGAAAGCAGACATTTGTAACGGCCCTCCGGAGAATACCAGTACACTTGACCCGCAATACATTTGTTTGAAAAGAAGTGATTGGAGAGTAATAGCAGAAGCAAACTATCTTTTCACGAAGCGTTTTATGGTGAATGTGCGTTTTGCGTATTCCATAGTACCGTTCGGATATTTTGGTAGCAGCAACTTCATCAACCGTGGCATGTATCACAATGTACTTACGTTTCGGCTGATGTATGTGTTTGGAGGATAAATAAACTTCAATTCGTTTTCTCGAGAATCATCACCACCTTATTCCAGTCAGCAGCAGCGTTCACCACTTTTCTGAAATCATCAAATTTCGCAGCGGGATACCGTATCTGCTGATACACTTCCTGAATTTTCACTCTAACTTCATTCCCGTCCATCGTATAGGATGAATGGAAATAGTAAGGCATGTTGTCACTGTCTTTCGCTTCCACATTTAAGTCGAGCGCTTCCGGATTTTTTAGTGTATAACCATCAGGAATGTTGAAGGTGAGCTCGCGATAGTAGCCCCGGTTGTATTCATTCTCCACATCATTCTGCCTGTTGTTTTCAGAATACATCTCGACCTGCTCACCGAGGAGATTTCCGATCTTGAATAAAATTCGGGTTCCTGCTTTTTCAATCAGTGAACTGATTGCTACATCAGATTCGACAATGAAAGGATGGCCGTCCACATTATCATTGAGCTCGTTGGTAAATTTCAAATTAGAAACTTTTCCATCCACTCCTATAATATTTACTACCGGATCGAGCAGCTTACTTTTTTCTTCATCATTCATAAACTGAAAGTAAGACTGAACAAATTCCGCCGCATGTCCGGTGAATTCCTGCTTCACATGCACATCCGCTTCGTCGAATGGCTCTGCCAGTTTTGCATCAGCATAGATATCGCTGCGGCTTGCTGACCAAACAGCCGCATCGATGTGTTTCACTTTTCCTACTCCCGTCATTCCGGTTCCGGTTGAAATTTTTTTGATGAACAACCCGTCATTGTCTTCGCACTCTGCCGGCGGTAATCCGTTTCGCACCGTGAAATTGTCGGGAGCGAGATAAATATTCATCGAAGGAATGTAGATGAGAATTTCATTGAGATAATTCCATGTTTCAAACGCTCCGTCGAAACGCGTCTCAAAGCGGTTTGTCGTAAGCACCAATTCGGGAGCGAGATTCATTCTGTCAAGCACCTGCAGATACAGGCGGGTGATGCCGCGACTGCTTGCTGTCTTCTTCTGAAGAATTTTTTCAAGATCATCGAGGTCTGGATTGTCACTCTGCTGAACAGCAATGGTCGTTTTGAAATAATTGTCAAGCCAGAAAACTTTTTCCTGCTGAGTGTTGCCCTGCACATCCACTTTCTTCAGGTATTTTGAAAGAGCTTTGTCTTCACTTTTATCGGCAAGAAAATATTGGCGATAAAAAAGCGTGGCTGCTGCATCCCAATCGAGCAGGCGCTGCCCGCTGGCTGCTGTGTTGAAAAGCACGGTATACTCCACCCGCTGAAGGTTCGCATCGTAAGCGGCATACCGTTCATTGGCCAGAGGAGGAATGAAATCAACGTGCAGTGTAAAATGCTTTTCATCCTGCAGGGAAGAATCCTTTTGCATTTGCTCAAGCCCGTTGTATGATTTCGTGCCAAAGATGAAATTCGGAGGAAAGTAGAGATCGAAAGAAACATCATGCTTCGGAAAATCAGCCTGCAGTTTTTCGTTGCCGAAAAAATTCGCATCATACTTGAGCGTGAAAAGATATTCCACTTCGCTGCCGGGCTCGAGTCCGTCAATCGCAAAATATTTGTAGGTGTTCCCTGATTCTTCATCCGTCGACGTTTTGATGTCATCTTTTCCAAGCGCAATCACTTTTCCGTCTTTCGATATGGAACGTGCTTTTATTTTCAAGACATCCATCGCTCCGCCAACGGGCAAATAAATTTTGTTGTACTGCTCAATTCCCTCAGGCGAATTCACTTTCACGATCACGTGCTTCGTATAGTACATCACCAGATCGGTCTGCTTCGCATCATTGTAGAAATACTCGAGAATGCGTTTGTCTTTCAAGCCCACCACTTTCTCCGATGTTTCACCGGATGCAAGTGTGTGCGGCTTGGGCACACTGTCCCAGTCATACGCGAGCGTGACCGACTGCGCAAAAGAAAATGTGGGGAAGGTGATGAGTAGAATAGAAAATAACCGAACTAAAAATCTCATGCTTTCTTTTTGAGAATGATCGCCTCGTTGTACGCCTTGCTCAATTGATGAACCAGGTTATTCCAATCCGGAAAATCTTTTCTGGCAAGCAGCAGGCAATTTACAGTTATTGTTTTATCGAGCATGACTTTGCCTTGTGATTGAGTGTATTTGATTTCATAGTTGAATGAATCGTTGCGGAATGAACTTGACGAAGGAAGATATTCCACTTCATATCCTGCAGGGATCTCAATCTCGTAGTGCTGCCGTGTGAGCGATTTGTAATCGATTTCCCTGTCAAGCTTACGCGTCGCTGTGTCAAGCAAGTCATTATAGTAAGGCCTGTCGAGGTTCATGTTCACATAAATTTCATCGCCGGCTTGCTGCACATAATCAGCAATGTGAAACTTGCTATTTACGATTAGATCTTTGTCGCGCTCATCCCGATTCACAATTTTGAATGTGTCGAGAAGATATTTATTGTTGCCCACAGCCAGGCGCGCTTCCAAACCTTTCTTGAAATTCGTGCTGCTGAGATCGCTCAGGAAATAAGCGAAGTTCTGCTGCGGATAACCAACAAGATGTTTGACGCCCGTTCCATTCAGCACGCGCTGATCAATGGCAAGGCGGAATGAATCGGTTACTGCATTTTGCTCTGCCTCCACTTCATTCACTCTTTCAATTTTGTATTTAGAAGAATCAATTGCAATAAGCGCTTCCTTGCCCTGAATGAAAGATGAAGGGTACTGCAGTCCAAGATGTTTGGATGTCGCATCGAGGAAAAAATATTTTCCATTGAGCTGCAGTGCACTGATCATGTGATTATCCACGAGCGGTGAAGGCAGCTGCTCATACGTGTACGGAATATCGCGTGTACCCACCCAAGCCGGATATGCGTTCAATCCTGCTTCGCGCAACATCCGCGTGAGAAGACCTGCCATGTCCTTACAATCGCCATAGCGCTTGTCACAAACGGAATCGGCGGCACGGGGAATGAAGCCCGCCATTCCTTCCTCGAATGCCACATAGCGAATGCGGTCCTGCACCCAGTAAAAAATTTGCCTCGCCTTCTCTTCATCACTGCGTGCTGTGAGCGTGATGGAATCCACCAGTTGTTTCAACTGCGCCGAATACGACTGATTCACATTCCTGATGAATCCGTAATACCATTTATACAAATCATCGGCGCTGCCGAGGATGGGATTGGCTTTTCCGTCTGCAGTGAAATTGGTTACACGCACTACAATGTGCGGCATGAAGTAACCAATGCCCGGTGCATCATCATCAATGAAACTGATGCCTGCAACATTTTGATATTCCCACTTGTAAATCTTTTCATCCTTCTTCTGCTCCATAGAAAAATGAACATCATTTTCCGGCACATTGAACAGATGGTATTCGATGTTCACATTGTCAGGAACAGAAATTTCATAAGTCGATTTTTCGCAGGGCGCATAGCTCTGAAAGAAAAACGGCGGAAGCAGTTGCGGCATCTTCACCTGCTCTCGCGAAGAAACAATTCGACGCGCACCGGGCTCCAACCCGCTGAAGTAAATTTTTTTCTCCTTGTAATCATCATAAAAAATAGAACCGGCCAGTGATTGTTGCGTCACAATGTCCTTCGCTTCTTCTGTTCGATATTTGTTTTTCTCCGGCACCATCGTTTTCGCATCGAGATACACGAGATCGATGAGCGACGAATATCCCACACTCGATTCGGAATATTTGTTCACGTTGTTGCCGAGCAGCATCAGATCTTCATAGTCATCCTGGTAAATGGAGAGCGCGCCTTTGTCGAGGGACACATTCACGCTACGGTCATTTTTGATAAAGACCGCATCAGCGCCGTGATAGAGTTGCTGGTAATGTTGCAAGTCGGCACCTGACTGCGCCGTCACATTCACCGCGAGAAAGCAAAGAAATGAACTGATTAAAAGTCTTTCCATGAACAATTATAAGCTTCACAATTTCTATATGCAAAGTAACGATGAATGGGCTAAACTATTTTTCTAACTAGGAATCGCTCTGATCAGGATGCATAGGCTATTCTCAATATCCTCCGTTAAACTTCCTTATGCCCCACTCCAATGCAAGTAAAATCAAAAGTGGAATCAGCAGCCACCGCAAATTGATGAGTGGTTCCGTGCGACTGGTGGAATAAAGAACGGGTTTGATCTCCTCTTTCGCTTCGATGGTTTTAGCGAGATCATTCATCTGAGAAGGATAAAAAAGCTTGCCGCCGGTTTTTTCGCTGAGGGAATAGAGCAACTGATGATCGGCGCGCGTGTTTACAAATTCCAGTTGCGTGGGTGTCACTGAAAATGTTCCGGTGGCGGTAAGGTCTTTGTTGTTGTATCTTGTTTTTGCCAGCCATGAATAATTTCCCTGCGGAAAAAATCCCGTGTTCACCGCATAAGCATTTCCGGCTTTGCTGAAGATGAATGGAAATTCTTTTTCACTTTCATCTTTAATCGTAAGACTCACATCCGGATCGTTGATGAGTTCATTTGATTCATTCAGCAACTCCGCATCGAATACCACCGATTCATTCTCTGAAAAAATTCTGTTTCCCCCGCTCTGCAATTCTTTTTCCAATCGCACTCTGAATTGTCTTTCATCAGGTCGCACAGCGAGATACTGAACTATGGAAGAAACGAGCGCATTGAAGGCATCCTGATTTTTGTGTTGCTGATAATCCCACATGCGCCAGCGCCACAGTCCCTCGCCGGCGATCACGCAGGAGCGACCATCGAGGTCCTGCTGAAAAAGAACAAGCGGATACTTCGTGGAAATGTTTCCAATCTTCTGATCAAAGAGTGAAACCGCCGATGGCGAAGGTTTATATTCTCCGAACGGCGAAGCAAGCGGAGGAAATGATGTGAGATCCTGTTTCACGATGTCGGGCACATTGAAGAGAGAAAAATTCGGATTCATCAATGGCAGCGCGTCCGTAGTCGAGTTGTTATTGCCACTAATAGCAAGCATCGATTGTGCATTGTTGAACATGCTAATCGAGCTTTGTGCGCCGAGAATGAAGAGCACCGATTTCTTTTCGTTGCGAATTTGATCAAGCAGTGACTGCACCGGATTTCCATTCGAAGGCAACTGATCGAAAACAATCAGTGAATAATCTTTGATGTTACCGGTGAAATCAGTTCCGATGTTCACATCCACTTTGTAGTTGCGCGTTTCTTCGATGGATTGCTTCAGCGCAGCAACATCAGGATGCGGTGCTGCAGCGAGAATCAAAACCTTTTCTCTTTTTTCTTCCACATCAATAAAAACATCTTTCACATTGTTGACGACGGAAACTTCATTGTTGACTGGTGAGAGAGAGATGCGATAATGCTTTAACCCCGCATCTGTCGCTTTCAAAAGAAAATCCGCGCTGCCGCGATCTTCATTTCCGGAAATAGAAATTTCTTTTGCATCCAATTGCTGCTCGCCATTCGCAGTCACTTCCTTAATCGTCATCATTGATTTTTCATTCGGGCAGAAGTCAGCAGTCCATTCAGCTTTGACAGGAAAAAAATCGCCGAGAAAAACAGTGCGGTTGTAGTAAACATTCGAAAGAATGAGATCGCGACGTGTTGTTGTATCGCCCAAACCAATTGTGTAAACAGGCGCGTGCAGTTGCTCACTTGTGTAGATGGGATTGCTCCCTTCATTGTAAATACCATCACTGGCAAGAATCACAGCGCCAAGGTTTTGATTCGTGTAAACATTTGCCACTTGTTCAAGTGCGGAAGCAATGTCAGTGGTTTTATCAGTGAATGAAAATTTCAATCCTTCGCTGAGTGATGAACCGAATGAGTAAGTTTTCACATCGTATTTATCAGAAAGTCGATTCACTAAATCATCCACCTGTTTGGTGTAATCGAGTGAATCTTCTTTTTTCTTCAGCGCGACCGATTGCGAATTATCCTGCATCACCACCACAATCGGTTTCTCCACTCTATTCACAAATGTTCTGATCAGCGGCGAGAGAAGAAGAAATGCGAGAAATGAAATCGAAAGAAACCGAACGACAGCCATCACCCAAATCCATTTGCGAAATGATTCACCCAGCTCTTTGAATTGCTTATCGCGATAGTAAAGCGCAAACGCCGCTCCTGCTCCGATTAGAATGCAGAGGATGAAATACCAGGCGGGATATTGAAGAGTTAGTTGCACTCAAACAATTAACGATTAACTTAATTAGGTATTGAGTCCACCACAAACAGAAATCACTTGTCCATTTACATAAGAAGAAAGATCAGACGCGAGGAAGAGACAAACCTTCGCGACTTCTTCCGCAGAACCATAACGACCGAGAGGAATATTTTTTTTGAATTGCTCTTTGAATTCATCACTCAATCCATGAGTCATTTCTGTTTCTATGAAACCTGGTGCAACTGCGTTACAACGAATATTTCGTGAGCCCAATTCTTTCGCTAATGATTTCGTGAAGCCAATCATTCCTGCTTTCGATGCAGAATAATTTGTTTGCCCGGCGTTGCCCGTCATTCCAACAATCGAACTCATGTTGATGATGGAACCGCCGCGTTGTTTCATCATCGGCTTCACCACTTGCTTGCAAATGTTGAAGACTGATTTCAGATTCGTATGCATAATCTCATCCCACTGCTGTTCCGTCATTCGAAGAATCAGATTGTCGCGTGTGATGCCGGCATTGTTCACCACGATGTCGATGGTTTGAAATTCCATCAACACATTGCCGACGAGATGTTCTGCTTCGGCAAATGAAGCTGCATCAGATTTGTAACCGATCGCTTTCACACCGGCTTCATGCAAATGATTTTCGAGCGCCAATGCTTTTTCTGCCGAAGACAAATATGTGAATGCAATGTTTGCCCCTTCTTCAGCAAATTTTTTTGCAATGGCTTCACCGATACCGCGCGAGGCGCCAGTGATGAGAGCGGTTTTTCCTTTGAGTAGATTCATAAAGAATTTATTACTAAAAAACTTTTGTTACCAGCATCCAAAAGCCCACCGAGTATTGAATTAATGCCCAAGCGATGTTGAATACTTTGGCTATCGGTTGATCCCATCTTTTTTCCGATAGAAAAATTACTGTGAAGAATGAATGTCGAAATCTTTTCCATCCAAGCGGACTTGCAATTAAATGTGCAACACCAGTAGCGATAACAATTATGCTGAAGAGAATTGTAGCAATGAACTTTGTGGTATCAGATTCCATGATCAAATAATTTTTCAGATTAAGAAATTGCTTTCGCCATCATCTCTCCTATCACTGCCGGACTCTCTGCAACACTGATTCCGCATTCGCGCATGATGTTCATTTTCGCAATAGCCGTATCGTCTTTTCCTCCGATGATGGCACCCGCATGACCCATTCTTCTTCCGGGTGGAGCAGTTTGTCCTGCAATAAAACCGACAACCGGTTTTTTATTTCCATTTGCCTTGATCCATCGCGCTGCTTCTGCCTCCATTCCTCCTCCGATTTCGCCGATCATCACAATGCCTTTTGTTTCCGGATCATTCATGAAAAGTTCAACGGCATCTTTAGTTGTGGTGCCGATAATCGGATCGCCGCCGATTCCGATTGCAGTGGAAATTCCGAGTCCTGCTTTGCAAACCTGATCGGCTGCTTCGTAAGTGAGTGTTCCCGATTTCGAAACGATGCCGATGTTTCCTTTTTTGAAAACAAATCCGGGCATGATTCCAACTTTGGCTTCATCAGGAGTGATGACTCCCGGACAATTCGGACCGATTAATCTGCAGTTGCGATCCTTGATGTACTCTTTTGCTTTCACCATGTCCTGGGTGGGAATTCCTTCCGTTATGCAAACAATCACTTTGATTCCGGCTTCGGCAGCTTCCATGATCGCATCGGCAGCAAAAGCAGGAGGAACAAAAATGATGGAGACGTCTGCTTTTGTATTTTTTACTGCATCTTCGACAGTATTGAAAACGGGTTTGTCCAGATGGCGCTGACCACCTTTACCGGGCGTCACACCGCCGACAACATTGGTTCCGTATTCAATCATTTGCTCGGCATGAAATGTTCCTTCCTGGCCGGTGAAACCCTGAACAATGATTCGTGAATTTTTATTGACTAAGACACTCATGAGCGTAGTTAATTCAAAGCGCGCAAAGTTAACAGATCACGCTCGCAATCTCACTTCGTGAGCTGCACTTTGATTTCGCGAAGATATTTTGAAGCGAAAATGAAATCGTTGAGCGCCTGGTTGTCGCTGCGAAGCACCGTGTGCTTGTCGCCCTCCCACGCTTTTTCTCCTTTGTGAAGAAAAAGAATGTAATCGCCGATGCCGATCACGGAATTCATGTCGTGCGTGTTTACGATGGTGGTGATGTTGAACTCTTCAGTGATTTCATGAATCAATTCATCAATGAGAATGGATGTTTGCGGATCGAGACCTGAATTGGGTTCATCACAGAACAGATATTTCGGATTCATGACGATGGCCCGCGCAATGCCGACTCTTTTCTTCATGCCACCGCTCAGTTCACTCGGCATTAATTTGTTGGCTCCTTTCAGATTTACGCGCTCAAGACATTCGTTCACTCGGTTCAGTCTTTCCTTAATTGTCATACTCGTAAACATGTTCAGCGGGAACATCACATTTTTTTCAACGGACATTGAATCAAATAATGCAGCGCCCTGAAACAACATTCCGATCTCCTTGCGGATTTCCTTTTTCTCCTTCTCTTCAAGATTTACGTAATCAATGTCGCCGTTGTAAAGAATATGTCCGCTCGTGGGCTGCAATAAACCCACCATGCATTTCATCAAAACCGTTTTTCCGGAGCCGCTCGTGCCGATGACCAGGCTTGTTTTTCCGGGAACGAATTTTCCGCTGATGCCTTTCAGCACTTCCTTCTCACCAAATGATTTTCGAACATCCCTGATCTCGATCATAGCAACATTTCGGCAAGGACATAATCAAATACTAAAATAAAAATGCAGCTTGTCACCACCGCTTTTGTCGCTGACTTCCCTACTTCGAGTGCGCCACCTGAAGTGTAATAGCCGAGATAAGCAGGAATTGACGACATGATGAAACCGAAAGTTGTTGCCTTGATTACAGCGAAATTCACAGTGAACGGAATAAAATATTGAATGGAGCCCTGCATGAATTCTTCGGGGGTGAGAACATTCGTCCATTTTCCAACCAGCAGTCCAACATAAATTTCAAGAAAGCCTGCAATCATTACGAGCAGCGGAACCATGATGGTTCCTGCAATCACTTTCGGCAGAACGAGATAAGTTGCTGAGTTCACTCCCATCATTTCCAGTGCATCAATTTGCTCGGTGATGCGCATAGTTCCCAATTCAGAAGCAATGCTCGATCCGATTTTCCCTGCGAGAATCAAACAAGTGACAGACGGAGCCATCTCAATCACCGCTGTGTTGGTCACAATCGAACCAATAATTGTTTTGGACAGAAGCGGCGTGGTGAATTGGTAAGCCGTTTGAACAGTGAGCACAGCGCCGAGAAAAACAGAGAAGATGACCACGATGGTGAGTGAACCAACTCCAATCTCGATGCATTGCCGCATCACTTCCTTCCAATAGATTGATGGCTTGTCGGGATTCACGAAACATTTCTTCAGCAGAAAAAGATATTCGCCGAATTGCGTGAAGAATTTGAATGATAGCATCGTGCGGGTAAAGATAGTGAATGACACTTCAGTAGCCAGCAGGCACCAGGCGCTAAACAAGACTCTCAGCGCAACATTTGTTTACTTTGTCAAAAATGGAATACGATGAATGCAGTAATCACCGGAGCGACGAGAGGGATTGGAAAAGCCATCGCAGAAAAATTTGCCGCGGAAGGATTTAACGTTGCTGTGTGTTCGAGAAACAAAAAGGACATTGATGAATTGTACGATGAACTTCATCAAAAATTCCCGGATGTCGAAATCATAGCCAGTGCATATGATTTGAGTGACAAGAAGCTGGTGAAATCATTTGCTGATGAAATCAAATCATCGTGGGAAGCGGTAGAAGTTTTAGTAAACAATGCAGGCATTTTTCTTCCCGGGCACGTTCACAAAGAGAAAGCAGGCACGCTGGAAAAAATGATGAAGAACAATCTCTATAGCGCCTACTACCTTACTCAGGCGCTTGTGAAGATGATGATTGACGATAAGCGCGGACACATTTTCAATATGTGCTCAACGGCAAGCATCAATGCATATCCCAACGGCGGATCGTATGGCATTTCAAAATTTGCTTTGCTGGGCTTTTCGAAAAATCTAAGAATGGAATTGATGAAGTACAACATCAAGGTGACTGCGGTGATTGCCGGAGCCACATTCACAAGTTCATGGGAAGGAAGCGAACATCCCGAAGAACGATTTATGAAAGCAGAAGACGTGGCTCACGTAGTTTGGGATGCTTACACATCTTCTCCTCTTGCTGTAATAGAAGAAATTCTTTTGCGACCGATGAAGGGGGATATTTAAGATCTTCAAATAGATTGGTTCAGCAAGCTTGCTCAGAAAGGGGAGTTGCTCACTGGCAAATCATCGTTCAACAAATCTTTCTTACTTCATTCGCGGCTTTTATCAACAATTCGACGAATTAATTTTTAAAGTCAACGGAATTCTTTTGTATTTTTCGAGCAGAAACACTTGTGCCCATGAAGCATCGCTACTCGCTGCTATTCTTATTTTTCTTTTTCCTCCTAAGTACTAATCTTTTTGGCCAAGGGCAAGGGAATATTTGGTACTTCGGTTCCTATGCCGGTCTCGATTTCAACAGTGGCTCACCTGTGGTTTTATACAATAGTGCGATGAGTGCATTCGAAGGCTGTTCATCTATTGCTGATGCCGATGGTAATTTACTTTTTTATACGGATGGCATGACCGTGTGGAATAAGAATCACGTTACGATGTACAATGGAACGGGTTTATACGGGAACTCTTCCACCACCCAGTCCGGGGTAATTGTTCCGCAGCCCGGCAATCCTGATATCTACTATGTATTTACCTGCGACGCTCAACTTGGCACGTGGGGATTTCGCTATTCAATAGTCGACATGTCGCAACAAGGTGGATTGGGAGCGGTAACCGATAAGAATATTCCCATCTACACTCCCGCCACTGAAAAGATTACGGCTACTGCAAAAGATTTCGGTGAATATTGGATCATGTCGCATCAGTGGAACAACAACACTTTTGCCGGCTATGTTCTCAACTCAAGCGGACTTAGCAGCAGTGCTACTACCAGCAATTCGGGAACCGTTATGAATGGGAATAATGATAATACTATTGGCTATATGAAATTCTCTCCTGACGGAAACAGAATTGGCTACTCGATAGATTATGATTTGCACCGTGTGGAAGTTTTTGATTTTGACAAGACAACAGGCGCAGTAAGCAATTCGCTTGTGCTTTCAACCTCTGTTTCTGGCTATGGCTATTATGGATTTGAATTCTCACCGAACAGCGAAGTTGTTTATGCTGCGAATGAAGGATTATCCGGCCCAAATTCAAGTCACGTTTATCAGTGGGATTTACAGGCTGGAACAAGTTCACAGATCATCGCTTCGGAAGTAACCATGGGAAGTCTTGGAAATGCCGGCGCCCTGCAACTCGGACCCGACGGGAAAATTTATCTCGTAGAAACGAATACAGATTACATGGCTGTAATCAACGATCCTGATGTAGTGGGAACAGGATGCAATTATGTTCAGGATGCAATTGATCTTACTCCGGGGGGATCCAATTACGGGCTTCCGAATTTTGTCACTTCATTTTTTCTGCAAGCAGCTTTCACGTATGATGGAATTTGCTACGGCGACTCTACGAAGTTTTCAATCGTCGACACAAGCGGAATTGATTCGGTTCTCTGGGTATTTGATGATCCACTGTCAGGAACTGATTCGTCGAAAGACTGGGCACCTTCACACATCTTTTCAAGCGCTGATACATTTCATGTTTCACTCTACTATTATTTTCAGGATACACTCGATACAGCTATTGTTGATGTGGTCATTTACCCCCATCCTACCACAAACATTGGAAGCGACACTTCGATCTGCATTGGTTCAACGATCACTTTAAATGCAACTTACCCTCAGGCGACTTATTTATGGATGGATAGCACTACTGATTCAATACATACTGCATCAACTCCGGGATTATATGCTGTGCAAGTAACGTCGCTGCAGGGATGTGTGACGAATGATACACTATTACTTTCCAATTGGCCATTGCCCGAGGTGGATTTAGGAAACGACACATTGATCTGTGACGGACAAACACTCAATCTTGATGTTACGAACTCAGGGATAATTTATTTATGGCAGGATGGCTCTACGAATCCTGCTTATACAGTATCATCAACCGGCCTCTACTGGGCAAAAGTGACTGATGTTCATTCATGCTCAAACGCCGATTCTATCAATGTAAATTATGTTCCGCTGCCGCCTTTGAATCTTGGAAATGATACATCCATCTGTCTCAGCGACACGCTTATGCTGAATGCAACATATCCCGGCGTAACATACCTCTGGAGCAATGGATCAACGAATGCTGAATTAAAAGTTTACACAACCGGAGTGTTCTGGGCCAAGATCACTGACGCGAATCATTGCGTGAACGTCGACACATTTAATCTTGCTGTGCTTCCGCCGCCACCACTTGTTCTTTCTCCGGAAGTTCACTATTGCATCGGTAATACTGCGCTTCTTGATGCTTCTGCTTCAGGAGCAGCATCCTATCTGTGGTGGGATGGAACCGTAAATTCTTCACACGTGATAACTGCGCCGGGGACTTACTGGGTACAAACTGCAAACTCAATCGGATGTCCTTCGCGTGATACATCACTGGTATTTCAGGAACCACTTCCTACCGTAAACATCGGCAACGATACTTTGCTTTGCAATAATGCTACGCTTTTGCTTGACGCGAAAAATGATTCAAGTTATCATCAGTGGCAGGACGGATCGAACTCTTCTACTTTTTTAGTTACAAAAGAAGGTGACTACAGCGTAGTGGTAATTGACAAGTACGGTTGCACCTCTTCCGACTTGATTCATGTGAACATGCAACGAACACCATTTGTCGATCTCGGTCCCGATGGCCTTTATTGCTATGGTGACAGCATTCGCCTTGACGCGACTTGGCCGGATGCAACATACGTTTGGAACACAGGAAGCACCGATCCGGTCTATTATGTTTTCATGAAGCCGGGAACATACAGTGTGAACGTTACAAACCTGTGCGGCAATTATGTTGATTCAGTTGCTATTGACTTTCATAATTGTCAAAGCTGCGTGAATGTTCCCAATGTTTTCACTCCGAATAAAGATGGATTGAACGATGTGTTCCTTCCGCTTTATGATTGCAACGTAGGTAACTACACGTTTAAGATTTTCGACCGGTGGGGACAAGAAATCTTCGAATCACACAACATTGAAGATGGCTGGGACGGAACTTACAACGGCAAACCGGCACTGATGGATACTTACGCATGGCACATCGAATATGCGAACATGGATAAGCCCGAGGTTCAATATAAACTGAAGGGTTACGTGATTTTGCTGCGTTGATCTAGTGCGTTGTTGAGTAAGTTCACTGATCCTTGAAAAATTCTCTTCCTGTTTTATCAATGAATCCCCATTGCCCGTTCTTCATAACGAGCGCTAAACCCTCTATGAAGTCATCGGAATTATCATACTTGCAGGGAATAATTTCAAAACCTGCATCATTGAGATAACCCCAACTATTGCCAAGTTCCGCTCGGGCCATTCCTTCACTGAAATCTTTTACGTCCTTGTATTGAGAAAGCATGATTTTGGTTCCGTCTTTCTTTATCATGCCAAGAACATTGTTCTCATAAATAAGCGCAACGCCGCTGCTGAAATCATTGGCGCCATCGAACTGCGGAGCGAAAATTATTTTACCCGTTTTGTCAATGAAACCTACTTTACCGTTTTGTTGTACCAGAGCCATTCCTTCTTTGAAATTGTTGGCATTCTCATATTGGGGCTTTATTACAATGGCTCCTGTTTCATCAATAAAACCCACGCTGTCATCTTTCTTCACGGCGGCTAATCCTTCACTGAAATAATTTGCATTCTGAAACTGAAAACCAATTTTCACTTTTCCGTCTTCATCAATAAATCCCCACAGCGAATCTTTTCTCACGAGCGCCAGATCTTCATGAAATGATGTGGCTCCGGAATACTGCATCGGAATCACCAGTATTCCTTTGCTATTGATATAACCGTATTGTCCGAGGTTTCTGACCATCGCTCTTCCCTGTGAGAACGGGGCAACAAAATCAAACTGTGCGGGGATCACTTCATTTCCTTTTTTATCAATGAAACCAAATTTCTCTCCCATTCTCATAATGGCCAAGCCCTCGGAAAATGGTGCAATGGCATCGTAAGTTTTTTTTGTCAGCTCTTTCCCTCGTGCATCGAGCACAGTCCATTTTCCTGCGCGTGATGCAATAGCAACTCCATCATCATAATTCGAAATGTAGTCATAACGATAAGGAATGAGCGGCTTGGCTTCTTTAGTAATGATTGAGAAATGTCCGTCTGATTTTACAACGGCCACATTATCGTAAAACAAAAACGTCTGTTGAAACTGTGTTGGGATCACAATGTTTCCTTTGATATCGCTGTAACCCCAAAGATTTCCCAGGCGATAAGGAATCAGGTAATGCTGCGTGGTCTGAGAGTATGCCTTATAAAAAATGGAGAGCAAAAGAAATATGAGAATTGATTTGCGCATCATGCGAATCGAGCATCAAAAATAACATTCTGCTATTTTGCAGACGGGGGCACCGGTTCAATCATTGAATAGATGATTGGATTTCCTTTCATCACTTCCACCGTCATTGAATGAATCTTAAATGACTGATGATCCCTGTTCCACAAATAAAATTTTAATTGGGGATCGGCTTTAGTGAAGTTAAAATCACGGAATGCAAATGAGTTAACTACGTGGCCTTTGCCGCTACTGTCGATGAAATAGCTGAATGGTTTCTCCTGCCAGAAAAGAACAGGTCCGTTATTAGAAAAAGTGAGTACGAGCGAGCCTTTACTTCCCGGTTTCACATCACTCACTTCAGCATCGAGCACGAGGTAATCATCACGCTCTTTCATAATGCTATGGATATCTGTGGTGAGTCCCGGCCCGAATTCCTGCGATGAATCCATTTGATAAAAAGTTTTTCCGGAAGAATCCTTCTTCACAAAGGCGGGATTGTAATTCCACATTCTGTTCGTGTCGGAAAAATTTATTGAGGTCGTGTAATTAACTTCATTGAGCCCTGGACCAGGCTCATTCTCTTTCGCAAAAGCAAAAAAATCATAAGTAAATCCTTTTTGCACGTCAATGGTTTTGGGAAAAGAATTTCTGAACAAACGCAGCTGATCATAGGGAATATTTCCGCAGAGTACGTAGTCAGGATTTTCCTGCCGCACCATTTTTTGCGAAGCAATGCAATCCTGAATAAGTGAATCATTGTATGAATGGATGATGATGTTAGAATTCCATTTCTTCAGGTAATAACTCATGTACTTCGATGGCTCCTGAATTTCGATCCACGTCCTCTTTCCCGGATGCTGATTTACAAAATCAACGGAGTACTTAACCATTTGCTCCACGGGCTGCTTGTAGAAAAGCTCATAGTGTTTCCGCTCAAAAATCAAACTGTAAAGACCGGCAATCAAGATCGCCGCGACGAGTGACGATTTCAGGATTGTATTCATGTCTTTATACAATGAAAAAAGAAAGATGAGCAGATATGGAAAAGAAAAAATCAGTACAGAGTACTGCAACACCGGGTTATAGTATTTCGAATAGAAATAACCGATGAGCAGGGGCAGAAGAAACCACGCAAGACATAAAAGCCGCAGCTTATTTTTCTTTCTCCACTCTTTAGCGATAAAAATGAAACTCACCAAAACCAGCGCTGCTACCACTCCCCTCACCCACCACGAAAAATCAAAAGAGTAGCTGAGATATTTTTGGAAGAAGTGAAAATCCGGCTTGGCCAACCATCCTCCCACTCCGCCGATTTTAAATTGTGCAAGTGTGATTCCAATGTGAGGAGAAAACAGCAAAGGAATCATTACGCAGGCAGCGCTGTATTCTTTCCACAATTTCCTGGGCAAAAAGAAATACCCGCTGAACGCAACGATGCAGGCAAAGAGCAAACTGAAGTAATGATCGTAAAATGAAAGCGCAGCAAAAACAATGAAACCAACAAGCGTCCGCCATTTTCGTTTTTCTTCATCAGCGAAAACATATTTCGTCCAATAGAGTACCATCATCAGCGTAAAAAACAATCCGCTGATGTAAGGGCGCGCAATCTGAGAATACATCACGGTGTATTGAAGTGCCGTAATGAATGCTGCACTCAGCAATCCTACTGTTTCATTGAACCATTGTTTTCCAATTTCATAAACAAGATAGATGCAGGCGACGCCCATAAGAAGGAATGGCAGCTTGAAGGAAGCCTCACTGTCACCGAAAATTTTTCGCCAGTAGTAAAGAAAAATCTGGATGAGTGCAGGATGGCCATCACCCCGAACACCTTTATTGATGAGATCGGTGAATGAATTGTAGTCTGTTCTTCCCCATGCGCTGAGCTCATCGTAAGTGAAAGGAATATTGGGAAAACCGTAGAAGCGTAGAATCGCACCGATGATCAGCAGCAAAATCAAAAGCCAATTGGGGTGCTTCACTAAATAAAATATTTTTTGGCCGGGGCAAAATACAATAAACAGAAATTGCTAGGTAGACATTATAGTCACAGACAAAACATTCATTGCGTACCAGACAATGAAATTTTTCGCAGCGTACCTTTGCCTTCATGGATTCTTCCGAAGCAATTTCTGACAGGCAATACTGCAATTCACTTACCGAGTATTCCCGTTTCAAAACGCGCGAAGTGAAGTGCGGCGAAGTCGGAATTGGAGGAGACAATCCCATTCGTGTGCAGACAATGACAACCACTGACACGATGAACACGAGGGCAACGGTAGAGCAAAGCATTCGATGCATTGAAGCCGGAAGCGAATTGATCCGCATCACAGCACCGAGCATCAACGAGGCAAACAATCTGCAGGAAATAAAAGATGAATTGCGAAAGAGCGGGTACCACACTCCTCTCGTCGCCGACATTCATTTTACGCCGAATGCGGCAGAGATTGCCGCGAGAATCGTAGAGAAAGTTCGCATCAATCCCGGAAATTACGCTGATAAAAAAAAATTTCAGGTGATTGAATACACCGATGCGCAATACAATGAAGAGATCGATCGCATCCGTGAAAAATTTGTTCCTCTTGTTCGCATTTGCAAGGAATACGGAACCGCCATGCGTATTGGAACCAATCACGGATCGTTGAGTGACCGCATCATGAGCCGCTATGGCGATACACCGCTCGGAATGGTGGAAAGCGCATTTGAGTTTTTGCGCATCGCCGAAGACGAAAATTATTTTGACATCGTACTCTCAATGAAAGCAAGCAATCCGCAAGTGATGGTGCAGGCTTATCGGTTGCTTGTGAATAAGATGATTGAAACAGGAAGAAATTATCCTATTCACCTCGGCGTGACTGAAGCAGGTGATGGAGAAGACGGAAGAATAAAATCTGCAATCGGAATCGGGGCATTGCTTGAAGATGGAATTGGTGATACCATTCGCGTTTCACTCACCGAAGAACCGGAATTTGAAATTCCGGTAGCGAAAACTCTCGTTTCGAGATACAATGAGAAGAGAGCAGTTCTAAAAATTCCATCGATCCCGATTTCACCAATCAATCCGTTTGAATATTCAAGAAGAAAATCTTTGTCCGTTTTGCACTGCGGCGGCGCTCAGGTTCCCGTTGTTGTGGCCGATCTTTCTGATGAAAGAGAAATTAAAGCCAGCACCCTGCTGCCTCTTGGATATACATACGATGAAAGAACGGACAAATGGATGATCAGTGACATGGCTGCTGATTTTATTTTTACAGGGAATCATGCTATCGATTTTCATCTTCCGGGAACACTAAGCGTGATTCAGAATTTATCTCAATGGAAAAGCAATTCACTTAGAGAGCGGCATTATCCATTGCTTACAGCTGAAGAATTTCTTGCTGCTGAAAATTTGAATGGAGAGAAATTCATTCAGCTATCACTTGAAGACATCTCTCAATCAGCCATTAAAAAATTCAGCGCAGATTCATCCGCAATCATAGTTCTCACGACTGAAAACTTCAACGGCATGATGGAGCAACGCAGATTTTTTTTCAGACTAATGAATGAAAAAATAAAAAATCCTGTAATCATTCGCCGGCACTTAACTGTTATGTCATCAGAAGAACTTACCCTCTATGCTTCTTCGGATTTCGGTGCGCTGATGGTTGACGGATTGGGTGATGGCATTTGGCTGAAAGCAGAGCCGCACTCCTCAAAATCTGTGAACCAACTTTGTTTTGGAATTCTTCAGGGGACACGACAGCGAATTTCAAAGACTGAATACATCAGTTGCCCGAGTTGCGGAAGAACGCTTTTTGATCTTCAGGAAACCACAAACAAGATTCGCGCGCGCACCAATCACCTTAAAGGAATAAAGATTGCCATCATGGGCTGCATTGTGAATGGGCCAGGTGAAATGGCTGATGCAGATTATGGCTATGTCGGCAGCGGTGTTGGAAAAATTACACTTTACAAGGGAAAAGAAATCATGAAGAGAGGAGTCGATACTGCAGTAGCTGTGGATGAGCTTATTAATTTAATTAAAGAGAATGGAGATTGGATGGAGCTGGAATAAGCAATGCAAGAAATTAAACTTCTTCTGATTCCTTCGATTCCTTTTTCTTCTGAACGTACCACCAGTAGCCAATGCCTCCGACGAGCAGATAAGGCATCACCAGCAAATACATGATTCCAAGATTCAATCCTTTTGCCTGCGGGTCGCCTTCCTGAAGCGAAGATTCCGCACTGGATTTACAGAGCGAACATTGCGCATCAACTATTTTATTTACACCGAACAGAAGTAACAAACAAACTGCTGCAATTAAAAGGATGTGCTTCATAATGTGAATGACAATTCAAAACTACAACATAAAATGATTCCCTTACGATCGAAATTTTTCTGATTATCTTTCTCAGGCTCATCTTCGCAAAATTTGTAAGAATCCGGGGGATGATCATTTCTATATCAATTGGTCGTCAATTCAATTTTTTTCTATGGCAGAAAAAGAAAAAGTGAAGCAGCTTCTCAATGAAATAAAGTTATGTCCCGCCATTGAAATCGGTAACTATTTTCCGGCTGTAACCGACCTGATCCGGTTTCTTCCGAAGGATGAAAAAATCGAATGCGGTAGTGACTTCTATCAATGGGCAGATAATCATGCAGAGCACGAGCCATTGAAATTAGCTTATGCTGAATTTCTGCTTGGAATGATTCATTTCACGTTTGAGGAACATGAAATTGCGCTGCAGCACCTGACAAAAGCGCGAAAGAAATTTGAAGAGCAGAATGACAATGACGGACTCGGATTGTGCGCCATGCTCTTTGGAGGCACATATCGGACTCTTGGAAATTTTGAGCTTGCACTTAAAATGTTGTGGGAAGGTTTTGAGCTGTTGAAACGGTCAGGTAAATATCCGATTTCCCTTGCCGCTGATGCAAACAGCATCGCAAATATTGATCTCGAGATGCACAATTATGACGAAGCCCTCTCCATGTTTAACATCGCATTTGAAGAGAGCAAAAAGGCCGGAGATTATTATTTCAATATTTACGCGCTGCATGGACTGGGTAAAGTAAAAATGCTTCAGCACAAATACCAGGACGCACAAGAATATTTCGAGAAGGCATTAGGCCTAGCAGAAGCCAACAAGAGCACCATGCATACAGCCAATTCCATGACAGAGCTGGCGAATCTTTATTTCCGGATGGAGAATTTCACCGAAGCTGAAGCGCTAAACAAACAAGCGCTGGCACTCCGTGAAGAACATCACTTTACCGGTGGTGCAGTAACCAACTACATTCATCTTGGCGGGATTTATATTAAACAGTCAAAGTGGGAAGAGGCACTTCAGGTTTTGAAGAAAGGATTGGCGCTTGCCGAGCAAACAAATGTGAAACCGAAAATCTACCAGGTTCATTTATTGCTTTCGGAAATATATGAGGGGGAAAAAGATTTTGAAAAAAGCCTGCATCACTTCAAGCTCTATCAAAAACTGCGCGAAGAAGTGGAACAGGAAGATTATGCAAGAAAACTCGCTGATGCAAAACTGATTTTTGAAGCAGAACAAACCAAAAAGGAAAATATCATTATCAAAAAACAGAAGGAAGAAATTCAGAAGAAAAATATAGAATTACAGGAAACAATTGATGAACTTACAATCACGAAGGTCAGCCGGAAAGCTAAAGCTGTAACATTGGTAGTAGCCATCGTTCTTTTCATTTTGCAGGATTTCATGCTTGGCTTTGCATTGGATATTCTTCCTTCTGATAACTACTTTTTGTCCCTTGGTGTGAAAATGGCTATCATCTTTTCACTGAGTCCAATTAACAGAGCTATCGAACATTATTTGCTAAAGAAAGTAGTGAAAAACAGGAAGCAACAAAGGGAAGCTGTTTCCTATGAAAAAGGAATTCCATCGGCCTGAACAAACTTTTGGATTTCTTATGTGTTAGTAATATGGGCGCAACATCAGATACACAATCACTCCCGTCACCGAAACATAAAGCCACAATGGAAAAGTCCATCTTGCAATTTTCATATGATGATGGAATCTCTTGCGCAAAGCGCGGGTGAGCGTAATTAATACAAGCGGCACTATCACCGCTGCCAGTGTAATGTGCGAAATGAGAATGAAAAAATAGAGATAGCGTATCAATCCCTGACCGCCATAACGGGTTTCCGGGGCTATTGAATGATAGGTGACATAAGAAATCAAAAACAAGGCAGACAGAACGAAAGCGGTAATCATGCAAAGCCGATGACTGTGAGTGTGCTTCGTGCGAATAAAGAAATATCCTGCACAGAGCAACACTGAAGTAATGAAATTCAAAGACGCATTCAATGCCGGAAGAATTTTTAGATCGAAACCAACCGCAACACCGGGCGGCTTGACGTAAAACAAGAAGAAGACAAGCAGCGGCACGGCCACTGACACCAGCGCAATGGCAACATTGATGTAACGATCTTTCATAGAGAAATCAACTCAGCGCTGAAGGTTTTCCGAGGCGAGCAACGAACCGATGTTATTGTAAAGTGAATCCATTTCCGCCGGGTCCATTCCATCATAGAAGCCGCGGATTTTTCCTTCGGCATCTACAAGCACAAGTTTTTGTGTGTGCGTGAATGTGTAGCCCACAGCGCTCGTGTCGCGTGCGTAACCAACCGATACCTTAAAACCTTTTTCAATCGTATTCCAGATTGTTGCTGTGTCTCCTCTGAGGAAATACCATTTTCCTGCGACAGCACCGTATCGCGTTGCATAGGCTTTCAAAACCGGAATTGAATCCCGCAATGGATCAATGGTGAATGAAACCAACTTGATTTCAGGATTGTCAATGAAATTCTGTTGCAACTGCGCCATCGATTTTGAAAGGTCCATACACACATTCGGGCACTGCGCGTAAAAAAAATTCGCAACATATACTGATCCTTTCAATGAATCACTTGAAAACATTTTCCCGTTCTGCGCCTCATAGGTAAAAGAGGGCGCATCCCAATATGCAGCAATCTGCTTTGCATGCTTTGGAATGGCATCAATCTTATTCTTGTAATAAAAAAAGAAAGCAAGAGGAATTATGAGCAGGATGAGCAGCGCAATCAAGCGCGAGGGCAATTTTGTCATTTCAAAAAGTTGGGGCAAAATAAAATCATTTTGCTTTTTCTATTCACTGCAAAATGATTTGTATAAATCAGAGCGGGATTCGTGTTCTTCTCAATAATTCTTCAGATGATGCCATGAATTTCCTTCAGCCAGGAAAACGCAGAGAGCAAACATCAGAAACAGCATGGGAAGCAGGATGGTAATCATGAGGTATTTCACTTCGAATTTCAAGTGCATAAACACAGAAACGATGTAGAATGCTTTAGCGCCGCTCATGAGAATGTAAAATGTATTCAGGATCATTTGAGGAAGGTGACCGGTGAGTGAAATTGCTGCCGTCACTTCCACAATGGTCACAACTAACAAAATCCAGAATGTTCTCCAGATCAGTTTCACCATGTTTACTCCCTGTACTTCTGACATCTTGATTTATTTTTCTGTTTTCAAATTTTTGATTCCGCTTCTTTTCAGAAAGATTACAAAAGATAGAAAGCCATAAACACAAATACCCACACCAGATCCACGAAGTGCCAGTACAATCCGATCTTTTCAATCATCTCATAACTTCCTTTGCGATCATAATCTCCGTTTGTCACCTTTGTGAGCACGATTGAGTTGATGCATACGCCGGTGAATACGTGAAAGCCGTGAAAGCCGGTGATGGTGAAGAACAGCCAACCGAAGGCTGAGGCCCCGAACGGATTTCCGCTCATCGTCATTCCTTCAGTGATCAGGTGTGTCCACTCCCATGCCTGGCTGCAGAGAAATGTAAGCCCGCCAATGATGGTAAAGAATAACCACTTTGCTACTTTCTTCTTATTGCCTTCATGGGTGCCATAATGCACGGCAAGCACCATGGTCACACTGCTCATGATAAGAGTGAACGTCATGAAGCTCACAAAGCCAAGGGGCACTTTTACCCCTTCAAGAAATGGAACTGATTCAAAAACTTTTGTTGGCATCGGCCAGGATTCATAACTGAAACGCAGCGCAGCGTACGTAATGAGAAATGATGCAAATGAGAATGAATCGCCCACGAGAAAATACCACATCATCAGCTTTCCCCAACTTACCTTAAAGGGAGAACGACCACCGCTCCAGATGGAAGGTTTTGCGCCTGCTGTTAGAGTTGCTTCTGCCATGCTTTGATTTTATGCAAGGTTGATTTGAAAAAAGATGAACAAATAAATCCAGAGGAAATCCACGAAGTGCCAATACGTGGCCATGATCTGCACATTCACCAAACGATTCGGATTGAATGGACGGAAGAAAGCGCGCAACACTCCGAAGAGCATGATGAGCAATCCGCCTGCAATGTGCGCTGCATGCGTATAAGTGATTACGCGGAGATAGGAGCCCGAAGGGTTTCCATCAAGATGAATTCCCCCTGCCGATAGCTGCGCCCAGCCGATCGCCTGACCCACGAGGAACAAACATCCTAAAATAAAAGTGCTTGTGATTGCAAATCGATAGTTGTTCAGCTCATATTTTTTGAATGCATTAACCGCCCGCTGCATGGTCAGGCTGCTCAGCACAATGATTAAAGTATTCAGCCAGAAAATGGAAGGGATCCGAAACTCCTGCCAGTTACCTTGTGCTTTGCGCACGAGTACTGCACTCGTGAACGCCGCGAACAACATTACCATAGCGGCAATCGCTAGCCATATCATCACCTTCAGCGGGTGTAAACGGTAGGGAGTTTTTATTTCAGCGGTCATCATCATGCGATTCAGATTCTATCTATGTACAATGCGAGCAGCACAATGGGTAGATAAAAGAACGAACCAAACATCAATCGTTTAGCTGCAGCTATGGTGCATTCTCTATACAGAGAAACTGATTGATAGAGAAAAGCAATTCCACAGGTTAAAACGATGATGGCTGAAATCCATCCAGTAAAACCAAACCACATTGGCACCAAACTCACAGGAATCAAAGCAAGAATGTAGAGCACAGTTTGCATTGCGCTGAATTTCGTTCGGCCTTCTCTCGAGGGAAGAAGATGATAACCTGCTCTCACATAATCATCATGTGCAACCCAAGCGACTGCCCAGAAGTGCGGAAACTGCCACATGAATTGAATCGCAAACAATGCGAATCCCAAAGCAGTAAATGTTCCTGAAGCGCTCACCACGCCAATCAGCGGAGGTAATGCACCGGGCAATGCTCCTACAAAAACCGCCGCTGGAGAAACTCTTTTCATCGGAGTGTAGATAAAAGCGTAAGTGAGCAATGCCAACGCACTCAGGATTGCGCTTAACTGATTGAAGTAAATAAGAAAGATGGATATTCCGCCAACACCGAAAATTCCCGCTGTGAGTAATGCTTCAGTGATGCTCATTCGTTCATCAGGAAGAGGACGTCTCATCGTGCGGTTCATCAGTCGGTCATAATCTTTTTCAAACACCTGGTTCAATGCATTTGAAGAAGCCGTGACAAGAAATCCGCCCATGACAAAAAGAATCAGTTGCGACCACTGCCAATCTCCATTCGCTCCAAAAAGAAATCCGATCAGGGAAGAGAAAACCACGAGCGACGAGAGTCGGAACTTCGCAAGCTGCCCGTAATCTTTCATTTTTGAAAGAATCACTGACCACACACTCAACTTCGCTGCTCTTACTTCACTCATCTTTGTTGTCTACAATTTTTGCTGCTGTTTGCTCCTTACATTTTTAGTGATGTAACTTCTCCTCTCCCGGCCTGTAAGGTTCTGTCTGCGGAATAAATTCATCACCGTTCTTGCTGTAATCATAAGGCCAGCGATACACTTCCGGAATCGGTCCGTCCCAGTTGCCGTGACCCGGGTGAATTTTTGTGGTCCACTCTAGCGTGTTTGATTTCCATGGATTCGGATCGGTCATCTTTCTTCCTCTGAAAATGCTGTACACAAAATTCAGGATGAAAAGAATTTGTGCGAAGAAAACGAGCATGGCAGCGATGGTCATGAATTTATTCAGATCACCGAACATGTTAAATGACTGAAAGGCATCGAATGAATAGTAGCGGCGTGGCACCCCCGCAAGACCCATGTAATGCATTGGCCAAAAGATGGCGTAAGCGCCGACGAACGTGATCCAGAAATGAATATATCCAAGCGTGTTGTTCATGAATCTTCCGAACATTTTCGGGAACCACTGATAAACGCCGGCCAGCATACCAAAGAATGCTGAGATGCCCATTACAATGTGAAAGTGCGCGATGACGAAGTACGTATCGTGCAATTGAATATCCAGTGCAGAATTTCCGAGGTAAATCCCCGTCAATCCTCCGGAGATGAACATCGAAACAAACCCAATCGCAAACAACATCGCCGGAGTGAATCGGATATTTCCCTGCCACAATGTTGCAATCCAGTTAAACACTTTCACTGCAGAAGGTACAGCCACAAGCAGGGTGAGCAGCACAAATACGGAGGCAACGAACGGATTCAATCCCGTCACAAACATGTGATGTGCCCACACCACAAATGCAAGAATCGCTATGGCAAGCATGGAAAGAATCATCGCGCGATAACCGAATATGGGTTTGCGTGCATTGTTTGCAATCACTTCGGATACCAAACCGAAAGCAGGAAGAATGATGATGTATACTTCAGGATGGCCAAGAAACCAGAAGAGATGCTGATACAAAATTGCGTTTCCTCCGGCATGACCTTCAAGCGGGTGACCGTTGATGTAAATCTTATCTAAATAAAAGCTTGTTCCAAGATTCCTGTCGAAAAGAAGAAGAATTGCTGCACCGAGCAACACAGGAAATGAAATCAATCCGAGAATCGCAGTGATCAGCAGCGCCCACACCGTGAGTGGCAGGCGATTCATCGACATTCCTTTCGTACGCAAATTCAAAACCGTAGTGATGTAATTCAATCCGCCGAGCAAGCTTGAGAAGATAAAGAGTGCCATTCCCACAAGCCAGAAGTCTGCACCAAGTCCTGCACCCGGCGCCGATTCTTTCACGCCGCTGAGCGGCGGATAAAATGTCCACCCTACGTCCGCAGCACCTGAAGGAAGAAAGAATGAAGTGAGCATGACGCAACTGGCCATAAAGAAAAACCAGTACGAAAGCATGTTGAGAAATGGAGATGCCATATCGCGGGCTCCGCACTGCAACGGAAGGAGAAGATTGGCAAACGTTCCGCTTAATCCGGCTGTTAGCACGAAGAATACGAGAATCGTTCCGTGCATAGTAACCAGCATGTAATAAAATTCAGGACTGATAATTCCGCCCGGCGCCCACTTGCCAAATAATGTTTCAAGAATGGGAAAAGATTGATTCGGAAAGCCCAGCTGCAAGCGGAAAATCACCGAAAGCATTCCGCCGACAAAGGCCCAGAAAATTCCGGTAAACAAGAACTGTTTACCAATGGTCTTGTGATCCTGGCTGAAAATATATTTCGTGAAAAAATATTCTTTATGATGTTCAGCATGCCCGTGATCATGAAGTTCACCTTCCGAATCCTGGTGATGCGTTTCATCACCTTCAAAAACGGGATGAACAACCGGACTTGACACTTCGTTGCTCATGGTTATAAATTTTCGGTTAACTGAATCATTCTCTTTCTTCCAAAATTACTTCTTCTACTCATGATGTTCTTTTGCTGCTTCTGCGGCTTTTTGTGTTTTCAGCTGCGCGCTCAAGTCAGCGAAACGTTTTTCTTCATCGGTACCCTTTACCATCGTTTCATAAAATGATTGCTGCTTGCTCGCCCACTCATCGTATTCCTGTTGCGTTTGAACAATCACCAATCCCTTCATTCCGTAATGGCCTTTTCCGCACAACTGATCGCAGGCAATCTCGTAGTTAAAATCGGGGTTATTGAGTTTGGTGCGCATGTCGGCTGTTGTAACGGTGGGAATAAACCAGAATCGTGTGGTGAGTCCGGGCACGGCATCCATTTTCACTCTGAACCAAGGAATGCCAACGTCATGAATCACATCTTTTGACCGAATGCGAAGCAGCACGGGCTTATTCACCACCAGGTGCATTTCTGAACCCATGAAATCATCTTTCGCTGCAGGATCATTGAAGTCAATACCTACTTTGTTAATGGCATCGATATACTCATATTCATGATTACCGAGTTTACCATCAGGGCCGGGATAGCGATAGTTCCATGCGAATTGCTGCCCGGTAATTTCTACCACCATCGAATCGGCTGGTTCAGGTCCTGTGATTTGAAACCAGCGATAAATGCCGATGATCACAAGAGCCGTGAGCACGATGGCAGGAATAACTGTCCACCACATTTCGAGTTTGTTGTTTTCAGGGTAATAAAGCGCCTTGCGATCTTTTGTGTGCTTGTATTTCCACACGAAATAAAACAGCATGACTTGCGTGATGATGAAAACAATCCCGGTGAAGAAGAGCGTGATATTAAACATGCTGTCGAGCCATTGCCCGTGAACAGATGAAGCATGCAAAATCATGTACGGCTCATAGTGAACGAGCGACCACACTAATGCAATTCCGCCACCAATCATAAAGACAAGAAACAATCTCGCATTCACCTTATCGGCATCGAGCTGTGCTTTCTCTTCGCCGCGGAGCATCGCCACATATTCGGTTGTGCGCGCCAATTGAAAGATCACGATCACAAAGAGCACTAAAGCGATTACTACTAATAATGTCGTACTCATGGTATCTGGTCAAAAAACTTTTTCAAATTGAATGATGTAAACTTTCCTGTAAAAACGGATCATGCTTTGGCATCAGATTGGCCTTCCCCAAATTAGTAAAAACTGAATAAACAAATACGCCTGCAAAAAATAACAACGCACTGATTTCAATCAACCCGAATTGAGGAACATGAACGGTGACCGGATAAACCATCAAATAGTAATCGATGAAATGGCCAATAACGATAATGATGGCGGCCACTGTAAGCACCTGCATTTTTCTTTTCGCATCTCTGCTCATAAGCACAAGAAATGGTGCAATGAAATTGATGATCCATATCAGGTAAAAGAACACCATGAAGTGATCATACCGCATCCTGAAGTATTCCGTTTCTTCAGGAATATTCGCATACCAGATGAGCATAAACTGGTCAAACGTTACATAAGTCCAGAAAATGCTGAAAGCAAACATCAGCAATCCCATTTCATGCAAATGATTGTTGTTTACCTGGGGGAGATAATTTTTCCTTTTCAGATAAATGATGATAAGTGTAATTACTGCCACTCCGTTCACCCAATTACTTGCAAATGCATACCAGCCGAACATCGTGCTGTACCAGTGCGCGTCGATCGACATGAGCCAATCCCAGTTCATCACCAGGATATAAACAGCAAAGAAGACCAGAAACAGGGATCCCCATTTTAAGTTGTTTCTATAATACTTGATCTCAGGATGACTGTCTTCCTTCACGGAATTTCTTCTCATCAGGTAAATGAGCGTAGTGAGAATTCCGACAAAGAATATAAAGCGAATGATGAAGAAGGGAAGATTCAGGTACGGAGTTTTGGCTTGAATCACCGGATCATTCTGAACAACTGCTTTGTTTGTCCAATCATAAACTGGATGATATCCGTAAATGAAATTCGGAACTACGAGCACAAAAAACAGCATCAGCGCTGTGACCGGAACTACCATGGCAATCGCCTCAGGAACTCTGCGAAGGGCGGTTTGCCATCCACCGTATGCAACGTAAGTGGCAGCAAGAAAAAATCCGGAAGAAATCGTGATTCCCTGAAAATAGGTGGCCACCAAAACAAGTGTGGCCCAAATATGTTTCGTTCCCTCATCACCTGTATAGATGAAGAAGCTTGCAATGATTCCGATGAGGCCGACAATGATGAAAATGAAACTCCATTGTTTCAGCCGCGCCGACATCACGTATTTTTCTTCAACACTTGCCGGATTTGCTGCGTGATCCATTTTAAATTTATCGTTGTTCGTTATCGTTTATGCTCGCAATTTATTTCTTCTTCACTGCTGAATTACTCTTTGTTGAATCGGCTTTCATAGCAGTTGCTGCTGCCTTTGCTTTTACCGCCGCAACGCTGTCGATGTAATGATGCTGGAGGGATTTCACATAGTACACCACTTCCCAAAGCTGATTATGATCGAGCACTTTCGAATAAGGCCCCATCAGGTTTTTTCCGTAGTGGACACTGTAATACATTTTTCCTTCGGGAAGCGCCATGCGCGTGCTGTCAAAATATGAAGGAGGGGGTGGAAACGGATTTTTAATTTTCGTACTCGTTACAATCGAACCGTCAGCTTTGCCATCGAAACCGTGACACACGGCACAATAAATTCCGAACAAGTGTTTTCCGTCAACGAGTGAACTTGAATCAAGCCATGAAGGAAAATGTAACAACATGCCGGCAGAATCATATCCTGTTGGATTCGGACTGAAATGAAATGGCATATACACGCCTCGAGGAATGGTTCCTGCTACTGGCTGACGCGCTTCCATGCTGTCAGGAAAAAACGGATCGGGGCTGTAAGTTTCGTATGCAATTGAATTCACCATGTCAGGCATGTACTCCCATCCGGGTTTTGAGTTGGGATAGTAACACGATGCCTGTACGATAATCAACGAAATCACCGCAGCCGCTGCTACAAATTGTTTTATGTTCTGAAACTTCGTCATTCCTGAATTAACCTCTTCTGTTCTTAGTAATGATATTTCATTTCGCGCTCCTTCACTTCAACTGCTCCGGCTTCCCTCAACACTTGAGCAATCTTATCTTTTTGTTCCTGCGTTGTTTGATCTGTAATTCTGAAAACCATTCCGAATAAATGACTGGTGGTTCTCGGATCAAGTGATTCCCGAAATCTGCCTGGCCACAAGTGGCACAATGCAAGAAAGGCAAGTGTCATCCATAATGAAGCATTCAGCACGGTGAACTCAAACGTTATCGGAATGAAGGCGGGAAGAGTGAAATGCGGCTTTCCGCCAAATACAAGCGGCCAATTGCCAACGAACACCCAACTCATGAACGTAAGCGCAGTAGCGCAAGCAGCTGCTCCTACCCAAAATCCTCCGATGTGCAATTTTGAATCACGCATGCCGAGCTTCTTATCCAAACCATGCACAGCAAACGGCGTAATGCAATCGAAAATCTTAATGCCGTTCGACTGTACTTTGTCCACTGCATTCAACAGCACGTCTTCATCATCGAACAATCCAAGCAAATAATGTTTCATCTCCGCTTCAGTTTATTGCCGGTTGAGTAACGGTGTGATGCGCATGTTCCTGGCGATATTCTTCCAGTTGCGCTTTCTTCTGTGCTTCACCCGAAGTTTTCAAAATATGTTTTACTTCTGCCATTGCAACCACAGGGAACAATTTTGCAAACACGAGGAAAGCCGTACTGAAAAATCCGAGCGTGCCCAGGAAGAAACTGATTTCAACCCAGGTTGGATGATACATCGCCCATGATGACGGAACAAAATCCCTGTGAAGGGAAGTGACGATAATTACAAATCGCTCGAACCACATTCCGCAATTGATCACAATTGACATAAAGAATGTAAACCACACATTTCTTCTTAGTTTTCTGATCCAGAATAATTGAGGCGATACCACATTACACGTCATCATGCTCCAGTAACTCCAATAGTAAGGACCGAGCGCGCGATTGGCAAAAGCATATTGCTCATAAGGATTTTGCGAATACCACGCCGTGAACAACTCAGTGAGATAGGCACAACCAACAATTGATCCGGTGAGAATAATGATCTTGTTCATTGACTCGATGTGATCGAGTGTGATGTAATCCTGAAGATTCAAAACCCTTCTGGTAATGAGCATCAGCGTCAGCACCATGGCGAATCCGGAAAATATAGCTCCTGCAACAAAGTATGGCGGGAAGATGGTAGTGTGCCAACCGGGAACAACTGAGGTGGCGAAGTCGAAGGATACTATCGTGTGCACTGAAAGAACAAGTGGTGTTGAAATTCCTGCCAGCACGAGCGATAGTGATTCATGCCGCTGCCAATGTTTCGTTGATCCCACCCAACCAAAGCTGCAGATGCCGTAGAAGATTTTTGCAACTTTCTTTTTCGCACGATCACGAATGGTTGCAATGTCAGGAATCAATCCCGTGTACCAGAACATGAGTGATACGGAGAAGTAAGTCGAAATGGCGAACACATCCCACATCAGTGGCGAATTGAAATTCGGCCAAACCGGCCCGCGCGTATTCGGATAAGGAAGATTGAAGAAGGCAACCCAAACGCGACCCATGTGAAAAATAGGGAACATTCCCGCGCAGATCACAGCGAAAATGGTCATCGCTTCTGCGGAGCGATTAATTCCGACCCTCCACTTTTGCTTGAACAACAGAAGAATTGCAGAGATAAGCGTTCCGGCGTGACCGATACCGATCCACCAAACAAAATTTGTGATGTCCCATCCCCAGCCGATTGTTCTGTTCAGTCCCCAGGTTCCGATTCCAAACCATACAGTCCACGTAATTGCAAAAAGTCCCCAGAGAAAAACCGTTCCGGTGATTGAGGTTACGATCCACCACATTCGTGTTGGTTTCATCTCCACGGCGCGAGCAATATCTTCCGTGATCTGCTCATAATTTTTTTTGCCGTGAATCAGCGGTGGTCGTATGTAGGATTCAGCATGCATCTCTTATAATTTCAAATTTCAATTCTCTAACTAAAACTTCAGGCTTTTTCTTGTTCTGCGTTTCTCACTTTCTTCATGTATGCAATTGACGGTCGCGTGTTCAATTCAGCCAGCACATAATAGCCGCGTGCATCGTCATGAAATTTTCTCACTACACTTTTATCATCGAGTACATTTCCAAATTCAATGGCATCGGTCGGGCATGCAGTCTGGCATGCAGTTTTTGCCTGACCATCCTGCAATGGCTGACCTGTTTTCTTAGCATCCAGTTTTGCTGCCTGAAGGCGCTGCACGCAGAAAGAACATTTCTCCATCACCCCCCTTGAACGCACGGTGACATCCGGGTTCAGGACCATTCTCGTCACAGGATCCGTCATTCCCGGATTCTGATCATGGAGTGTCGGAATCTTCCAGGGTTCATTCCACGGGAACACATCTGCCGTTGTGTAATCGAGCCAGTTAAAACGACGCACTTTGTACGGACAGTTGTTCGCGCAATAACGCGTGCCGATGCAGCGGTTATACACCATTTGATTCAATCCCTCACTGCTGTGATTCGTTGCAGATACCGGGCAAACATTTTCGCAGGGTGCATTCTGGCAATGCTGGCAAAGCATTGGCTGAAAATTCACTTTTACATTTTGGTAATCGGGAATCTTGCCGTAGTCAACTTCTTTCGTGATCTCTCCTTTTCCATTGGGGAATGAGAAATAACGATCGATGCGAAGCCATGTCATTTCATGAATGCGCTTAACTTCCGTTTTGCCAACGACGGGCACATTATTTTCTGCCTGGCAGGAAACAGCACATGCTCCGCAGCCAATGCATGAATTCAGATCAATCGACATTCCCCATTTTATCGCAGGGAAATCTTGTTTTGGATAGAGTGTTTGTCCCCAAAGTTTTTTCAGCTCTTCTTTTTCTTCAATGCCTTCATTCGGGTTTTTCTGATACTCGCTCAATGAAGTTTCATTGATGGCATCGCGCCCCTCAAACGTCCAATGTGTTTGCGTTCGTGCTATTGAATATGTCTTTCCTGTTTTGGAAATTGTAACTGAAGGATTGAAGTATTGAGTCGTCTCACCATTATTGGTGAGCATCGGGAAAACATTTTGCCCAATATCATTTCCCGAGCGTCCGGCTTTAGTTCGGCCGTAACCCAATGCAATTGAAACAACATTATCGGGCTGACCCGGAAGAATGTAAACCGGAAGATCAACGGAAGCATTTCCTGCTTTTACTGTCACGAGCGGAACATCCACATCGAGCTCAGAATATTCAAGTCCATTGTCTTTTGCATACTTGGGCGAAATGCATACATAATTATCCCACACCACTTTCGAAACCGGATCAGGTAATTCCTGCAGCCATGGATTGTTTGCATAGCGGCCGTTGCCCATGCCTACTTTTTCATAGAGAGAAAGTTCAAGTCCGGAAGTTTTCTGGGAAGATTTTACGGCTTGCAATGTCGACATTACATCTGTTACATTCACTGCAAGTTGTTTCGGCGCTTCTTCCATCACCGGAATCTCAAACGTTCCTTCTTTCACGCAGTTATCCCAGAAACTCTGGAAATCGCTGTACATTGATTGGCGCGGATAAATATTTTGCTTCCAGTAATTTTCAATGTACGAGATGTAATCGTCCGTCTTTCCCATCCATCTCATCAGCGATTCCTGAGCAGGTCGTGTATTGTACAATGGCCAAATAGTCGGCTGGCAAAGCGTGTATAATCCGGCGCGCGGAGAAAAATCATTCCAGCTTTCGAGATAGTGGTGATCAGGGAAATGATATTTGCAAACTGCAGTCGTTTCATCAGCACGATCATTCAGTGATACAGTCATTCCGGCTTTCTTGATTGCATCACCGAAAGCTTTTCCATTCCAGTGATCGTAAACAGGATTTGCTCCATAGACAATCAAGGCATCAACAGCACCATTGTTCAATTCATCAAGCAATGTCGTCACTTCTTTATCATTCCCCTGATGCGCATTGGAAGAATGAGTGAGATGCAAGGTGTTTCCATAATTGCCGAGGTTCCAGTTGATGAAGGCGACAAGCAACTGCACGCTTGAATCATTCGATCCGGAAACCACGAGTGACTTTCCTTTGTTCGCCATCAGATCTTTCGCTGCAGCGGAGAGCAATGCGTCTGCGGTTGGATTAAGACCTGAAGGAGAATTATCACCTGAAATTTTGCTGAGCAACGCAGCCACTGCTGTTCGTTCCTCTGACGGTTTCACCACAGCGCGGTAATCAGCATTCGATCCGGTAAGCGACAAACGTGATTCCACCTGATAATGCCTGGACATTTCTGTTTTCTGCGGAGAAACTTTTCTGTTCACCACATATTGTCGTGCAAATTCCACCGGAGAAATCCACGTGCCGAGGAAATCAGCTCCGATGGAAACAATCACGTTTGCATTTTCAAAATGATAGCCGGGAATCGTGCGTTTGCCGAATGCTTTCTCATGAGCAATTGCAACTCCGGCATAAGAAATCGGATCGTAAACAATGTGCTTCGCTGAAGGAAATGCCGCAATGAAATCTGCAATCACTCCATTCGTTGAAGGGCTCATGATGGTTGGCGACAAAATTCTAATCGCACCATTCTTTCCTTTGATTGCATTCAGTTGATCGCGCACTTCGGCATCTACTGCCGGTGCATCTTCTTTCACCACTTTCTTTCCGCCAACAGTTACATTTTGCGGGCGCGTCATGTCATAGAGTGAAAGCACAGACGCCTGGGCACGCGCGCTCGTTCCTCCGAAAAAGAAACGATTCATCGAATTTTCTGCAATGTGCTTTGAAGTCGACGGTTCAATTTTTATCGGGCGTCCGTCGCGCACTTTCACGAGCACCGGACAAAAATCATTTCCATCACAAAACGTTGATGCGTAATAATTGGCCATGCCTGGAAGAATTTCTTCCGGCTTGATCACATAAGGAATAGCTTTCTTCACCGGAATACGACAGCTTGCCGCAATCGTAGCTGCAGAAACGCTGAAGCCAAGCATCTTCAAAAAATCACGACGGCTGTGTGCTTTCTGAACAAATGATGAATTGAAAATTTCTTCTACCGGCAACTCATCAGAAAATTCTTTGTCTCTCTCTTCAACAAATGAGGGATCTTCATGTAATTCTTCGAGACCTTTCCAATATTTTTTCTGTTCCATCTGCTTTGAATTACCAATTTCCAATTACCAATTCACCAAATAATTCTCAAAATTCAAATTTTCAATTACATCACTAATCATCGCGTCATTTGAAAATTTCTCTATTAACTTATTTATTGAAAATTGGTTATTGGTAATTGATCATTTATCAATAGTGACATTTCTGACATTCAGTTCCCCCGGCCATCGCTTCCGTCACGTGGAAGGATGTGTCCTTCTCCGCTTTTGCGTGCAAATCAGTGAACATCGTGTAATAATTGTTATCCATAAACTGCACGTTCGTTTGCCGATGGCAATTAATACACCATCCCATTGACAAACTTGCGTACTGATAAACTTGCTTCATCTGTTCCACCGGACCATGGCACGTCTGGCACTGAATTTTTCCGACAGCCACATGCTGCGCATGGCTGAAGAACACATGATCAGGCAAGTTGTGAATCTTGATCCACTGAATCGGTTTGTTGTTTTCGTACGCGGCATAAATTTTCTGAATCTCCGCTGTGCCTTCCGGTGTTTCACCCGCCTGAATTCCTTTGTGACAATTCATGCACGTGCTTACGGGAGGAATGCCTGCTGTTTTGCTTCGCTCCGCACCGGCATGGCAATACAAGCAATTTATTTGAAGAGTGCCGGCATGCAGATCATGAGGAAATTTTATTGGCTGTTGCGGTGAATAATCTTTAGAATGACCGAGCCGGATCGCACTGTCAGTGATTGTCCATCCCATCAGGAAAACAATGATGAGGCCATAGAGAAACCAGGATTTTCTGCCAAAGAAAATTTTTCTCCAAGAAACCGGTTCCGGCACGGGTTGCCCTTCCTTCTCAAGCGACATGCGCCTGAGCGTTTGATTAGCGCGCCAGAGCATGATGAAAATGAGAAGCAAGGCAACTAATACAAAGTAGAGCCAGATGGAAGGTTGCTCAGTTGCGGTAGCACCGGCAGGCCCTGCAGCAGGTTGTTGAGCAGTTGCAGCGGCAGGCGGAGCGGCGATGTAAGCGAGAATTGATTTAATGTCGTCATCAGAAAAACTGGTAAACGTCGGCATTTCATTCTTGCCGTATTCATTCCAGATTGCCAGCGCGTCCTTATCACCTGATGCACGAAGAGCTGCATTATTTCTGATCCACTTCATCAGCCAGTCTTCTGACATTTTTTTCTCAACATCTTTCAGCGGCGGACCTACCAGCTTCTGATCAAATGGTGCCGGCTTATGGCATGAAGTGCAATATTGCTTGAAGATTTTTTCTCCGTTCACAGCACTCACTTCAGCGCGAACCGTAAAAAAAGAAATGCAGAAAATGAACAGCGAAAGAAGCGGGAGAACTATTTTTTTGAGAGAGAAAAACTGTCGCCGTACACCGTTCAACTGCATAAAAAGTAGATGGATTTTTTAAGCAGCGGCAAATGTATATCACGAAGTTTTACGTTGGTAGTTATTTGACAAAAAAATGACGCCTGATTATTCACATGATCAACAAAAAGTTGTAACCACGAATTTTCTCGAAATAAAATTTCATGACGATTCAGCCATTTTAAAAATTTGATCAGCCTCCGGGTTCCGGCGCATCTTCAGATTGCGCTGTTGATCGGGTGTTTCATATCTTCATCGCATGTTATTGTAGTTATGGCGCTCAGACGAATCTTCACCCTGCTTCTTGTTTTTTTCTGTGCAGAATTTTTTTCAGGCTGCCATCCTGTGCAAAAATCTTTTCAGTCCGGCGACTATGAATCAGCAATAGAAAAAGCAGTGAGGAAAATCAGAAACGACGCGACTGATGAAGAAAGCATCATCTATCTTGAAGCTTCATACGATAAGCTCTATTATCAAACGATGGATCATATCGCTTTTCTCAGAAAAGAAGGCCGCCCCGAAAACACCGTGGGCATTTACGATGATTATTCTCATTTGAAATTGTATGAAGGAATGATTCGCCCTTTGCTTCCACTGTATATAAAATCGAAGAACAGACAGGCGCAATTCAAATTTGTTCCGGACGAAGAATTCATTTCAGCCAAACAGAATGCAGCAGAATATCTTTACGCCTACGCAAATAAATTACTGGGCAATAATAACCGTGCTGATGCACGGAAAGCCTATGAAATGTATGAAGAAGTCAAATGCATTTACTCACCATACAAAGATGCTGAGAGCAAGCAACAGCAGGCACTTGAAGCCGGCACCAACCAGGTGAACCTTGCCATTGTAAATAACAGCGGAGCGCCATTGTTCGGCGAATTGCAAAAGCAGATGACCACTGTGCCTATCGGAGATTTAAATGCTGAATGGGTGAATTTCAACAACCAAAATAATTCAGGACAGCGCTTCGATTACACCGTACAGGTGAATGCGCAGTACATTGCGGTAACTCCGGATATACAATTAGTAGCGAACACGTATACTGATAAGAAAACCGTTCAGGACGGATGGGATTATTCTCTGGACTCGCACGGCAATGTGAGAAAAGATTCACTTGGCAACGACATCAAGAAACCGAAATTCAAAACTATTTCTTGCATCGTTACAGAATATGCACAGAAGAAATCATCTTCTATTTCGGGCTCGATTGATTTTTACAACGACAGGAACAGCGCGCTGCTTTATTCTTTTCCGGTGAACATCCAGGAAAACTTTGAAAATCACTGGGCGACCGCCAGCGGTGACTTGAATGCACTATCAAAAGAAAGCACCGACAAAATAAAAATGTCACCCGCTCCATTTCCCAGCGAAATCGACATGCTGCTCAAAGCAAGTGATGATCTGAAATTAAAATTGAAGGAAGCAGTGAGGGATCACATTGAGCTGCTATCTGTGCCAAATTGATTTTATGGTAACTGCAGTTCAATAAATGGGAAGGTCATTGTTGTTCGGTGGATTCATCTTGTACAAATCGATGATTGCAATGCCTTGCACTTTTGCCTCATAAATTTTTTTACCTGGAATGTTAAACGGCTGATGCGATTTGAAAATAGTTACAAAGTAATCGCAGTCTTTGAAGTTTGTCCAATGAATTCGTCTTGCATCTTCGTCATTGAGCCAAACCAGGTTGGATTCACAGGGCGCCATGGTCCAGCAAAGTTTAATGTCGGGACTCTTGTCATCAGCGACAAGAAACTGTAAAGCATTGCGATAAGAAATTCCCCAGTAATCCTTTTCAAAATCTTGTGTCGCATATTTTCTTCCGATAAGATTAAAATAAGCATATTGAAACGGATGATCAGCAATCATGAAGCAGGTAAGATAAATAGTAGAGCTGAGAAAAATAATGAGTGCAGAAATCCGAGACATGTATTTCAAATTTCTCGATCTTATAAATTCATCTCCGAAAAGACATTTCATTCCATAAGTACCAATCAATATCATTGGAGCATAAATGAAATAGAAATGCCGGCCATCGTCATAGAGGTTGGGTTTTAAGATGATAACTGATGCGATGGGAATCATGATCCATAAAAGCAAGATGAGAGCATGAACCGAATTTAACTGCGAAGATTTCTTCAAAATGAACATGACGAGTGCAACTAGTCCGATGATGAAGAGTAGCCACCAGCCGAGTGGAAAAGTAATGGCCATCCACACCGGCACGAAATACCAGGGTGTGTTGGTGGATGCAACTATTTTCCCCATGAAAAGCGTGAAGGCCAGCATAGGAAAATGGCTCATCGTGGTCACCGCATTTTCAATTCCTGAAAACGGATGGGACCAAATCGTGGGAAAAAAGAGGTATGCAGCAAATGGATAAAGAAGAAGAAAGGAAATGAAAGTTTGATTCATTTGCCTGTTTCCCTTTCCATTTAAAAAAAGGAAAATCCAAACGAGAATCACAATCACAGGCATCATTAATCCCATCACCCGCGCACCGGTTAAAAATCCCGAAGCAAGAGTAAGTGTCAGCATCTTCATCCATGAAGGATCTTTTATCCACCTGATTAGGCAATACACACTGGCCGAAAACAAAAACAAAACGGGAATATCCTTTGAATTGAAAAAGCAGTGCGCAAAAATCCGCGGAGTCAGCAGCAGGAGGCAGCTTGCAAGCATAGCCCATTTAAAATCTGAAAATATTTCAAGAGCGAGAAGGTAAAAAAATATGAAGCCGATCCATGAGAGGATGAAATTCATCTCATGCTTCAGAAGAAAATCTGATCGAAGTGAATCAGACTGCAACATTTTCTCCGGCAAAATTTCAATGAGTTCAATAACCGGATTGTGATAGCGATTATCAAGAGGAGGCGGGGCCACCTGCACGATAGAATCTGTTCTGCCGGTTACATAATTATATGTAGCGAGACCAAGCTGCCTTTGAATCGGATCATCCCAGGTGACTCCGTAATCTTTATAAATGCTCAAACCTATTGCGAGAAATCCGCTGAAAAACAAAAGTGGAATAAAAACTCTGGGATGAAAAAATCTGCGGGCCATCGGTTTCTAAAAACGCGAGTCTGCCAAGGAATGACAGAATTTTCAAACTTTCTCGAGATAACTAAATCCGGATCAAATAATGTCGATCATAAATTACTCCACTCCTTCAACCAGCACCGTCACTTTGTTCTTCATCACTTCCACCAAGCCCCCGGTGATGTTTAGTGAAGTTTCCTTCGAGTCAGCAACCACTTTGATCATTCCTTTTTTTAGAGGCGAAATAATTGGAGCGTGATTATTCAAAACCTGAAATCTTCCTGCAGAACCCGGCAGCGAAACCGAAGTCGCTTGTCCGCTGAAGATTTTTTTTTCGGGAGTTAATATGTCGAGTTGCATTTAGTCAATTTGAAAATTTGTCAATTCGACAATTTGAAAATGACATTGGTACATTTTCAAATTGTCACATTACCACATTAACCCTTCGCTTCTGCCAGCAGTTTCTTGCCTTTTTCAATCGCTTCATCAATTGTTCCGACCAGGTTGAATGCTCCTTCCGGATATTCATCCACTTCACCATCCATGATCATGTTAAAGCCGCGAATGGTTTCTTCAATGGGAACGAGCACACCTTTCAATCCTGTAAATGCTTCTGCCACGTGGAATGGCTGCGAAAGAAATCGCTGTACGCGACGAGCGCGCGACACTGCGAGCTTATCATCATCACTCAATTCATCCATTCCGAGGATGGCGATGATGTCCTGCAATTCTTTGTAGCGCTGAAGGATTCCTTTCACTCGATTCGCGCAATCGTAATGTTCATCACCCACCACATCTGCAGAAAGAATTCTTGACGTAGAATCGAGCGGGTCCACGGCAGGATAAATACCAAGCTCAGCAATTTTTCTGCTCAACACAGTTGTCGCGTCGAGGTGAGCAAATGTTGTTGCGGGAGCCGGATCGGTGAGATCGTCTGCAGGAACATAGATTGCCTGCACTGAAGTAATCGAACCACGTTTCGTCGATGTGATTCGCTCCTGCATAAATCCCATCTCCGTCGCAAGCGTTGGCTGATATCCTACAGCTGAGGGCATTCGTCCAAGCAGCGCTGATACTTCAGAACCTGCTTGTGTGAAGCGGAAAATATTATCGATGAAGAAAAGAATGTCGCGCCCCTTTGCCTCATTCAGGTTCCCGTCGCGGAAATATTCTGCCACCGTAAGTCCGCTTAAGATCACTCGCGCACGAGCGCCCGGCGGCTCATTCATTTGGCCAAACACCAGCGTGGCCTGCGATTTCAGCAGTTCATTCATATCGACTTTACTCAAATCCCATCCGCCTTTCTCCATCGAATGCTTGAAGTCGTCGCCATAACGAATGACTTTCGACTCAATCATTTCGCGAAGCAGATCATTTCCTTCGCGCGTGCGCTCGCCCACGCCAGCGAATACTGACATGCCTGCATATTGCTTCGCAATGTTGTTGATGAGCTCCATGATGATCACGGTCTTTCCCACACCGGCACCGCCAAACAATCCGATCTTTCCGCCTTTAGAATATGGTTCAATCAGATCGATAACCTTGATTCCGGTGAAGAGAACCTCTTTCGAAGTGCTGAGATCTTCAAACCTTGGCGGCTTCTGGTGAATCGGATAGCCATCTTCATTGCTTACCTCACCAATGCCGTCAATGCTTTGGCCAATTACATTGAACAATCTTCCTTTGATCTTGTCACCGATCGGCATCTTGATGTTGGTTCCGGTGTCCACCACTTCCATTCCGCGCTGCAATCCTTCTGTTGAATCCATCGCCACAGTTCGCACACTGTCTTCACCGAGATGCTGCTGCACTTCGAGCACGAGTTTATTTCCGCTTTCACGCGTTACTTCGAGGGCTGTGAATATTTCAGGGAGGTCGCTGTTTTCACCTTGAAAGCTCACATCCACCACCGGTCCGATAATTTGTTTGATCTTACCAACGTTTGCCATTACAGAGTATTCGTTTAATTTGATTTTTGAAGTTTGAGCAGGAGATTTTTGTCCTGATTATTCTCCGGAGAGAGCGCAAAGATAAATCCCGATCAACAAATCAGAAACAAAGAATTTTTCGAGATGTTAAGTAGGTGGAAAACCTGAAATAACGGATTCTTAAGAAAAAAGACTGGGGTGAATTTCTCCTTCCTGCTTTCCTTTGCAAAAAATTTTCATCATGACCGTTTCTGCCGAAGAAGCCATCAGCCACATTAAATCGGGCGATCGCATTCATGTACACACAGCTGCCGCCGCGCCACAAGCCCTCATTCGCGCTCTTGTTAGCCGAGCTGATGAGTTGAAAGACATCAATCTATATCATTTGCATACGGAAGGCAGCGCTGAATACACTAATGAGAAATACGAAGGTATTTTCAACACGCATGTTTTTTTTATTGGAAAAAATACGAGGCAAGCCATTGCCAGCGGTCGTGCATCTTACATTCCCGTTTTCCTTTCTGAAATACCTTTTTTATACCGAAGGGAAATTATTCCGCTCGATGTAACTCTACTTACTGTCTCCCCTCCGGATCAGCATGGCTTTTGCTCGCTCGGAACATCCGTTGATACCACAAAGGCCGCTGTTGAAATGTCAGCCCTTGTGATTGCGCAAGTGAATAAGTACATGCCGCGCACACATGGTGATGCACAAATTCATACGAGCCAGATCCATTACTTCGTGAACCAGGACGATCCGATTCCCGAAGCTGAAGTGTTGCCGCTCAGCGAAACTTCTATGCAGATCGGCCGCTATGTCGCCTCGTTGATTGACAACGGAGCCACACTGCAGATGGGTATCGGAGAAATTCCGAATGCAGTGCTTGCCTCGCTTGATAATCACAGAGACCTCGGCATTCACACTGAAATGTTTTCTGACGGCATTCTTCCCCTGATTGAAAAAGGAATCATCAACGGAAAATTCAAACGCAAGCATCGGGGTAAAATCGTGGGCACATTTGCCATGGGATCAAGAAAACTTTATGATTTCATGGATGACAATCCTATTGTGGCCATGCTCGAGTGTTCATACGTGAACGACACTTCGGTTATCAGGCAAAATCCAAAAACGACAGCGATCAACAGTGCAATTGAAATTGATTTCACCGGGCAGGTATGTGCCGACAGCATCGGAACGTATCTGTTTTCGGGAGTAGGCGGACAAATGGATTTCATTCGCGGGGCTTCGCTTTCCGAAGGAGGCAAAGCCATCATCGCACTTCCATCCGTCACTTCAAAAGGTGCATCGAGAATAGTTGCGCTCTTGAAAGAAGGAGCAGGCGTGGTAACAACACGTTCACATCTTCATTATGTGGTTACTGAATACGGCATTGCTTATTTGTATGGAAAAGACATGAAGCAGCGTGCTGTGGAATTAATCCGTGTGGCGCATCCTGATCACCGTGAAGCGCTCACTAAAGCAGCATATGAAAGATTCAGGCCGCACAAATACTACTGAAGTTTGCTCTCTATTTGGTGAATTCAAATTGGAATCACGTTCTTTAAGGTGACATTGAGAGGGTGCTAAAAAACTTGTTAATCGGCTCTCATTCGCAACAAACCTTCTAAATTTGCCGTTCTCGAATAGCTATTTGATCACCATCATCATGCATTCCCTCATGAAGAAATATTTTCAGGCAGCACTTGTTTGCATTCTTAGTTTGATTTCAGCTTCGCCGCTTTTGGCGCAGAAAACAGGATATCAGATCATCGTGCAAATTCCCACGATGAAGGATTCCACTTGCTATCTCGCCCGTTACTACGGCGACAAGCAATACATTCTCGATACCGTAAAGAGTGATGCGCAGGGCATTGCGGTCTTTGAAGGAAAAACTAAACTGGCGGGTGGCATTTACCTTTTTGTTTATCCGGATAAGCATTATTTCGAAATGATTGTTGACAAGGAGCAGTTTTTCTCAATGGAAACTTCATGGGCGGATCCGATCGGCGACATGAAAGTGAAAGGATCAATCGATAATCAATTGTTCTATGATTACCTGCACAATGCCATCTCCATACAAAAATCAACATCGGAACTCCAAACGAAATTGAGCGCAGCAAAAACGAAAAGTGATTCTTCATCGATCATCGATCAATTGAAAGGGCTTGATCAAAAGATGACACAATCGAGAGACGATTATGTGAAAGCGCATCCTGAAACTTTCCTGGCAAAAGTTTTCACGACCATGAAGGAACCGGATGTACCTAAAGAAATTCCGACGCTGCCTAATGGCAAAAAGGATTCGACGTACGCTTACTACTATTACAGAAATCATTTCTTCGACAACGTGGATTTCTGCGACAACCGTCTTTTACGCACTCCCATTTTCGGAGCGAAGCTCAACAAATACATGGATGATCTCACCCCGAAAGTTGTGGACTCTATTAACGATGCCTGCGATTTTCTCGTGAACAAAGCAAAATGCGATAGTGAGATGTATCGGTATGTTGTGTGGTGGCTTACGTATACACACGAGACGAGCAAGATTATGGGAATGGACGCTGTGTTCGTGCACATGGTGGAGAACTACTACATGAATGGAAAAGCATGGTGGGTTGATACAGCAACGCTGAATAAAATGGTCGATCGTGCACGAAAGATTGCGCCCAACGTAATTGGTAATACGGCTCCTGAAATCGCTTTGAAAGATTCATCAGGCAAGTGGCAAATCCTCAGCAAGGTGCCGGCGAAATACACGATTCTCCTTTTCTGGGATCCCGATTGCGGCCATTGCCAGAAAGAAGTTCCGAAGCTTAAAGCTGCCTACGACAGTTTGAGAACTGCAGGAATTGATGTGAAGGTGTATGCCATAGATATTGAAATAGACACGGCCAAGTGGAAGAAATTTATTCGTGGCCACGAATTGGGCGACTGGATCAATGTGAATGATGTGCAGCATCAAAGCAACTTCCGCCAACTCTATGATATTTACTCAACGCCGGTGATTTACATTCTTGACAAGGACAAAAAGATTCGCGCCAAACGAATCGGCCCTGAGCAAATTCAGGATGTGATTTACCATTTGGAAAAAGACAAAGCGAAGAGTTAAGGTAGTTGACAGTTGTCAGTTTGCAAATCGTCAGTAATTTTTTAGGGGAAACAGTTCCTTCAATTTCATCTCGCGAAAGGACCCAAGCAATAGCTCAGATGCAATACTGCGGATTGCCTTCAAGGATTTCCTGCTCAAGCTTGGGCGCCTCGCCCGGCTTCCATAAGTTCGTGCGATGCACGACGCGGTAGCGCAAAGGACCGCCATCAGGACTGTCACTGCGTTCAAACGGTATCGGTATACATACAAATTCGGTCGAAAGCTGATCGGCAGTGGCCGTCACCAGGGCATAACCGTGACCACCAAAGTCAACCAATGACAAATGCGGTGCGACATCCGGATTGCGCACGGCACGGGCTTGCTCCATGTCTCCGGTCTCTTTTAACTTAAGCGTTGACATTACTCCATGCAGAGCGGTAACGTTCATGGAAGGGATCATCGTGCCATCGGGTTGATCGATCAGATGCAAAACACGTTTCGGGTGATCTTTGGTCATGGTAACTTCCATTACTTCGAACAGCGTCTGCTGCGATATGGAACCAACAATGAATTCCACACCCAATGGTTCGTATTGCTTCGGTGGCAGCGCTTTAGAAACTAAACCGGCATGAAACGCATGACGGTCACCTCCAACAACACAAAACCCTGTGATTTTTTGATCGCGAATGAAATCAAAAATGATGTCTTTATCACGAAGGAAGCGATTGTCTATTACCGCATACCCGACATCTTTTGGCCATTCACTTCCTAATTCTCCGGGTAAATTTTGATAATCGCTGCGCACTTCCATCGTGCCAAAACCGTGTCCCCATATTTTCCAGCGCGCAGTAGAAGCTGCAAGCTGTTCCAAAAACCATTGCCGTTGCTCGCTGCCCAGGTAAGTCTGGGCAAAAACATCTTTTGTCGGATTCGGAATGTCCTTCCCCTTGAAACGAATAGTATCCGGCGGGTTGTCGTTGTTATAATGCTTACCATAATTCATAATTTCAAAAGGGATTTGTGGATCCACCCTGGGATACTCTGGAGTATCAAAATCATCAGTCGACATATCCGGTGAACGGAAAGACCAATTATCGGTGAGGAGCAAGTCCATATTCTTTCCCCACCGTAATACACGCTGTATCTTCAGGCTATGAATGGCCAGCAGGTTATTGGGTTCTTCTGAAAGCCCGTCATCATTGAATGTCTCCATGGGTGTATCCACTACTTTAGGAGCAATGAAATGTTCAAGCTTCGGGTTTCCGGGTTGTTCCACCCTTGCAGGTATAAACTCCCACCACGCCTGGTTGGCAAAAACTTTCCGGTTTTGTGCAGGAGCATTGTAGCCGCCTCCTGCCACATACTCACTTTGGTAACCTGCCCAGGCAAATTCGTGATTATCCCAGATACAGACAAATGGCCAACGTGCCCGCGCATCCTGCAAATCGGGATCCTCAAGATAGGCACGGTAGAGTGTACGATAATCCTCCAGCGTTACGGGCAGATAAAAATTGCTAACCTTCACGCCTTGCGGGAACTTATACAGATTTCTGATGCGACGACCTCGGTTTCCGTCTGGATTATCTTCAGCATACCAGGTAACTTCGTAAATAAAATCACCGAGGTGCATCACAAAATTTAGTTGTTGATCTTTGGGCTTTGCCTCATCTTCAAAGATCATCTTGCGATAAGCATTCAGTCCGGCTTCATTAGGGCATTGGCAAGAAACAAAGGTGAAACGAACGGGTGCATCCGAATCGTTGCCCGGTGCAGTGATCGTACGACCTACCCGGCTGGCGAAACCATGCTCATCAATGAAGCGGTACCAATACTCATGGTTTGGTTCGAGATCTTTAGCAATAAAATGACATGTCCAATCTGAATCAGCGCTGATGTTCGCAGTACCGCCTGCATGGATTTTTTTGAATTCAGGAGTTGTTGAAATTTCAACGGTCAGCTTTTTAGCAACGCTATCGTTTATGGTCGGACGTCTCGTCCATAAAATAATACTGTTGAATGTCGGGTCACCTGATGCGACACCTTGTGGAAAGAGGTCGCGGCGTTCAGTGGCAAGTGTGGGAAGATTGTTCGCCCAACCTTTTTGTGTCGCTATGGCAAAGCCAGCGAGCACGGAGGTTTGTAAGAATTTACGACGGGATATTTTCATAAGGTTTCAGCACTAATGGCGAGCTAAGATGCTGAGGGAATTAGTCAGGAAATAAAATCTTCGACCAACATCCTATTTGAATAAACCAGCTTTCGCTTTCGGCTGTCATTTGTAGCTGCAAGCCACGGAAATAAAAAGTACCGTAGTTACAGGCTAAGGAAAAGCTGGGGGCAAAAAAATTCTTTTGAACTTATTGATTACTTTATTCTGTGTTTAGGCGCGCAATCATCCTCGTTACAGACGAACAGGAGACAGCGGGTGATTGTGGAATAGCAATTATTCGGATTACAAATCCAGACCAACGGTACTATTTTCCGAACAGTTCAATCAGTTTCTTTTCGCGGAAAGAAAAAATTGATTCAACTTTTTTCTGAATGATGATTGCATTTAGCAAATCACCAATGAATCCCACCGGCACTTTCCACTGAACCACATCAGTCATTTCTACTCCGTCATTCATTTCCCTGAAATGATGTTCATGATGCCAGAATGCATACGGACCTTTCCGTTGTTCGTCAATAAAAAATTTCAACGGCTCCACTTTGGTGATTTCAGTTTGCCAGCGTAGCGGAATATGAAATAACGGGCTCACATAATAATCGATGAGCATTCCTTCATAAATTTTATCTCCTTCATTGAAAGGTGAAAGAATCTTAAATTTCATTTCCGGCGGAGTGATGATGGAGAGATTCAGAGGAGAGGTGAAAAAATCCCAGGCCTTCTCAATGGAAACCGGTAATTGCTGGGTGCGGTTTATGGCATGCAAACTCATCAAACAAAAAAACGCAACAAATCAAAAATGTTTAGAGTAAGAGCAACTATTTCTATTCCGGCTCCGGCACAGTACCTGAAGAAGCACTTCGCGGTTGCTTAATCGTAATCTCTTTTTCCATTTTCGTTCCATTCGCTTCAACGACTACTCGATATTTTCCGGGATGCAGATAATATTGTTTGTCATCCGAAGCTTTCAGCTTCACTTTGTCGGCGGCAGCCTTCACGTCTTTATTCAGCCACGTTTCGTAAGATGATTTTTGAGTGGAATCGAAAGAGAGTTCAAGCTTCACGTAGTTCAATCCTTTCACGCCATCGGCAGAAATCTTTTTCAGCAAGAGGGATGAATCTGCAAAAACGGAGACAGAAATTTTTCCGGCAGAAGAGAGATAGAGCGAAACAGTCTCGTTCACTCTTGCAATCGTGTCCCAGGTGAAATCTCTTTTCCCCCATGAACTTCGATAGGTAACATCTTCGGGTGAAAAAACATAGAGCGGCTTTTGAAGAATAGAATCTCTCAATTGTTCGAGTTCATTCACGGAGGCGATGTAAATGGAGCGACCATGCGTTCCCAGAATCAAATCGTGATCGCGCGGATGAATGCAGAGATCGTGAACGGGCACACGGGGCAATCCATCGGTCATTGACATAAATGTTTTCCCTCTGTCGAGTGAAACATAGACTCCTCCATCCGTGCCGACATAAATAATGTTTTCATTCACCGGATCTTCTTTCACCACGTTGATCGGTTCAAGTGGAAGATCAGTTCCAATCTTCGTCCACGTGCTTCCATAATCTTCACTCACAAAAAGATAAGGATTGAAATCATCCCAGCAATATCCGTTCAGCGAAGCATAAACTCTTCCTTCAGTAAATTTCGAAGCCCACACACGGCTTGTCCAAAGTGAATTTGTTTTTTGAATCGGAACAGAAATATTTTTCCATTCTTCACCACCATCTCTCGTCAGCCAAATGTTTCCATCATCTGTTCCGCAGTAAATCATTCCGAATTTCATAGGAGATTCGTGAATGGTGGTGATGGTTCCGTAAGGAACATCGCCTTTTTTTCCTCCGTTCGTGAGGTCGGGTGAAATCACTTTGAAATCTTTTGCATAATTGAGTGCGCGCCAGAGTTTGTTCGCACCGAAATACACGATGTCCTGGTTGTGTTGCGAAAGCCAGATCGGCGAATTCCAGTTCCAGCGATAAGGGCGTTCGCCGAGTTCGTGCTTAGGAGTAATGTACGTGGTGGAATTGGTGAGCGTGTTTACGCGGAAATAATTTCCGAACTGAAAGCCCGTGTACACATTGTTGTTGCCACGTGTGTCAACAGCCACTGACATTCCATCTCCATCTAAAATCTGCTTGTATGGATACGCGCCTGTCTGATGCCATGATGCATCATTCGTGGTATTGCTCGGGCCAAACCACACGCCGTTATCCTGCAAACCGCCGTAAACATTGTAGGGCGTTTCCATATCGTAATTCACAGAGTAAAATTGCCCGACGGGCGGATTGTTGCACTTGATCCAGTGTTCGCCATCATCGTACGTGATGTTTACGCCGCCATCATTGCCGATGATCAGATGACCGGGATGATTCGGATCGACCCACATGGCATGATTGTCCACGTGCACATTTTCATTGTACTTCAAAATATTGCGAAACGTTTTTCCACCATCAGTTGACTCAAGATCAATGAAGCCAAGCATGTAAACTTTATTCGGATCATCTTTCTGTGTGCGCACTTGCGAGAAGTAATATCCGTAGGTGTAAAACATATCATTGAGCTGTCCGGTGTCGGGTTTCTGCCAGATTGCACCCCCGTCATCGCTGCGGTAGAGTTCAGCGCCTTTCACATCGGTGTCGAACAAAAGTGAATTTGCATCTTCGAGATATTCGACAAGTGTTTGCGGCGTAATGGTTCCGGCTTTTATAAGAGTGAAAATTGTGTCCGCAGAATATTTTTCAGGAAAATCATTTTTACTCAGAAAGTCAGAAACTTTTTTCTTGTTCAGTTTCATGAACTCATCGCTCGTCATTGTGCGCAGCATATTTTTCGAAAGCACAGAAGTGTCTTCGGTTTTCTTCTCTTGGCGGAATTGATTGTCGAGGCATGCATAAACAACTGTTTTTCCATGGTCATTAACTGAAGCCAATCCAATTCTTCCCACACCACTTCCTGTCGGAAATCCATTGGAAGGAGTTGTAACGAGTTTCCACGTCTCTCCAAAATCTTCACTCTTGTAAATGCCGCTGCCACGACCGCTTTCATCAAAATTCCATGCTCGGCGATTGCGCTGCCATGCCGCAGCATAAAAAATATTTTTTGCATTCGGATCCTGAACTAAATCTATGCAGCCCGTCGAATCATTGATGTAGAGTGTCTGCTTCCATGTTTTTCCTCCGTCCGAAGTTTTGAAAATTCCACGCTCTTTATTCTGCGAATACAAATGACCGAGTGAAGCGACGAGAACATTGTTCGGGTTGTCTTCATCCAAAACAATTCTTCCGAAGTGATGCGTTTCGCCGAGACCACAATAAACCCAATCTTTTCCACCGACAGTTCCTTTGTAAATGCCGACTCCGGAATAAGACGAGCGGCTTGAATTATTTTCACCCGTTCCGATCCAAACAATTTTTCTTTTCCAATCCACAGCAATATCTCCAATGGTGAGGACGGCCTCGTGATCGAACACCGGAGTGAATGACATACCATTGTTCGTCGTGTACCACAAGCCGCCGCTGGCGTACGCGACATAAAACTCCGTCGAGTTATCAGGATTCGCATCCACGTCCACCACACGACCGCTCATAATGGTGGGCCCGACATTTCTGAATTCAACCTGAGTCACGAGAGAATTTTCCTGCAGCTTCTTCGCCTGATCAAAGCCCTGCAAGCGAACATCAGCAGGAGTGAAAGGGGGTTGATCCGGTTGTTGCTGTTTTGATTTTTTCTGTGCGAAAGTCAATGAGGGGAGAACAAGAATGAGGAGTAAAATCTTTTTCATAGAGAAGAAATGAATGTGGTGAAGATAGATGCAAATCGAAAATCGAAAGAAATGTTTCGATGAACTGTTTGACGGAAATGACATTTGTCCGGGAAATCACATTTCTCCCCGCAAACTATTTTCTTTGTTCGCTCAAATTTCCACCATGAACGAAGAAGAATTCAAAAAGAAAAAATCAATTGCCCGAAAATTTGGTTATGCCTTCAGCGGCATGTTCATTCCATACAAAACAGAAATCAGCATTCGCATTCAAACTGGTTTCGCCATCGCCGTAGCCATGCTGGGAATTTATTTTCACATCAGCCGCAACGATTGGCTTTGGATCATTATCGCCGCCGCACTAGTACTTATTACCGAAACGCTCAACACGGCCATAGAGAAACTTGTCGATCTCGTTTCTCCCGGCTACAATGAACTTGCAGGGAAAGTCAAGGATATTGCTGCAGGCGCCGTGTTTATGGCAGCATTGATTTCGATTTTAATCGGAGTGCTCGTTTTTCTTCCTTATCTGTAAATTTATTTATAAGAAGATTTCATGGTTGAATACCGGTTCAGGACTGGAATTCACTGCAACCATCATAACTTTTTTCCGTTGCGTGAATTGAAAAATCATGTAGGTTTGACCGGATAAAAAAATCTTCCGTAATGAAAATAATTGCAGTTGCTCTAAGTACCCTCTTTTTGTTTCAGGTCTCGCACGCGCAGATCGGCAGCATCATTAAGGGAACGGTAAAGAATCACGTGAACAATGATGTAAGCAACGAAACCGAGAAAGAGTTGAATAAGGTTGACCCGACTAAGCAAGGAAACAACGGAAATGATAATCAACAAAGCGGAAATAGCAGCGGCAAGAATGACGGCGATGCCTCATCGGCAAATACAGCTGCAGCGCCTACATTGAAAACCTACCAAAACTATGACTTCGTTCCCGGCGATTCTATTGTTTTTTACGACGACTTTACAGAAGACCAGGATGGAGAATTTCCATCGCATTGGAATCTCGTTGCCGGCCAAGGTGTGACGAATAAAGTAGGAAGTGATCCTGCATTTTTTCTCACAGAAGGAAACTATGTGAAAGTGGAACCCTTGATGAAAACCGAAGAATATTTAGACAACACTTTTACAGTTGAATTCGATTATATGCCGAAGAATGAAGGGTCATACGGAATCATTTGCTTTCTTAAATTCAAAGACAAGGATGGCAATGATGAAAGTGGTGACATCACCTTCAATTCGCACGGCGCGGTGAGCACCGGTTACTTCCCCAAAGATTTCAGTGCCGAAAATCCGGCCGGTAATTCTGCACCATTCGCAGGCAAATGGCATCACGGCGCCATCATCATGAAGAACAACCAGCTCAAATGCTATGTAGATCAAAACCGGATTTTAGTGATGCCGAATGTTGGTTTGAAACCCACCGCAGTTCAATTCGGCGGCATTGGATCGCAGGAAGATCCGATCATTTTCAGAAATGTACGGGTAGCCAACGGTGGAAACATGAATATCATCGGACAAAAATTTACAGCGAGCAAAATCGTGACGCACGGAATTAATTTCGATGTTGACAAGGCCGACATCAAACCTGAAAGTATGGGCACACTGAACATGATTGTAAATGTGATGAAGTCCAATCCCGATCTCAAATTTGAAATTGACGGGCACACTGACAATACCGGACAATCTGCACACAACCTCAAGCTTTCGCAAGATCGTGCTGATGCCGTAAAGGCACAGCTGGTAAGCATGGGCATTGATGCATCAAGGCTTACGACCAAAGGTTTCGGTGATACCAAACCGATTGACACCAACGACACAGCAGCCGGTAAAGCCAATAATCGCCGTGTCGAATTCGTAAAGGTTTAGCTAGTCACCTGCTATTTTTCACTCCATGAAGTTGGACAGAATTGCGGGCCTTTTCCTGCTTCTTATCGTAACAAGAATTGCTTCAGCGCAAGATTGTGTTGAATTTTTTCCCGGCGATTGCCCCGATACTACTTCGATAAATTCGACTTTCAGCGTGAAACAAAATCTCGACGAGGGAATTTCCGCTTCTGTTGCGGCAATGAAAGATTCGGCCAGGAAAGTCTTATTGCATGAATTGAACCGAATTTCGAAAAAGGAGAACTGGAGCCTGATGGAACTGGATGATTACTTCGGATATGGTCCGCTGCTCGCTGTTCCCTCTGATCTGGAAGATGAAAAGCGTCCGCCGGTTCAGTACGGTGTGGTCTTTCAATTCATGTTCAATCCTGATTCATTGAAGGTGGCAAAAAAATGGAGAGAAGATTTTTATCAAAAAGTTGTGTCGTTCATGAGCACGGATACAGCCGTAACCATGCAAAACTACCGCAGCCATAAAGATGAACAGCAGCAACGGCAAGATTCAGCACTTTATTACGGTGCTCTTGAACAACAATATGCTCAAGCGAACGCAACTGCTTATCAAAATGCAATTCTTTCCAACGATCAAAAATTTATTGACCGGTACAACAAGCAGATGGATTATTACAATAAGAAAATGAATGGCTTCGTAAATGATGCAAATAAGGAATCGGATAAAGATCAAAGCAGGCTTGAAGAAGATCAAAATTCTCTGGATCGTGAAAGATACAATGCGAAGGTGCGCTTCCGAAACGCTTGTGTGCTTCAGGTTGCATTTGAATGTCACGCAGGAGTTAGTTCAGTGCCGGATGAAGCAAAAGAAACAGTGCCGCAAACTCTCCAGGTAAGCGGCGTGACGAAGGCATTTCTGTTTCAGAATAGCGAACCGAGTTTCTCCGGCGGCAACATAGTTTATGATGGCTCGAAAGGAAGCTGGATCGCCATGCTGCTCTTTGGACCTTGGGTTCCCGCAAAAGACGGCAAGTATTCCTACAATCCTGCTTTCATTGCGGACAGAAAAAATTTTGATTCCGAAACTGTAAAAAAAATTCCCGGAAACAAAATTCAGAATATCTCTATCCACGTGTCAGGGCAGAAAGATTATGTGATGAAGTTCATTCGCGATTTCGATGCTTCAAAAATCAATCAATTGATTACGGTAAGTCAATGATCTTTCAAACAGGAAAAATGAAATCAAAATCAATTCTGTTTTTCATCGCCACTCTGTTTTTCATCTTTTCAAAAAACAGTGAGGCGCAGATGGCGCAATACTATTCACTCGATCCTCAGCAGGCTTATTGCTCGGTTGGACATTCTATCACTATTACCATGATGTATCTGAACAAGAATAATCAGAACGTGATTGCCGCTGAGAACGGATCATGGAGCGTGAATGGTCAGCCTATCGGAAAAATTGATCCGGCAAGTGGATACTTAAAAACTACTGATCTCACTCTTGCGAAAGTGATCTACACAGCGCCGGATAAAATTCCTTCAGCGAATCCGGTGGCAATAAGCGTTTCATTCAAACCTGATCCGAGTATCACCACTTATGTCACGCTCGTTTGCAACATCACGATTGTTGATTCAAAAAATTATTTCTCACTCAATGGAGATCAAATTGCGGATCATCTTTTCGAATTTGATGAGCGTGCATCTTATCCCGGGATGAACAAAGCAATTGTGATGGGAGGCGGATTAAAAATGTCGCTCAACGGATTCATGAAACACAATGAGCACACGCCCGCAAGTTTGTCGATGACGCTCTTGATTAACGGGACGAATGTGGGAACCTATCCCTGGCAAGTAAATGATGACAATCCTCAAACCAATACAATGGTGACACTGGGTGGTGCAAATTATAAAGGAATCAATTTCAGTTACGCTTCCGGCGAGTGCGATCCCCCTCACACGAGCGATTGCAAAGTGGTTTCGCTGAAGGGATCCACGACCATTACTAAATTCGATACGAACACAAAACAAGTGGAAGGTTATTTCAGTGGAACCGTGACGACGATGGATTCAAATGGAAATTATCAATATGAAAAAACGGAAGGAGGATTCACTGCTGAACTGATGGATATGAGTGGTGTTCCGGTTCCACAGCAGAATTCTTCGAATCACTAATCATGATGCCGCTTCCAAATTTTTTTCTGTACAAATTATTTGCATTCGGGTATAGCACAACAGTAAATTAGCAAATGAGGCGCCGCTGGAAAATAATTTTCAACGCGCTTCAAAATTTAATTCCAAAATAAAACGTCATGAAAAAAATTTTACTTACGCTTTTGATTTTCTCAATCGCCTTTGCTGCACATGCGCAGGATTTGAATGGTAAAATTCTGTTCAGTCATTTCAATCGTACAACACAAAGCGACACGATCTATTCGATGGATAACAATGGAACGAATGTTACAGTGGTCACAGTGGGTTATCGCCCGCGACTTTCTCACGACGGAAAACATCTTGCATTTACGAATGGGCCGCTTCCCAACCAGAGTTACGATGGAAATTTGTGGATGCGCGATTTAACTCTCGAACACGACACGCTCATCGTTAGCAATTCCGATTATCTCGATTACTATGATTTCTTCCCTGACAATTCGATGTTGATCTATTCAGAAGAATGCGGCATCTTCAGTACAAATATTGATGGAACAAATTCGTACACGCCCATTTGCTATTGCGGCTGCTACTCGGATGATCCCACCATTCGCCTGAGCGATACGATGGTCGTTTACCACAACGTGTTTGAAGGAATTCACACGATGGAAATTAACGGAACCAATGTGACAACTGTTCCGCACACCATTCCCGGCGATCTATTTCCAATCTGGTCGCCCGATGGACAGTGGATTGTCTATGAAAAAACAACACCGGGATTATATTATGTGACTAACAATCTTTGCAAAATCAAACCCGATGGAAGCGATTCAACACAACTTTCTTCATTCGCGATTACTGACACGCTTACGGCGGATCCGGTTTGGGCTAATGACATGCAATCGATTTATGTGATCGGAAGAATTAATTCTCAGCTTGGACTTTATCGCATAAATGCAAATGGAACCGGCGAATACACCATGATGAAATCGCTTTACGATGGCGGAAGCGTTATAGATTATTGGCTTGGACTCGCTGATTCCATTTCTTCCAATCCACTCGGAATTTCACAGGAGGATTTGAACGAATTTAATTTTTCACTATCACCGAATCCGGCTAAAGAACAAGTTACCATTCAATTAACAACTAAACATGCTTCCGCAACTTCACTGGAAATTCTTGATTTGGCGGGAAGAAAAATAACGACGGTTTTCGAGGGAAATCTGCAGGAAGGAAATCATTCCTTCAGTGTGAATTTAAATTCCCTCGTGGCAGGAAACTATCTTGTCAGGTTTAGAAACGGAGATGCATCAATTCAAAAGAAGTTGATCGTCATTCGCTGAAAAAATTTTTCGTTAACACGGCGATCTCAAATTTCAAAAGATATTTCCCTATGAAATGTCTTTTCTGCTTCTGTAACTTGCCACACTACCTTTGCGCAAAAAAACGGATTGCATGCAGTTGATCGAGGTCGATTCAGCAAAAACAAAACAAGAATTTCTCGAAGTTCCTCTTCCTGTTTACAGAGGCGATCCAAACTTCATTCGACCTCTGGATGATGACATCAATTCAGTTTTTGATCCTGAAAAAAATAAACAATTCAAACACGGCGACGCTATTCGATGGATTCTGAAAGATGATTCAGGAAAATTGATTGGACGTGTAGCTGCGTTCGTGAATGAAGACAACGCACGCACTTCGGAATACGTGACAGGTGGCATGGGATTTTTCGAATGCATCAATGATCAAAGTGCGGCAAACATTTTATTTGATGCGTGCAAAGAATGGTTGATCGCTCGCGGCATGGAAGCAATGGATGGTCCCATCAACTTCGGTGATCGCCAGGCGTGGTGGGGATTGCAGGTAGAAGGATTTGCTCCGCCGACATATCTCATGAATTACAATCCACCCTACTATCAAAATCTTTTTGAGAGTTACGGATTTCAAACGTATTTCAATCAGCTCGTTTTTCACTATGAAGTGCTGAAACCTGTGCCACAGAAATTTCTTGATAAAGCAGAACGGATTTTCAGGAGTCCGGCATTTCGATTCGAGCATATCAGAAAAAAGAATCTAAAAAAATATGCTGAAGACCTGGCCCGGATTTACAATGAAGCCTGGACGAAGATGGGTCACTTCAAACCAACAACTGCTGAGCAAACATTTTCATTGCTGAAAAAAATGGAGCCGGTGATGGACGAAAAAATTATGTGGTTCGGGTATTTTAAAGATCGGCCGATCGCATTCTTCATCATGCTTCCGGAAATCAATCAGGTCATTCGCTATCTCAATGGTAACATGAATTGGTTGGGGAAATTGAAATTCGTTTATTATCGGTGGCAAGGTGTGATCAATAAAATGTTTGGTGTCCTCTTTGGGGTAGTGCCGGAATTTCAAGGGAAAGGAATTGACGGCGCATTGATCGTTGCAGCAGGAAATGTAATTCAGCCGATGAAAAAGTATTTCGATCTCGAGATGAATTGGGTGGGCGATTTCAATCCGAAAATGGTGAAGATGGTGGAAGACCTCGGAACAACTGTGATCAAACGATATCGTACTTACCGGAAAATTTTTGATCCGTCAAAACCATTTTACAGAGCGCCGGTGGTGGAATGAAAATTTCGTCATCAGCTTTACTCGTCTTGTCTTCATCCCTACTCTCCTTTCAATAATCCTTCTATCTTTAACCGCAACAAAAAATTTCCTGATGGAAACAACAGCGCTAAAGAAAGGTCATCCTTATGCACTCTATGTTTTGTTCTTCACAGAAATGTGGGAGCGATTCGGTTATTATCTGATGATCGGAATTTTCTTTTTGTATCTCGTTGATCCCACAAGCAACGGCGGAAAAGGATTTGATAACGCACATGCAGCTGACATTGTAGGAACCTATATTGCTTTGGTTTATCTCACTCCTTTCATCGGCGGATTATTGGCCGATCGCTATCTCGGTTATCGCCGCGCCATTATCATCGGTGCAGCACTCATGGGAATCGGGTATTTTTCATTGGCGTTGCCCGGACTTACTACTATGTATCTCGCTATGTCGTGCATCATTATCGGCAACGGAATGTTCAAGCCAAACATCAGCACGCTACTGGGAAATATTTACAGCGCTGAAGATTTGAAAGCGAAGAAAGACTCTGCGTATGGAATTTTTTACATGGGCATTAATATCGGCGCGTTCTTCTGCAACTTCGTGGCAGCTTACTTGCGACACAAATACGGATGGGGTTATGCTTTCTCTGCTGCCGGTGTAGGAATGACTATTGGATTGATTTGGTTCATCGCCGGCATGAAGCACGTGAAGGAGGGCGATGTGAAAAAGCCGATACAGAAAGAAGACATGCCGCTATCCAAAATCTTCGGCTATGTTTTTCTTCCTGCCATTATCACGGCAATTATTGGGTGGAATATGAGCTCTCTGGTTGGACATCCGATTTTCGGAACCAAATCAAATGATGCATTCATGTTCGCCTGCGCACCCATCATTGTTTTTTATCTGGGACTTTACTTCCGCGCGTCGAAAGAAGACAAGCGCGGACTGGGTGCACTGCTTGCATTTTTCGCAGTGTCGATTGTGTTTTGGGTGATCTACAATCAAAATAGTACTGCACTAACTATTTGGGCTGAAACGTACACTGACCGTAGCATGCCGAAACCGGTTGAAAAAATTCTCGAGCCATTTCACTTCTTCCAGGTAGTTACCACCGATTCGCAAAAGGTGACAAAAATTGATAATCATTTCGTGGCGCAATTGGACGATAAAGGAAACACGGTTGAAGTCATGGGGCTCGATCCGTATTTACAAAATCTTGCGAAGGACAAATGGCCGGCACCTCACCAGCCGCTCAATCTCATCTCAACAGAAATTTATCAGTCAGTAAATCCATTCTTCATCGTCTTGTTCACTCCGCTGATTGCTGTGTGGCTTTTCGGCTGGCTTCGAAAACGAAATAAAGAACCGTCAACTCCGGCGAAAGTGGGCATAGGCATGTTTGTGGCAGGATTCTCTTCACTGTTTATGATTTTCGCCATCATGTCAACGGATATTTATTTGTACAAGACAAGCATGGCCTGGATCACGGGAACGTATGCCATCTTCACGATTGGTGAATTACTCATCAGTCCTATTGGGCTTTCACTTGTTTCAAAACTTTCGCCGCCGAGACTTACAGCGCTCATGATGGGCGCGTGGTTCCTCGTGAATTCCATTGCCGGAAAAATTTCGGGATTGATGGCCACATTCTGGGATTCATTCCCCGACAAGAGAAGTTATTTCATGATTCTCTTTGTAGCGGCAATGATCTCAGGTGTTGTGATGTTTACACTCGTGAAATGGATCCGCACGGTGGTACATGAAAAGACCGGTAGCGTTTGAGGTCTTTGTTATCAAGCCTTCAATCGTTGATTTGCTTCAAATGAATTTTGAATTTTTTCTCTCGTAATTTTTTCGAATTCGGAAAATTCATTCGGCTGAAAATTTTTCTTCGGAAAGATGAAGAATACTTTTTCGCTTGGATAAAGCAAAACCATATCATCAGCGATTAATGCTTTGATGAAGTTGCTCCAGGGAATTTCATTCACTGCATCATGAATAGAAAAAGAAATTTTCTCATCATTAATTTCAATTGTCATCGGATCGTGGTAGTCTGAAAGCTTTTTGTATGTGCGTTTGCCGATTGTTTTCATCATAAAGAAATGAGCCATGATCGCAATCACACCGTAAACCATCAGCGGCACACTGTACCATAAATTTATTCCACCGCCTTTCACGAGCAGCAGAAGCAATCCGGCCCAAGCGGAGAGCAATCCGAGAAACAAAAGCAACCTTCCCTGCAGCGGAAAGAATTTCCTGTAATGCAATTCATGCGCGCGCTGCAGCAACTTGGGTGTGTATTGGAATTGAATGGTCAACTGACTAAATAGTTTGACTAAAACTTTTGCAAGATAACCAGCCATTCATTCAATTAGCTTTGCAAAAATTTTTTAGATGGAAGAGAAGCGAACAGAGATCAGTACTCTCGGTGAATTCGGGCTGATCAAACATCTCACTGAAAAATTTCAGCTGCAAAATTCTTCGAGCAAACTCGGTGTTGGTGATGATGCTGCCGTGGTTCAATATGAAAATGGCATGCAGACCATCGTCACGACTGACATGCTTGTGGAGGGAATTCATTTTGATCTCATGTATGTTCCGCTCAAACATCTCGGCTACAAATCGGTGATTGCAAATCTTTCTGATGTGTATGCAATGAACGGAACGCCGAAACAGATTCTTGTTTCTATCGCCATCTCCAATCGTTTTCCAGTGGAAGCGCTGGATGAGATTTACGAGGGAATTTCTTTCGCGTGCAAGAAATATGGTGTTGACCTTGTCGGCGGTGATACATCTTCATCAATGAAAGGACTCATTATTTCCATTACCGCTGTTGGTGAATGCCACGAAGAAGATGTAGTGAAACGAAGCGGTGCAAAAGAAAATGATCTACTTTGTGTGTCGGGCGATTTGGGTGGCGCATTTCTCGGTTTGCAAATTCTCGAGCGGGAAAAAAGAATTTATCTCGAGAATCCTCAGGTGCAACCCGATCTTGAGGGGCAATCATACATCGTGGGCAGGCAACTCAAACCTGAAGCAAGAAGAGATGTCATTCAACTTTTTCGCGACCTGAAAATGAAACCTACTTCCATGATCGACATCAGCGATGGCTTGAGTTCTGAAATCCTTCACCTCTGTGAGTCATCCAATGTTGGATGTCGTTTGTACGAAGAAAAAATTCCCATTGCAGAAGAATCGTACAACATGGCATTGAAGTTCAATCTCGATCCGACAACATGCGCGCTTAATGGCGGCGAGGATTATGAATTGCTTTTCACCATTGATCAAAATGATTTTGACAAAGTGAAAAACAATCCCGACATCTCTGTGATCGGGAACATGACGCAGAAAGAAAAAGGTGCGAACCTCATCACGAAAGGAAATAACATTTTTCCGCTCATCGCTCAGGGGTGGAATGCGTTCACCACGGGAAAGCCTGTTCACCTGGATAATTGATTGCGTTTGCTTGTTTGAAACTTTACCATCTTCCCTCATTTGAAATGGCGAAGCAGGGGAAGTCATAACTTTGCTGCATGCACTTTATTCAGAGAATATTCACAACTTTTTTTGCACTCATTTCCCTCTCAGCTTTTTCGCAAACTCCGCCTGATATCGATTGGCAGCATTGCTACGGCGGCACGCTTGACGACCTTGGCTACGGAATCACAGCCACTGGCGATGGGGGTTATTTTTTTGTCGGCTGCGCTGGTTCCGGTGACGGAGATATTCTCCGTCCGGCTGATTCAGAACATGGCGGCACGTGTGATTATTGGGCCGCAAAAACCGATGGCTACGGAAACATTCAGTTCAAGATTCATCTGGGAGGAACAGGAAGCGACGTAGCATATTCAGCATTACAAACTCCTGACGGCAATTATATAATCGGAGGAAGTACAGGATCAACAGATGTAGATGTGGTGGGGAATCACGGAGATTTTGATTTCTGGGTGGTTAAAATAAATTCTACACCTTCGGTGATCTGGAAAAAATGTTTTGGCGGCTCCGGCTATGACGATTTTGGTTCGATCATCAATACTAGCGATGGCAATCTGGTTATGTGTGGCGGCACTGCTTCAAACGATGGTGATGTGAGCGGCAATCATGTCATCGTTTATGGAACCGATACCAGTACCACCAGCGATTTTTGGCTGGCGAAATCTGATGACAACGGAAATATTTTGTGGCAAAAATGTTATGGCGGCACCGGTTACGAAAAAGCATTTGACGTGAAACAAACAGCTGACGGCGGTTATATTCTGGCAGGCTTCACTGATTCAAACGACGGCGATGTGATCGGAAATCACAGCGACGATCTCGACGGATGGGTGGTGAAGACAGATGGCAACGGAAATGCACAATGGAAAAAATGTCTTGGTGGTACCGGGCAGGACGGCTTTTATAAAGTGATTCAACTCAGCGACAATAACTTTCTATTAGCCGGCTATACTTTTTCTAATGATGGAGACATCAGCGGAAAACATGGCAATGCTTCCACCGAGGATGGATGGCTCGCTATGCTTGATCAGAGCGGAAATCTGTTATGGTCGAAAACGTACGGTGGAGATTCATCGGATGAATTTTTTTGTGCGCAACAAGATCAGCTCGGAAATCTTGATGTAGGTGGATTCACGAAATCGTCGAATGGTGATTTGAATTTTAATAACGGGGAAAAAGACTTTTGGCTGGCCAACCTCGATGAAAACGGTACGCTAATGTGGGATACCGTTTACGGCGGTGAATACGATGAAGTGTGTTACGACATGGCAAAGGCCAATGACGGCGGACTTGCTTTGATGGGTTATAGTACCTCTAACGGCGGTGATGTGCTCGGGAATCACGGAGCGATTCTCGATTACTATGTTTATGATTCATCGGGAAATATCATCGACTCCGTATTCTACCGGTGCACGAAAGATTATTGGATGACAAAGCTCGGAAGTGTTGTAGGTATTCATGAAATTCCGGTAGCGCATTTGAATATAATTCCAACGCTGGCTCATGATGTAATTCAGATTTCACTCAGTAATTTTGAAAATAGCAATGCTCAAGTCATTATTAGAAATTCTGTTGGAGCTGTCATGCAACATAAAACGGCAAGTCATCAGTCGAACCTGCTTGAGGATATCTCTTCGCTTCCGCAGGGGATTTACGTGATTGAAATCGCCGATGATCAAAAGAGAGCCGTCGGAAAATTTGTGAAGATGTGACTGCTTAGCTTTTGTTATTCTTTCCGAAATAAAAATAGTGCTGCAGCCCCACTGTATACAGGGGATAAAAGTGATCCCATGAGCGATTGATCAGCGGAAACTCAATGCTTAGATCTAATCGCGTATTTGAATTGATGATGGCCTGGAAGCTTGCAATGGCATCGAGATAATTTCCGCTGTACAGAGTAAAACTTTCAACAGAAACCGGTTCTCCATTCTGCGTCACGTCAGCTTGTCCGTAATATTTTCCGAGCAATTCCAAATAGACGTTGTAATTGGGCTGATGATAATCGGTGTACGTTTTCGGATAAAGAAGATAGCCAAGTGACAAGCCATACGTGAATGCTTTCCCGTACGCTATATCCGTCGTCAAGGTTCCTGACGTATCGAAGTCGCGCACTTCATGATAATCATTCGGAAGAACGAACCCTGAAGAAAGTGTGGCAGCGAAACGATGCTGGAGCAATGTTGCAATCAATCCACCGCCGAAACCGCCGGTGTCGCCGTCGGAATTCGGTTCTGCAATGTCATGAGGCAAATTCGCCGTGGAATAATCCGCAAAGGCCGCCATTCTGAAATGTTCATGATCGCCATCGAGGGAAAGGAAACGATATTTTCCGTAAGCATATATTCCGCCCCAGCGAAAAGGATATTTCCTTCCAAAGACTTTATTATTCGTGTAAGTGAACAGCTGACTGCCGAGAAATGAATGCGACGTGAAATCATTCGGCAAATATTCACCGTGATGATTGCTGATGCTCGTCGAGACATACACTGTGAAATTTTTTGTAACACCATACAGTGTGCGCAGCTCGAGTTGATGCCGCTGTCTTCCCTGCTCGTCATATGTCTCCCACACGCCGCGTAATCCCAGCACATTTTTTCCGATCGTGCTTGCCGGCTCTGAATTGGGATAGAGCTCCTGTGCATTCAATTTTGCTGATGCAAGAAGAGTAAAAAACAGCAGCAGCTTTTTCATAGGGAAACGAAGTAAGTATCGGGGCGAAGCATCGGATGCTTGAGCCTGGCTTCAGTGATCTGCGGCTGCCATTGTTTGAAAGATTTTTTGTCGATGTACTTCTCACCGATAAATTGGAAGGTCACATCACCTTTCATTTCTGATTGAGGTGACTGCAGGAAACAATATGTTTCACCTTCCAGCATGAGAGTATCGTTCACCACCGTTCTTGCCTGCCGGAAAGAATAAACTGCTTTCACAAAACGGATTGAAAATCCGGCCTGATAAACTTTCTTCGCCAACTCATCCATTGAAATCTTTTTCAATGGCACGAAAGAAACCTGAGCCGTTGCTGCATTCAAATCTGTTTTCACATCACTCACAAATTCCAGTTTTCGTATCGCGCGCTCAACGCCATAGCTGCATGAAGAACACGTGAGGCCGTCCACCCCAATGGTTGCTGAAACAAACTGAGCATTCGCCGGTAAAGCAGAAAACATCAGGTGCTCTCCAATAAAAAAAATCAATACCTGCAAGATAAATTTCATAGAGCAAAATTACGTAAACACACAGCTCAGAAACGAATTTGCAGCCGATTCAAAATTGAGTTGTAGCTTTGTTCAGCAATGAAACTTACGATTCGTTTTGCAGCCATCATCACTTCAGCAATCATCGTGCTGCAATCGGTTTCATTTCTGATCACAGAAACACAGTTCAACTTCAATCACGATTACATTGCTTCCGTTCTTTGCGAAAACCGTGACAAGCCGCAAATGCATTGCGACGGAAAGTGCTATTTGAAAAAAGAAATGAATCATCAGCAGGAGCAGCAGAGCAATTCACAAAAAACTTCGCAACAAAATTTTTCTCTCTCATTATTCTGGGAAGAAGCGTCAAGCTATCATTTCTTCCATCCGCAGCTGCATTCACTTTTTGCGGGCGGAAAAATTTTCTCTTCTCCCGGTTTTGTAACCACGAATGAGCGTCCTCCGACGTGCTGACTTCCCTCCTTTTTGGACCAAGCATTCGTTTTATTTAAACCAATTAATCATGTGCAGAAAAATATTTTTTGCACTGATGTTAGCTGCATTCAGTGCAAATACGCTCGAAGCCCAGTGCCTTGGCAGTTGCTGCAGCACGTCTGCAAGCACCTGCATGTCAGCCTGCGGAGCCGATGCGAGCAAAGGAGAATGGATCATCTCTTCATCTTACTCTGTGATGCAATACAAACCATTCACGGATGAGCAGCTCATTCAATGGAGCACGCTGGAGAATCCAACCTTCACGGTACATTCACAACAGAGTCTTAGCCTCAGCCTTCAATACAACATCACTGATCGCGTGAAGGTGAGTGCCGCGATGCCTTATGATTTTTCATTCGACAATCGCGAAGGTCACACGCACTCCGATACCTACACGGAAATTCATAATTACGGCGATGTAGATGGTTGGGGTGATGCAACGTTCATTGCATCCTATGACTGGATCGAGCCAACAATGGACGGTTGGCGCATTTCCACAGGATTAGGAATCAAAGCGCCTACGGGTCAAACACAGGTTGTTTCTTCGAATGGCGTAGTAGTAGATCCGCATTTGCAGCCGGGCACCGGATCATGGGATCCCGTTGCCACCGTGCGTGTGAAGAAACCATGGAAGCAATGGACATTTGCCGGAGATGCCTATGGAAAGATTGCCACTACGGCGAATGATCACAACATGGGTGACTATGTGAGCGGGACAATCACATCATCCTGGAGGTGGTGGCAGAACTCTGACAAACTCTTTTCGTCACTATCATTCTTCGGCGCCGTCCAATCGGATTTTAATACCAAGATGACGATGCCGATGGATCACAATCACACCGGCATGAGTGACACAACATCAGAGGTGATGATCACGACATTCGACAACAGCGGATTCACCCGAATTTTTGTTTCCGGAGGCACTTTCATTTCTCTCGGAAAACACGTTGCCATTCCTATTAGCATTTCTGTTCCCGTGCTTCAGCATCTGAATGGCTACCAGGTGAAAATGCAATGGAAATCAACTGTGGGGCTTCAGGTAAACATTTAGAAAGAAGAAAGTAAAAGTGAACTTGAGAAAAAAAATATTGCTGATTATAACGATTCCTGCATTTTTGCTTTTAGCGATGTGCAGGAAACAGGATACCTGCATTGCCGGAACCGGAGGCCCGGTGATGGTCGCAGTATTTCCGAAAGTCGAGGGGAGAGCCGTTTATAATCTCGAGGATTACAGAGACACTGCATACGTAAAATTTAATACGCATGCATCACCGGGAATTAATGCATCAAATTTTGATTTGGTTGTTGCCGGAAATGCCGGAGAAGATCACGTGCATATTTTGAATCTTAAATGCGGTGATTATTACATCTACATGACCGGACTCGATACCATTTTGAAAAAACGTGTGAGCGGCGGTATTGCGATCACGCTCACTCAGAACTACGGAACGGAAGTTGACTATGAAGTTCCGCTAAATGAATAACTAACTAACTTTATTAAATCAGAAAGAAATGGAAATCAAGATTTCAAAATCAATTTTTCTTTTCAGCGTTGTTCTAATTTCAGCATTTGCATTCACTTCATGCAAGAAAGATGGCAACAACAATCCATCAGGACCCACACAAGACCTTGTCTTGCACGTACACAATACAGCAGGAAACAAACTAATTTCCTATGATTCGGTTTATACTGATAACACGGGAAGAAAATATCTGGTTACTTCTTTCCAATACTACATGACGAATCTTCGCCTGGTGAAAAATGACGGAACAGAAATTCCTGTTACAGGAAAATATCAGCCATTTGCGCTTTTGATTTCACCGCTGGAGCTCAACTATGATTTGGGACAACAACCTGTCGGCGATTACAAAGGAATTCGTTTTAATATCGGAGTTGACTCCGCAACAAACCATTCTGATCCTACTTCTCGTCCCGCCGATGATCCGCTTGCTCTTCAAAACGATGAGATGCATTGGGATTGGTCGCAGGGTTATTTGTTTATGAAGCTGGAAGGAAAAGTAGATTCCACTGTTGATGCAACCGGAGATCCCACAAGTCCCATCGTTATGCACCTGGGACTGGATAAGAACTATACAGCGATTGATCTGAGCAACTCATTCTTTCAGATTGTCCAGGGTTCTGATCTGCAAATTGTGATGCAGTGCGATGTCAATCAGCTTTTCACTAATGTCGATTTGCGCACCGATAATCAAACGCACACATTCGACAACCAGACATTGGCAAATGATCTGGTGGCTAATTGGCCAAACATGTTTTCACTGCAATAATTTTTCAAAACAATTTTAAAATGAAAATTGAATTGTATGACGGAATAAAAAAAGGAGCGGGTCTTTTCCTGATGTTGTTCTTTGGTGCGATCTATTCATGCACCAAAGATCAGGCATTGGAAAGTGGCAATGGTCCGGCTGAATTGAATATTCCAAAAGGATTTCCTCAGCCAATTTTTCCGGCCGACAATATTCCCACACCGAATAGAATTGCACTGGGCAAAATGTTGTTCTTCGATCCTGTTCTTTCTAAAGACAGCACCGTTTCATGCGCTTCATGTCACAAGCCCGCAAATTATTTTTCTGATACGCTGGCTTTCAGTTTCGGAGTAGGCGGTCAGCTTGGAGCGCGAAATGCTCCGGGTCTTTATAATATCGCCTACGCGCCCGCTCTTTTTTGGGATGGTGGCGTGCCGACTCTTGAACAGCAAGTGGTTGCTCCGATCCAGAATCCTGTGGAGATGGATATGAATATTAATGCAGTGGTTACACGCCTGCTCAATCATCCTAATTATGTTTCACTTTTTCAACAGGCCTACAATCAGCCGCCGGATGTTTACGCGCTCTCACGGGCACTGGCGTCCTATGAACGCACGCTGTACAGCGGCAACTCACGTTACGACCGCTACCTTCAGGATGGTGATTCCACTGCATTGAATGCGTCAGAAATACGCGGTAAGAATATTTTCTTCGGAGAGAAGGGTGAATGTTTCCATTGCCACGGTGAATACAATTTCACCAATTACTCTTATCAGAACAATGGACTCTATGCTGTTTATGCCGATTCAGGCAGAGAACGCATTACACTGAATCCGGATGACTACGGAAAATTTAAAGTTCCTTCTTTGCGAAATATTGCGATGACGGCCCCTTACATGCACGATGGCTCGCTGAAAACACTAGAGGATGTGGTTGATCATTACAATAGCGGTGGCCATCCGGATGCAACCACAAGTTTCTTCATCAAGCCGCTCGGGTTAACTGATCAGGACAAAACCGATCTCGTGAATTTTATGAAAGCATTAACTGACAGCACCGTGGTTCAATGAAGCAACGATGAAGCTGACAAGAAAAATATTTTCTGTAACAATCGGTGTGGTAGTCATGCTGCAGTCCATGGCATTTCTGGTCATCAACGCGGAATTTTCAATCAACCGGAATTACATCACTTCGGCGCTTTGCATCAATCGCAATAAGCCGGACATGCATTGCGATGGCAAGTGTTTCCTGAAAAAAGAATTAACCGGTCAGCAGAATGATCAAACTTCCAATCAAAAATCGACGGCACAACCATTGATAGTGCATTTTTTTATTGAAAGAGAATTTCAGCATACGCTTTTTTTCACTTCCCGATTTCTTCCTCATTCGCAGATAACGCTTCCAGCAAAAACACAATTTTCAGATTCAATGGAGCGGCCGCCCTGCTGATTGCTGATTTTGTTCTCAGCACGTATGAGAACAGAACAAATGATTTTTCCCCTTCTGAATTTTTTTTCAGCAATTCATTATTAAAAAACAAAAACAATATGAAACGATCAATAATCACCTTTATCACAATCGGAGTGTTTTTCATTTTCGCTACATCATGCAAAAAGGAATCAACCACCGTTGACATGGGAACATTCGCTTTGCATCTTCATACCAACATCGACACAAATGAAGCAGACCTGGGCACCGCTTATCACGATGCAAGCGGAAGACAGATTCTGCTGAATGTCGCGCAGTTTTTCATTTCGAATGTGAAACTTAAAAAGACTGACGGAACATTTTATTCTATCAGCGGTGTAACAGTTTTGAAAACACCTGACGAAGAAGAATACATCATCGGCAAAGCACCTGCGGGAAATTATTCTTCCGTAACGTTTGATGTGGGCGTTCAGTCGTCCGACAATCACAGTGACCCGAATTCATTTCCTGACACCAGCGCGTTACACACCACGGATCCAAATGCCTGGTACGGGACGACAGCGAACGGTTACATTTTTATGAACATCCAGGGAATGGTGGATACATCGGCCGGGAATAACGGCAATGTGGATTTTCCGATCAGTTATCAAATCGGAACGGATGCCAACCTGAAAACAGTGAGCATGCCCGATCAGGCTTTCACTATTCCGAAAGATGAAACACAACTGGTTCACATTATTTGTGATTATGGCGCGGTGCTCACCGGAATTGATTTCAAAACTGAAAACATGACCACCACTTTCACCAATCCTGATGTTGCCACGAAAATCGTAAACAACATTTCATCGACTGTGATGTTCAGGTACGAGATGTAATTGATGTGAGCAAAGTTCTTTATCATCTGATACTGGCGGCACTTCTCTTAAGTGCTGCCGGTATTTTTTCAAGATGCGGAAAGGATAATACAAAAGTTCTTCCTGACACGGTTTCATTCAGCCGTGATGTGATTCCCGTTTTCAATGATCACTGTAATATTTCCGGTTGCCATTCGGGAGGAAGTCCCGCAGCGAATCTGAACCTGGAACCCGATGTTGCGTATGCTGACCTGTTTGCCAAGCATGAGATCGACACCATCACACCAACGAATAGTGTGCTCTACATTCAAATGAATTCATCGAGTACCATAATGCCGCCCACCGGAAGACTGGATGACTACACTGTAAATCTTGTTTTGAAATGGATCGAGCAGGGAGCAAAAAATAATTGAGTGGCTGAATGACGTAACTTCGTTTCAGAAAAAGATTTGAATGAAATTTTCTTCAGCATTATCCGGTGCTCTCCTCGTTCTTGCTTTAGTCCTCTATGTTTCCTGCGGAAAGAAAGACTCCTGCACGGCCGGAACAGGCGGCTCATTGACTCTGGTTTGTTTTCCGCAACATCATAGCGTACCTATTTACAGCGGCGGCAAACCGGGTTATCCGGATTCTCTCTTTATCAAGTTCAGTCCGCCCGATAATTTTAATGTGACTTCTAACCCTGCGGACTATGATCTGGTATTGGTCGGAAATACCGGCGATGATTTTGTAAGTGCGCCAAACCTCACCTGCGGCAGTTATTTTCTTTATATGGCAGGTTGGGATACGCTCAGAGCCGTGCGAGTGGTCGGAGGAATTCCTTACAGCACCTCTACCACCAGCGGCTCACTGAATGTAATCGTGCCGGTGACTGAACAGTGAGTTTTGAGTTTTTTATTGGGAGAAATTCCTATTTCGTTATATCAACTTCGAGCGTCTTTCTCTCGCTGCTATCAAGCGTTTCAAACTCCTCAATCTTCATTTGCTTTTCGTCAATAATTGTAATCACTTCACGCGTCGTGAGATTTTTTCCTGAGGCTGCATCGATAGATGTTCCGAGAAGTGTGATTGATTTCTTGTCATCACTTAGTATTCCCTCTTTATAATCGATTCCTGAATTCATGTTGTCAATAAATGTGCTCTCGAATTTTTTCTTCACTACATCGTAAGCAATTGTTCGTTCTCCTTCTTAGTTCATGTCCATCACAGTACCGGAATATTTTGAAGCAAAAAACAGATCGTTCATCATCATTTCACAGTGAGCCACCACGTGTTCGGTCATGGGTATCGTACGCTGTCATCCACATAGTGTAATCGCCTTTCCAATCACCAGTGTAGTTCTTAAGAATATCCATAACAGATTGCGCGCTTATTTGTGATGAGAAAAATAACGCGAGCAAAAACATAAGAGCGGAATATTTATTCAGACACAGAAAATTCATAGCCAGCATTTGAATCAAAAATAATTCATGCCTGATATTTGCGTTCCTGTTTCATTCACCACTTCATTTTCCGATTGATCAATTGAATGTTATTTTGCACTGAATAAGCTTCGAATGAAAACATTATTTCTTGCTCCGTTGTTTTTAGTGTTGCTCGATGCAAAAAGCTGCGAGCAAAAAAATGATCAGCAAATTCCATCGTGCATTCAGCAGATGATTACTGATTATAAGAATCGCGCTACTAAAGGCCCTTCGGCGAAATTTTATGAATATGATTATCGGGGAATAAAAGTTTTTCTGATGGAGCCACCGTGCTGTGATCAGATTTCAAAATTGTATGACGATCAATGCAATCTTCTTTGTTCCTCAGGCGGTATTGCAGGAAAAGTGGACAGCGTGTGCAGAGATTTTTATCTCAACAGGAAAAATGAAAAATTGATTTGGCAGGATTCCACTCAGATAAAAAAGTAAACTTTATTACTTTCGCCTTGCACAAACACCAGATGGTTACCAAGATTACTGAAGGCATTAAGATTTCTGTAGAGACATTCTATCAGGAAGAATACTCTCAGCCCTTTAGTAATGAGTTCATGTTCGCTTATCGTATCACCATCGAAAATCAAAGTGAACAGCCGATACAATTGTTGCGGCGGCATTGGTACGTGTTTGATTCCTGCGGAGTCACGCGCGAAGTAGAAGGTGAAGGTGTGGTGGGTTTGCAGCCGGTCATCGAGCCGGGCAAATCACATCAGTATGTTTCCGGTTCACATCTCAAAACTGAAATCGGAAAAATGTTCGGCACATACCTGATGGAAAGAACAACTGACAGAAAACGATTCAAGGTAAACATCCCGGAATTTCATCTCGTCGCTCCCTTTAAGATGAATTAGTTTCATTCTCATCAATTCGCAATTACTCTGTTGCTGCGCTATCTTTGGGCGCCGATGAAAGTCATTGAGTATATCAATCGCCGTAACGGCACCATGGTGTCGTTTGAAATTCTTCCTCCGCTGAAAGGCAAGAGCATTCAATCTATCTATGACACGCTTGATCCGCTTATGGAATTCAAGCCGCCGTTCATCAACGTCACGTATCACCGCGCGGAATATATGTACAAGCGTAACTCGCAGGGCTTGTTTGAAAAGGTAGTGATCAGAAAACGACCAGGCACTGTTGGTATTTGTGCCGCCATTGTAAATCGTTACAAAGTAGATGCAGTGCCGCACATAGTTTGTGGCGGATTCACGAAAGAAGAAACAGAAGATGCGATGATCGATCTCGCATTTCTCGGCATCAACAATCTGCTGCTCATTCGCGGCGATCCTGAAAAAAGTGAATCCACTTTTCAGCCTGAATCCGGCGGACATCAACATGCCATTGACTTAGTAAAGCAGGCGGTAAGGATGAACAAAGGAATTTTTATGCAGGAAGATTTGACGGATGTCGTGCCCACAGATTTTTGTGTCGGCGTGGCGGGTTATCCTGAAAAGCATTATGAAGCGCCGAACATGAAGAGCGATCTTCAGCACTTGAAAGAGAAAGTGGATGCGGGCGGTGAATACATCATTACACAAATGTTTTTCGACAACAAGAAATTTTTTGAGTTTGAAAAATTATGCCGTGAAGCAGGAATTACGGTTCCGATTATTCCGGGATTGAAACCGATCACAAATCGAAAGCAGGTGAACACGATTCCGAGATTATTTCACGTTGACATTCCGCATGAATTTGCCGCCGCTATCGAGCGAACAAAAACCGATGCCGAAGCGCGGCAAGTCGGTATTGAATGGTGCATTCAGCAATGCAAAGAATTGGTGAAGGACAATGTGCCGCTGCTACACTTCTACACGATGAGTAATCCCGGGCCGGTAAAAGAAGTAGTGAGCAAGGTTTTCTAAGCGGGCTGATTTAATTGCTGCAGTGTTCGATGAAGAAATAGTTCGAGCGATTCAGCAGGATCATATGTCACGGCAATCAATCCTACATGCGCAGCACCTTCCACATGCTGAATGGTGTCATCAATGTAAAGTGTCTCTGATGGTTTCAGTGCATGATCATTAATCAACTTCAGGTAAATCTCCGGCTCGGGCTTTCGCATGCCGAGCGAACATGAATAATACACCTGATCAAATAATGAATCAAGATTCACCCTCCCATACATGCGCAACAAATACTTTGTGATGGCTTTTAAATGAATGAAGTTTGTATTGCTCAGCAAAAATGTTTTGTAAGATGAAATGAGCTGAGTGAGCAATTGTATTTTCTCTTCGCGAATCCCGGACAACAAGCTGTTCCATGCATGATCAATTTGTTCATCACTCAGAGTTAGATTCACCTGTTCCCGCAATGCATCACGAAAATCATGTTCTGAAATTCTTCCTTTGTCAAGATTATTGAATAACTGTGCCTGCTGTAATTGTGCGAAATGCTCATCGAAATTTTTTACTCCCAACTTTTCAAATTCCTCATACAGCTTTTGGTAATCGAGATCGATGATTACTCCTCCGTAATCGAAGATGATGTTGCGAATCATGATTGGGTTTGGCGGGTTAATAAAGGTAACGGGATTTTTGAATTCTACTAAAATGAATTTAATTTTAGTGATGAATTACTCTCAGTGAAATCCACTCTTGCAAAAAAGCTATCACAGTATTCAGCGGTCGCGGGAATTATCACGCTTGCTAAGAATGTAGATGCGCAGATCATCTATACTGATATCAATCCTGATTTTATGGGAAGTCACACCGTTGCTTACGGACTTGACTTAAACAATGACGGAACAATTGATCTTACATTATCTCAATATTGGTCTTACTTTCAAACCGGTGGTGAAATTTCTTGTGGTGGATGGCTTAATGAAATTTCCTCATCAACCATTTTGCATGCTATTGATAACTCTCCAAATTGTATTATGGGAGAAGACAGTGTTAAAGTTTTATCTTCCAATGCTCTCATATCAGCTAATCAGGCTTGGAATGGTGGCGGAATAATGCGAGAGCACTTTTATAGTCTATTCGAGCGATTGGGTGCCTGCAATACCAGCTCAAGTACCTTTCACGTGAGTGCAAATAATCAGGAAAACTGGAGCGGTGTAACAAACAAGTTTATGGGTATTCGGGTGCTTAAAGACTCGCATTACTACTATGGATGGATCCGGCTCAGCGTAGATGCACATACCTTCACAGTGAAAGATTATGCAATCAATTTAACTCCTGATTCAGCCATTTACGCGGGACAAGTTGATTGCGGTAATCTTCCTTCATCCATTAGTATCCCCAATGGTCAATCACTTTCTTGCAATGGAAATATCTCCATAACCGCAAATGTTCAACTCTCTATTGCAGACTCGTTTCAATGGTTTCAAGACGGTCAATTCATTGCCAATTCTGATTCTTCTGCTTTCAATGCGACTACTTCAGGAGATTATTACTATGTGGTTGACTATAATAATTGGTGCTATGACACTTCAGAAGTTGTCAGCCTGCTCATAGAAAACTTTGCTCAACCTGTCATTACAGCCTCTAATGACACATTGTTTTCGAATTATGCGACCGGCAACCAATGGTTCTTTAATAGTTATCTGATTTTTGGTGCCACCGAAAACTTTTATGTAGCAAATCTTAATGGAGGATACCAAGTGGAAGTAAGTGATTCAGTTGGATGCTTTGACATTTCCAACGCGTATTATTTTATTGCTACCGGAATTCAAAATAATACTGAACCAACAATCGCTTATTTCCTCAATGAAAAAATTCTTCACATCAATTTAGGAGAAGAAATTCCTGAACCACAAACTGCAAAGCTTGTGAACGAGCTCGGCGTGATTATGCAAACGATGCAAATTGAGTCACCAGAGTTTTCAATCGATATGAATAAATATTCTTCCGGAATTTATTTCCTGATGATTGATGACGGAAAGCGGAGGAGCATCATCAAATTTGTTTTGAACTGAATGAAGATCGCCGTCACGGGTGCAACAGGTCACGTAGGTGCATCGCTAATTCCATTATTACTTTCAGAAGGTCACAATGTGACTGCTCTCGTTCGGAATGACGTTCGTGCCATTTCATCATTCGACATTAAAAAAATTCACAGCGATTTGTCGAATGAACCTTCACTTCGGGAATTATTAAACGGGAATGAAATTCTCATTCACTGCGCAGCAAAAATTTCCATCACGGGCGATAAAGACGGCACCGTGCGACGAACCAATGTAGAAGGTACGGAGCGAGTTCTCCGGCTTGCAAAGGCTTCCGGCGTGAGGCGAATGATTCACATCAGTTCCATTCACGCATTCAACCAGCATCCTTCAAATGAATCATTGAACGAAAACAGAGATTACGTAAGTGATCATGGTTTTGATTATGACCGTTCGAAGCGGGATGCGACCAAACTTGTCCTGAGCGCTGCTACAAATGATTTTGAAGTGATCACGCTTCATCCGACATCCATCATCGGGCCGCCGGATTATAAACCTTCGTTGCTCGGGAATGCCATGCTTAATTTTCTCATGGGAAAAATTCCGTTTGCCACTTCAGGCGGATTTGATTTTGTGGATGTGCGTGATGTGGCACGGGGGATTGTAAATGCCATCGCACTCGGCAGAAGCGGTGAAAAGTATTTGCTGAGTGGAAAATATTTTCCTGTGGCAGAGCTATTCAAACTGATTCAAAAAGCCGCAGGAAGAAAATCACACGTGATCGCCTTTCCGTTGACGCTCGCAGAAATTGGCGTTCCATTCGAAAAAATAATTTCTTCCATGCAACATCGTCCACCTCTTTTTACGCGTGAATCACTGGCTGCACTCAGAACCTGCAATCGTTTCATTGATTCAACGAAAGCAAAAGAAGAATTGAATTATCAAATAAGGCCGATGGAAGAAACGGTGCATGACCTTGTTCACTGGTTCCGGCAATACGGTTATCTTGCGGGCAATTAATTTTTTTTCCGCGTGAATTACTCGCTGTACTCATCATTGCTTTTCATCTGGATCGGCTTCGGCATTGCCACATTTTTTCTTTTGCTCAAGGTCACTGCGCCATTCGGAAGATATGCATCGACACACTGGGGACCGGTCATTGACAATCGCATTGCATGGTTTGTCATGGAGGCCACTGTGCTCGTCACATTCTGGTATTTTGTTTTTCCTCTGGCAAAAAACTTATCCTTTCCCGCACTGATTATTTCATTTCTGTTCACGCTGCATTACATCAACAGGGCTTTCATTTTTCCATTCCGCATCAGAACGAAAAAGAAAAAAATGCCGGTGGTGATCATGTTCTCTGCCATTCTTTTCAATATTGTGAATGGCTCAGCACTCGGATATTTCCTTACACATTTTTCTTCCTACACAAATGAGTGGCTGAATGATTGGCGATTCATTCTCGGCGCGATTTTATTTTTTTCCGGAATGATCATCAACTGGCGAGCCGACAATACTCTCATTCACCTCCGAAAAAAAATTGAAACCGGTTATCAAATTCCCTATGGAGAATTGTTTGGCCTCATCAGTTGTCCGAATCATTTCGGCGAAATCGCGGAATGGTTTGGATTTGCATTACTCAGTTGGTGTCTTCCAGCCGCAGCATTCTTCATTTGGACGAGCGCCAACTTATTACCGCGATCTCTTGCGCATCATCGATGGTACAAGCAGCATTTTCCTGATTATCCTTCAAACAGGAAAGCGGTGATTCCCTTTTTCATGTAGCAAACGGCGAATGAATTCAGATGGGCAATTTGAATTCGTACTCTTTCCTGTCCTTATTTGTGAGAGAGTAATTGATGATCCACGGATTGAGCACTCGGAGAGTTTTGTAATTCGTTCCGTTGGCTTTTGCAAAGGCAGGAAGATCAATGATGGATGAATCGACAGTAATGGTTTTGTACTTATACTCAGGATACAAATCTTCCGAATCGAGGAAGAAACCATATTGCTGCGGATTCTGCAGCACTTGTTTTAGTGCGAGAATTCGATAGACGTAACGTGCCGTCTCATTGTTCAAATAGAGATCATAGTAGTTCGAAGTTTTCTGATGCTCAACGGCTGCATCCATGCCATCCATTCCGCGGTTGAATGATGCTGCGGCTGTAGTCCAGCTTCCATACTTTTCTTTCGCTTCTAATAAATAACGGCATGCCGCTTCCGTTGATTGCTCGTAACTCAATCGCTCATCCACTTCGCTATTGATGGTTAGACCGTACTTCTGCCCTGTTGCTTTTGTAAATTGCCACAATCCCATTGCACCGGTTGGTGACTGTGCGGTTACCTGCAAATTACTTTCAGCGATGCAGAGATACACAAAATCATCAGGCACTCCATTCTTTTCAAGAATCGGCTTTACGATAGATATGATCTGCGGATATTCTTTCAACAGATAGAGTGTTTGCGACTGCCAGTATGTGTTGATGAGCAATTCGCGATCGAGCCGCTGCCGAACATCGGGATCATCGAGCGGCACTTTCTCACCGGCAAAATCAAGATTGGATGGAATCTTGACTGCATAAACCTTATTATCATAAGGTGAACGGATTTTTTCTATCCTGAATTTCGAGCTTTCCTGCAACGGATCAACACTCACTGAACTTACAGAAAGAAAAATTCCGAGCCCAATGATCATAAACATGGCCGCCCGCGTCCATTTAAAAATGCGGCGATGATGTTTGATCCAAAAATGGCGGAATTTTCTTTTCATATTTCGGGGTGCAAAGTTACGTCCTGCTGCGCTTCCGGCCGTTTTGACTTGTAAAGCGGCACATTCGAGCACGCTTCGCCATACATTAAACTTTTTGCAACCGGCTGAAGTTTTCGCGCGAGTTCCACGTACGCTGAAACAGGAACGGGCTTGTCACTGCATCCTTTGATGATGATGCGGCGATTTTTATAGGAGGAAATATCAAGCTTCTCAATTTCTTCTTTGAAAATTTTTTCATCCAACTCATCTTCTTTGCAGAAATAAAATCGTTTCGCTACTGGCCCGAGATAAATTCCGCTCAACATAAATGCCCAAACAGGAATGATGGCATCGGCGCTGCAGAAGACGGCGACATTTTTATTTCTGAATTTTTCCCAATCAAGATTTTTCAGCGCTTCACGAAAATCTTTTTCTTTAAGCACTAAACCCATTTGCAGGTATTCTTTCAAATCGAATGACGCACGTTCTTCCTTCGGATATAGCTCTTCGAGATCGAAAGTGATGAGTTCACTTTCCGCCACTCGATTAACGATCTTGTGAGTTGCTTCCATGATGAGGTGCTATGATGAACGCTCTGCACGTGAAGTAAGTTTCATTGAAGAAAATTACTCCCCGAAAAAGATTCCTTAAATAATCAGAAGAAAAGATAGCGATCGTCTTCGATCTTCACGGATTTCTTCAGCACATCAGTTAATCCGTATTGCAAACGAGGTTGCAGGGAGCTCAGCAATTGTTGCTTAAACTGACTGTAATCAGCAATCGGCTGCGGCTTCGTAAATGCCTGCACTTGTACAATAAATACACCCTGCTCGCCAATGATCGGCTTCGAAACCTGGTTTTCTTTCAGCGCGAAAACGGTTCCAACAACCTTTGGTTCGTAGCCGATACTTTCAGAGTATGCATTTGCAAAAGTGACATTACCGGAAGTTTTCATCGGCTGATTTGCCTTAGCTGCAATAGCATCAACTGTTGAATTGAGCGACGCTACCGCGGCTAGTTGCGATGCAATCTGATTACCCTTCTTCTGCTTGCGCACCAGCATTTCGAGCTGCGGGCGGACATCTTCAATCGTCATGGTGCCTTCAGGTTTTATTCCTGATAACAAAGCGACCACGTAATTATCCTGTAATGAAAAGGGAGAAGAAACATCTCCAAGCTTTGATGTGAATGCCCACTTGACTACGTCTCGAGCGTTCTGCAATCCGGGAAGCTGATACGCATTTTTCTGAACAGACGGTGCTGACATTTTATTCAGCTTCTGATCTTCGGCTGTCTTCATGAATTTATCCTGCGTCGGATTGTCTGCTGCAAACTTCGTAGCCTGTTCGAAAACCTGTTTATCGGTTTCGCTGCTTGCATCGAGCGGGCGCGAAATGAAATCAACCTGAACAGCGGGAGCAACGTTTTTCATATCGTCGATACGAATGAGATGATAACCGAACTGTGTGCGAACGATTTTCATTTCGCCCGTGTGACCCTCGAAAAATAAATAGTGATTGAATTCCGGAACGAAAACACCTTGTGCTTCGTAGCCCAGATCACCGCCCTTTTGTGCAGAACCTTTATCTTCAGAAAATCTTTTTGCTAATGAATCGAAAGGCGTTCCGTTCTTAACTGCTTGAAAGATGCTGTCAATTTTCTTTTTCGCCGCCGCGGAATCAGCGCCGGCCTGTACCGAGATAAGAATATGATGCGCACTTACAGAATCAGGAACATCCCTTCGATCCATCAGCTTTGCTAATTTATACGCACCATCTTCGTAGTAAGGACCGAGCAAAGTTCCTACCGGTACTTTGAAGAGCGAGTCCGCAACGAAATGCGAAGCCACTTTTTCTTTCTTGTAATAAAACTTATCCAGTCCGTTATCGGAATTCAGCTTAATCAAATCCGTATCGTTGGGAGATGCCTCCATCTTGGATTGAATGTCCGCAATTTGCTTTTTCACATCTGCTGTATCCTGCGATGAAGGTTTGACAGCGAAAATCACGTAATCTACCTTTCGTGTTTCTTCAGGTTGCTTGTATTGTTCTTTGTGCTGATCAAGATAGGTCTGCAATTCAGCATCGGTCACTTTTATTGTTGAATCGCTGATTGTGGTGTAAGGAACTTCCACAAAATTTACTGAAGCATGCGTGTTTTTCTCATTGTAATCCATTTCTGCCTGCCACTTCGGAACGTAGAGCGCATTTTTGATAAGATCACTGTACTTACTGGACATGCGCTGATCAATCTGCGCTTTTTCGAAAGCTACCCATCTCTGGCGGCGCTCACCGGGCTGCTCATTCTGTTGCGGCGGATCGTCGAGATGCTCGTAATAATTTTTTACAGCGAGCGGATCGAAGATGCCTGTTTGCGGATTAGTAAATGCTTGTTTGATTTCAGGCACGGGATCTTTACCAAAAAACATATCTTTTAGTTCTTCAGAACCAACTACTAAACCGAGCTTGCTGTACTCATCACCGTTGAGTTTATCGTTGATCATCTGTGTCCACGTTTGCTCACGGATGGAATTCAGAGTGTTGTCATCAACATTTTTTTGCTGCGTCTGCAGTTTGTAATTGTTTTCAGCGTCATCCAGTTTTGCTTGAAAATCGTTAAGATGAATCTTGTCACCATCAATTACACCAATCACGTCTTTGTTGCCGCGCAACAATCCTGTGTTTGAATTCAATGCTGTTTCCAGAACAAACAACCCCAGTGATAAGCCGATTAAAATCACAATGATTGGACCGAGCTTGTTCCTGATACTTTGAAATAATGCCATTCGTTTTGAACTTTAAAAAGGGAGTGCAAAGAAAGAGTTTACGCAGGGAAATTCCAAATGGATTAAGAAGGGAAATTGAGCGCACCCGCGGTTGAGGAAATCTGTTCTACAATCCGTTTTCCTGATTTAATTGCATGGTACCTCTTATTTTTTTGATCTTGTAATTTGAAATATCCTGATTCGATTCAAAGCCATCGCCGAAAATGATCTCATCTTTAGTGGTGATTTTAACAAATTTATCGCTCGAAATTTTTTCCGTCTTCTGATCCCATATCAATTCTTCCGTCTCGAGCTTCTCCCCCGCACTATTGGTCACAACTACATTGTTGCGGGCAATCATTTGATCGGACTTATCATAGCTTATCCCATACCCTGCTGTCAATTGACTTTGAATTATCAATGAGTCATTGTAGAAAAACAATTTAACACCTGACGGAAGTTCCGTATAAGGGTTCTTGGGATCGTTTACATGATTCATCACCGGCGCCTGAAGTTTCGCTTTCACATGTCCAAAATCACTGTACAATGCTTCTACATCTTTTCCGGTTTCTTTCAAAGCTGCTGTGTCGGATGTGATCCGGTTAACAACGTTCATGTCATTTTCACAGGATGAAAGGAGAAGAGAAACCAATGCAGTAAGTAGAAATACTACTGGTGAAACTCTGAGTGCAATTGCTTTTTTTTTCAAACTCAAAACCTGGTTCACAATCGTTTGAATTCTTTTAAGTGAAATTCCTGAAGTCATTTCAAATCAATCAAACTTTCTTTTTATGAACCACCGGTCGTTCAGGGTGGCGCCAAGAGTGAATCTGAAATTCGTAAGAGAAAGCGGATCGTTCTTCAGATTGCCCAACTTAAGCCATTCAGCGGAAAAAGAAACTTCGGATAAAACTTTCTTTACGGGAAATCCAGCTCCGATGCTCGCTTTGTATTGCAGTAGGTTCTGATCATTGAGCCTCAGATAATTTTTACCCATGGAAAAACCGGCTCGGTAAGCAATGATCTTGTAATAATCAGTGTAAGCACTGGCATCAGGAATAATCTGAAATCCGGTATTAATACTCCAGCTATTGGTTGTAAAATCTTTTTCACCGAACGAACTGTATTCACTCCACATCGCGTAGTTATAATCCACACCTACCATATAATGATTTTGTCGGGTAAAAAGAGCACCACCTGAAATTCTGGGAGGAAAAACCACCTCTCCTTTTTCATGGATGTTTGTAATTGTGTCTACCGGTTGAGGGGTTGTTTGAAGAAATCCGTTGGCATCGTAGTACGTGAATCGCACATACATTAGATCACGAGTGGCCGCGACGTTTGTTTTCAAATCACCATCCACTCCCAGGTCAAGAAAATAATCTTTGTTTTTTCCGAAAGTAAACCGATACTGGATTCCCCCCGTAAAAACAAAATCACCAAATACACGCGACTCGTCGCGAAGTGTATTGAATGCGTTGAGCGTGTCTGCAAAAACGAGTAAGGTACTGTAATCAAGTTTGCCAAATAAATACGCAGCATTCAAACCAAAACTTAATCCTTTCCACCGATAGCCTGCGCCTACATGAAACTTATACAGTCCGCCGTTTCCTGTGAAATTATTGGTGGAAGCTCCAAGTCCGGGAACACTATCATTATTCGAAACAATATTGTAATCAACTCTGCTGAATGGAGTGATGCCCATGCTGAGACCAAGTTTATTTTTTATCACCGGCAGAGCAAACACAAACGTAGAAAGTCCACCGTCAGTGAATGAGGCAGACTGTCCCTCATTCGATTTCACTTTCAAATAATCGCCGAACAATCCTGCTTCAAACACGGTAAAGTTTAAAGAACCGTAGGAGGCTGGATTCAAATAATTAATGTTATACTGATTATGGAAAGCAGCGGAGAGACTTCCCCATCCTTTCATCCATGCTGGCTCAGTTTCCTGCAATATGCCAATGCCAAATCGAGAGTAAGGGATTTCAGTTTGGGCTGAAATACACTTAGCCACCGCCATAAAAACAAGCAGGAAACCGAATTTTCTAAAGACCATTAAAGCGGAGGATTTCGTTCAAACCGTGAAGCACTAAATGAGGGACGGCAAATATCTTATTTTCTTGTGAAGAAGATTTGACTTGAAGTTGGTTTTCAAAAAAAATTGAATCACCACCTGTAAGTACAATGTTTAACTGAGAATATTTCTTTCTGTATTCTGAAATAAACTCTTTCATCTCAAACAAAATTCCATTCATCACGCCGGTAAGCATAGAGTCGCGTGTATTTCTTCCGAATAGCTTACGCGTAAGTTTTTTTTTCACCAACGGCAGTTGCGCAGTAAAATTATGCATCGACAAAAAACGCATGTCAAGTCCCGGCGAAATGTTTCCACCGAAGTAATCTCCCTTTGCTGTAACAACATCGCACGTAATACATGAGCCTGCGCTGATCACAAGTACATTTTTATTTGGAAATAAAATCCGGGCGCCGACCATGTTGGCAATTCTATCAGTACCTAGAGTTGCGGGAGTTTCATAGAAATTTTTCAGTGGAATATCTGTGTGGTAGGTTAGTTTAGTCAATGCAACTTTTTTTGCAAGATATTTTTCCTGTTTTATTGATGCCTGTGTAACCGAGCTGACAATTGCATTCTCAACCTTGAATCGCCGCAGAATTGAATCAATAATCAGCGACGAAAGCTTTTGATGTGTTTCCACATGAACCAATTGTTTGCCGGAAAAAATTCCAGCCTTGGTCGTGCTATTACCGAAATCAAGAGCGAAATTCATGACCTCATGAGTTCATTGTGCTACAACATTACTAATTTGCCTTCTGATCAAAACAAAAAAACCTGCCGACTATCGACAGGTTTTTTTGTTTTTCACTAATCAGTTTTCTACGGTTCCCACCAAAGTTTAGGCGAAAACAGCGTCGAACTTGTGTTATTGCCTCCACTTGGCAAACTAGGTTGCGGATTATACAGATGTTCATTTTGCGGATACACAAACCTGAGCGGAATCTGATCTCCGCTATTCGGTACGAGAGCGGGATACCCGGTTCTACGAAAGTCGACCCATGTTTCAGGATGCAGGAAGTTGGCAATATACTTTTCCGTAATAATGGTCTTCAAATCGGAATTGAAATCTCCGGTAAGAACGCCGTAGGTTGACACATAAGCCTGTTCAGCAGAATCAGCTGGATTTAGTCCATAAAATGTGAAGCTCGCATTGATGGCTTCTTGCAAAGTAGTTTGAGCATCTGCTGTGTTGCCTAATCGCAAGTTGGCCTCAGATTCGATAAATGCTTCCTCAAAGTAAGTCATAAGGTAAACACTTGCCGCATCTCCAGAAAAGAATTGTCCCAAATAACCAACTCCCCAATAGTCTCCATTAACATCATAGTATACTCCATATCGTGGGTCACTTCGCGAGGACATCAGATTTGATACCGTTGTGCCAACACCGTCTTCCTCTGCCGAATAAGTGATGTCGTCACGCTGTTCAATGTATTGGTACCATGGACCGTGCTGGCTTGACGAGAAAGGATAAGCTGCATCAGCAATGTCACCGCCGGCATTGATCTCATCAAGCGCTTTTTGTGCAGAAGCGCTACCATTTGCACTTCCATCTATTGCAGTTTGATGAATATAGTAGCGTGCTTTTAATGCGTGAGCTAATGCAACCCACTGTGTTGGATCACCACCATAAATGAAGTCATTGGCATCAGGAACGTCTACGTCGTCCCCGGGCTCAGCGTTCAATTCATTAATTGCTGTGGAAAGGAGTTCCTCAATTGAATCGTAGATTACTTGCTGACTTTCATAGGCAGGTGTCAGATTCAGGTTTCCCTGAAAAGCTTCCGAATAAGGAAGATCACCCCAAACGTCAGTCGTCATTCCAAGAGTGTAAGCCATGAGGATTCTTGCTATAGCATCGTAGGTGTTATAGAAAGTAGGCTCTTTCGAGGAGATGTCCATCATTGCCTTATAATTACTCATGGTAGCGGCATACAGGTTATTCCATAGATTATTTACGTCCGATTCATTGATCGTGTAAACCTGATATGCAGCAAACTGTCTGCTGTATCCGGTGATGTATTGAACCATGAGACTGGTAAAGCGTTCCATGTCTCCTCCTTGCGCGTACGCCAAATTTCCTTCGGCACCTGGAAGAAGAACACGATCTGTAACTTGATACGGATAGTTAGGATCATTATTTACTCCTTCAAGAAATCCCTTCTTGCACGATTGTAAAGTGATCATAAAGATCACGATTACCGCGGGAGCAATGATTTTTATGTATCTCATTTGTCTTGATTTTCGTGGTTAAGAAATTAGAGAGTTATTTTCAGGTTTATTCCATAACTACGAGTACTGGGCATATTGAAATAATCCATGCCCTGGCTATGATTAGCACCTGTCAAACTTGTTTCCGGATCAACACCTTTATAGTTAGTCGATAACCAAAGATTTCTTCCAACCAAGGAGATATCTAGACTTGCTATTGGAGTTTTTGTTAGCCATTTTGGATTCAAGCTATAAGTAATCGAGAGTTCCTTTAGCTTCACGTAAGAGGCATCCTCGACAAACTGTTCAGCAGGCCCTGTAAATCCACTTCCTGGAAGAGCCTGATACCATGTTTGATCAAGAGGAACTTTTACCGTGTTAGAACCTTCAGTTACAATATTTCCGCTTGCATCTTGATATCCTCTAACGCCGCTAAAAATCGTGGAGTCATTGCGTGTAAGAGTGCTTGCGGTTCTTCCAAAGTACGCAAGTGCTCCGTAGGTTCCATCCCAAATTTGACCTCCCTGGCGAATACTAAAGAGCACATACAAGCTCAATCCTTTCCACGAAAGAGTTGATGTGATACCGGAGATCCAGTCTGGTTCGTTATTTCCAATCACGCCGACCTGAGCATCCTCAACCGGATATCCTTCCTGACCAAGCGTTCCATCGTCAATTACGATTTGTCCCGTCTTCGGATCTCTCAACCATCGTGTACCATAAATACTTGCATATGGTTGACCTACTACAGCAGAAATTGAAGGATCTTCAAATCCACCAAGGAACAGCGTGTTAACTCCATTGGCGAGTTCGAGAACTTTTGATTGGTTCGTGCTCCAGTTAATTCCCACATCCCAACGCCAATCCTTTGTCTTTACCGGAGTAATGTTGAGTGAAATTTCCCATCCTCTGTTCTCAATTGAGCCGGAGTTTAAGAACTGTTGCTGAAATCCGGTTGAACCTGCAATAGGTGCAGGAACAATCTGATCTAAAGATTTCGAATAGTAGTAAGTAACATCAAGCCCTATTCTATTCTGAATAAATCTTAAATCAGCGCCAAATTCATAGGACCACGTTTTTTCTGGTTTTAATCCTGGGTTACCCAAATTCGCGGCATTACCATAACCAGTCGTCAGATTTCCATTCCTGTCGGGAAGCGGAAATACAATCCCTGTGGTCCACCCGTCATTAGCAGTGGTACTGGTGAATGGTGTTCCCAAAACATAAGGAGGTGCATCACTTCCAACTTGCGCATAGGAGGCGCGGATTTTTCCGTAAGGGAAAATCTTGTTATTACTAAGTCCCAATGGTTCAGTAAATACCCAGGATGCAGACGCAGAAGGGTAGAAGAATGAATTATTGTCGTTGGGAAGAGTAGAAGACGTCTCATTTCTTGCGGTAGCATTAATATAAAGTTGATTTGCAATGGCAAGATCGAGTGAGCCATAAAATGCATAAGTTCTGTAACGTGATACAATGTTTACACTGCTTACAACCGCTGCATTAGAGATGTTATAAAAATTTGGTATGGCCAACTGATCGCCCTGAACATAGTTTTGTTCTTGATGCTGGCTGAAGGCATTATTTCCCAGCGTAAGGCTTGCCGAAAATTTATCAGAGAAATCTTTAGTTGCTGTAGCAAGTATATCATTATTTACGTGGCGATAGAAATAGTCCTGAGTGAAGACCTGTCCAGCGGGAAGTGCAGCTGAATTGATCGCAAAATGCTGGTTACGCCGATCAGAGTAAAAGTCATTTCCAATTCTCTCAGTAAACTTGAGCCAAGAGAATGGACTGTAGTTAACTTCGCCATACCCAAACTCTCTGTTCACGTCGTCAACAAATGGATTCTGATTGATGGTCCAATACGGATTGTCATACCAAGCACCTCCAATTTGTGGAGCTAACCCACGATATACTCTTGGATAACCGTTCGGCAAAATATAAGCGGAAGGATCCGTTGGATTATCGGAGCCATTTGAGTTATCGAATGATATCGGGGTTCTAAGAAGATCCAGCATGAGACCTGATGTATTGGATCCGGTTTGAACCCGCGTGCCTCCTGACTGCGTATACGTTACGGAACCTCCAACACTCCATTGATTACCAATTTTACTCTGTCCGGCTATTTTAGCTGTATAGCGATCAAATGTTGAAAGTGGAACAACACCATCCTGGTTCAATGAACCGAATGAAACCCTGAAGCCCCCGTTATCACCTCCGCCACTCAGCGCAATGTTGTTTTCAAAAGTATGACCCGTGCGGAAAAATTGCTTGGCATTGTCATATGGAGTAAACGGAATTAGAGCATGACCGAACGTATCCGGGTTAGTTGTCTCAACCAATTCCCCATACTGGTTAAAATCGGTTTGCTGCGAAGGATCCCAGTAAAGCTGCACATTGCCATTTGCATCGTGAACCGCAGGACCCCACGAACCGGAGGCAGTCGATTCATAACTACGAAGACTACCACCAGAACCTTTCACATATTCATCTTGCAGATCGGGAAGTTTATTGACATTCTCCATTGTCAGAGTTGTCGAATATGAAGCATGTAGGCCCTTACCCGCTCCTTCGGCGCCACCTTTCTTTGTTGTAATAATAATGGCACCGTGTGCTGCACGAATACCATATAATGCAGTTGCCGCTGCACCTTTCAAAACAGTGACCGAAGCAATATCATCCGGATTGATATCAATCGCACGATTTGAATTGTCTACGCTAGCGATCAAGTTATTGTTAATTAGAGCACCAACATTATTAGGGCTGCCACTATAATTGTAAGAGTTGTCAATTGGGATACCATCCACAACGAACAATGGTGTATTGTCACCTGTAATGGATGTTGCTCCACGTAATTGGAGATACACCGATGCGCCCGGCGAGCCGGTAGAGCTAATAACCTGCAAGCCTGCAACCTTGCCGGCCAAAGCTGACATTGTGTTGTTATTTCCCGCTGCTGTCACCTGATCACCTGACACATCCTGCACAGCATAAGCCAATTTCTTTTTCTCAGAAGAAATCCCGATAGCCGTAACCACAACTTCTTCAAGTCCGAGCACATCAGGCTCCAGGCTAACATTAACAACATTGCTCGCAGTTAGCGGCACTTCCTGTGCCTTGTAACCAAGATATTTAAAGACGAGGGTTGTTGCATTGGCAGGGGCGCTGATGGTAAAATTTCCGTTTTCATCTGTGTAGGTACCTGTGGTTGTACCTTTCACAAGAACGGAGGCACCGATGACCGCTTCCCCCTTTTCGTCTTTAACTGTACCAGTAATGGTACGCTGAGCCGACGATACTTGCCAGATAAACAATGTGGCTAGCACCGCAATGAAAAATCGGATCGCTTGTTTCATAGGGTTTTTGATTTGGTGAATGAAAAGATTCAATTTGCTAATGTACTCAGGAATCAATGCTGTGTACCCGAAGCATGGTTGGCTTTTGCACACGCGATGATTGGGTTAGATGAAAATTGAAAAATTGAGGTTGCATTGGTTGGTAATTCTTTTCTAAATGTCTTTCGGTATCGCCCATGCGGTTTTGTTCATAATGAATGACAAATGTCATCTCCGTAACTAACAATCGACATAACTTTCAAGAGTCAGAATTGTGCAGGTTTACGCATTCATTTAATTTAAAAATATTCCTTCAAACTTTTTAATTCCTCCTATGAAAAAAATTTTAATTAGCGGATTGGTTGCGGGCGTTATTCTTCTTCTATTCAGCATTGCAGTGCTTTATCTCACAATTTTTCTTTTACCTAACCTCGCGCTGCAGTATTATAATCCGGCTTTCAAATCTGATAACGGCAGCGCAACGCTGTATTTTATCCATCCTTTCATTCTCAGTTTTGCTTTAGCATGGTTCTGGGATCGCTTTAAAAATCAATTTGGCAAGGCGATATGGCTAAAAGATCTGGAATTCGGCTTAGTCTATTCAATTGTAGCTACACTGCCTAGCATGTGGATTATTTATAGTGCAATGAATGTCACTCTTGAACAAGTAGTCACTTGGTTCATTTACGGGCTGCTCCAAGCAGCAGTTGCAGGAATTGTCTTTGCAAAGATTAACCCCTGAAAGAATCACTTCAGAGATAAAATACACCCGATTCCCCTGTTTTTCATTTCATTTCAGGAAGAACTCAACACTAACTTGTTTGGTAAACATGCGATTTAGCATCTCGATATATGAGCTATATCATTCTCTTCACTTACACAAATCATAATCTGATGATCAATTGAGGCTGATTTTTCGCCTTGAAAATTTCATTATCAAAACTCAATCATATGAAAAACAAATTCGCAACCCTGATCATATCCCTCATAGTTGTTGTTTTTAAGACTGCGGCACAGGACTCATATAGTGTTAATAATAATTTCCAAATGATTATTAACGGCACTTCCAATGTTCATAACTGGGAAGAAAATGTAAACAACATTTCGGGTCAATGCCGGCTTCTGTGGAACAATGATGGCACATTCAATATTCTTTCCATGACGCTAATTGTTGAAACGAAGGCGATCAAAAGCTCACACGGAAGCTTAATGGATAACAAGACCTATGATGCATTAAAGGCAGATGCCAACCCTACCATCACGTTTCAACTTACAAACCCAATAAACAATGTGAGGCCCAATTCAACCATCTATGCAACAGCAATTTTGAAAATTGCCGGCATAAGCAAGCCTGTTAAGATGGAAGTGAAAGCAAGTGGAGATAATTCCGCGGTTACTTTTGAAGGATCTCAGGTGGTAAACATGAGGGACTTTGGAGTTGCGCCTCCTACTGCATTTATGGGCGCAATGAAAGTGGGTGACAACGTGACGATCAATTTCAAAACTGGTTTCTCAAAAAGCAAAATTTCAAGTCAACTTCCATAAACAATTCAATCAATTAACTAACTCTAAATTCAATCATCATGAAAGCTTTAAATTCAATGGTACGTTACATGGCGACTGCGACGCTTCTTCTTTTCGCAGCCACAGGCTGGTCACAGCAAACGAAAATTTCGAACTTCAGACCTTATGACAGAACGGGTTTGAACGTTTTTGAAACTCAAAAGAATGACACGGTTCCATGGACAGGGTTCAAACTTAGAATCGGTCTCAATTCAGCATTTCAATTCCAGGATCTCAGTCACAAAAATACATTCGACACGAGCCAATGGAAATTAGTTGATGTCACTCCGAAGGACAACACTGATGACCGGAAGCTTGTTAGTCTTAGCAATGGTTTCAATCTTGCTATGGCCAATCTCAATTTGGATGCGCAACTCTATGATGGAGTTCACATGAACCTCATCGCTTATCTCTCTTCACGGCACCATCAGGAATGCTGGGTGAAGGGTGGATTCATTCAATTTGATAAACTCACTTTTTTGAAAAGTGAAGGAATCAACAACTTGATGCAATATTTTACTATCAAGTTTGGTGATTATGAAGTGAACTATGGCGATCAGCACTACCGCAGAAGCGATGGTGGCAACACCATGTACAATCCATTTATCGAAAACCTAATTATGGATGAATTTACCACAGAAATCGGCGGTGAATTGCAAGCCCACTACAATGGATTTATCGGTGTGTTTGAAATGACGGGCGGAGAAATTCAGGGCAACGTAACCAAATCAGGCACTATTGACGCTGTTGACAGTACGTACAACAAGCGCTCACCAAGCATCATCGGTAAGCTTGGTTATGATAAACAGGTGAACAATGATTTGCGTGTTCGCCTGACAGGCTCAGTATACACCACCAAGAGTTCTGCCAGCAACACAATCTTTGGCGGGGATCGTACCGGATCAAAATATTTCGGTGTGATGGAAAACAGTTCATACGCAATTTCAGCCAATCAAACCGGATTGGCATTCTCCGGAAGATTCAATCCCGGCTTTAGCGATCAGGTAACTACCTTCATGGTTAACCCGTTTGTGAAGTTTCACGGTTTGGAATTATTCGGAACTCTCGAATGGGCCAACGGACGCAAGGTGAACGAAATCACCAAGCGCGATGCCTCGCAATATGCTGTTGATGTTGTTTATCGTTTCCCGGCTAACCAGCACTTCTTTATTGCAGGTCGCTACAATACTGTTACAGCTCAACCCTACCTCAC
>Ga0335085_10000496_pt1 | contig 110235 bp, 89 predicted proteins | sample Lox_Sample_45_FD_206712 | JGI IMG/M metagenome (GOLD analysis project Ga0335085, IMG submission 206712) | Soil microbial communities from Loxahatchee National Wildlife Refuge, Florida, United States - Lox_Sample_4.5 | ecosystem: Environmental > Terrestrial > Soil > Wetlands | place: USA...
GAAGCGGGCGTTCCGCGCGAGATCGCCTACAGCCGGCAGGCCGCGGCGCTGGCCGGCGCAGCGCCCACCGGCCACGGCTTCCCGCTGCCCAACGAGTACGGCGAAGCGCCCGCGAATATCGTGATTGCGGGCGGCGAAAGCAGCGTCGAGGAAATGATCGCATCGACGGAACGCGGCGTGCTGGTAACGCGGCTGTGGTACATCCGCGAAGTGGACCCCTACGAGAAGATCTTCACCGGCATGACGCGTGACGGCACATTCCTGGTGGAGAATGGCCGCGTCGCCGGCGGCGTGCGCAATTTCCGATTCAACGAAGGGCTCATGGAGATGCTCTCGAACGTGGAGATGCTGGGCGCGAGCGTGCGCGCGGCGGGCGAAGAGGTGCCGGAAATGGTCGTGCCGGCCATGAAGGTGGCGAACTTCAACTTCACGGAAGTGACGCGGTTCTGAAAGGCTGCAGGCTCGTCACGGAGGCCCCGAGACCGTTTCAGGGATGCTCGATTTGCCGGAGGGCCTCCGCGAGTTGCGCGATGGTGAACGGTTTCTGCAGGTAGGCGACGCGGGCATCCGCCCCGCCGAGATCGGCCAGAACGTGGTCGGTGTAGCCCGACATGAAGATTGCCTTCAAATCGGGATTCAACCGCACAAGCTGGTCGCGTAGTTCGCGTCCGTTCATGCCGGGCATGATCACGTCCGTCAGGAGCAGAGGAATGGCGGAAACGTGGCCGGCGGCAATCGCCAACGCTTCCGGGCCGCTGCCCGCCGAGAGGGCCGGGTATCCGAGTTCCTCGAGCATGCGGCTGACCATCACGCGCACTTCTTCGCGATCCTCTACGAGCAGCACCGTGCCTGCCGGTCGTTCCGTCGTTCCGGCAAGCGCCCCCAGGGTATCCGGGTCCGCCGGCAAGCTCTTCGCGGACGAACGTTGCGGCTCCTGCGCCTGCTGGACGCGCGGCATGAAGACGCGAAAGGTGGTGCCCGCGCCCGGATGGCTTTGCACCTCGATGCGTCCCCCGCTGTGGCTGACGATTCCAAAAACGATGGCAAGCCCGAGTCCGGCGTTCTGCGACGCTTTCTTCGTCGTGAAGAAGGGCTCGAACAAATGGCTCCGCGTCCGTTCATCCATGCCCTGCCCGGTGTCGCGGATGCTCATGACGACTTCCGCGCGGTCGCTCAGATTCCTGGTCTCGATGCTGAGAGTGCCCCCTTCGGGCATGGCGTCGCGGGCATTCACCGCCAGATTCAACAGCACCTGGTGCATCTGGCCGCGGTCCGCATCGATGATTCCCAGGCCGGCGGCCAGGTCCGTAGAGATCACGATATCGTCGCCCAGAAGACGATTGAGTACGCCCTCGCTTTCGCGAATGAGAGCGTTCAGATCGAGCGGGCCGGTGCGGACAACCTGCTTGCGGCTGAAGGCCAGCAGTTGCCGGGTGAGTTCGGCGCAGCGTTCGCCTGCGCCGCGCACCTCGGCCAACTGCGTGCGGAACGGATGATCCGGTTCCATGGAGCCCAGAATCCAGTCCGTATACCCGTTGATCACCGTCAGCAGGTTATTGAAATCGTGAGCGATTCCGCCGGCCAGCCGGCCCAGGCTTTCCATCTTCTGCGACTGCAGGAACTGCTCTTCCAGCCGTTTGCGGTCCGTGATATCGAAGAAGGAAACAATCACGCGCGACCAGTCGTGACGCGCCGAGTCCACGATGGACACGATCATGTCCACCAGCCGTTCGTCCCCGACCAGCGTGCGCACGGCAAACTCCGTCTGGAAGGACGAATGGTTCTGGGCGAGAACGGCCATCTCTTCGCGGAAGATTTCGAGGGCCGGTTCGTCGAAGATGCCGGCCAGTCCCTTCAGCAGTTCTTCTTTCGTGGAAGCCCCGTAGAAACTCCGTGCGGCGCGATTCACGTCGAGCACGCGCACCCGCTCGACGCACGCGATGACCTCGGAGCGGTTGCGCCGCAAGTAGCCGGGCAAATCGGAAATTCCCGCGGCCGACAGCGAATCCAGATAGCGTTTGACCTCGGAAAAATCCTCTTCCCACATCGGGAAAGGAGAGTCCTCGAAGAGAAGGCGATAGCGTTGTTCGTCCCGGCGGAGCTTCTCTTCGGAATGGCGCAGCGCCGTTTCGGCGAGCTTCCGCTGGGTGCAGTCGAATTCCCGCCCCTGAACGCCGACCTGGACGCCGGCATCGTCGAGGATGGGTTTCCACGATGCCACCACCCATTTCACCCGGCCATCGCGGGTGATCATCCGGTACTCCTCTTCATGGAACGGCTTCCCCTGAAACAGCGTGTCCCAGAACGCCAGCATGCGAGGTTCGTCGTCGGGATGGATCCACGAGATGAAGTTGGCCTTCTCGAGCTCCTCCATCGAGTAGCCGGTGAGGGTTTCGACGGCGGGGTTCACGAAGACCAGGTTGCGGCCCATATCATAGGCCATCACCATTTCCGTAAGATTATTGGCAATCAGGCGGAAAATATCGGCCGATGTTTTTGATACGTTGTTCGGCAAACCTGAATTATATCGCCGGGGCGCTTCGCAACGTGTGTGACAAAAGAGCGCCGGGGGCCTATCCGCCGATGTTGGCGCTCTTGCCGGAGGGCACCGCGGTACTCTTCACGGGTTCTTTGCCGATGCCCATTTTGTCCATTTCGGTGTAGTTCACGCGGCGGCTTTCGTCCATCGCGAGGTTGGAGAGGATTACCGAAATGGAATCGTTCAACCCGACTTCCAGGTTGGCTTTGGGCTTCTTGTTGAGCGGGTCTTTGCAGCACTCGAAGAAGCCGCGCAGTTCGCCATCCACGGGATTGTAGTCTTCTTCGGGCACCATGATGCCTTTGCTGTAGAGCCAGCGGCGCGCGAATTTGGCTTCGCGGGTGAGGAACGCATCGGCGGCCAGCGGCGAATCCTTGGACAGGAGCAGCGGCACGCCGCGGCTGGCGGCGGCGGTGGTCATGGTGGCGCCGGCCTTCACGGGGGCGGGAGCTGCCGCGCCCTTGATGATGGTTCCGGTGTTCACCGCTGCGGGCTCGCGATACCACAGCGCCATGCAGGGGTGCGCGTCGTCGCCCACGGTGATTTCGATAGTTCCGGCGGTTCCCATGATGACTTCGCCGAATTCCTGGCGCTGCGCCTGCAGCAGGTCGAGATGGCCGTTGGTGCTGATGGAGCTGTAGAGCAGCTTGCGCCCGCCGGGATACTGGTAAATGAGCTGGATGTTGTCATACCAGTCGCGGCCGTCCTTGTAGGTATCGAGGCCGCCCAGGCCGAGCACGAATTCGGGCGTGGCGTTGAACATCCAATCGGCCACATCGATCTGGTGCGAGGCCAGTTCGGCGGTGTTGCCGCCGGAGTATTCCCGATACATGCGCCAGTTGATCTTGCGTTCTAGCTTGGGATCGGGCACCGGCCGCCGCTGGCTCGAGTTGCGGTGCCATTGCCCGCGGATGTGGGTCACGTTCCCGAGCACGCCCTGGGCGATCATGTCGTGGGCGACCTGGTAAAACTGGCTGTAGCGCCGCTGCAGCCCGACCTGCATCACGAGGTTCGGCTTGGAAGTGGAGAGCGCGCGCAGTTCGTGCACTTCCTCCGGCTTGAACACCAGGCTCTTCTCGCAGAAGGTGTGCTTGCCGGCGTTGAGCGAATCGCGCGTAATCATGAAGTGCTCATAGAGCGGCACGGCGATGAAGACAGCGTCGACGTCCTTGCGGTCCAGCAGTTCGTGGTAGTCGGCGTAGGCCGGGACGTTGCGGCCAACGGCATTCAATCCCTTTTTGAGGTTGACATCCCAGTTGTCGCAGATGGCCACGCAGACGCCGGTGTCGATATCCCGAAGATGGTGTTGATCGGGGTTGGGACCGCCGTTCAACAGATAGCATCCGCGGCTGCCGGTGCCGATAAAGCCGTACTGCACACGTTCGTTGGCGGCTTTCACCTTCTGAATGAAAGGAGCCTGGACGGCGGGAATCGCCGCAGCCACCGCCGTTACCGCGCCGGCCGCTTTGAGAACGTCGCGGCGGGAAACATCGTGGGTCTCTGCCATTGCATTACACCTCGCAAGGGATTTGTCACGATTGTATCACGCGCCTTTTGGCCTATCCCCGGCACGGCGGGCGTAAAATGAATATAGTGCTGTCCAGTTTCGACCCCCTTGTAGCCGAATGGTTCACAGACCGCTTCGGCAGCGCCACAGAACCACAAATCCAGGGTTGGCCGCTGATCCGCGAGGGCCGCGATGTGCTGATTTCCGCGCCCACCGGCTCCGGCAAAACGCTGGCCGCGTTCCTGATCTGCATCGATAGCCTGGTGCGCCGCGCGCGTCTGGGTCCTCTGCCGGACCAGACCGAGGTGGTCTACGTTTCGCCGCTCAAAGCGCTGAGCAACGACGTGCACAAGAACCTGGAACAGCCGCTGGCGGAAATTGCGGCGCTGGCCGTGAAAAAGGGAATCGAACTGGCGCCCATTCGCGCCGCGCTGCGCACGGGGGATACGCCGCAATGGGAGCGGCAGCGCATGACGCGCGAGCGGCCGCACATTCTGGTCACGACGCCGGAATCTCTGTTCATCCTGATGACCGCGGCGGGTCCGCGCAAGATGCTGGCGGCGGCGCGGACGCTGATTGTCGACGAGATTCACGCGGTGGCGGACGATAAGCGCGGCTCGCACCTGGCGCTGACTCTGGCGCGCGTGGACCGGCTGGTGGAGCAGAGCGGCCTCGAGAGGCCGCAGCGCATCGGGCTTTCGGCCACGGTGAAGCCCATCGAAGACGTGGCGGCGTTTCTCGGCGGAACGGGCGCCGAACAGCCCGCGATCGTCGATGTAGGCCATCGCCGCGAAATGGAACTGGCGGTGGAAGTGCCGCGCGACGAGCTGGGGCCGGTAGCCAGCAACGAAATGTGGGGCGAGATTTACGATCGCGCAGCGGAGTTGATCCGCGAGAATCGCACCACCCTGGTGTTCGTCAATACCCGGCGGCTGTCGGAGCGCGTGGCGCACCATCTCGCCGAGCGGCTGGGCGAAAACGCGGTGCTGCCGCACCATGGCAGCCTTTCGCGCGCGCTGCGGCTTGAAGCCGAGCGGCGGCTCAAGAACGGCGAGTTGAAGGCGGTGGTGGCGACGGCATCGCTCGAACTCGGGATCGATATCGGCACGGTGGACCTGGTGTGCCAGATCGGCTCGCCGCGTTCGATCGGGGTGGCTTTGCAGCGCGTCGGCCGCGCCGGGCATTGGGTGGGCGCTTTGCCGAAAGGGCGGCTGTTTGCGACCACGCGCGACGAGCTGCTGGAATGCGCCGCGCTGGTGCGCGCCATCCGGCGGGGAGAGCTGGACCGTCTTGAAGTTCCGCAGAACGCGCTCGACATTCTGGCGCAGCAGATGGTGGCGGCCTGCGCGGCCGAAGATTTCTCCGAAGACGAACTGTTCGGCCTCATGCGCGCGGCGTGGCCGTACCGCATGCTCGAGCGCCGCGACTTCGACAGCGTGCTCACGGTGCTCGCCGAAGGAATCTCGACTGCCCGCGGGCGCAGCGGCGCTTACCTGCATCGCGATGCGGTCAACCATCGAGTGCGCGGCCGGCGCGGGGCGCGGCTGACGGCGATCACCAGCGGCGGCGCGATTCCAGACACGTCGCAGTACCTGGTGGTGGCGGAGCCGGAAGGCATCACGGTGGGTTCGGTGGACGAGGATTTCGCCGTGGAGAGCCTGGCGGGCGATGTGTTTCTGCTGGGCACCACGAGCTGGCGCATCCGCCGCGTGGAATCGGGCCGGCTGCGCGTGGAGGACGCGCACGGAGCGGTGCCCAACATTCCCTTCTGGCGCGGCGAAGCGCCGGGACGCACCGTCGAGCTGTCGCAGGAATTCGCAGCCATTCGCGAGGAGATGGCCGCCAACCCGTCGCCGGAATTCTGGGAGAGGGAATGCGGGCTGGACCGCCGCGGCGCCGAGCAGGCCGTGGAGTATGCGCGCGCCGGGCGCGCCGCGCTGGGAGTAGTTCCGGGCGTGCGCAAAATCGTGGCCGAGCGATTCTTCGATGAAGGCGGCGGCATGCAGTTGATCCTGCACGCTCCTTTCGGCGCGCGGCTCAATCGCGCCTGGGGGCTGGCGCTGCGCAAGCGCTTCTGCCGCAGCTTCAATTTCGAGCTGCAGGCGGCGGCTACCGATAACGGCATCTGCATTTCGCTCGGCGAACAGCATTCGTTTCCGCTGGAGATCGTCTTCGAGTTTCTGCGCGTCGCGACCGTGGAGGAAGTGTTGACACAGGCGCTGCTCGCATCGCCCATGTTCACGGCGCGCTGGCGGTGGAATGCTTCGCGGGCACTGGCGATTCCGCGCTATACGGGCGGGCGCAAGGTGCCGCCGCCGATCCAGCGCATGCGCGCCGACGACCTGATGGCCGCGGTCTTCCCCGACCAGGCGGCGTGCCCGGAGAACCTCGCGGGCGATGTGCGGATTCCCGACCATCCGCTGGTGAAGGAAACCATCGCCAACTGCCTGTACGAAGCGATGGACCTGGACGGGCTGCGCGCGCTCCTGGAAGATATCGGCGAAGGCCGCGTGGAGACGGCGGCGATCGATACGCCCGAGCCCTCGCCCTTTTCGCACGAAATTCTCAACGCCAACCCGTACGCATACCTGGACGATGCTCCGCTCGAAGAGCGGCGCGCGCGCATGGTGCAGATGCGGCGCACGCTGCCCGCGGAATATGAAGCCGGCGCGGGAGCGCTCGATCCGGCGGCGATCGCGCAGGTGGCAAGCGAAGCCTGGCCGCCTCTGCGCGATGCCGATGAGCTGCATGAGGCGCTATTCGGTTTGTGCCTGCTGCCCGCGGTGCCGGAACTCGAGCCGCAGTTCGCGGAACTGGTTGCGGCGCGGCGCGCGACCACGGTGCGTGTGGACGGCCGCGCATTCTGGACGGCTGCCGAGCGCACGCTGCTGGTGCAGCGGGCGTATCCCGGCGGCACGATGGAGCCGCCCGTGGAAACGCCGCCCGAGATGCGCGAGATTCCGGAGAGCCTGGAGCGCTGCGCGGCCGAGATCCTGCGCGGCTGGTTCGAATGTTCGGGTCCGATGACCGCGGCGGAATTGAGTGCGAAACTCGCCATGCCGCGCGACGTGGTGGACCAGGGGCTGGCGCAGCTGGAAGCCGAAGGGCAGATTCTGCGCGGGCAGTTCAGCCGCACCGGCGAGCTGGAATGGTGCCACCGGCGGCTGCTGGCGCGCATCCACAAGCTGACCATCGGCAAGCTGCGGCGGGAAATCGAGCCCGTGACGACGAGCGAATTCTATGCCTTCCTGAACCGCTGGCAGCACGCCGCGCCGGGAACGCAGTTGCACGGCGCCGATGGCGTGCTGCAGATCGTGCGGCAGTTGCAGGGATGCGAGTTCGCCGCCGCGGCCTGGGAAACGGTGATTCTGCCGCGCCGCATCGCGAAGTACAAGCCCGAATATCTGGATCAGCTCTGTCTGGCGGGAGAAGTCAGTTGGGGCCGGCTTTCGCCGCATCCGGCGTTCGAGCGCGCTGAAGAGCAGGCGCGTGGCCGGCGGGTGCGGCCTACGCGCGTGGCGCCGCTTGCTATCTTTCTGCGCGAAGATGCCGCGTGGCTGCTGGCGGGGCCGGCGCCCTCGCCGAAGGATTCGCTGTCGCATCCGGCGCGCGAAGTGCTGGCGGCGATCGAGCGGCAGGGCGCATCGTTCTTCGCGGACCTGACGCGCGCCACAGGCCGGCTGGCGAGCGAGGTGGAGGACGCGCTCTGGGAATTGGTGGCCGCGGGACTGGTGACGGCCGACGGTTTCGAAAACCTGCGCGCGCTGCTCGACCCCAAGCGGCGCCGCGGCGAAGGCCGGGCCCGCACGGCGCGCCCGCGCCACGCACCCGGCCGTTGGGCGCTCTTGCGCCACACCGCCGGCAAGCCGGAGGGACACACGGAAGCCTTCGCGCGCCAGTTGCTTTCCCGCTGGGGGGTGGTGCTGCGCGACGCGGCGGTGCGCGAGCCGCTGGCTCCGGCGTGGCGCGACCTGCTGGTGGCGCTGCGGCGCATGGAATCGCGCGGCGAAGTTCGCGGCGGCCGATTCGTCTCGGCTTTCACGGGAGAGCAGTTTGCGCTGCCGGAAGCGCTCGACCTGCTGCGCGCCATCCGCCGCAGCGGCGAAACCGCGGAAGCTCCCGATGGCTCGAGTCCGTGGAGCGTGCTGGCGACCGCGGGGGCTGCGGCTCCGGCGGCTGCAGAGAGCGGGGGCGGAACGCCTGCGCGCACGCCGTGGATTTCGCCGGCGCGGCCATGGGCGGGCTGAGTGCGGGAGAAGTCGCGGGATTCGAATGACGTTCTCCTATCTGCGGTGCGCGATAGCGGTTTTGTCATTGTCGGCTAGCGGGGTCTTCGCTCAGCCGGCCAGGCCGGACTTTTCGGAATTCGAGGTCGCGACCATCCAGCCGACTCCGCCGGGCGCCACGGGCCGCTGGATCCGCATGCTGAGCACCCATGAGTTCGCCGCCAAAAACCATGCGCTCAAAACTCTGATCGCGGCGGCCTACAATTTGAATCCGCGGGCGATTTCGGGCGGGCCGGCGTGGGTCGATTCCGACCGCTACGATATCGTCGCCAAGACGCCCGGGAGCGTGCGGCCGAACCTCGATGAGCAGATGGCGATGCTGCGCCAGCTGCTGTCCGGCCGGTTTCAGCTCACATTCCATCGCGAGCCGAAAGAGATGAAAATGTATGCGCTCACGGTGGCCAAGGGGGGCCTCAAGGTCAAAGCGAGCACGGTATTGCCCGATGCGTTCCCGGCCGGTCCGCCGCCCTTGATCTTTGTCGTCTCACCGCAGGTGATTCGTTTGCCGGGGCGAGATGCGACCATGACGCAACTGGCCTCGGTGCTGCAGCGGGCGGCGCTGGATTATCCGGTGATCGACCGCACGGGGCTTTCCGGAAGGTACGATTTCGACCTGGCATTTACTCCGGACGAGACTGTCTTCGGCGGAGACTTGGGAAAGGGCAGCCCCGAAGCCACCGAGCCTGGCCTGTTTGCGGCGCTCGAACAGCAGCTCGGCCTCAAACTGGAGGCGACGCGCGGTCCGGTGGAGGCGCTGGTGATCGATCACGCGGCGCGGCCGGTGGAGAACTAATCAGGGCCGTCGCCTTTCACGTTTTGTACTTTTCCATGGTGCGCGGATTGTAGCCCCAGTGGAATTCCAGTTCATAGCCCATGGATTTCGCGAGGCCGTCGAGGTCCGGGAACAGCGTGGCGTAGGTGATGTTCATGCGATAGAGCTCGCGCATGCCGGTTTCGCGGATGGAGTGCTGGAGTACGATTTTGGCGAGAATATTCTCCTGGTCGATATCGCTCAGGATGTCTTCGATGGCGACATCGAGCACGCCCGGCACGGCGAATGTGCCGGACTGCGCGATCAGCCGGCGGTTCATGGTGTGGGGCTCGCCCATCCAGATGAAGCGGTGCGTGCCTTTGAGGAAATAGCGCGTGAAGTTGCCTTTGAGCCGGGGGTCCATGCGCGCCGGATGGGGCGCGCGGCTGCTATCGACGCGCGCGGGGTTCATGGCCCACACGACGCCATCGGCGAGCGTGCGCTCGAGCGCGAAGAATGCGGCCACGTAGGGCGACCAGGTGAAATCGATCAGGCGCGTGGGCGCGCCGTGGTGCTGCATGAGCGCCAGCCATTGAAAATCGTCGTCCCAATCCGGCGGTCTCTCGATAAACTGATGGGCCTTGCGCTTGAAGATGCGCAGAATGCGCGCCTCCTGCTGCGGCCAGGCCTCGGGCGCGACTCCGAAATTCTGCAGGTAGCGGGAAAGCGAGCTGTAGAGCGGCCAGCGCTCGTCGCGTTCGCCGCGGAATGCCCAATTGGAAAACGGGTGCTGGGTGACGAGCTGCAAAAACTCGTCCCACGTGTCCAGGTAGATCTGGCGGTAGGTTCCGCGCTTGCGTTTGCGATTCGTCACGCGCCGAACCGGAAGAGCGCCTGCTCGATGGGGACGCCGCGCACTTCGATGCGCTTCAGGTCCGTCGTTCCCACGCCGTGCGCTTCGGCCAGCGTGAGAATGTTGTCGCAGGTCTCGAAGGGAGCGGCGCCGCGCTGCGCCCGCGGATTGTAGCCCATCACGGCGGCGGCCACAGCGTCGGTGCAGACCGGGTTCATGCCGGCCACCAGGACTCCGGGGCTGACCATGCGCACGCCGCGGATCCACGGGCCTTCACCGCCGGCGATGGTTTCGACGCCATCGATAATCGCCAGGTGAATGGGCCGTGCGGCCGCCAAGTCGGCAACAATGTGCGGCACCCGATAGCCGGGGTCGTGGCTGGCGCCGAAGTGCAGCTCCTGGGGCGCCGATTTGGAAGGCTGCCGCTTGCCATCGTGGCCAACGGCGCCGCGGCCGGAGGTGGGCTTTTCGTTGGGCTCGTCCACACCGGCATCGTCACCGTAGATGGAGGCCGGCAGAGTGCCGAAGCAGTTCTTCAACGACAGGGTCAGGCCGCAGGTGGCGTGGTTTTTCAGCTTGGCCATGCTGACGAAGACGTCGGTCTCTTCGTAAGCCCGGTTGAGGTCGTAGCCCGGATACATGTAGGCGCTGCCCGGCACCGGGAAGCGCGCGTAGCCGTTGAAGGCGCCGCGGGCGTTGGTGTTTTCGAAGAGCACGTTGGGCGCGGAGGCTTTCAGCGAGCGCACGTTCCAGCCGGAATCGAGCATGACATCTTCCAGCGGACCCGCGGTTGCCCAGGCGCTTTCGACGAAGCGGATGCGCTTCGCGCCGGCGCGGCTCATCAGGAAGGCCGCGGCGCCCAGCAGCTTGGGATGGGTGTAGTGGGTGATGGCCGGCGCGCGCCCCTGCACGCGATTGCTCGGCGGGCCGGTCATATTCACCTTCACGGTTACGGTCTTGTTACCGACCAGCTTTTCCAGGCCGCCGAGCTGAGTGAAGAGCGTGCCCAGCTTCGCGGCGAGGTCCTCGTCGTAGGAAGCGCATTTGGCGATTGCCACAGGGGACGCGGGGGCGTCCGGCGCGCCGGCAGCCTTGAGCAGCGGGGTTGCGGCGATCATCGCCAGCCATTCTCTGCGGGTCATGCTATTGCTCCAGCTTGATGGTAGCGCAGACCGCCACTTTGGCGATATCCACGCCCCGGGTTTCCTCGTCCACTTTGTAAATTTCGAGCGGCTTTGCTGCGCCGTCCGGCGACAGCAGGGTGGCGTGCTGGAACGTGCCCAGGAATTGCAGGGTCACGTCCTCGACCGGGTAATCCGAGTAATTCACCAGGTGCACGATTTCGGTCTTGCCGTCGGCGGAGGCGATGGCGTTGGAAAGCATCGACGAAACGTTGAACAGCCGCACGCCGAGGTTGGCGCGGCCGACCATGGAATTGACGTCGTGCCAGATATCATTGAGCCGCTCGAGCTCCTTCTGGTCCAGCGTGATGCTCTCGCCGCGCGGCGCCTGGTCTTTCCAGCCGGGAGGGCCGGTGAGCAGGGTGCCGCCGCCGCGCGCGAAGTTGCGCAGCACTTCTTTCTGCTCGGCGGTGAGGGCGTCGGCGTCGAGATCGACGGCCATGGTGGCGCCGCGCAGAGCGTCGGGCGTGAGGTGCTGGCGCGGAACGGGGCGCACGGGTGTGTGCTTGACGGCGATCATATCGAGAATGCCGCCCGAAAGCAGTCCGCCTTTGGCGGGGTCCTGCACCAGCGCCAGCCGTCCGGCTTCCGTCATGCGGCGCCATTCGGGATGGTTTTCGTAAAACGCCAGCACGGCATTGATTTTGTTCCAATCGGCGAGTGCCCGGGCTTCGCGCGTTCCCAGGCGCGCGGTGAAATCGCTATCGAGCGCGAGCACCCAGCGTCCGCCGGAAGCCTCGGCATCGGCAATCACCTGCTGATAGCGTTCCGCGGTGATGATGGTGTGCGCCGGCGGCCGGTTGGCGATCCACAGCGCGGCGCCGCCCCACGCGCGCACGGCGCGAATGAAGCCGGTGTTGGTATCGATCCACACCGAAGACGTGGGACCGGCTTTGACCACCGCGTCGGCCTGCGCAGGAATTCCGGGCCAGACCCCCTGGTAGGTTCCGATGACGGGCGCGCCGGACCCGAGCGGCATGCGGTTGCGGGCGGTGAGTTCGATAACCGGTGCGCCACGGACGGCCTCGCGCACACTGGCGGCCGCGCCTTCGGCGAAATCGCCCTCCAGCACGATGCCGGTCACGTTGGCGGCAAGAGCACGGCGCGCGGCGGCGACGGTATCTTCGCCCGGCGTCAGGACGGCAAGCGTCGCGAGGTTGCGGGCGGCTGCGGCGGAGACGAGGGCGGCAGGATAGGTGGTGAGCAGGAGACAGTTAACGGGGCTGTTTTGCAGCAGATCGAGGGAGTGGGGATCGGAGTAGGTCCAGCGCGCGGGGACCCAGTCGGCGGGCTGCGGGATCGCGGCGTGCAGCAGAGGGAGCAGAGACAGGAAGAGCGGGAGCGCACGGGCCGGCATGATTTCAGAGTACAGGATGCAGGCGCGGGGGCGCGCGGCGCCGTTTAGTGAGTCAGCCGCTCGAGCAATCCGTGAACCGAATACAGGACCGACGGTTGCAACAGGGCCACCAGCGCGGTTCCGCAGAGGGCGGCGGCGGTGCCCATGACGGGCAGCGGGAGATCGCGTCCGGGATTGGCGGCGGGGTGGAGGAGGCGTTCGACGCGTTCGGCGAGATCGTGGCCATCGGCCATCAGCGAAGTTGTCAGGGGGGTGAGCGGCGGTGCAGCGCCCAGGCGAGCCACGCGCACCAGCGCTTCGGCGAGCGTGAGCGAAGCGCGCGAGTCGCCGGCCACGGCGCGGTCGTCGGCTGCCCATTCGGCGCGGCGGGCCCAGGCGCGCTCCAGCGCGGAGAGGCCGCGGACTCCGGGGAGCATTCCGGGAGCCAGCAGAACCAGGAGGCGTTTCAGATTGTCGCGGGATTCGCGGTGGGCCTGTTCATGGCGTACCGCGGCAGCCAACTGTTCTTCGGGCAGGGCATCGACCACGGCCTGCGACACAACCAGGCGGGAGCGCCAGATTCCCGCCAGCACGAAAAACGGCGCGGAGCGGGGAACGATCCAGACCGGAGCCCGGCCGATCCGCGTTTTCACCGCCGTGCGCCGGCACTCGCGCCAGTAGCGTCCGGAGCGGGCGACGGCGCGCAGCGCACGCACCAGCGATTCCATCGTCAGCGCCGCGCCAAACAGGGCTGCGAGGAGGCAGACCAGGCCGACCTCTTCGCTGGTGGCGGCGGGTTCCAGCCAGAGATAGCTGGGCGCGCAGAGGCCTGCGACTGCGAAAGCCGCCAGGGCAGCGGGCGCGAGGCGCAGGGCAAGGAGGAAGCGCGCCGCCAGGCGGGGGCGCATGCGGCCGGCGATCCGCAGGGCCGCGGGCGCAACCAGCCTCACCACTGCCGCGACAGCCGCGTGGACCAGGAAGAAGGCCGCCAGGCAAAGGCAGACCAGGCGCAAGGAATACGGAATCGTCATTTCTTCCTCCTGCGGCACAATTCCTTGCGGCGTTCGCGAATTCTCCGTTCCAGTTCATCGAGCAGCGCTTCGTCGTGGCTGCCTACCGCATCCACGAGGCACGAAATCAATAGTTCGCCCGAGGACTCGGGCCCGGTGAGGAAACCGGCGACGAAATTGCCGGTGCGCTTCTTTTCCCATTCCAGGCGGGAGAAGCGCGGCGAATACACGAACGCGCGCTCTTCCTTGCGGCGATCCAGCAGGCCTTTTTTGAAGAGGCGGTCGAGCGTGGTCATGACGGTGGTGTACGCCAGCGGCCGCGCCAACAGAGGCATCACCTGGTGCACGTTGCAGGCTCCGCGTTCCCAGAGAATGTCCATGACGCCGCTTTCCAAGTGGCCCAGTTCGGCGTCGCGCTTCGAGAAAAAGCGAATCATGAGGATATCTTCAAAGTCTATTACAAAACCTTCTCTACAAAACCACGCGCTCTTCGCCTTCGCGTCGCGTGACGTGCTCGCGGTCGAGAAACTCGAGCAGCGGGATGGCGTATTTGCGGGAGACGCCGGTCCATTCCTTGAAGGTTCCGACGTTAAAGCGTTGGCCGCGGCGCTCGGCCAGGAAGGCGCGCAGCTTTTCGAGCGCGGAGTGGTGAAACACCAGTTCGTCGCCGGCGCGCAGGAGGCATTTTTCGCGCAGCAGGATCTGCATCAAGGTGCGCGCGCGGGCGGGCTCGACGCCGGATTTCGCCAGCACCTCGGCAACCGCGGGCACCGTGAGGCCGGCGGTTTCGAAGGCCGATTCGATGGCGGCGCGCGCCTGCTCTTCATCCCGCTTGAGCACCACGGTGTGACTCCGCAGGCGCACGATTTCGCCCTGGGCAACCAGTTCTTTGAGAGACGCCAGCAGGGCGTCGAGGAGGAACGGCGGCGCCTCGGGAAGCTCGCGGCTGCGCAGGTCCTGTCGCGGCATTCCGGGCTGCAGCGGATGGGCGCGATGATATTCGCGGACTGTTCTGACCAGGCGTGCGCCCGTGGACTGAAACCAGGCGCGGTCGGCGAACCAGCCGTGCTGCGGCATTTCCAGCAGCCCTGCTTTGACGGCGGCGTCGCGAATCGCGCGCTCCGCGAGACCGGTGCGGGCCACCAGTTCGTCCACGCTCATGCCGAAAGGGGCCTCGCGGACGAGCAGCCCGACGCGCGCGGCGGCATCGCCGGACGCCAGAACGTCCAGCCGCGCGGCGGCGTCTTCGCCTTTTCGATAGCGCCGCCCGCCGTTATCGACCACCATGCCGCCGCCGATGGTCACCACCGGCGAAAACATGCGGATGATGAAGCGATCGCCGGGCAGGAGCAGGGCCGGTTCGCGCAGCACGATCCGGGCATAGGCGCGGCCGCCGGGTTGGAGCGCCGCGGCGCCGTGGAGCAGGCGCACTTCGGCTTCGATTTCCGCGGTGCCGGAATGAAAGTGCACCGGCGCGCGATGTTTGAGCGGCTTCGCGGAGCGCAACAGGTCCAGGCGGCAATCGAGCAGTTTCCCGGCGCGGAAGCGGCCCGGTTCGCTGAGCACATCGCCGCGCGCCAGTTCGCCGGGCTCGATATCGGCCAGGTTTACCGCTGTGCGCTGCCCCGCCACCGCGCGCCCGGTGTGTTCGCCGTGCACTTCGACGCCGCGCACACGCAGGCGGCGGCCGGCGGGATACACTTCGACCTCCTGCTCCCGCACCACCGAGCCCGAAATCAGGGTACCTGTGGCGACGGTGCCGAAGCCTTTGACGGAGAAGACGCGGTCCACGGGCAAACGGAAATGGCCGCTTGCGTCTTTCTCGCCCGCCGCGGCGGCGACGCGCGCCAACTCGCGCCGCAGATCGTCCAGCCCCGCGCCCGTTACCGAACTCACCGGCACCACGGGGGCGCCTTCGAGGAACGAGCCGGCTGCCAGCTCTTCGACTTCGAGCCTGACCAATTCGAGCAGGTCGGCGTCCACCAGGTCACTCTTGGTCAGCGCGATCACGCCGCGCGGAATCTCCAGCAGGCGGCAGATATCGAAGTGCTCGCGCGTTTGCGGCTTGATGGATTCATCCGCCGCCACCACAAACAACACGAGATCGATACCGCCCACACCCGCGAGCATGTTCTTGACGAAGCGCTCGTGCCCGGGGACGTCGACGAAGCCGAGGCGCAGCGAAGAAGTGAGATCGAGGTGCGCGAAACCCAGATCGATGGTGATGCCGCGGCGCTTTTCTTCGGCGAGCCGGTCGGCATCGATCCCCGTCAGCGCCTTCACGAGCGCGGTTTTTCCGTGGTCGATGTGGCCTGCGGTGCCTACGATGATGTGCTTCATCAGTAGCTATGTTTGCACAGGGCCAGGCAACACCCTATTCTTGCCCTCTTCCTGCTGCCGTGCGTTTCCGCCGGAACGCGGGGCCCGAAGCCAACTTGAACTTCCTGTACGCCGGCAGGGCCGCCACGGTTCAGTAAGGCGGTGGGAGGCGGCTGAATTCGAACCCGGCGGGGTTCAGGCCGCGGGTGCGGAGCATGGCGACGCATTCTTCCATGGAATCGCCCAGGGCTTCGATGCGGCGCTCGGCCAGGTTCTCCGGTGTGTAGATCTCCAGGGCGATGAATTTGCCGGTGAGCGCCATGCGCTCCGGGAGGGTCAGACGATCGGGGGAGCGGCCGATGGCGCGCTGGGCGGTCTGGGCGGTGGCAGCCATGGAAATGAATTGTAGCGCAGAATGGGCGGGCCGAAGCCGGCCTTAGTTCCCCACCACGCTATACGTGTGGGTGATCTGCGTCTGGTTCCCTGCGACGTCCGTCGCGGTTACGGTAAAGCTGAACGTCCCCGGCGTGGCGGTCTGCAGCACCTGGCCGTCGGCGAGAGTGCCGGTGCAACTCGCGACGCCGGAAATCGGATCGGCGCACGTGTAAGAGGCCACCACGTTCTGTCCCTGGGTGAATTGCGCGCCGCTGGCGGGCGAACGGAAGGTCACCAGGGGAGCAGCGGTATCGATCCTGATGCCGGTCTGCGTGGCGGAAGCCGTATTCCCGGCTCTGTCCTGGCAGATTCCGGTGGCGGAGAGGCCGCTGCCGCTGCCGGTCACCTGCTGGCTCACGGCCGGCGATACGGGACCCGAGCCCGTATCGGTGCAGGACCAGGTCACCGTCACCGGGGACTGGTTCGACCATCCGGCGGCGTTGAGCGGCACGATGCTCAGAAGCTGAATCGAAGGCGCGGTGCGGTCGATCAACACGGGGCCCACCGTCTTGGATGCGACGTTGCCGGCGACGTCATAGCAGGTTCCGGTGACGGTTGCACCGGCGCTTCCGGTGTCGGCCGTGAGAGTGGTTCCGCCTGTCGGATATCCGGAGCGAACGCCGGAAGTCGCGTCGGTGCACTGGAAGCTCACGGTCACCGGCGGCGTAGACCAGCCGCTGGCGGCCGGCGGCGGGGAGGTGATTCCGGTGATGGAAGGCGGGGTGAGATCGACGTTCACGGTCCGGGTGGCGGTGACGGTGGCTCCCGCCAGGTTCGCGCAGCTCTCGGTGGCCACCTGGTTGGCTCCTTCGGTCGAGACCGTAACCGATTTTGTGGTCGAGCCGCTCAGCGCGTCTGTACACGTCCACGAAACCGCGACCGGCGACGTGTACCATCCGGTCGCTGTCGACGGCAGGGGGAGCGGCGTCAAGGTGGGGAGCGAGGTTTCGATATTGATCGGCCCGAAGCTGGCCTGCGTGATGTTCCCCGCCGCGTCGGTGCATGTCGCGGTGACGAACTGGTTGCCTCCCTGGGTCGAGACGGTTACAGGCGGCGTTACCGACTGCACTCCGATTCCGCCGGCGGGGGTGCAGGTAAAAGAGACCGTGACCGGTTGGCTGGTCCAGGCGCCCGGCGTGTAGCCGCCATAACTGGCTGTCAGAACCGGAACGCCGGAGACGATGTTGATATTGCTGTAGGTGGTCGAAGCGGTATTGCCGGCTTTATCCGTGCAGGATTGCGAGACCGATTGCATCGTGCCCGGCGTCGACATTGTCACGTTCTGCGGCGGGACGGCCACGCCGGAAAGCGCGTCGGTGCAGGTGAAGATCACGAAGACCGGCTGGTTGGTTGCCTGCCCGGAATACGGCTGGCCGTTGACGGTGGCGCTGGCGGTGACCACGGGCGGAGTTTTATCGATCGAGATTCCGCTGAAGGAAGCGGGCGTGCTGTTGCCGGCGAGATCCGTGCAGCTTGTGGACACGGCCTGGTTGGCGCCTTCGCTGGTCACGGTGACGAGCTGGGTGCCGGGGCTGCCGGAGGCGGGCGTGCAGGTGAACGTCACCACCACGTTCTGGTTCGTCCAGGCGCCGGGAGCGTAGGGGATGCCGCCGGCGGTTGCGGAGACGGAAACCGCGGGCGCACCGCCGAGCACCGTGACCGGGTTGGAGGTCGCGGGGCTGACGGAGATACCGGCTCCGCTGGCATCATCGGTCGCGGTGAGGGAGACAGAGAAGCTCAAACTGCCGGTGCCGGCCACCGGTCCACAGGAAAATGTATAAGTCTGGGTGGCTCCGGTGCCGATGGCCGCCGACGCAGGTTGCGCGCCGCCGCAGGACGCACTCGCGGAACCGGTCGCGTTCAAGGAAACCGAAGGAGCCACGGCGTCCGCCAGGCTACCCGAGTTGGTGACGGTGGCGGTCACGGTGATGGTGTCGCCGGCTTTGGCGCTCGCCTGTCCGGCCGCCGTCAGGGCCGCCAGCCCGGTAATCGCCAGCTTCACGGTGCTGATCTGCAGAGTGACGGTCTGGGTGAGGCTTTGGGCGGGGACGGAGCTATCGGTCAACTGCACGGCGAAGCTGTAGCTGCCTCCGGCTCCGGTGGGCGTGCCGGTTATTTCGCCGGTGCTGGAGAGGGAAAGGCCCGCCGGCAGAGTCGCGCCGGGGGCCAGCGTCCAGGTGTAGGGCGCCGTGCCGCCTGCCGCCACCAGGAAATTGTCGTACGTCGCCCCCACCACGCCGGCGGGCAACGCATTGGTGGCCGCGATGAGGTGCGAGGAGGCGATCGGCGGCGAGGTGCCGCCGGTGTTATTGGATTCCGAAATGGAAATTGTAGTGATGTCCGCGCCGGGGTCGAAGCCGAGCGGCTGCGAGGCGTCGGTATTGAAGAAGCGCAGAGTGATGTAGACGGTTTCACCCGGACCGACGGTCACGGTGACGTCGTTCAGGGAGCCGTTGGTGATGTCGCCGGAATCGGTATCCTGCGGCCGCAATCCACGGGCGCGGAGCGCCTGCCGGCGCAGGATAGCCTGCAACTGGCGTCCCAGGGCCGTCTGGGCCAGGTTCTGCTGCTGAACGATGGGAGGGTTGGAGACGTTCGCCAGCACAATGGTCTGCGGCTGCGTGGCCAGCGTGCAACCGTTGGCGACGGGTGTGTTGTAGACCTTGTTCACGATCAACTGCGGAAGGACGCGCGCGGGAATATTGGCATCGGTGACGAAATGCAGGGAGTAGCTACCCGTGCTGTTGCCGTTGTTGGTGAGGGCCCAGTTGGCGTCGGTGATGGCGGTGTTGGCGATGGCCGGGTTGGCAATCGCGGGATTGGCGATAGCCGGGTTGGCGATGGCCGGGTTGGCGATATCGGCATTGGCGATGGCGGGATTGGCCAGGTTGAGATTGGCGATGGCGGGGTTGGCAATGGCCGGGTTGGCAATCGCCGGATTGGCGATGGCGGGGTTGGCGATCGCGGGGTTGGCGATGGCGGGATTGGCGATGGCGGGGTTGGCGATCGCGGGGTTAAAGACCTGGGTGTTGGCGATGGCCGGGTCGGCAGGGGTGGAAGGGTCCGGGTTCAGGGATACGCTTCCGCTCAATCCGCCGGGCAGGAGATTCACCGCGCCCGGCGCGGAGATCTGGTTGATGTTCACCAGCACCTGCGCGGTGGGGTTTGTCGAGGTGACGAAGACCATGCGCGATACGGTGGTGAGCGGCGCCACCTGAACGTCCAGCGTCGTCAGGGGATTGGGAAAGCCGCTGGTGGGCGCCTGCAGGAACGATGCAATGCCGCCGGCAGGCTGGCTGACGATGGAGAGCCGGTAGCTCGCCGTCCGGTTCAGCGCGTTGGTTACTTCGACCGGGAAAGAGCGCTGGATGGTGCCGAGGCGCTTGGTGTTGGAAGGCGAACTCACGAGGAGGCCCTGCGTGATGAGCGAGGTGTAGATGTTTTCGTTGCGCATTCCGGTCTGGCCGGTGACACAGGAAGGCTGCGCTTGGGTGGGGTCGAAGATGCTGAGCCCGCTGGTGGAAGCGGAAACCGGCGGGGTGTAATCGGTCCAGTCCCCGTTCGCGGGCGGCCGCACGTCGCGGTTGTCGGCCCAAACGGCGTGGAAGGCGGCCGAGGGGGAGAAATCGCTGGCGAATTTCCAGCTTCCGGGCTGCGAACCCTGCACGATGGAGGGAGCGGGGGTGATATCGAGATAGTCGCCGACGAAAGGCTCGGTGCCCTGGGAAAACAGTGGAAAATTCGGCGGGTTGACCTGCAACTGCTGGATATCGCTCGAGCCCGGCAGGCTGCCGAAATCGTACTGGGAGACGCGCGCGGCGTTGAAATAGGGCTGGTCGCCGGGTTCGGCCTGGGCGCTCCACACTTCGATGGTGTGACGCCACAAAAGGCCGCCTTCGTTCAGGTTGGAAGGCGCGGCATCCAGCACGTACTGCGTAAAGACCTTTTCCGGATGCGGCGGACTGGTGGCCAGGTCGCCTTCGGGGATGCGCTGCTCGACGTATTGCCCCTGCCCGAGGGAGACGTAGCCGGCGATGGTGGTGTCTTCGCGCAGATCATAATAAACGACCATCAGCTTGCCGTTGCCGAACGCCATGGCGGGCATGAACTGATGGCCGCGCCCGGGAAAATCGTTCACCGGGAAGGGCTGGCGCCAGTTGACGGCATCGTGCGACGTGGTCATGACGATGCGCGCATCGCCGCCGCTGGCGGAGGCTCCGGCGCCGCGCTGCGACCAGGCGACGTAGATGCGCCCGGCGGGGTCCACGGCCATCGTGGGGTAGTCATTGGTACGGAAACTGAAGGCGGTGGTGCCCTGATCGAAGGGATTGATGTTGGCCACGACGACCGGGGCGCTAAACGTCTGCCCGCCATCGGTCGATTTCACCAGCAGAATGCCGTCCAGGAGATTGTTGGCGGCGAACCGCCGCCAGGCCACGTAGAGCGTTCCGCTGGTGGGGTCGATAGCGATCGAAGCACCCTGGTTGATGTTGGCGTCGGAGAGCGCCACGGGCTTGCTCCAGGTGAGGCCGCAATCGTTCGAGCGCTGGAACTGGATCTGCGAGGGCGGCTGGCCATCGTTCACCAGTGTGGCGTACGCAATATAGAGGTTACCGGCGGCGAAGGTTTGGGAAACGGTGCTGCCGGAGGGCTGCGGCGCGGCGACGGTGCAGGTGCCGGCGCCGGCGCGCGGAATATCGACTGCGAGCCAGGGCTTATCCACGAAGATCGTGGTGGTTCCCTGGGCGACGGCGGTGGTGTCCAGGTACTTGATGGGATCGCCGTTCTCTTCGTTGTCGTTATCGATGAAGCGGGAGACGAAGACCGCGCTTTTGGCAGGGGTGGTGCGGGTGAAGACGATGCCCGAGTAGTAGAACATGCCGTTGGTGCCGGCGCGGATGACGGGGTCGGCGGCCGCGGAGTAGCCTTTTAACACCGGGGCGCCGTTATTGCAGACATCGACATTCTGCGGGCAGCCGGGATGGAGGGTGCTGGTCCAGGTGGCGCCGCCGTCGTAGGATTTGAAGACGCCGAGCCATGCGTCGCCGGTCTCGCCGTTGGGCAGGCCGGGGAGATCGACGGTGCGGTAATCGTTCGCGCCGCCCAGCAGATGCAGGGGGTTACGCGAAGAGACGGCGATGGTGGGTTCGTTCTGGCGCTGCAGAAACGGATCCCCAGTGGGCCATTGCGTCCCCGAGACCATGTTTACATTGGCTCCGGGGATCTGTGCAATAGCCTGGGCTGAAATCAGCAGCGGAAGGAGGAGGCGCATGACCGAGGGCCTTAAAGCACGCGAAATCAATGTTAACTATATGGCTTTTGGTACGATCTCGCAACCGACAAATGCAGTGGAGTGACCCGCGAGGACCCCAGTTGGTTAACCAATTGGGTACTGGTACTTCGTGCTTACTCACGTTATATTGCAGACGCGATGGCCGCCCCAAACCTTTCACCGACTTACAACGACGAGCAACGGCCCCAGATCCCGGATCGCGTCGAGGACCTGGGCATTCCGCGATCGCTGGTGAACGACCTGATTTTGCGGTACCTGTGGCTGCACGGTTCCGGCACGCTCACGGCGCTCAACGAAAGCCTCAAGCTTTCGTTCCCGGTGCTGGAGACGATGTTTCACCAGTTCCGGCAGCAGCAGTTGCTGGAAGTCAAGGGCATGGTGGGCAACGACTATTCGTTCAGCCTGACCAGCGCGGGGCGCAATCTCGCGACGGCGCGCAACGAAGTCTGCCAGTACGTGGGTCCGGCGCCGGTTTCGATCCAGCAGTATCACGAGGTGGTCAAGAGCCAGGCGGCAAATGTGAAACTGAGCCGCGAGAGCCTGCGCAAGGCCTTCAGCGACCTGGTGCTGCCGGAGTCGCTGCTGGACCAGCTTGGCCCTTCGCTGATCGGACACCAGTCGCTGTTCCTGTACGGCGGAACGGGCAATGGCAAGACCAGCATCGCCGAGCGGATTCTGCGCATTTACCATGACACGGTGCTGGTGCCCTATTCGGTAGAGGTGGACGGCCATATCATCACGCTGTACGACCCGGTGGTGCATCGCATGGCGTCGGTTACCGACGAGATGCTGGATCCGCGATGGGTGATCTGCCAGCGCCCCTGCATTACGGTAGGGGGCGAGCTTTCCGCGCCCATGCTCGAGCTGCGGCTGGACGATGCCACCCGGGTTTTCATTTCGCCGTGCCAGATGAAGGCCAATAACGGCATTCTGATCATCGACGACTTCGGCCGCCAGGTGCTTTCGCCGCGCGAGCTGCTGAACCGGTGGATCGTGCCCCTGGACCGGCGGGTGGATTACCTGACGCTGGCTTCGGGCATGAAGTTCCAGGTGCCCTTCGAGCTGATGGTGGTCTTTTCGACGAACCTGAACCCGCACGAACTGGCCGACGAGGCATTCCTGCGGCGCATTCAAACCAAGGTGCTGGTGGAAAACGTCGATGCCGACGTGTTCGACCAGATCTTCCAGCGGGTGATGCAGGTCAACCAGGTGCCGTACGAGCCCGGCTGCGCCGAATATCTGCGGGAGCGCTGCCTGGCTGCCGGCGCGGAGTTCCTGCGCGCCTGCTACCCCAACGACATCTACAAGCTGGTGAAAGCCATCAGCGAGTACGAAGGGCGTCCCGTGCGCCTGACACGCGCCAATATCGACCGCTCGGTGGCACTCTATTTCGCTCGGAGCGCCCCTGCCCGATAGTTATCCCGGTTATCTATCCAAAAGGAGTCTGGCGCGACGCAACTTTCGCTCCCATACTGGGTTTCGTCGGTTATGCGCCACAGTAGCGAGTTGCAGACATTCCGGGATTACCTGCGAATGCTGCCATACGAGCTGCTGGAATCCGTGACCGAAGACTATGTCTGGCTTTCGGGCCTGCATTTTGACAGTGAGGAACGGAGCGCCGAATTTCGGAGGCGCCGTGAGTGCTGCCGTGAGGAATGCGCGCGGCGCGGCGCTCCGAGCCTCTTCTGTCAAGCCGAATGGGAAGTCTCTCCGCACGCCGCCTGAAGTCTCCCGCCCCTGTTTTGTCCCCCGGGTCCCGCTGCCGCCGCCAGTGATGTGACACTGGACTAGATGACTCCGCGCTTATTCTCTTCTCTCACGTTCCGTTCCGTTCCCTTTCGCAACCGCATTGGCGTTTCCCCGATGTGCCAATATTCCTGCGAGGATGGCTTTGTCAACGAGTGGCATCTCGTGCACCTGGGCAGCCGCGCGGTGGGCGGCGCCGGCCTGGTGATGGTGGAGGCCAGCGCCGTGGAGGCGCGCGGCCGCATTTCCCCGGCCGATTCCGGCATCTGGAAAGACGAGCACATCGAAGCGCATTCCCGTGTGGCCCGGTTCGTGCGCCAGGCGGGCGCTGTCGCGGGGATTCAACTGGCGCACGCCGGACGCAAAGCCAGCACGAGCCCGCCGTGGGACGGCAGCGACCCGGTTCCGCCGGAGCGCGGCGGATGGCAGCCGGTGGCTCCGAGCGCCGTACCGTTCCGGGAAAGCGACCCGCTGCCGCACGAACTCGCGCAACCCGAAATTCGCCAGGTCACCGCGGCGTTTGCCGCCGCCGCGCGCCGCGCGCTCGCGGCCGGCTTCCAGGCGATCGAGATTCACGGGGCGCACGGGTACCTGATCCACGAATTCCTTTCGCCGCTCAGCAACCGGCGCAGCGATGAATACGGCGGCTCGTTTGACAACCGCATCCGCTTCGCGCTCGAGACGGTGGCGGCGGTGCGCGCCGCCTGGCCCGAAGAGCTGCCGCTCTTCCTGCGCATCTCGGCGACGGATTGGGTGGAGGGCGGCTGGGATATCGAGCAATCCGTCGAACTGGCGCGCCGTGTCAAGCCGCTGGGGATCGACCTGATCGATTGCTCGTCAGGCGGCTTGGCGGTACAGCAGAAGATTCCGCTGGCGCCCGGCTACCAGGTGCCGTTTGCGGCGCGCATTCGCCGGGAGGCCGCGATTGCGACCGCGGCCGTGGGTCTGATTACCGGGGCGCGGCAGGCGGAAGAGATTCTGGAAGCGGGAGATGCCGACATGGTCCTGCTGGCGCGCGAGTTTCTGCGGAACCCCTATTTCCCGCTGCATGCCGCGCGCGAATTGGGCGCCAGGGCGGAGGCTCCGAAGCAATACCTGAGGGCCTGGTGAGGCGCACGCTGGGCAGGCGAGCGGCGGGGAACTTTTCCGGGCCGGCGGCGTCTATCTGAGCCGGATGGGCCGTTTTCTGCTCGCCCTGGCGCTGCTACCCGCCGTTGGTCCGGCGCAGGGCCACATCGTAACCGTCTCGCCGCCGCGCCTGATCCACCGGGTTCGCCCGGTGTATCCGCCCCTGGCGAAACAAATGCGCATCCAGGGGACCGTGAGCTTCACGGTGGTCGTGGGAAAAGACGGTATCGTCGACGAAATTCACTTCATTTCGGGTCACCCGCTGCTGGTTAAAGCCGCGATGGATGCGGTCCAGCAATATCGATACATTCCCGCCTCTGCGCGCGGCGCGCCGGTTGCGAGCCTGATCGGCGTCTCGGTGACCTTTTCGCTCTCGTCAGACGGCACGCCCGAGCAGCCCGGCCGCAAAGAGGCGGTTGTCCACGCGTCCCAGCGATCCCTCGCGCCCGCCCGCCAGAACAGGAGTATGGGAAATCGTGAGCAGGTATTCCGGCACTTCCCAGACGTCCTTTTCGGCGGTCATCCAGGCGATCGCATCGAAGCGCGACAGATTCACCGGGCGGGAATAGCGGCGTAGCGTCTTTTCCCGGCGCAAATTGTAGTAGTGCTCGAAGTAGCTCATGACTAATTCGCGCAGCGTGCGGTAGACGGGCTCGCGGTAGCGCAGGCCGGAGAAGTTGGATTTTGCGAGCGCGCCCCAGTGTCCGTGGTGGCGGAAGATGGCGAGCACGTGATCGTCGTCGCGGACCGCTTCGAGGTCCAGCAGGAGCGGCGGGTGGCCGAGCATGCGCAGCGCAGCGGCTGCGAACAGCGCGCCTTCCATGCAGTGCGCGGTGCGGTCGCGCAGAACGCGGCGCGGCGAGCGGCAGGTGGGGCCTCCGGGCTCCTTGTTATAAGCCAGGTCATCGAGAAAGCGCTGGATGCGGGCGGGGGTATCGAGCCGGCGAAAAATGGCGCGCTCAGCCGGCGTAAACGGGTCTTGGGCCATTGCCAACAGGGTAGCGCGATTTATACTGCACCTATGTTGCTGCTATCGGTTCTGCTGTTCGCCGCGGCCACCGCGCCCACGCCGTACGATATCGTCATCACCAACGGGCACATCATCGACGGCACGGGTTCTCCGTGGTACGCCGCCGATCTCGGAATCCGCGGCGGGCGCATCGCGGCTATCGGGCGGCTGGCGGGCTCGCCGGCGCGGAGCACCATCGACGCGCACGGCATGGTGGTCGCGCCCGGTTTCATCGACATGCTGGGGCAGAGCGAGCTTTCCATGCTGGTGAATCCGCACGTGCCGTCGAAGATTTACCAGGGAATCACCACGGAAGTGACCGGCGAAGGCGGCTCGATTGCGCCGCTCAACGACGCCATTCTGCGCGCCGACCACGTGACCTACGAGCATTACGGAATTCGCCCCGACTGGCGCACCTTCGCCGGCTATTTCGCCCGCTTGCGCCGCCAGGGCATGGGCATCAACCTGGCGAGCTACGTAGGCGCCACACAGGTACGCCGCATGGTGCTGGGCGACGACGACCGCCAGCCCAACGCCGCCGAACTGGAGCGCATGAAGCAGCTGGTGCGGCAGGCGATGCAGGAGGGCGCGATCGGGCTTTCGACGGCGCTGCAATATCCGCCGGCGCCGTATGCCACCACGGAGGAATTGATCGCGCTGGCGAGCGAGGCGGCGCGCTTCGGCGGCGTTTACGCGTCTCACATTCGCGACGAAGGCAACACCATCGATGCCGCGCTCGACGAAGCCTTCCGCATCGGACGCGAGGCGCACATTCCGGTGGAGATCTGGCACCTCAAGGCAGCCGGCAAAGACAACTGGGGGCGGATGCCGGAGATTGTCGCGCGTATCGGGCGCGCGCGCCGGGAAGGCATCGATGTGGGCGCCAACACCTACGCCTACACGGCCGCCTACAATTCCTTTTCCGCGGTTGTGCCGCCGTGGGCTCACGATGGCGGCGACCGCAAACTCATCGAGCGCCTCAAGGACCCGGCTATGCGCGCGCGCATCCGCAAAGAGATGCAGACGCCTTCGAACACCTGGAACAACGAGTGGCTGCAGGTGCCGGGGCCGGAATCGTTCGTCATCGGCGCGGTGCAGAACCCCAAGCTGCTCCCGATTCAGGGGAAGAACCTGGCCGAGATCGCCGCGCAGTGGCACGAAGACCCGATTGACGCCGCGTTCGACATTTTGATTCAGGATGAAGCCTTCACCGGAGTGGCGATGTTCATGATGTCCGAGCCGGACGTGGTGCTGGCGCTGCAGCAGCCGTGGGTCTCGGTGTGCAACGACTCGCAAGGCACGTCGCCCGACGGCCTGCTGGGCAAGGAGCATCCGCACCCGCGCGCTTACGGAACCTTTCCGCACATTCTGGCGAAGTACGTGCGCGAGGAGAAGAAGCTGACGCTGGAAGACGCCATCCGCAAGTTCAGCGCGCTGCCCGCGGAACGGATGCGCTTCGCCGATCGCGGCGTGCTGAAAGCCGGGATGTGGGCCGACGTGGTGGTGTTCGACCCGGCCACGATTCATGACGTGGCGACCTACGCCAATCCCAACCAGTTTTCCGAAGGCATGCGGTTTGTGCTGGTGAACGGCGTTCCGGTGATCGCGGAAGGCAAGATGACGAACGCGCTGCCGGGGAAGGTGATCACGAGGTAGGGCGGAGAATCACCGCGGCGCTGCCTGGACAACCAGTTCGCGGACGCGGGCGATGGCGCGCTCGAAGCCGGGCAGGGCGCGCACGATTTCGTCCCGGGCGATGGTCAGCGAGAGCCGCATATAGCCGGCGCGTCCGAAGCCCACGCCGGGAACCGCCAGGATCCCTTCCTGCTGCAGGAGGCCGATGAACTCGACGTCATCGGCAATGGGCGTCCTGGGGAAAACGTAGAACGAACCCTGCGGGCGCGGTGCATCGTATCCCATGGACGAGAGGGCATTGCAGAGCAGGTCGCGCTTCTCCTGGTAGATGCGCACATCGACCGTGGCATCCGGCGCCTGTGCCACCGTCCACTGCCAGATGGCGGGCGCGTTGATGTATCCCAGGATGCGGTTGGCGAAGGTGCAGGCATTGCGCAGCGCGGCGGCTTCGGCGAGGCGGGGCGAAATGGCGAGGTAGCCGATACGCTCGCCGGGGATGGCCATCGCCTTCGACCAGCTCCACGCCATCACGGACCGCTTCACCAGCGATACGACCTCGGGCGCGCGGATGCCATCGAACGTGAGGGTGCGATAGGGTTCGTCGCTGATTGCGATTACCGGATCGCGCAGGATTTCGTCCAGGCCCCGCAGGACTTCTTCGTGATATACGGCTCCGGTGGGATTGTTGGGTGAATTGAGAATGATGGCCTTGGTGCGCGGGGTGATGGCGCGCGCGATGCCGGCGAGATCGGGCTGGAAGTCTGCGCGAGTCTCGACCAGGATCATGCGGCCGCCGTGGTTTTCGATGTAGAAGCGGTACTCGGGGAAGTAGGGGCTCAGTACGATGACTTCATCGCCCGGATCGAGGATGGATTTGAGGACGGTGTTGATGGCGCCGGCCGCGCCGCTGGTCATGATGACATCGTCAGCCGTGAAGGCGAGGCCGGTGCGCGCCGCCAGGCCGCGGGCGATGGTTTCGCGCACCGCCGGGTACCCGGCATTGGGCATGTAACCGTGGCTGTGCGGGACGTTCTGGGAGGCCACGCGCCCTAGCGCATCCAGCACGGCCTCGGGCGGTTCCACTTCGGGGTTGCCGAGGCTGAAATCGAAGACGTTTTCCGCGCCGCGTTCTTTGCGCAGTTGGATGCCGATTTCGAACATGCGGCGAATCCAGGAGGAGCGCTCCATCTGCTCCGCGATCGTTCGCGAAATCCCCATTGCGCCTTGATTGTAGCGCGTTTACACCACCTACAGGTGGGGTATAACTATTGTCTGGATTCGATGGCGTCCAACGCCAGGTAGCGATCCAGGTGAGGTTCCGGTTCGGCCTCGGAATTCACGTCCAGCCGCATGATCTGGTAATGCGTGTCGGCGGCGTAGGGCGGCCATTCCGGCAGGCCGTGCCCGTTGGGATCGCCGGTTTCGACGAAATTGGCAAAGTAGGCTTGCAGGACTTTGGAAACGTCGAAATCCGCGGGCGTCCAGGTGTATCTCGGGTCCAGCGAAAGATTGCCCATGGCGTACTGGATCTCGGCCGAATGAACGGCTCCGCGAGCCGCGACGGCGCCTTTCGCCGCCGCCGGAAGGAACACGGGGCGCGGATGCGCATAAAAGTAGCGATAGACCGGCTTGCCGCCAGTTCTGGATTGCAGCATCGCCCACTTCCAGGTGCCGTAGGCGATGAATCGCGCGCTGGCCAGCTCCGTGGCGGCTTCGATGACCTCGTCGCGGGTCGTGGGTGCATACACCTTGAGCAGTTCCCCGGCGCGGTCGCCGTATAGCCGGCGGACGGCCGCTACGAAATTCTCGGGCGTCGGCTCGCTTTTTTCCAGCACACCGGCGGGACCGGATTCTTCGGAGTTCGATCCGGCCAGCAGCGGAACCTTGGCCTCTTCCCCGGCCGTGTAAATCTCGAGCAGCGGTTTGGGCAGGAAGTAGCCGTCCTGGTCGGTGTTGAAGCGCAGCCTGGGAGTCTTCGCCGCCGCTTCCTGAATCTGTTCCGCGGTCATGGCTCGGAGGGCCGCGAGGGAAGACGCCCCGGCAGCCTGTTCGAATTCCATTCCCGACTTTTCCGCTCGCTTCAGCGGCCGGGCGGGCAGGGTGGAGAGCATCGCGCCGCTCTCGCCGATCGCGCCCGCGATCAGGCCCCGCGATAACGGCGAGCACATCAGCGCACTCACGGAAATCGAACCGGCCGATTCACCCGCGATGGTCACGCGCTTCGGGTCGCCGCCGAATGCCGCGATGTTCCGACGCACCCAGCGCAGCGCCGCCACCTGGTCCAGCAGTCCGTAGTCGCCGGAGGCATGATGCGGCGATTCTTTGGTCAATTCCGGATGCGCGAAGAAGCCGAAGATGTTCAGACGATAGTTCACGGTAACCGCGACGATGCCTTTGCGCGCCATGTTCGCGCCATCGTAGCGCGGCTCCGAGCCATCGCCGTTCTGAAAACCGCCGCCGAAGATATAGACCAGCACGGGCAGCCGTTCTTTCTCCGACTTCGCCGGCGTCCATACGTTCAGATACAGGCAATCTTCGCTCATGCCGTCGCTGCGAAACCAGTAGTCCGCATCGGGCGAGGTGTGCTGCATGCAGCGCGGGCCGAACTTTTCGGCGCCGCGCACGCCTTTCCACGGCTTCACCGGCTGTGGTTCGCGCCATCGCAGAGCGCCCACGGGAGGCGCGGCGAAGGGAATTCCTTTGAAGCTGCGGACCCCCTGATCCGGCGGCGCCGTGGTTTCGAGAACGCCATCGGCAACTTTGACCCGGTCGGCGGCAAACGCCGCACCAAAACAGACTGCGATCAGAAACAGTTTCGTCATCTCAATGCACCCATACGTCAAACCGCGACGCGTAATTTCCCGATGTCACCTGCACACTCATGACACTCTGCGCGGGAGCCACAAAATTGATCTGGAAAATGCCCGCCGCAAGGCCCGGCGCCACGCCAGCATACGTCACCGGCAGCAGCGTGGGAATGTTCGGATTCAGCGGGTAATAGGCCACCTGCACCGGCATGCTGAACGCGCTGAACGGGGCGGCGTTCACCTGTCCGTCTTTGCTGGCGGGATTTGTCTGCCCCACGCCGCTCACATAGAGAATCATAACGGAACCGGCCGGCGCCGGATTCGACTGCGAGTTCACGGAGAAATCCGCGTTGAAGACGCCGAGCACCTGGAACTCGGCGGGGCTCACCGCAACCTGCACGGCATTCGATGCCGTGCCGTTGTAGGACACCTGAACGGTAGTGCTCGATTTGTTCGCCAGTTCGAACGGCGCAATCAGGTCGATCTCCTGCGCGCTCACCGAAAGCAGCGGCGCGGGAACTTCATCGAACGTGACCTGCACGCCTGACACGGCGTTCGCCAGCACTCCCGAGACGACGATTCCGGGGGCTGCCGCGGCCGGCCCCATATTCCTGCCGAGCAGCCGGATGGCTTCTCCGGGCGCGATCCCTTGCGAATTGCTGGGGTTCAAGGAGGGCTCATCGCTCGCCACCGAATCCAGCGAGATCGCCGGCGGCGCCGGATCGATCTTCGCCACATACGCCGGCTGTTCGCCGGTCGTTTCGTTGAAACCCCCCACGCCGGCGGTATAGGCCAGGCCCGAGCTATCCAGCACGAGCCCGGAAACGGCTTCGAAGTAGGTTGAGAAGAGCAGCTGCGTGAAGTCCGCGCTGAACTTGCTGACAAAACCGGCTCCGAGTCCGATCCGGAACGGGCTCACGGTCTGGGGTTCGGCGCCGTTCGGATTCACGCTTCCGGCGATCCAGGGTTCGCCCGCTGCGTCCACGGCAATCGAAGATCCGCCCAAACACAAAGGTGCGCCCAGGTAAGTCAAGCGTTGCACGGTGCGCGCCGCGGGGTCCAGCTTCAGGAGCACCGCGTTGCCTTCCAGTGCGGGCACGGAAGGGCCGATGCTGATGATGGGGCAGCTTGCCGTCACCTGCGATTGAACGGCGTTGGCGCTGGCGGGCTGCAACAGGCCGCCGCTCTCGCCGGTTATATAGATATTGCCCGCCTGGTCGAGCGTGATCGCGTTCATCACGTCGTACCCTTTGCCGCCCAGGTAACTGGCGTAATCGAGGTGTCCCGAGGGGGAGAATCGCGCCAGGAATCCATCGTACGTTCCTCCACCGAGGGTCGATTGCAACGCATCCGAAGTTACCGGGAGATCCGCGGAGTCGGTCAGGCCCGCAATCCAGACATTGCCGGCGCTATCCAATGCGGCGGCGTTTCCCCACGTGGCGCAGCTCGCGCCAAACAGGGTCGAGTAAACCAGCGCGTTGCCCCCGGGAGAGAGCCTGGTCACGAATGACGCGCCCATCAGCGGCGTGTAGTAAAACGTCGGCTGCAGATTGCAGTCCGTGGGGACAGTGGTGAGGAACGCATTCGGTGTGGTGGGAAACGTGCCGGATGTCTGTCCGGTGAGGACCGCTTCGCCCGCGCTGTCGACCGTGATGGCGGCCGAGAGTGCGTTGGTGCTGCCGAATAACGTCGAGTAAATCAGCTTCGAACCGTCCGGGCTCAGTTTCGCCGCAAACACGTCGCGGGACGTGGTCAGTTTCGTCTGAAACGCGCCGCCCGTAGTAGGGAAGTCAGGCGACATGGTGTAGCCGGTGACGTAGGCATCGCCGCTCGCATCCACCGCGATCGCGCTTGCCTGATCGCCGCCGGTTCCGCCGAGGTAAGTCGTATACAGAATCTGGCTGCCGTCGGCGCTCCACTTCGTGACGAATACGCTGAGGCTGGTGTATGTCCCGATGAGCAGCCTCGAACCCGAGGGCAGCAGCGTCTCCGGCGTCAGCGGGTACGGCAGCGCGAGCTGAGTCCACGATTGCCCGCCATCCGTGCTGCGATACAGCAGGTTGGTATCGGCGGCGTACAGCGAAGAGGGATTGCCAGGGTCCACCACGACGTGCGGCGAGTTCGCAAAGTTCGCGGGGAGGACTGAGCGGAAACTCACGCCGCCATCGCTGCTGATCCCGACTCCCGAGGAATTGGCGAGGAAGAGCGTATTCGGATTTGCCGGCGATACGGCGAGCGATTGGCTGTTCTGGAAAACCGGGCCATTGAGAGCCCAGGCTACGCCCGTTGCCCACGTGTTGCCGCCATCGGTAGAAATGAGCAGGAAATTAAAAAACAGCAGATAGACGGTTCCGTTGGAGCCGATCGCCAGCGCCGCGGGATTCTCCAGTTGGTCGGGCGGCAGGAAGGAGAGTTGCGTCCAGGTTTGGCCGGAATCGCTGCTGCGGTACAGCGCCGGGTGGTTGGTGAGCGTTGCGAAGACAGTGCCGCTCTTTGAGGGGTCCGCCACAATCAGGTTGAAGCCGGTGCCGGTAATTCCGTTGGTCAACGGCTGCCAGGAAGCCCCGCCGTCCGTGCTGCGGAAAAAGCCCGCGGACGTGGATACATACACCGTGTTGGCCGACGCCGCGTCCACAGATACGGTCGAGGGCCTGCCCGAAAGACCGGCGCCGGCGGTTGCCGACCAGGTAACGCCGCCATCCGAGCTGCGGAATATCCCGACCGGCGCGGCCGCATAGACCACGGCGGGTGAAGAGGGCGCGGCCGCCAGCGCATAGATGATAGATGCGCCATCCGTCGCGGGATAGCTCCATGACTTTCCGGCGTCCGCGGTTGCCGCCAATGGCGCGGTGGCCAGGTGGGCTTGCGCCGCGTTCGGAGTGGCGACGTCCGGAGATTGCGTGGTGCCGGCGACATACAGCGCGCCCTGCGCATCGCGGGCGAGCCCGGCGACGATGTTCTCTCCGCTGCCTCCGAAAACCTTGTCGAAGACGATCTGGGGATCGATCACCAGGGCGCGGCGGCGATCGTAAGCCCCGATGCGAAAACGAACATGGCGGGCGCGGTCGATCCAATACGAGACATCCACCGGTTGCCTGCGTCCGGCGATGAATTGCCAGGCTGCGGGTTTTGGCTGGTGGATGGTGACGCCGCGGGCGCCCAAAAGCAGGCTGCCGTCGGGATCGATACGCTCGCCGCCGATGCCGGCGAACGCCAGCCGGATGGCACTCGCGGGGCGGCCCGGGGCGATCGCGAAGTCGTATTCCAACCGCTGCTGGTTCGCGCGAAAGACGACATCGATGCCGGGATAGGCTCCGCGCAGGCGAACGCTGCCGAACAGGTCGTAGGAGGCGCGGATATCGGCGCCGATCAGGTAATTCGCCCTTCCCGGCATGCGATCAAAGGGTTGCAGGGATGCCGCGGGATCCGCGCCGGCGAGGGTCATGGTTACCGCGGCGCCGTTGACTTTCAGAATCGCCGCGCGCGCGTTGACGGAGAGCGCGTAACCCGGGCCACGAGCCAGGTATTCCGCGCCGCGCGCTTCAAACGCCTGCACGCGCGGGCCCGGAACGCTGAGATTCGCACCGAAACAGGAAACGACGAACAGAGGGCAGATCAGGCCGCGCAAACGGTTTCTCCAGGGCCGGACGCGGGGGCCAGTCCGATCTTAGCACCGGACGTCCGAGGCGCCCGATTGTAACGGAACCGGCTATAATCGAGCTTTCATGGCATCATCCACCGTCGGAACCAAAGTGCAGACGCGCTTTCGCTGGGTGATCTGCGCGCTGCTGTTCTTCGCCACCGTGATCGCGTATGTCGATCGCGGTGTGCTGGCGTACCTGAAAGATACGCTGCAGCACACCATCGGATGGAACGCCGAACAGTATTCCTACATGACCTCCGCGTTTCAGGTAGCCTACGCCATCGGGCTGGTGTGTGCGGGACGCCTGACCGACCGGCTGGGAACGCGCATCGGTTTCGCTGTTGCCATCACACTGTGGAGCGTGGCGGCGATGTCGCCGGGGGCGGCGAACAGCGTGCTCACGTTCGGGATCGCGATGTTCTTCCTCGGGCTGGGCGAAGCGGCCAACTTTCCGGCGTGCATCAAGACGGTGGCGGAGTGGTTCCCCAAGAAGGAGCGGGCGCTGGCGACCGGCATCTTCAATTCGGGCGCGAATATCGGAGCGATCGTGGTGCCGATTATCGTGCCTGTGCTGACGGTAGCCTTCACGTGGCGCGGCGCGTTTGTGGCCACAGGCGCCACCGGGTTCGTCTGGCTCGTCTTCTGGCTGGCGCTTTACCGGAAGCCGGAAGTGCACAGCCGCGTATCGCCGGCGGAATTGGCCCACATTCAAAGCGACCCGGCGGAGAAGACGGGCGGGGTGCCGTGGGGCGTGCTGCTGCCGAGCAGGGAGGCGTGGGCGTTCGCGCTGGCCAAGTTCCTGAGCGACCCCATCTGGTGGTTCTATCTCTTCTGGCTGCCCGGCTATTTGCAGGAGACGTTCCATCTGGACATCCACAGCAACCGGCTGCCGGTCGTGGTGGCGTATGCCATTTCGACCGTCGGCAGCGTCTTTGGCGGCTGGCTTTCGGGCGCGATGCTGAAGCGCGGCAAGAGCCTCAATACTTCGCGCAAAGTCGCGATGCTGGTCTGCGCGCTGGCCGTGCTGCCGGTGTTATACGCTCCGTTCTGCGGCAGTTTGTGGATCGTGGTCGGGCTGGTCGGTCTGGCGATGGCGGCGCACCAGGGATGGTCGGCGAACCTGTTCACGCTGGTCGGCGACATGTTTCCCAAGGATGCGGTGGGCAGCGTGGTGGGCTTCGGTGGTATGGTCGGTTCCCTGGGCGGCGTGATCTTTCAACTCGCGACCGGCCGTGTGGTGCAAGTCACGCACAGCTACATGCCGATTTTTGTGGTCTGCGGGCTGGCGTATGTGGTTGCGTTGGGAACCGTCCATTTGCTCTCGCCGCGACTGGAACCTGCGCGACTGGAACGGGCATAACTGGTGCACAGAAGCACACAATAGCAGGCGCCGGGGTTGCCGCCGGTAGCACCCGCCGCTAGAATCAGAGTGCCATGTCTGAGGACAAAAAAACGGTTCTTGTCGTTGATGACGAGCCCGAGATCCGCAAACTCGTCGGAGCCATGGTGAGCCAGTTCGGCTACCAGGTAATCACGGCCGACAGCGGCGAGCATGCCCTGACACTGTACAAGCACGGGAAGGGCCCGCTCGAACTATTGATAACCGACGTGGTGGCTCCGGGCATGAGCGGTCCCATGCTGGCGGACAAACTCACCGCCCTGCAGCCGGATCTCAAGGTGCTGTACATCTCCGGCTACGACAACACCCACGTGGTGCAGAAGTACGTCGTGGAAAAGGGCCACGCTCTGCTGCCCAAGCCATTCACGGTCGAGGAGTTGCAGGCGAAGGTTAAGGCACTGCTGGGCCACGGGGTGCCGCACAACGCGGGCGCCTGAGCGGACAGGCGCGGCTTCCGGCGCAGACTTCCGGCGTTTCTTCGCCCCGGCTTGAAGTCGACCGGCCTGAAGCGTAAGCACCGAAAAAGGTGCTCTCATGGAATCAGGCACGCGGCGAAGATACAGGACTTCCGATCTGGCATGACCGTGTTGCGCATCCGGCGGGCGCAGCAGCCCCCGCCAATGTTACTATCGCGGCAATGACCACGCAGTCGGCGAGCGACCGCTCGCTCCTCGTATCCTTTGGGGAAGAGATCTCGCTCGAGACGCACCGGCAGGTGGCGCGGCTGACGCGTCTTCTGCTCGGGGAGCGGGGGATTCTGAATCTGCACCCGGCGTTCTGTTCGGTGCTGATCGATTTCGACCCGCGGCTGCGGACGCACGACAATGTGGAAGCGCTGGTTCGCGAACGGCTCGCCGCGGCCGACGATGCGGAGGCCGCGCGGCCGCGCACGATCGAAATCCCCGTTTCCTACGGCGGCGAAGCCGGGCCCGATCTCGACGATGTGGCGCGGCATTGCGGACTGAGCTCGCGGCGCGTGGTGGAGCTGTTTTCCGCGGCCGAATACGAGGTCTATTTCGTCGGGTTTTCGACCTGTTTTCCGTACCTGGGCGGGCTGCCGCCGGAGTTGGCGACGCCGCGGCTGGCTTCGCCGCGAAGGCACGTGCCGGAGGGTAGCGTGGCCATCGGCGGCAGCCAGGCGGGGGTGTATCCGCTGGCCTCGCCGGGCGGCTGGCGATTGATCGGCCGGACGGCGCGGCGGCTGTTCGATCCGCAAACGGAGCCGCCCGGGCTGCTGCGCATGGGGGACCGCGTCCGCTTCGTTCCGGTACGGGAGGAGCGGCCATGAGCGGCATTCGCGTACTCGCTCCGGGGCTGCAAACCACGGTGCAGGACCTGGGGAGATTCCATTTCGCGCATCATGGCGTCTCCGCTTCGGGCGCCGCCGATGCCCTGGCGCTGCGGGCCGCCAATCTGCTGGTGGGGAATGCGGAAAACGCCGCTGCGCTGGAGATGACGCTCTCCGGCGCGACGCTCCGTTTCGAAGAGCGCTCGGTCGTCGCGCTCACGGGCTCCGATTTCGGCGCGGGGCTGCCGCTGTGGGAAGCCATCGAGATTGCGGCGGGCGAAACCGTGGCATGCGGAGCAACGCGCTCGGGGGCGCGATGCTACCTGGCGGTCCGGGGCGGCATCGAGGTGGCGCTTGTCATGGGAAGCGCATCGGTGCACGTCATGACGGGGGTGGGCGGGCGTCCGCTGCGGAAAGGCGACATGCTGGCGATCGGACAGGCGGCCGTGCGGCGCGCGCGCAGGGTTCCGGCGGCCGACGTTCCCGTCGCGGGCGCAGCGCCACTGCGCGTCACCGCGGGTCCGCAAGCCGATTGGTTCGGCGACGAGCTGTACCGTTCGTTGTATACCGTGAGCGAGGAGTCGAACCGCATGGGGCTGCGGCTGCGCGGAACTGCAATCACCGCCGCGCACGCCGGCCACATGCTGACCGAAGGGGTTCCGCTGGGAGCCATCCAGGCGCCGCCGGACGGCCAGCCGATCATCCTCTTTGTGGAGCATCAGACTACGGGCGGCTATCCCAAGCCGGCCAACGTGATTTCCGCCGATTTCTGGCGTCTCGGACAGCTTCGCCCGCGCGACGAGGTGCGCTTCGAGCTGGTCCCGCTCGACCGCGCGCTCGAGCTGCTGCAGGCGCAGGAGCGATGGCTCTACGGGTTGTTGTAACGTATCTGCATGGCTATCGATCTCAACTGCGACATGGGAGAGCTGGAAGACTCGGTCCACGAAGCTGCGCTGATGGAGCACATCACGTCGGCCAACATCGCCTGCGGCGGCCATGCCGGCGACGATGCCACCATGGAGCGCACGGCGCGGCTGGCGCTCGCGCGCGGCGTGCACATCGGCGCGCATCCCGGGTATCCCGATCGCGCCAATTTCGGGCGCATCGAAATTGCCATGGCGCCTGACGAAATCGAAGCCAGCGTGTGCGAGCAGATCGAGCGGCTGGATTCCATCGTGCAGCGCCTGGGCGGCAGGATCGTGCACGTGAAGCCGCATGGCGCTTTGTACAATGTCGCGGTGCGCAACCGGGAAGTGGCGGAGGCGATCGGCCGCGGCGTGGCGCGCTGGAATCCCGGGACGGTGGTATTCGGGCTGGCGGGGTCGCCGATGCTGGAAGTGTGGCGCGAGATGGGGCTGGCGGTGGCCGCGGAAGCGTTCGCCGACCGGCGCTATGAGCCGGATGGCTCGCTGCGATCCCGCAAGTTCCCCGACGCGCTCATTACGAACCCCGCCGATGCCGCTCTCCAGGCGGTCCGGCTGGCCCGGGAAGGCAACGCCCAAACCATTTGTGTTCACGGCGATACACCGGGATCGGTGGAAATCCTGAAAGCCTGCCGCGAGGCGCTACTATACGTCTGATGAGGTTCGTCGCCCTTCTTTTTTGCGCCGCTGTGTCCCTGAGCGCCCAGCAGTGCACGTATACGTTAAAGGCGAATGCCTTTGTGGCCGGGGCAGCGGCCAGTTCCACCAACCCTCCCGCCAGTTTCACGGTCGCCACCAGTTCCCAGGGCTGCACCTTCACCGCGTCCACCGGCGCCGCCTGGATTCACATTACAAACGGCCCGGGCTATACCGGCACGAGCGACGTGATGTTTACGATCGACAGCAACCAAAACTCGAGCCAGCTCCGTAAGGACGTCATTACGGTGGCCACACCGACCGGACAATCGCTGTCCGTTACCGTGACGCAAGTGGCGGGGATCTGCAATTACAGCCTCTCGGCGACTTCCAACCATTTTCCGCTGGGCGGCGGTTCGGGGAGTTTCAACGTCACCACGGGCTGCGCGTGGACGGCCGCATCGAACCAGGGATGGGTGAGCCTGGGCTCATCGACCAGTTTCCTCGGCAACGGCACGGTGAACTATACGGCCGCGGCCAATGTCTGCGTGGCTGCGCGCACGGCGACGGTTACGGTACAGGCTGCGACGTCGAATCCGCCGACCTTCCAGATTATGCAGGACGGCTCCGACGCCAATCTGTCGTTTTCGCCGGCATCGGTCGGCGTGGCGGTAGGAGCGAGCATGGGGCGCGTCACCGTGAACACCGGCGCGGCCTGCCCCTGGACGGCGTACAGCGATTCCGGCTGGCTGCAGATCGTTACCGCCGCCAACGGTTCCGGCTCGGGCGGGATCACATACTCGATCGCAGCCAACACCGGCCCCACGCGTACGGGCAACCTCCACATCGGCAACGACCTTTTCCCGGTCACCCAGCAAGGAGTGTCCGCCCCGGCGCCCCAGTTGACCACCATTCTCAACGGCGCGAGTTACTCGGGCGGCGCTGTCTCGCCGGGTGAGATTGTGGCGCTCTTTGGAAGCACCCTGGGGCCGGCACAGGGTGTTCCGTACCAGCTCGGCGCGGGAGGCACGTCCATCGGGAACTCGCTCGGCGGCGTACAGGTGCTGTTCAACGGCACGGCGGCCCCGCTGCTCTACGTGTCGGCGGGGCAGATCAACGCCATCGTGCCGTATGAAGTGGCGGGCAGCAGCAACGCAAGCATTCAGGTCACTTACCAGGCAACACCGTCGAACACCCTGACGGTTCCGGTGCAGGGCGCGACCCCGGGGCTGTTTTCGATCGATCGCAGCGGGAGCGGACCGGGCGCCATTCTCAACCAGGATTACAGCGTCAACTCGGGAACCGTGCCCGCGCCGCGCGGAACTCCCATCATGATCTACTGCACGGGCACAGGCGTGACGGATCCGGCCGGCAGCGACGGCGTGCTCACCCCGCTGGCCCTGCCGTATCGCCTGATTCCCGCGTCCGTGAACGTCCAGGTGACGATCGGCGGCATCCCGGCGACGGTGGTCTATGCGGGTGCGGCACCGGGGGCGGTCGCGGGTCTGACCCAGATCAACGCTGTCGTTCCCGGCGGGGTGTCTCCAGGAGAGAACGTGCCGGTGTCCGTGCAGATCGGGAACACGCCGAGCCAGGCCGGAATCACCGTCGCCGTGCAATAACGGCCAGTAATCCGACGCCGATCAAGAGCAGCGTTCCCGGCTCGGGAACGTCCTCCTCCACGGCCCAGATGCTGCCATCGGCAGTGCTGAAGAGGTACTCGGGGAGCCTGGGATCGCGGGCGATTCCGAAATTCAGCATCTGCGAGCTGGCCACCCAGGTACTGCCGATCTGCGTAGTCGGATTCCCCTGAGAGTCCAGGCCGTAAAGGCTCAACGTCAAGGTGGAAGCATCCTCGATCAGCACGGCGGGTTCAGGTACGGAGTCGGCGTCGGGGAGGGCGTACACGAAGGAGTCGGCTTCGGGACCGCCCGTGCCTCCCGAAACCGGGCCGCCCACGGTCGCGATAGTGTACCACTCGCCGTTCGGCGCGGGAATCTGCGGGTTTGAGGTGCTGATTTTCAGCAGCCCCGCCCCATTGTTCGTGAACGATGCCGGCACGTATTGCAGGCCGCCGAGCGTGTACGGCGCCAGCCCGGTATAGCTGGTCAGGGAGGAACTGCCGCCGGAGTAGCTGCCCACATAGTTCGACGGGTTGGTAGTGTAGAGCAGGGACCCGCCCGATTGCTCGATCAGTCCGCCGCCGACCCCGTTGTTCACCGCGCCCACGGTGGTGTTCACGGTGGCGTACAGAGAAGGAGTACCGAAGCCTGTGATCTCGCCATCGCCGTTCCGGTCCACCTGCATCTCGTAGATTCCCTGGGGGGACGATTGCGCCGTGGTGCCCGAATTGATGGCCAGCAGAAGATAGTTGCCCGACGGGTCGAATGCCATGGCGCTGTAATAATCGCTGGGATCGATGCCGGAAAACGGGCCGCTGGTGATCTGGAAGATGCTCAGCCCGGCGGGACTGGTTACGACGGAATCGGCGCGTGCGGGTAGGGCAATTCCGATCGCTATCGCGATCCCCAAGAGCCCCAGACTTGCACACCGCCGCAGTGTCATGACAACTGTCCCCGCTAGGTTCGAACGATTATAACACCGGGGTTTACACGGGCATTACGGGTGCGATACTAGTACGCTCAGCCGCTTCTGCGCCTCGGAGATCAGCGGATCTCCACCCGCATCCGCCTTGGACTTGATCGCCAGGAACTTCCGATACAGGTCCGCCGCTTCCGGGCTCTTCAGGCCTTCGGCTGCTTCAGCCTTGTAGAAATAGACGGGCGCGAAGTAGCGGTAGCTGGGCACGTCATCGAAGAAGACCGCTGTGGCCTCGCCGCTGCGCTTGCCGCAGGTATCGAGTTCCGTGGAGGCGAACGGGTACATGCCGGCTTTGAGATAGGCCTTCGCCAGGTCGAGATGTCCGAGCCAGGTGTCCACCATTTTGTTGGCGTCCTCGAAGGTGTGGATGGCGTCCTGCGGCTTGCCTCTGGCCAGTTGCGCTTCGCCCTGGAGCAGCCTGGCATACGCCTGCGGCTCGGATTCGGGACGCTCCGCCAGTTGTCCGGCTACGGCCAGCGCTTTGGCTTCCTGTCCGATATCCAGCAGCACTCGGGCAGCGGCGAAGGCGGCCTCCTTGCCGGTATCGAGAGACCGGTTGGCCTCTTCGAGGGCGAGCGCGCGGCTCTTCTGCGCGGCGGCCGCGGCGGCGAGCTTGATAGCTGCCGAGGAATCGTTTTTGGCGGCGAGATCGGCAGCGATTCCCTTGTCGAGAATGGCCAGCGCGTCGGCGTTGCGCCCTTCGTAGAGCGCGATATCGGCCAACCCCATGGATGCCACCGACGCCCCGTCCGGGCCGTTCGCTTCGAGCTGCCGGTAGGTCGCGGCGGCATCGGCGGCGTTGCCCTGGGCGAATTGCGCCAGCGCTTTGGCGATCAACGCGTCGCTGTAGTTGGGGTTGCGTTTCAGCACCTCCCCGGCCTCGCGAATGGCCAGATCGAACTGCCCGCCGTACATCGCATAGAGTGCCAGGTTGCCGCGGTAGAGCACGTTGTCCGGTTTCTGGTTCACCAGCTGCTGCTGCTGCTGGATGGCGGGCGCGATGTTGTGCTCGTAGAAATATGCCAGCGCCAGGTTGGTGCGGCCGGCGTTATCGGCCGGATACTTCTGAATGAGCTGCGAAAACTGCTCGGCGGCCTTTTGTCCGGCGTGCAGGAACAGGTAGTAGTCGCCGAAAGTGCGGTAGCGCTCGCGTTCCGTCATGCGCCCGGTGTTCTGCATGGCCAGCTGAAAGTACCGTTCGGCCTCTTCGCGGTGGTGCAGGTTGCGATAGGCCACCGCCATTCCGGCATAGGCGCGGCCCATCTGCGGATCGACTTGCACGGCGCGCTGATAGCTCTGGATGGCATCGTTGAGCTTGCCTTCCCACTGCAGCTCCTGCCCCTTGGCATAGGCCTGCGCGGCTTCGAGCGAGCTGGCGCCGTATGTCTCCGCGGCAGCCATCTGCGCCGATTCGCTGGTCTTGTCCCCGAGTTTTTTGCGAATGGGAGTCGCGAGCTTGGCGGCAGCGGTGAGCACGTCCTGCTTGGAGCCGGCTTCGCCGGTTTCTTCGAGAATCGACTTTCCGGTCATGCCGCCGATGGCGCGCACGCGGATTTCGTAGCCGCGGCCGTGGGTTTCGATATCGCCCGAGATGACGACATCGATGCCTTCCTGGCGGGCCACCGCCTGCGCCAGGGTGGCATCCAGCGTGGTGGCGCCGGGGCGGAGTTTGGCGGCCATGCGATGCGCATCGCCGCGGGAAAAGGAACTCACGAAGGAAGCGCCTTCCATGGCCAGGCTCACCGCCGGTTCGAGCGTGCCATCGAAGATGCTGTCGCCGGTTCCGTTGTGAAAATCGGCCACCAGCACGGTGACCGGCTGTGCTGCCGCGGGCGGTGAGGAGGCTGCGCGATGCAGGTACAGCCACGTCACGACGCCCAGCATGCCGGCCAGCGCAATAGCAGCGATGCGAACCGTGAAGTCGCTCTTGCGCGGCGCCTGCGCTACGGGCGCGCTGACCACGGTGTGCCCGGTGCGCGCCGCCTCCCAGGCGTCCAGATCCGCAAGAATCTCGGTGGCCGTCTGGTAGCGTTCCGCCGGCTGCGTCGCCAGCATCTTCACAACGATTGCGTTGAGCGCTTTCGGCACGGTGGGTTCGGCGTCCACCGGCGGCGCGGGCTTTTCCTGAATGCGCCGCACGAGGGTCGCCATGGGATTATCTGCCGCGAACGGGGGCGCGCCGGTCAGCAGCTCGTAGAATATGATGCCGAGCGTATAGAGATCGCTGCGCGCATCCACCTTCTGCCCCTGTGCCTGCTCCGGCGACATGTAGGTGGGGGTGCCGAGCAGCGCGCCGGTGCGCGTCATGTTCGATGCATCCATGCTGCGGGCGATTCCGAAGTCCATCACCGAAGCCTTGCCATGCTGGTCGAGCATGACATTCTGCGGCTTCAGATCGCGGTGCACCACGCCTTCGGCATGCGCCGCTTCCAGGCCGCGCGCCACCTGGGCGACGATGCCGGCCGCTTCGGCCGCGGGGAGCTTTCCGCGCCGCGCCAGGAGGCTCGCGAGATCTTCACCCTCGATGAATTCCATGGTGATGAAGCGCGTGCCCGCGGCGCTCCCGAGGTCGAAAATGCGGATGATGTTGCGGTGCGTCACCTGGCGCGCCAGGATCAGTTCCTGCTTGAAGCGCTGCAGCACCTGCGCATTGCGCGCCAGTTCCGGCCGGATGACCTTCAGGGCGACGGTGCGCTCCAGTTCGCGGTCATAGGCGCGGTAAACCGAGCCCATGCCTCCTTCGCCCAGCAGTTCGACGATTTCGTAGCGCTCCGCCAGCACATCGCCCGTCTGCAGCGGCTTGGACTCGAGGGCGTCGGGATCGTGCGTGGGAGGACGCGACCATGCGGTGGCCTGCGTCGCTTTCCGGTCAACGGCCGCGGCCGGCGCGGAGCCCGGCGCTCCCAGCGCAATGGTGGCATCCTCCAGATCGATGGGGGTGCTGCATTGCAGGCAGATTGTTGTTCCCTCCGGATTCGGAGTACGGCAGTGAGGGCAAACCATGGCGGCCCGCTACTTGAGCAAGTGTATTAACCACTCTACGGGCTTTCCCCTTGGATATCAAGGCAGACCGGGCCAGGCGGGGTTGTCAGGCCGGGCTACCCCTTTCGCCGCGTGCCTCCGCATGGGAATATAGAAATAGATCTGCTGTCGACCAAGTTCCCAAGAGTTGAACTGTGGCACCAAATATGACTGAGCCTCCTTCCGCGCGCCTGGGCGATTTCACCATGACGCCGCGTGTCCTCTGGATCGGCGCGCTGGCTGTGTTCATCGGATTTGTGACCACTTACATCGCTCTGGGCCTGCTGCGTCTCATCGGCCTTTTTACGAACCTGTGCTTCTACGGGCGATGGGACACGTCGCTGGTATCGCCGGCCGGCAACCCGCTGGGCCTCTGGGAAGTGCTGGTGCCGATCGGAGGCGCTCTGATAGTGGGATTGATGGCGCGCTACGGTTCGGAGAAGATCCGCGGCCACGGGATTCCCGAGGCCATCGAAGCCATCCTGATCAACGGCAGCAAGGTCGAGCCCAAAGTCGCGATTCTGAAGCCGATTTCGAGCGCGATTTCGATCGGCTCCGGCGGGCCGTTCGGCGCGGAAGGTCCCATCATTATGACCGGCGGCGCGTTCGGCTCGATGATCGCACAGCTTTTCCGTCTTTCCAGCGCGGAGCGCAAGACGCTGCTGGTTGCGGGCGCGGCGGCGGGCATGTCCGCAACATTCGCCGCTCCGGTGGCTTCGGTGCTGCTGGCCGTGGAACTGCTGCTCTTCGAGTGGAAGCCGCGGAGCCTGATCCCCGTGGCCATGGCCAGCGTGACGGCCGCGGCGGCGCGTTCCTATGTGCTGGGACTGGGCCCGCTGTTTCCGGTGGCCAAGCATCCCGCGTTCATCGGGCCTCTGGGCCTTCTCGGCTGCCTGGGGGCGGGAATTCTCGCCGGCATCCTTTCCGCTATCGTCACCGAGGCGGTTTACAAAACCGAAGATCTGTTCCACAAGCTGCCGCTCCACTGGATGTGGTGGCCGGCAATTGGCGGCCTGGCGATCGGGCTGGGCGGCCTGATCTTCCCGCAGGCGCTGGGCGTAGGGTACGACACCATCGGCGCCCTGCTGCAGGGCGAAGTGGCGCGCACGGTGATTCTCGGGATTCTGATGGTGAAGTCGTTCATCTGGGCGTTCTCGCTCGGGTCCGGCACCTCGGGCGGGGTGCTGGCGCCGCTGTTGATGATGGGCGGGGCGCTGGGCGGCGCGGAATCGATGTTTCTGCCGCACGAAGGGGTGGGCTTCTGGCCGCTGGTGAGCATGGCCGCGACGCTGGGAGGGACAATGCGGGCTCCGCTGACCGCAATCGTGTTCGCCCTCGAGTTGACTCATGACATCAACATGCTGCTGCCGCTGCTGCTGGCGGTGTCGATCGCCCACGGCTTCACCGTGCTGCTGCTGCGGCGTTCGATCCTGACCGAGAAAGTGGCGCGCCGCGGATACCACCTGAGCGCGGAATATAGCGTGGACCCGCTGGAAAACCTCTCCGCGCGCGATGTGCTGCGCAGCGATATCGTCACCCTTGCGCCGGTCGTCGACCGCGCCGAAGCGGCGGCGGCGCTCGATCGCGTGCGGCGCGGCCAGTTGCTGTATCCGATTGTGGACGATCATTCCAACCTGCTGGGCGTGGTTACGCGCGGCCAGCTTCGCAAACTGGCCGCGGAACCGGGCGTGCACGCACTGCCGCTGGCGGAACTGGCGAACCGCAATCCGCAGGTTGCCTTTCCCGACGAGCCGCTGAGCACCGTCGTCGCGCGCATGGCGGAGACCGGCCTCACCCGCTTTCCCGTGGTGGAGCGCAGCGCGGCGCGGCGCCTGCTCGGCATGATTTCCATTTACGATCTGCTGCGCGCGCGCACCCGGGCGCTGGAGGAAGAAGGCTCACGCGAACGCGTGCTGCGGTTCCACTTGCCGTTCGCTTCGCGCTGACGCCGGCTCACCCGGCCAGGCCCGGAACTCCGCCCATGGTTTTCGCCAGCTTCACGGCGCGCAGGATGGATTGCGTCACGGCTTCGGCGGCAGCGATCCCCAGGGTATTGACGTCGCTTCCCAGCGTGCCGGCGGAGAGTGCGATGACGGTGTCGCCATCGTACATGGTGTTGACCGGGTAAATGGAGCGCGCCATTCCCAGGCCGGCCAACTGGGCCAGTTTGGTGGTCTCTACTTTATCCAGCCGCGCGTTGGTGGCGACCACGGCGAGGGTGGTGTTTTTACCGCCGATTCCGCTGGCGAAATGGGTCTTCATGTACTCCGCGGTATCGAGGAATTCGCGGCTTTGCGGAGACTTGCGGGCGCCGGCGACGATTTTCCCGGTGGCGGGGTCGCGCACGTCGCCGATGGCGTTGATCACCACCAGCGCCGACACCAGCACACCGCCCGGCAGACTGACCGTAAAGGTGCCGGTTCCCGATTTCATGGCGGTGTTCATTCCAAGCACCTTGCCGATGGTGGCGCCGGTGCCCGCTCCGACGTTTCCTTCAGCGACAGGAGCATCGCTGGCCGCGGTGGCCGCGGCTTCGCCCATGGCCAGCGTGGGACGCACGTTGGGTTTGCCGATCGAGAGATCGAAAATGACGGCGGCGGGCACAATCGGGACTTTGGTTACCCCGACATCGAAACCGATTCCCTTGTGCTCCAGGTAGCGGCGCACTCCCGACGCGGCTTCGAGGCCGAACGCGCTGCCTCCGGCCAGCAAAACGCCATGGGTCAGGGGCGCCAGGTGGCCCGGAGCCAGGGTAGGGGTCTCCTCGGTTCCGCTGGCGGAACCGCGAATGTCGACGCCGCCTACCGCGCCCTTTTCGCACAGGATGGCGGTGCAGCCGGTAATCGCCTCGAAGTTCGAAACATGACCGACCCGAATCCCCGGAATGTCGGTAAGCCCTCTCACGATGTGCTTGTATGGTAGCATCGGAATACGGGGACCGACCTAACTTGCTGGATTCGCTCAAAGAGCCAGTTCTCGCAGTTCAAGAATTCTATTTGCTCGTAGGCAGGGCCCTTCGGAACATCGTCCGCGCGCCCCACTACCTCGACGATGTCATTCTGCAAATGGACACGATCGGAGTGGGCAGCATCCCGATTGTGATCATGGTGGGATTCTTCAGCGGCGCCGTCATGGCGCTGCAGATGGCGCGCGCTCTCGCTACGTACGGACAGGTGGGGCGGACGGGAATGATTGTCGCCATCACGCTGGTGCGCGAATTGGGGCCGGTGCTGACGGGAATCATGGTGGCCGGTCGCAACGCGTCGGGAATCGCGAGCGAACTGGGGTCGATGAAAGTGACCGAGCAGATCGACGCCATGCGGGCGCTCGGAACCGATCCCGTGCAGAAGCTGGTGACGCCGCGGCTGGAGGCCACGTGCGTGATGCTGCCGCTGCTCACGATCATCGCCGATTTTGTCGGCATGGTGGGCGGCTGGATCATTGCGTACTTTTTCCTCAACCTGACTTCCCGCCAATACTGGAACTCGGCGTGGCGGAGCCTGGAGTGGAAAGCCGATGTGGCGCAGGGGCTGATCAAGCCGCTGATTTTCGCGATCGTCATTTCGATGGCCGGATGCTATTGCGGCCTGCGGACAACGGGCGGCACGCAGGGCGTAGGCCGTTCGACTACCCAGGCGGTGGTTCTCGCCACGGTTCTGATCTTTATCCTGGACCTGATGATCACCAAAATCTTTGTGTATCAGGGCGCGTCATAACATGGGCGACGCGCCGCCTTCCATTCTGCGATTCGAGCACGTAACTGTGCGGTTCGACGAGGTTGCGGCGCTGAACGATGTATCGTTCGAAGCGGTGGAAGGCGAATCGCGGGTAATCATGGGCGCTGCGGGCAGCGGCAAGACGGTGCTGCTGAAAACCGCGCTGGGCCTGATCCAGCCGGATGCGGGGAAAGTATACGCGTTCGGCAAGGAGATCAGCTGCATGCAGGAACAGGAACTGTTCGCGATTCGCAGCCGGATCGGCATGCTGTTTCAGGAAAGTGCGCTGTTCGATTCCATGACGATCGAGGAAAACGTGGCGTATCCGCTGGAAAACCAGCCGAGCATTCACTGTTCTCCGGAAGACGTACATCCGCGTGTGTTACAGGCGCTGGAATTCGTCGAGCTGGGCGAAACCCTCGAGAAATTCCCTGCCGAACTTTCGGGAGGCATGCGGCGCCGCGCGGCGATTGCGCGCGCCGTGGTGACGAATCCTCCGCTGACGCTCTATGATTCGCCGACTGCGGGGCTGGACCCGATTACCGCACACACCATCATCGCCCTGCTGATCAAGGCGCGGGATATCAGCCAGGCCACGGCTCTGATGGTCACGAATCGCTACCAGGATGGGAACCTGATGGCCAATTTCCGCTACAATTCGGAACAAGGGAACCTGGAGCGCGCGCGTAACGGCGCCAGGCGCGGAGCGCGGACCACGTTCATGGTGCTTCGGGAGGGCCGGCTGGTGTTCGAAGGGGATCAACAGCGGCTGGAATCCTCGACCGATTCATACATTTGCAAATTTGTGAAGGCGCGGGAATAGACGATGCCGGAGCGCAGCCGAGTCCAGTGGTCGAAGCTCAAAGTCGGAGTGGTCGGGATCACGGCGTTTCTGATTCTGGCGGTGCTGATCTTCCTGATGACCAGCACGCACGGCATCTTTCAGCACAATGCCACGCTGTACACATTCATGGCGGATGCCGGAGGGATCGCCGACGGATCGGGTGTGCGGCTGAACGGCATTCTGGTAGGCTACCTGGACAAAGTGGTGCTGACGAGCTCGACCGACCCGAAAAAGGCGGTACGGTTCGATATGAAACTGCCGTATCGATATCTGTCGGAGATTCCGGTGGATTCGGTTGCAGGCATCACCGCGGCCAATGTGCTGGGTGACAAATTCATCAATATCACCAAGGGCACCAGCGCGCAGCACGTCCCGGATGGAGCCACGCTGCAATCGCTCGAATCGAAGGATATTCCGGAGCTGATGGCCTCCATGGGCAATCTGCTGCAATCCTTCCAGGTGATTGTCAATCGCGTGGACAACCTGCTGGCGGGCGTGGAAGCGGGGAAGGGAAATATCGGCAAGCTGCTCAAGGACGAAGAGCTGTACGACCGGCTGAATTCCATCGCGCAGGAGGGCCAGAAGCTGCTGGCCGATGTCCGCACGGGCAACGGCACGCTCAGCAAGCTGATCTACGATCCGGCGCTGTACAACGAGATTCAGGCTCCGCTGAAACGGATCGACGCCATGCTGGCGGATCTGCAGGCGGGCAAGGGCACGGCCGGAAAGCTGCTCGCAGACCCGGCGCTGTATGACGAAGCACAGCGCACGATCGTCGAAATCCGCCAGGTAGTGGCGGGGATCAACGCCGGGCACGGCACAGCCGGCAAGCTGCTGAAAGACGATCAGCTCTATGGGCAGTTGGACCAGTTGGTGGCCCGGCTAGGCACCACCGTGGACAGGATCAATTCCGGTCAGGGCACGGTGGGGCAGCTTCTGGTGAATCCGCAGTTGTACCAGGACCTGAGCGGCGCCACGCAGCAACTGCAAGCGCTGGTCAAGGACATGCACGCCAACCCCAAAAAATTCCTGACCATCCGGCTGACTCTGTTTTGAGCGCGCAAAAACAGTTGGTGGTGAATGCCGACGATTTCGGATTCACTCCGGACGTGAATGAAGGGATCGTGGAGGCGCATCGCCGCGGCATTCTCACCGCGACCACTCTGATGGCGAACGGGGAAGCCTTCGACGACGCCGTTCGCCGTGCGGAACAGGCTCCCGAGCTGGATATCGGCTGCCACCTGGTGCTGATCGGCGGCCGCTCGCTGGCCACGGGGCGGGCGCTGCCGGCGACTGTGCCGCAGCTGGCGGCGGCGCTGGCGGCGCGCTCGATCCGTCCATACGCGGAGCTGCGTGCGCAGGTCGAGCGCATCCTGGCGGCCGGCATCCGCCCCACGCATCTGGACACCCACAAGCATACCCACCTGGCGCCGCCGGTATTGGATGCGGTGGCGCGGCTGGGAGAGGAGTTTGCGATCCGCTGGGTGCGGCGGCCGTTCGATCTTCCGCTTACCGCTCCGCGCGGAACGGTGCCGCGCGGGAAACGCCTGACGAGCCGCGCCCTGAGCGTGCTGCGGCGCCGATTCCATCGCATCCTGGAGGGGCACGGCTGCCGCACTACCGATCACTTCGCCGGCTTCCAGATCACCGGCCGCCTGCGCACGGCGGAACTGCTGGCGCTGCTGCGCGCGATTCCGCCGGGAACCACTGAGCTGATGGTGCATCCCGGGCGCTGCGGCGAAGCGCTGCGCGCGGCACGGACCCGCTTAAAGCAGAGCCGCGAACAGGAACTCGAAGCGCTGACGGCCCCGGAAGTGCGCGCGGCCCTGGGAGCGAACGGAATCGAACTGGTGAATTACCGCGGCTTGTGAGAGGCGGCCTGGCGCATGGAAAAGCGCCGCCGTCCCAGTTCGCCGAAGCGCGCTTTGGCGCGCGACTTGATGAGACGGAACTGGGTTTCGGTCAGATCCAGGTCGCGGCAGATCTGGTGCGCCGGCTGCTCCTGCAGATAGAAGCGCACCAGGACCTCGCGGTCGCGCCGGCCGATGCTATTGAGCACCCGCATGGCGACTTCGTTGGTTTCCCGCTCGATGGCGGCGCGTTCGGGATCGGGGAGGCGGTCGGAGAGCCTGGACCGGAAATCGGAATCGGTGCGATGCCGGCGCGCTTCCACGGCGCGCTCGATATGGCAGGCTACCTGGCGGCGGACCACCGTGCGCACGAAGCCCATGAGTCGCTCGGGTTCGCGGAGGGTTCCCTTGCGGATGGCCTGCGCGATGATCAGGAAGGCTTCATGCAGGTGATCGTCGAAATCCTGCGGCCCCACGTGGCGGCAGAGATAAAACCGGACTCCCTTACGGAAAACTCCGTAAAGCTCTTCCATGGCGGAGGGATCTCCGGTCCGGATGCGATGAACGATATGAGACCAGGACGGGTCGGCCGTGGGCGTTTCCGGGAACGCACCGGGAACGCTTGCCAGCGGTAAGGCTGCGGTCATGAAGCAATTTCCTTGTGAATCGCGGAGTAGGAGCGGGAAGTGCAATGTGCGGCGCGCAAGCCGTTGTGCTGACAGGTGTTAGCTCGGAAATCACATACGGCAAGCGCCGGGATCTTCGTCCCGAACCGCGGACACCGTAACAAGGTACCAGCGAGCGAACATGAGAGCAGACAGAAGACCAGTGACACTGCTGTTCTCGAAAAAGAGCAGGCTTCGCTCGGTCAAAAATATTTACTGCTTTGTATTAGGAATACTCCTCCAGGAGTACGACCAACGAAATAGTATCAGGTTTAATTTCGAATTACTATATTCCGATCTGTTTTTCTTTTATTCAACATAAGAAAAAAATAGTTATTTTCTTTAGGCTCCATGGATTACGGAGTGTGGAGGCTCTTCAAAAAAGTTGTGGATAAACAATTTTCTTACGGAATGTTCCCGGGAACGGTGTGCTTCGTTCCGGAAGTACCGCAAGGCACGCGGTGTTGTCGATCTTCCCGCTTTCGCAATCGGCTACACTGGTTGTCTTCACTGCCGTGAACGCCATTGAATTCCAAGGAGTTTCCAAGAGCTACGCGATCTATGAAAAACCGGGCGACCGGCTCAAGGAACTGGTGTCGCTGAACCGCTGGAAACGCCACCGCGACTTCTGGGCGCTGCGCGACGTCACCTTCGACGTGCGGCGCGGCGAAACATTTTGCATCGTGGGGGAGAACGGCAGCGGCAAGAGCACGCTGCTGCAAATGGTGGCCGGAATCCTGCAGCCGGCGCGCGGCACGGTGGCGGTCAACGGGCGGGTATCGGCGCTGCTCGAATTGGGGGCGGGGTTCAACCCGGAATTCAGCGGCCGCGACAACGTGTATTTGAACGGGTCGATTCTGGGTCTCTCGACGCGGCAGATCGACGCGCGGTATCGCGATATCGAAAGCTTCGCTGAAATCGGCGATTTCATAAACCAGCCGGTGAAAACCTACTCCAGCGGCATGGTGGTGCGGCTGGCGTTCGCGGTGGCGATCAATGTGGACCCGGAAATCCTGCTGGTGGACGAGGCGCTGGCGGTGGGCGATATTTACTTCCGGCAGCGCTGCATGCGCAAGGTGCATGAGCTGCGGGCACGGGGCATCACGATTCTGTTCGTTTCCCATGCGGTGAGCGACGTCAAAGCCATCGGCGACCGCGTGCTGTGGCTGGATCACGGCCGCGTGGTGGATCTGGGCGAACCCGACAAAGTGATTGCCAAATACCTGGCGGCGATGGTGGAAAAAGATTCCAGCTATCTGCGCGGGCATCCGGAGAACAACGCCGAGCGGCTGGGCGCGGGGCCTTCGCTCGCGCCGGAGGTGATCGAGACGATTCCGAATATCGATCACCGCTACGGAGACGGGCGCGCGGAGATACTGGGGATCGGAGTTTTCGACGAGCAGGGCCGTCCGCTTCGCATGCTGGAGCCGCTTTCGCGGATCGTGGTGCGGATCAGCGCGCGGGCCAAGGCGGACGTGGCGCTGCCTATGATCGGGTTCATGCTGCGCAATCAACTGGGGATGGATTTTTCCGGCACCAACACGGCGCGGGAAGGATACGAACTGCCGCCGATGCAGGCGGGGGACACGGTGACGGTGGATTTCCACGTCGAACTGCCGGAACTGTACCCGGCATCGTTTTCCTTTTCGCCCGCGGTGGCCGACGGCGCCCTGCACGCCTACACGATGTGCGACTGGATCGACAACGCCGTGGCGCTGCAGATGAGCCGGGCGGCGGAGGAAATCTACGGCTACATTCACCTGCCATGCCGCGTGGAAGTGAATGCGCGCCTTTGCGCCGGAGCGCCGCCCGCATTGGAGAAACGGCTTGGCTGAGTTCACCGGCGAACGGCTGATTCCGGGCGAAGTAAACGTGGACCTGCTCAACGAGCACATGGCCCGCTACACTTTCGCGTCGCGGCTGGCGCGCGGCAAACGGGTGCTGGACGCCGGCTGCGGAGCGGGGTATGGAGCGGCGGAACTGGCGCACACGGCGATCTCGGTGATCGGTCTGGACGTGGCGGGGGAGGCGATCGATTTCGCAAGGGCCAACTACCGGCTGCCGAACCTGTGCTTCGAGCGGGGCTCCTGCGCGGCTCTGCCGCACCCCGCGGGCAGCTTTGACCTGGTAGTGGCGTTCGAAGTCATCGAGCACCTCGAGAAGTGGCGCGAGTTTTTGCTGGAGGTGCGCCGCGTGATGGCGCCCGGCGGGCAGTTCATCGTTTCCACGCCCAACAAGCTGTACTACACCGAATCGCGCGGCGAAGAAGGAGCCAATCCGTTTCATATCCACGAATTTGAATTCGAGGAGTTTCGCACGGAATTGAAATCCATCTTTCCGCATGTCTCGTTATTTCTGGAAAACCATGTCGAAGGAGTGACTTTCCAGCCGCACGAAGCCGGCAACACGGCGGAGGTGCGGGTGGACGCGGGCGAAACGGTGCCTAACGAATCGCACTTCTTCGTCGCGGTCTGCGCCCACCGGCCGCAGGTGGGCAATCCCACTTTCGTGTATGTGCCGCGCGCCGGCAACGTGCTGCGGGAACGCGAGCGGCACATCGCGCTGCTGGAGCGCGAACTCGCCACAAAAGATGAGTGGCTGGAAAAGGCGCAGCACGACCTGGCGGAATTCGACCGCGAGCACCAGAAGCTGCTGGCCATGTTTCGCGAGCAGAAGGAGGAGTTGGAGCGCAGCAACCTCTGGGCGGAAGAGTTGAACCGCGAGGTCGAAGAGCGGCGCGCGCGCATTGCCGCGGTGCAGGAGGAACTGGCGCGGGAACAGGAATCCGGCCGCAAGCTAGCCGAAGATTACGCCGCCAAGGTGAAAGATCTCGAGGAAGACATTCGCGCCAAGACCAGGTGGGCGCACGACATCGAGACCAGCCTCAAGGGCAAAATCGAGGAGCTGGTGAAAGCCGTGGAAGCGCTGCACCGCACGGAGAAGGAACTGGAGGACCGGACCGCCTGGGCGCTGCGCCTGCAGGATGAGGCGCGACGGCTCGGGGAGCAGGTGACGCTGTTCCGCGAGTCGCGATGGGTGAAGCTGGGGCGCAAGGTGGGGCTCGGGCCGGTGGTTCCGGCCGGTTGACATGGCGCTGGCGAAGAGGATCTTGCGGGCATTCCCGCTGCTGCTTGTGTCGCCGCTCGTGATGCTGGTGAGCGCCGTGTCCCTGGCTCTGACGGACCTGGCGTGGGCCGCATTCGGACGCAGCGCGCAGCCACCCGGCGAAGGCGGCCCGGAAGCGGGTCCCGGAGCGGAAGCGGCTTCGGTCGTCATTCCCAACTGGAACGGCAGGGACCTGCTCGAGAAATACCTGCCCTCGGTCGTCGCCGCGCTGGCGGGCAATCCGGAAAACGAAATCGTCGTGGTGGACAACGGTTCCGCGGACGGCAGCGCGGAATTTGTGCGCCGCGAGTTTCCGCAGGTGAACCTGCTCGCGCTCGACCGGAATCTGGGCTTCGGCGGCGGCTCGAACGCCGGATTCCGGGCAGCCAAAAACCGCATCGTGGTGCTGCTGAATAGCGATATGCGGGTGGCGCCGGACTTTCTGCCGCCGCTCGTGGAAGGGTTCCGCGACCCCGGCGTCTTCGCCGTCTCCTGCCAGATCTTCTTCAGCGATCCGCAGAAGCTGCGCGAAGAAACCGGCCTCACGCAGGGCTGGTGGGAAGACGGCGGCCTGCGCGTACGCCATCGCATCGATCCCGAGGTGACCGATCTCTTTCCCTGCTTTTACGGAGGCGGCGGCTCCTGCGCCTTCGACCGGGAAAAATTCCTCGAGCTGGGCGGATTCGACGAACTGCTGGCGCCCTTTTACCTGGAAGACACGGATCTCGGCTACATGGCCTGGAAACGAGGCTGGAAGGTGCTGTACCAGCCGCGGAGCGTAGTCTTTCACGAGCATCGCGGCACCATCGGCAAGCGCTTCACCGAAGAGCAGATTCAGGCGGTCCTGAAGAAGAATTACCTGCTCTTCTGCTGGAAGAACATTCACGAATGGCGGCGGCTGGCGGGACATTTCGTGTTCGCGTGGGCGGGAGCAGTGATTTCGGTGCTCCTGGGCGACCCGCCTTTGCGGCCGAATCTGGCCGCCATGTGGCGGGCGTTCCTGCAGCTTCCGGGGGCCTGCAGGTCGCGCTGGCGAGCGCGCAGTGCAGGGCTGGTCAGCGACAGCGAAGCGTTTCTCCGGCCGCTGGGCGGCTACTATCGCGACCGCTTCGAGGCTATGGACCCTGCGCCGGTTCCGCTGCGCGTGCTGTTCGTTTCGCCGTATCCCATCTGCCCGCCGGTGCACGGCGGCGGCGTGTTCATGTATCAGACGCTGCGGGCCATGGCGCGGCGCGCCGAGGTCCACGTAGTTGGGCTGCTCGACTGGCCCCGGGAGGTGAAAGACAACCTGGAGTTGCGGCGGTTCTGCGCGTCGGCGGAGTGGCTGGTGCGGCCGAGCGGATCGCCCAAGGATCTCGGAGCGCTGCTGCCGCATGCGGTGCGGGAATTCGCCAATCCCGATTTCGACTGGCTCATCCACCGGCAGATGTTTCTGAAGAAAATCGACGTCCTGCAGCTCGAATATACGCCGCTGGCGCAATATCACGGCGGCTACCGGAGAATTGCTACGGCCCTGTTCGAGCACGACATTTATTTCCAGTCGATCGCGCGCGGCTTCGGCCATGCCATCGGGTGGAACAGCGAGATCAAGGCGCGCATCGAGTATCTGCGGGCGCTGCGCTACGAACTGCGGACGCTGCCCCAGTTCGACCAGGTGCAGGTATGCACGCCGGCGAACCGCGATTACCTGCTTTCCTTCCGGCCGGAGCTGAAGCCGCGGGTGCGAAGCGGGCTGCGCGCGGGCATCGATACCGGCCGCTACGAGTTTCACCTGGACAGCCGCGATGCGTGGACGATGTTGTTTGTGGGGAGCTTCCGCCACGACCCCAACCGCGTGGCGCTGGACTGGTTCATGCACGAAGTGTTTCCGCTGATTCTGGCGCGCGAGAAGCGGGCACGGCTGGTGCTGGTGGGGTCTGACCCGCCGCCGGCCCACACCTACGCGGACGCGTCGGAGAACCTGGAGATGCTGGGCATGGTGGAAGACGTTCGCGAACCATTGGCGCGCTATGCGGTGTTCGTCTGCCCCATCCTGAGCGGCTCGGGCGTGCGCGTGAAACTGCTGGAGGCGTTCGCCGCGGGCATCCCGGTGGTTTCGACGCGTGTGGGAGCCGAAGGACTGGTCGACAAAGACGGTTCCATCTGTGCGCTGGCCGATGACGCCGCGGGCTTCGCCGAGAGGGTGCTGCACCTGCTGGAGCACCGCGCTGAGGCCAACGCGCTGGCGATGCGCGCGCGCGCCGAAGTGGAAGCCAACTGGGATATGGAAGAGATTACTCGAAAACTGGTGGAAGGGTATGGGGAGATAGTGAAAGGGAAAAGAGGAAAGCCAGATATGGCCGCAGAGGAACGCAGATAAGATCCGGATTTGGATTATCTTCGCTTGTCTGCGGCCGATTGCCGCGTTATTTCTGCTCTTTGTCTTTTTTGAGGCGGCTTACAATTTCGTTGGCCTCATGGTCGAGAGATTTGCCGGTGCTGTTTTTGGGCGGTTCGTAAGTGGACCAGAGGACCTCATGAGTTTTGGCGTTGACCAGAAAGATGGTGCCTCGCGTGCGGGAGAAGCTGGAAATGACCGCGGGATTGCCCTCTTTTCCGGCGGCGTCGGAGAACATGGCGAGGGTGGAATTCGTTTCGGATTCGCCGGACGCAGCCGGTGCAGGTTGGGAAGCCTTCGGCGGCTTCGCCAACGGAAGCAGCGTGGCCATCTGCGATTCGAAGGCCTGGCCGATGTGGTCGGTGAGAATGACGTCGGCCAGTTTGGGTTCCGTGACCACTTGCAGCACGTGCGCCGTGGTGAGACGGTTGGCCAGGTACTGGTCCAACCCGTGGAACATCGGAAGCAGGTACACGTTGGTGGCCGGGGTCAGGTCTCCCGCGCACGCCAGGGCGGAGCAGGAAAGGACGAGCAGCAATCGCTTCATCAATTTCATGGTATCAACCGGTTCTCTTGAATTCATGACGCAGCGGGAGCGGAAAAAGTCGGGAGATGTATAAGGGCCAGTCCATTACGGTCATCATTCCCTGCCTGAACGAGGAGCAGGGCATCGAAAAGGTGCTGCGCGCCATGCCTGAATTCGTCGATGAAGCGATTGTGGTGGACAATGCCTCCACGGATCGCACCAGCGAAGTGGCCGAACGGCTGGGCGCCAAGGTGATCCGGGAAGATGTGCGCGGCTACGGCCGCAGTTACAAGCGCGGATTCGCGGTGGCCTCGGGCGACCTGATCATCACGCTGGATGGCGACCACAGCTATCCGGTGGATGCGCTGTCTTACCTGATTGAAGCCTTTCTGCACCTGGAAGTCGATTTTCTGAACGCTTCCCGCTTCCCGGTGCGCGACGCGCGCGCCATGAGCCTGCGCAGCAAAGTGGGGAACCTGGTGCTGGCGCTCGCCATGTCGATGCTGTTTTTCCATTGGGTGCGCGATTCGCAATCCGGTATGTGGGTGCTGCGGCGCTCGATTCTGAAAGATATGAAGCTGGAATCCGACGGCATGTCGTTTTCCGAGGAGATCAAGATCGAAGCGCTGCGCAATCCGCGCATCCGCTTCGGCGAGATTTCGATTCAATACTCATCCCGATTGGGAGAGAGCAAGCTGAACGCCTGGCGCGACGGGTTTCAAAACCTGGCGTTTTTGCTGAAGAAACGATTCCTGCGATGACCATCAGCGCCATCGTGCCGGTGTGGAACGGGCGCGAACTGCTGGAGGCGCTGCTGGCGACAGTGGCGGCGCAGACCAGGCCGCCGGAGGAAACACTTGTAGTGGACAACGGCTCGACCGACGGCGCGCCTGATCTGGCGCGGCGTGCCGGCGCGCGCGTGATCGCCATGGGACGCAACGCCGGGTTCGCGGCCGCCGTGAATCGCGGAATTCGCGAGAGCACCGGCGACTGGGTCGCGGTGCTGAACAGCGATGTCGAACTGGCGCCGGATTATTTCGAAAAAACCACGGCGGCGCAAGGCTGGTTTGCGACCGGCAGAATTCTGCAGTGGGGCGAATCGGCGATCGATGGCACGTTCGACCTGGTGAGCCGCGCGGGCATGCCCTGGCGGGCAGGCAGCGGCAGGCCCGACGGACCACTGTTCGCCGCGCACCGCGAAATCGTCTGCGCGCCCTGGACCGCCGCGCTATTCCGGCGTGATCTCTTCGCGCGCGTGGGCTACCTGGAAGAGAGTTTCGAATCGTATTTAGAAGATGTCGATTTCGGACTGCGCTGCGCGCGGCGGGGAATAACCGGGGAGTACATCCCCGATGCGGTCGCGCGCCACCGCGGCAGCGCTACGCTGGGACGCTGGCATCGTGATGTAGTACGACGCATGTCGCGCAACCAGATGCTCCTGGCGGCGCGCCACTTTCGGGGCATGTCCCTATGGCCGGTTTTTGCCGGGCAGGCGCTGTGGGGCGGGGTGGCGCTGCGGCACGGCGCGGGACTGGCGTGGGCACGCGGCAAGTGGGAAGGGCTGCGCCGTTTCCGCGCTGCGCGGCGGCAGGTTCCTCCGGAAGATCCAGAAGTACTAGCCGGGTTTTTGCGCAAGAGTGAACGGGAGATTCGAGATCTTCAGAGTGCCTTGGGTTTCGATGGCTACTGGCGGGCCTACTTCCTGTTGACGGGTGGCGGGTCAGGTGAGGCGAAGTGACACATGGCTGGTGTGGGAATCGTAATTGTTACCTACAACTCGCAGGCCGAGATCGGCGCCTGCCTGGACGCCGCCCTGCCTCGCTGTACCGACCTCGTGGTGGTGGACAATGCGTCGGGTGACGGGACCGTTGGGGAAGTGCAGCGGCGGGGCGCGCGGCTGATCGGCAACCGCGAGAACCGCGGCTTCGCGGCTGCCGTGAATCAAGGGGTTGCGGCTCTGAATTGCAGTTACATTCTGCTGTTGAATCCGGACGCGGTGCTGAAGACCGGGGTGGAGCCGTTGCAGGCGGCTTGCGATCTGCCGGGTTCCGCGGGAGCCGGCGGATGCATGATGAATGCGGACGGCTCGCCGCAGGTGGGGTTCATGGTGCGCGCGCTGCCGACTCCTTCGGCGCTGATTTTGGAAGCTCTCTTGCTGAATCGCATCTGGCCGCACAATTCCGTAAACCAGCGCTATCGCGGTTTGCATCTGGACTACTCGAAACGGATCGAAGTCGAGCAGCCGGCGGGCGCATTCCTGATGTTCCGGCGCGCGGTATGGAGCGAATTGGGCGGATTTGACGAGGGATTTCATCCGCTGTGGTTCGAAGATGTGGATTTCTGCCGGCGGGTGCGCGACCGGGGGTACCGTTTGTACTACGTCCCGGACGCTGTTGTGAATCATACAGGCGGGCATTCCATCCCCCAGTTGCCTGTGGAGGTGCGGCGTTTTTATTGGTATCGTAGTTTACTTAGATACTCAGCCAAGTACTTTCGCCCGGCGGAACTCAAGGGGGTGAGTCTGGCGGTTGTGGTGGGCTCTCTTTTGAGAGCTATGGGGGAGTCGTTCCGGTGCGTAACTCTGCGCCCGTTCGCGGGTAGCGGAAGAATCGTGCGGCTCGCCGGCCAGTGCTTCCGGGCCGGTTGGGCGGACGGTAAGAATATAACCGTTCGCAGGTTCTGAAGGCGTTATACCAATGTTGCAAAAGTTCGCTTACTCAGGTTCTTGTTCATGGCGCAAAACGAACTCGTATCCGTCACGATAGTTACCTATAACAGCGGCCGTTTTATCAAACGTTGCCTGGAATCGGTTCTCGCGCAGCGGTATCCGAACAAAGAAATCATCGTGGTAGATAATGCCTCTACCGATGGAACCATCGATATCCTGGAACAGTTCGAGGATCGCTGCAGCGTCTTCTACAACGACGAAAACGCGGGTTTCGCCGCGGCGCAAAACCAGGCTATCAAGTTCGCAAACGGGGATTGGGTGCTCACGCTGAATCCCGACGTTCTACTGCTGCCGAACTTTATTCAGTCGTTGGTGGATGCCGGCCAGTTCGATTCCAAAATCGGAACGGTCTGCGGGAAACTGCTGACCATGACGCCGCACTTCGAAATTCCGGAGCGGCCGGTAGTGGATTCCACGGGGATTTATTTCAACCCCATGCTGCGCCACCTGGATCGCGGCAGCCAGGAAGTGGATAACGGCCACTATCTGCATTACGAATATGTCTTCGGCGCGACCGCGGCGGCGGCGCTCTACCGGCGCGCCATGATCGATGACATCTCTCTCGACGGGGAATTCTTCGATTCCGACTTCTTCGTATATCGCGAAGATGCGGACGTGGCCTGGCGCGCGCAGTTGATGGGCTGGAAATGCCTCTACGCTCCCTACGCCCGCGGCTATCACGTGCGCAAAGTGCTTCCCGGCAACCGCCGTGCGCTGCCGCCCGAAATCAACATGCACTCGGTGAAGAACCGGTTCCTGATGCGCATTAAGAACATCTCGCCGGATCTGTACCGCCGAAACTGTCTCTCCATCACGGCGCGCGATTTCGTGGTGGTGACGTGCTGCCTGGTGTGGGAACACACCTCCCTGAAGGCGTTTTGGTATCTGCTAAGGAATTTCCGGCGCGTGATGCAAAAGCGCAAACGCATCCAGGCCAACCGCCGCGTGGACGATGCCTACATCGCAAGCTGGTTCCAGTATTCTCCCGTCAGCAAGCAGGCCCCGAAGAAGATGGTGCGGGTGCTCTCTCGCTCGGGGGTGGTGAGCCGGTAGCTTGTTAGCTATTAGCGATTAGCAATTAGCGATTAGCTCGTTTTCGTTGATGCGGGTACCGCTTTCCTACTCCCGGAGCGGCAAAGGCCTGCCGCGACGGATAATCGTGCTAACAGCTAATAGCTAATCGCTAATAGCTAATGGCTGATCGCTAACATGCGTATTGCTCTTCTCGGAACGCGCGGCATTCCGGCGAATTACGGGGGATTTGAAACATTCGCCGAGGAACTCTCTACGCGGCTTGCGGCGCGAGGCCACGAGGTAACGGTATATTGCCGCGAGCGGTACGGCGCGGATACCTTCCGCGGCGTGCGGCTCGAGTATCTGCCCACCATCCGCCACAAGTACTTCGATACCCTGGCCCACACCTTTGTCTCGACGCTGCACCTTCTCGATCATCGGTCCGATGTGGCGCTGTACTGCAACGGCGCCAACGCGCTCTTCACGATTTTTCCGCGCGTATCGCGCATTCCCGTGGCGCTGAATGTGGATGGCATCGAACGCAAGCGCAAGAAGTGGAACCGGCTGGCAAAGGCCTGGTACCTGATGTCGGAATGGCTTGCGACATTCTGTCCCACGGTGGTGGTGACCGATGCGCTCACCATTCAGCAGTATTACCGCGAGCGCTACGGCAAAGAGAGCACCTTCATCGCCTACGGCGCGGAGATGGGCCCGGTGGAGGGCACGAAGACGCTGGAGACCCTGGGACTCGAACCCGGCCGCTATTTTCTCTACGTCAGCCGCATGGAGCCTGAAAACCATCCGCTCGAAGTGCGCCAGGCCTTTGAAACCGTCGAGACGCCGCTCAAGCTCGCGCTGGTGGGCGATGCGCCGTACGCGCAGGACTACATTCGCCGCGTGCGCGATACCGCGGACGCGCGCGTGGTCATTCCGGGCGCGATCTATGGCGAAGGATATCGCGAGCTCGGCTCCCATTGCTTCGCCTACATTCATGCTACCGAGGTGGGAGGCACGCATCCGGCGCTGATCGAAGCCATGGGCCGCGGAGCGCTGGTGCTGTATCGCGACACGCCGGAGAATGCCGAGGTGGCGGGCGGCGTGGGAATCCCGTTCACGCCGGCGGAACTGCCTCAGAGAATCCGGCAGGTGCTGGCGATGAGCGAAGACGACCGCGCCCGCCTGCGCGCGGCGGCCCTGGAACGCGTGCGCCGGCGCTATTCCTGGGACGCCGTGACGGACTCGTACGAACGGCTGTTCGAGCGGATGAGGGGCTTCGCGTGAGGCCGGACTGAGCCGAGCCCCCCTTGTTAGGAATCCGCCCCGCCATCGACTATAGATATGTGAGCGGCAGGCAGGAGCTTTACGAAACCGCGGTGAGCGAATTCGGCCGCGCCCTCGACCGCGTAGCCGCGGGGTACGAAGCCGATCCGGAAAAACGCCACGACCTGCGCCAGGAGATTCACCTGCAACTCTGGAGAAGCCTCGATCTGTTCGACGGCCGCTGCTCGCTCAAGACGTGGACCTTTCGCGTCGCGCACAACACCGCCGTTTCGTACGTGCAGCGGGAGCGCAGGAAGAATGAACGACTGGTCAGTCTGGAGGAGATCGAGCGCACAGCGCGAAGCGGCGACACCGAGCCGGATATCGATCGCGAGCGCGCGCTGGAACGGCTCGCCGGCTTGATCCGGCAGCTCAAGCCGCTGGACAGGCAGATCATGCTTTCGCATCTCGAAGGCATGGATACGGCCGCCATCGCCGAAATCACCGGCCTTTCGCCGGCCAATACGGGGATGAAGATCCATCGCATCAAGAATATTCTGGCGAGCCGCTTTTTCGAGGAGAAGCGCTATGTCTGAACATCCCGGAAAAAGCGACGCGGCGGCTCTTTGGCGGAGTCAGCCGAAGGAGAAGACGGAAGTGCATTTCGAGCAGATCGTAAATCGTAGAACGGAGGAGTTGTCCTCCCGCACCCGTTCGGAAGTGGTCGTTAGCATTGGAGCGGCAGCGCTCCTGGCAGCCGTGGTGGCGATGAGGTTCGCGAATCAGCTTGACCGGGGGCTGGAGATTGCACTGGCTGCGGCCATCGCGTGGATCGCAATTACCGTGTACCGGCTTCGCAAACGAATCTGGCCTCAGCCGGAACCCGCCGACGCTACGGCCGTCACGGGCGCGGAGCACTACCGCCGGGAGTTGGAGCAGCGTCGCGATCATTTGAGAGACGCATGGCTTTGGCGCGGTCCGCTGATTCTCGCCTGTGCGGTTCTGATTGCTGTAGTCGTAGGCAAGAGTTTCATGGGCCCGGGAATGCTGGGCAGCGCGGCGCCGCCCATTGTGCTGCTCGCGATCTGGACAGCGGTCGATCACCTGCGGCGCCGGCGTCAGGCGAGGGAGATCCAGCGGGAGATTGACGAACTGGAACGCCCCGAATAATCGCATCCGGCGAATTGCCAGCGGCCGGAGATCGCGTCGCCGTCGGCAAGATCGCAGGCGCTACCATGAAATGTGGCCGCTCCATTTCGCTCCTACGTCCTCGTGTCGCGCGAGCAAATTGCGCGCAATTACCGCAACGTCTGTTCGGTGGTTGGTCCCGGCGTCGCAGTCACCGGAGTAGTGAAGGCCGATGCCTACGGGCACGGCGCGCTGGAAGTAGCACGGGTGCTCACGGGCGAGGGAATCCAGTGGCTGGCCGTCAGCAGCGTGGATGAAGGCGTCACGCTCCGGTGCGGCGGCATTCACCGGACGCGCATCCTGGTCATGGGCGGCTTTCTGCCGTATGAAGGCGAAGCGGTGGTGGAGTACGACCTCACCCCCGTGGTGCATTCGCTCGACCAGATGCACCAGTTACACCGCCTGGGGCGCTCATCGGGGAAACCGCTCCGCTACCACTTGAAGATCGACTCCGGCATGGGACGTCTGGGGACGCGCGCTTCGGCATCCGACATTCTGGCGGCCCTGGAACAGACGCCCGGCGCGCGGCTCGAAGGGCTGATGACGCACTTTGCGTCGGCGGCGGATTACACCACCTCCCAGACCGACGATCAACTCGCCTGCTTTCACGCGGTGGTCGAGTCGCTCCGGCAGGGCGGCGTGCTGCCGGCCCGGATTCATACGTCCAGCACCAACGCCATCGGCTACGGCCGGGTCGCCGGGTGGCACAATATGGTGCGCGCCGGACATGCCCTTTATGGTTATGTGTCGCCGGCGCGCGGGGAGGCTCCGCGCCAGATGCTGGATGTCCGGCCTGCCCTCACGTGGAAAGCCAAGCTGCTGGCTGTGAAAGAAATCCCGGAAAACGCGCTGGTGGGGTACGGAGGCACCTTCCGCGCAACGCGTCCCATGCGCATCGGAATCCTGGGAGCGGGTTACGCCGACGGCATCTTTCACCGGCTGAGCAATCGCGGAAAAGTGGTCGCTGACGGCAAGCTGACGCCGATTCTGGGGACCATTTCGATGGATCTGACCACCATCGATCTCAGCCACACCGTCGCGCTTGGTCCCGGCAGCGAGGTGACGCTGCTCGGAACGGAGGGCGAAGCCAGTCTGGACGCCCAGCAGATCGCGCGCGTGGCGGGGACGATTTCCTACAACATCCTCTGCAGCATCAGCGCCCGCGTGCGCCGTGTCTACGTCTAGAACGGCACACAACTTGCTCGGGGGCTCGGTTTTTTGGCACGGAGAATGCGTTATTGGGGTGATATCATAGGAGGCAGATGAGCTTACTGTCGCCCAGACTTCAGTTAAAAGTTGCGCAGAAGCAGATTCTGACCCCGGGCCTGGTGCAAATGGTCACCGTGCTCCAGCTTAACCGCTTGGAGCTCAAGGAGATGATCACCCAGGAGATCGTCAAGAATCCGGTTCTGGAGGAGGCTGGAGAGGACCCTGCCGAGGAGGTCACGCCGGAGGAGTTGCTACCCCTTTTGGAGGCCGAGCCGGTCACCGATCCGGCGGATAAGCAGCTCCTGGAAGCGGCCGTCCTTAGCGACGCCAACTCGGTGGACGGGGCGGCTAGCGAATCGGCCATCAATGGCACGATCTTCCCGGATGCCGAAGAAGCCGCCGCCGCGGTAGCCGAGCCCGACACCACGACCCAGAACGACCCGCTGCTGGATACCCCGGCGGCCACCGATCCGTTCGACGAAATCGACTTCGGCTCGTTTTTCGACGATTACCTGGACCCCGGCTACAAAAGCCCGGCGTCGGAGTCGGTCGAGAAACCGTCCTTCGAGACTTTCCTTTCGGCTCCCGTAACGCTCGGCGACTACCTGCGGTCGCAGTTGAGCGTCAGCCTGATTTCCGATGAAGTGCGAGACGCCGCCGAATCCATTATCGGCAACCTGGATGAAGACGGCTGGCTTTCGGCATCGCTGGAAGAGATCGCGCAGGTCGGGCAGCATAAGCCGGAGATCGTCGAAGAGGGGCTGCGCGTAGTGCAATCGCTCGATCCGGCGGGAGTTGGGGCGCGCAATCTGCGCGAATGCCTGCTGCTGCAGATCGATAGCGTCAACGGCAAGGGCGGGGTTGCCTGGCAGATCGTTTCCAGCCACCTGCGCCTGCTGGAAACGCGCCAGTACAAGGAAATTGCGAAGCTCATGGGGCGGCCCATGGAGCATATCGAAATTGCCGTGGACATGATCCAGCACCTGAACCCGCGTCCGGGACTGCGCTATTCCGGAGCCGGCGCGCGGGTAGTCGAGCCGGACGTCTATTTCATCAAGGATGGAGACGATTACATCATCCAGATGAACGATGAAGACGTGCCGCAGCTTCGGCTGAACGCCCAGTACCGCCGCATGCTGGACCGCGAAAACGGCGCAACCAAGGAAGTTCGCGATTATGTGCGCGAGCGCTACACTTCGGCCATCCAGCTCATGAAGAACATCGAGCAGCGGAAGCAGACCATCATGAAGGTCTGCCAGGCCATTGTGCGGCGCCAGACCGAGTTTCTCAGCCACGGGCTTGATCATCTCAAGCCCATGATGATCAAAGAAGTCGCCGAAGAAGTGGGTGTGCACCCCTCGACCGTGAGCCGCGCGGTAGCCAGTAAGTATGTGCACACGCCGCAGGGAGTCTTTGAGCTGCGATACTTCTTCTCCGAAGCCGTGCAGGGCCCCTCCGGCGGCGCCACTCCGCTCCTGCTGCTGAAACGCATGGTGAAGAAAATGATCGAAGACGAGGATCGCACCAAGCCTCTGACCGACGAACAGATCACCATGCTGCTCCAGGGGCAGGGGATCAACGTCACCCGCCGCACCGTCGCCAAGTACCGCGAAGACATGAAGATTCCCTCAACGCATCAGCGGCGAGTCAGGAATTAAGATTCGCCGCGGTCTCCCCACATCCCATACTTCGCGATATAACTGGAGTAGGGGCGCGCCATCCTTTGCGCCGCCGCGAGAGAAATCCATGAAGATCACGTACACAGGCAGACAGGTCGAATTGGCTCCGGCAGAGTTGAAGAAACTCGAAGCGCGTTTCGCCAAGATCGGAAAGCTGCTCGACGGCAAACGCGAATGCGAAGTCCACATCGTGCTCTCGCTCGAACGGCACCTCAACCACGCCGAAGCTACCATCAACTACTACGGCCACCCTCTGGTGGGGCTGGGTTCCAGCGCCGATTTGTTCACGGCCATTCACGCTGCGGCCGAGAAACTCGGCAAACAGGCCGTGAAAGCGCGAACCAAGTGGCGGGATACCAAGCGGACTCCGCGAAAAGCGACATCCGAAGCCGAGTCCGTCCCAGAGCCGGAGACCGAGACTGCGTCGCAACGGCACATCTACCGTGTGAATCATCACGAAAAGCGCAAACCCATGACTTTGGACGAAGCGGTGCTCGAAATGGACAAGGACCGCGATTACCTGGTGTATCGCGACGCCGAGACTGACCGCGTGACTGTCCTGGTGCGCCGCCGCGACGGGCATTTCGACCTGGTGGAGGCCTGACGGCCCGGTGAAGCCGCGATCGACCAGCCGGCGGACCGCTCCCGCCAAGCGCCGCCGTGCCGGCACCCACAAGCCGGAACTGGTAATTATCACCGGCTTGAGCGGCTCCGGAAAAGGCTCGGTGCTCAAGGCACTCGAGGACCTGGGCTACTATGCCGTCGACAATCTTCCGGTGGAACTGATTCCGAAGTTCGCGGAATTGACCTGCGACAATCCCAGCATCCAGGCCGCTGCGATTGTAGTGGACATTCGCGAGGGAAAAGGTCTGAAAAACTTCCCGGAAGTCTACTCGCGCATCCGCAGGTCCGTGGATGCGAAACTGCTCTTCCTGGAAGCGGACGACGAGGCGATCGTGCGGCGCTTCAGCGAGACGCGCCGGCCGCATCCCCTGGGCACCGGCGAGTCGATTTCCAAAAGCATTCGCGCCGAGCGGAGACTGCTGGCGCCCATTCGCTCCATCGCCAATCTGGTGGTCAACACTTCGAAATTCACGGTGCACGAACTGCGCGAATTCATCGGGGAGCGGTTCCGCGGCCAACGGGACGAGGCGAAGATTCTGATTTACGTAACCAGTTTCGGCTACCGCACCGGAGTGCCGCCGGACAGCGATCTTGTCTTCGACGTGCGATTCCTGCCCAACCCCAACTACATTCCGCGTTTCAAAAACCTGACCGGGAGAAACCCGGCCGTCGCGCGGTTTATCAGGTCTTTCCCGCAGACCAAGGAATTTATCCAACGAATTACAGATTTATTGAGCTATCTTCTACCCCACTACATTCGTGAGGGAAAAAGTTACCTGACGATTGCGTTCGGCTGCACCGGCGGCCAGCATCGCTCGGTCATGATGGCCGATCAGATCCGTAAGAACCTCGTGGAAGCGGGTTACAAAGCCAAAGTTCACCATCGGGATATCGTAAAAGTTCCACAATAAGTGCTAACTCTTGGCGTAATGGTTCCGCCGTACTGGTAAATTATCTCGATTTTCGCAACGTTTTCCGCGGATTTGCGTTTAACTTTGTAGCGCCATGCGGAAAGCGATTTTCATTGCCTGGATCTCGCTCTCAGCTACCCTGTCGTTGCTTGGGGCGCAGGCATCATACGATCCGGATCAGAACCAATGGGTTTTGGGCAACGGTTCTCTGCAGGCTGTATTTCAACTTACTCCGGATGGACACTTCCTCGTCCGGTCTCTGGTTGACTTACAAGACGGGGATCAGTGGGCGCCTTCACCGAACCTGGCTTCGTCTCCCATCCACTTACAGGCCGGTAACGATATTTTTGACGCTTCCCGATCGTTTGGATTAGTGAACCAATACACGCAGGTTCTCACGCCATCGGGCCTGCGCCAATTTATCGTATTGCAGGACACACAGGGCGCCGCGCAGATTACTCTGATGCTGGATCTCTACGACGGCTGGCCGGTGCTGCGCTATGCCGTCAGTTACCGCAATCTGACCGGCGCGCCGGTCCACGTCACGCTGGCGGACATGCTGCCCTGGAGCTTCGCCGACAACGGCCAATACTTCACGGGGCTGCGCGCGAATCAATGGTCGGTCAGTCCGCTGCCGGAAGATTTCGAAGAAACCCAAAGTGTTCTCGATCTTTCCGGTGCGCCCTTCGAAGTCTCTTCGGGCGCGCACGGCGCGCACTGCGGCTGGCTGGCCTTGCGCGACTCGACCGCCCGCGGCCTGTTCGCGGGCTGGGAGTTCGACGGCCGCGCCAAGACTACCGCGCTGCAACAGGCCGACGCCGGCTACGTGCAGCTCTCCTCGACGATCCTGTCTCTGAACCATCCGGTCCAGCCGATGGAGGACTTTCAGGTCCCCTTCGCGTTTCTGGGATTCTTCCACGGCGATTTCGACGAAGCCGGCTACCGCACACAGCGGTTTGTGGAGGCTGTGCTGGCCAAGCCGGCGCCGAGCACCTCCATGTTCCCTTATGTGGCGTGGGATTCCTGGGCCTACGGCACCAATATCAATGAGGCCGTTCTCAAGCAGAACGCCACGATCGCGGCCAGCCTCGGCGCGGAACTGTTCATCGTAGATCTGGGTTGGGCGCGTTCCATCGGCGACTGGTATGAAGACCCCAACAAGTTCCCGGACGGCCTGGCTTCCGTCTCCGATTACGTGCACTCGCTCGGCATGAAGTTCGGGCTGCACTTCGCATTAACCGAAGCCGACCCCGCCAGTCCCGTGCTGCAGGCCAATCCGGACTGGACCTCATCGGAAAGCGACGGCTACTTCGGCGCCAGTTCGCTCTGCCTTTCCAACAAGCCCACGCGCGACTGGCTGATCCAGCAGGGAGTCCGCATGATCGACGACTATCACGTCGACTGGATCCTGCAGGACGGCGAAAACATGGTCAAGCAATGCACCAAGACCACCCATACGCATGACCCGGCGGACAGTAACTACTCCAATGCCGTGAACGGGATCGATGCCGTGGTTTCGGCGATCCAGGCGGCGCGTCCCAACGTGCTCTGGGAGAATTGCGAAGACGGAGGCAACATGATGACCTTCAGCATGGTGTCGCGCTACGTGACCAGCGTCACCAGCGATGCCGGCGGTTCGCTCTCCTCGCGCCAGGCGGCCTACGGGGCGACCTATCCGTTTTCACCGCGCTATGCCGACCGCTATATGACGCCCAGCGACACCATCGATTCCTACGGTACGCACAGCTACATGTTCGGCGGAAACTGGGTGCTCATGAATCAACTCGCCAGCCTGAATCCCGACCAACTCGGTTATCTCGCCGAAGAGATCGCGACCTACAAAGCCGTGCGCTCGGGCGTCGCTACGGGCAAGGTCTATCACGTGCAGGCTCCCAGCGCCGGCGGCGTCGATGTTATCGAGAGCTATAACTCGGCGCAGGATAGCGGTCTGGCCGTAGTGACGCGGGCCGATGGAGGCACCCCGGAATATGTTTTTCATCCCGTCGGCCTGAACCCGAATTCCCGCTATACCGTGACTTTTGAAGTCAGCCCAACGGTCTATTCCGTCCCCGGCGCCCAACTGATGACCAACGGCCTGCGCGTCGAACTGCCCGTGCCGTACAGCTCAGAGATCGTGTACCTCTCGCACCAGTAAGCCATCAGCCATCAGCCTTCAGCCATCAGCCCGCGTTTGCGTAGCGAAAATTCTTTCCCGCTTGCAAGCAGGAAGGCCGCTCCGCGACCGACGGAACGGGCTGACGGCTGAAGGCTGAAGGCTGAAGGCTGAACTGCTGATGGCTGATGGCTGAACGGCTCCGTGCTATCGTCATTTGTGCATGAAACGGGCCCTGTTTGGCGTCGCTTTGGTGGCATTGGTTCTGCTGCTCGCGCGCTCGGCGCGTGTAGGGCTGGCGGCGGGTTACCTCGATCCCGCGGGCGGGATCAAAGCGCAGGATGAAGCGCTCTATGCCTCGACCGCGATTCATACAGCCGAGTCCGGCGAGTGGCTGACTCCCGTTTTCATGGGCCGCTATGCCCTGTATAAGCCGCCGCTGCTCATTTGGGTTTCGGCGCTCTCGACCCGCCTGCTGGGGGTGTCGCGTTTCAGCCTGCGTCTGCCAGTCGCGGTATTGTGTGCGCTCTCAGTAGGACTGATCTTTCTCTGGGTGGCCGAGTTGGGTTCGCTTCCGGCCGCTGTGTGCGCCGCGGCGCTGCTGGTCTACAGCCGGCTCTGGTGCATCCTGGGCGGCACCTGCATGACCGATGGACTGCTGGTGGCCTTCTTCACCGCGGCCATGTATTGCCTGTTTTCCGACCCTTGGCTCGAACAGCCGTGGGCCGTCTGGGGATTCGCCGGCTCGGTGGCTGCATCCATCCTCACCAAGAGCGTGGCCGGCCTGCTTCCCCTGGCGGTGCTGGGATTGTATTGGCTGGCCGCGCCCCGCAAGCAGAAACCGGCGTTCGCCCGGGTCTGCGGCGCCGCGGCCCTGGCTCTGGCCCTTGCCGCGCCCTGGTTCATTTACCAGTTTGCCGTGCACGGCCGCTGGTTCTGGACCGAGCACTTCTGGATCGAAATCCTGGGCTTCGGCGCGGGCCGGCCGCCGCAGACTTCCCAGGAAAACCGCTTCCTGTTTTATCTGCTGCGTCTGCCGTTGCTCGATCCCGTACTGACGGCCATCGGGCTGACAGCGCTGCCCGCGCTACTTTCAGCCTGCCGCAAGCGGTCCATGCCGGCTACTCTCCTGGCGTGCTGGATGGCGGTGGTGCTGGCATCGGTCTTCGGCTGGCAATATCGCAACGCCACGTATCTGCTGCCGCTGTTTCCCGCGCTGGCGATCGCGGCCACAGTGTATGGTCCCTTCGCGAACATGCGGCCGGCGTGGTGGATGCTGCCGCTGGCGGGCGCCGCCATCGCGCTGAAACTGATCGCCCCCGATGCCCCGTGGGGCATCCCGTATCAGCCTGCGCATGTGCCCGTGGCGCCTGCTCTTTCCGCCTACTGCGAGCGCGGGCGCGGAAACGAACTCATCGAAGTGGATCCGGAAGACGAGCTCTACGCGACCGCGCTGCCTCTTCCTGCGATCCGCTATGCCTGGCAGGGTGCACCGCCGCAGGGAGGCCTGTATTCGCTCGATTTCTCCGGAATGGGGATCATACTCACGCCCGACCAGTTCGACCATCTGGATTCGTGGACGCCGCGGTTCCGCCCCAAGCTGCAGGAATGGGGATTGAATTCGGGCATCGCCATCGGCAGCGTGATCTTCTATTCCACCCCGGAACAGGTGGCGGAGATGATTCGCGCCCATCCGCAGAGCGATTTCTTCCTGCCAGACAAATATCTGCCGCTGGCAGGCCAAGGGGACACGCACCAGGTCGTGCCCGCCGGCGCGGATCATTTCTTTCTTCTCTCGCGGCAATCGATTGGGGCTGGAGTGCGAAAGTGGACCTGCCGGCTGTAAGTTGCGCACCGGGCGCCGGTCCGGTCTTACCCGACCAGCCGCTCCTGGTCCTTGTACTGCAACTGGTACAGCTTCCAGTAGATCCCTCGTTGCGCCAGCAGTTCCTGGTGCGTGCCGGATTCGCGGAGCGCGCCCTTGTGCATCACCAGAATCCGGTCCGCCCGCTGAATCGTCGAGAGGCGGTGCGCGATGATGATGCTCGTCCGCCCTTCCACCATCCGCCCCAGCGCCTCGCGGACCCGCATCTCCGTGTCGGTATCAACGCTCGAAGTGGCTTCGTCCAGAATCAGGTAGCGTGGACTGTGGGCGAGGGCGCGGGCGAAGCTGATGAGTTGCTTCTGGCCCGTGGAAAGGCCGCCGCCGCGCTCGCGGATGGGCTGCGCGAAGCCTTCCGGCAGGCTGCGAATGAAATCCAGCAGGTTCACCTGTTCGGCCGCGGCTTCCACTTCCTCTTCGCGAATGGTTTCGGTCCCCAGCCGGATGTTCTCCCCCACCGTGCCCGTAAACAGGTACGGGTCCTGCAACACTACGCCGAACTGGCGCCGCAGCTCCAGCGGGTCCAGATCGCGCACATCCACGCCGCCCACCCGGATGCCGCCGCGCTGCACATCGTAAAAACGCAGCAGGAGGCTGATGAGCGTAGTCTTTCCGGCTCCGGTGTGCCCGACCACCGCGATCGTCTCGCCGGGAGCGATCCGGAAGCTGACGTCGCGCAGCACCCAGTCTTCGCCTTTGTACGCGAACCAGACATGGTCGAATTCGATGGCTTCGATGGTTTTCGCCGCCGGCTGCGGCTTGTCGGGAGGCACCACCGCGGGCTCGGTATCGAGCAGTTTGAAGATCCGCTCGCTCGACGCCATAGCCGATTGCAGAATGTTGTACTTTTCGCTGAGGTCCTGAATCGGCCGGAAGAATCTGAGCCCGTATTGCAGGAAAGCCGCCACCACCCCCAGGGTGAGCCGTCCGCTTTGCACGCGGAACCCGCCGTACGTCAGTATCCCCGCCAGCGCCAGCATGGAGATGAATTCCACGACGGGATAAAACCAGCCGTAGGCGGTGATGGCGTCCTTGTACGCCTCCATGTGCTCGCGATTGACTACTTCGAATTCCACCGTGCTGCGGGCTTCCCGGTTGAAAAGCTGCAACACGACGATGCCCGTGATGTGTTCCTGCAGATAGGAGTTGATCTTGGCGATGGCGATGCGAATCCGCCGGTAGCTCTCCGTCACCGTGCGGCGAAACAGCATGGTCACGAAAATGACGAAAGGCATCGCTGCCAACATGATGCCCGTCAGGAGCGGACTCAGCCGCATCATGATCGCCACGATGAACCCGAGCACCAGCACATCGCCCAGAATGGTCACCAGGCCGGAGGCGAACAGATCGTTCAGTACGTCTACATCGGTTGTAACTCGGGTAACGAGGCGGCCCACCGGGTTGCGGTCATAGAACGCCACATCGAGCTGCTGCAGATGCGCCATGAGCTGCTTGCGCAGGTCGAACATGGCAAGCTGGCCCATGTACTGCATCGAGTAAGTCTGGGCGAATTCCGTGAAGAAGGTTCCTATCAGTACCCCCAGATACAACAGGCCGATGCGGGAGAGACCGCTCCATGCGTCATGCGGCAGCAACGCGTCCAGAAAGGTCGGCGCGCCGTTGGGACGGATGTACTTGTCGATCGCGATCTTGGTGAGTAGCGGGCCCAGCACCTGCAGCACCGATTGCGCCAGCAGGAACACCAGCGAAAGCCCCACCAGCATCCGGTAGGGCCGCATGTACCCCACCAGCCGCCGCATCAGCCGCGAATCGTATGCCTTGCCGAGAACCTCTTCTTCCACTGTCTTCAGTCTAACGTGTGCCTGCCGCCTCACCCGTTGCCCGGCTGAGCGTCTTTTTTCAGTGTGATCTCAAGCAGGTTTTCCCCCGACCCGAGCCTCTCCGAACGGCTCGGCTTTCGGACTGCGCCTGCGGGGAGTTGCTATCATAACCAATAGCTTTTTATGATCCCGGCTGTGGATACGTCCCGCAAGTATCAGTTACCCTGGGCCGAAATCGCCTGGTTTGGCGCTCTCATCTTTGCCTGTTATGCTCCTGTGCTTTTTTCCCTGGCGCATCAATGGGGAACGGACGAGGACATGGGCCACGGCTTTTTCGTCCCGATCATCGCCGGGTTTATCGTCTGGCAGCGCCGCGAGGAACTGCTGGCCATCAAGCCGCAGCCAAGCTGGTGGGGACTCCCGATCCTCCTTTGGGGCGGGGCACAACTCATCGTGGCCACGCTGGGCGTGGAACTGTTTACCTCGCGGGTCGCCTTTATCATCACGCTGATCGGCGCGGTACTCCTGCTCGGCGGCAAGCACATGCTGCGCAAGCTGGCCTTCCCCATTTTCCTGCTGTTCTTCATGGTTCCGATCCCGGCCGTGATCTACAACCAGATCACCTTTCCCTTGCAGATCCTGGCCAGCGAACTGGCAAACAACGCCCTGGACCTGATGAATATCCCGGTGCTGCGCGACGGCAACATCCTCACTCTGCCCAATCAGACGCTGTCGGTGGTGGAGGCTTGCAGCGGCATTCGCTCGCTGCTCTCGCTGACGTTTCTTTCGCTCGTTTACGGATACTTTTTCGAGAAAAAGCGCTGGATCCGCGTGCTTTTATTTCTGGCGACGATTCCCATCGCGATCGTGGCGAACGGTAGCCGCGTGACGATTACCGGTATGCTCACCCAGTGGAAGCCCGAACTGGCCGAAGGCTTCTTCCACGAATCCACCGGCTGGGTGATCTTTATGATCGCGCTGGCGATACTCATCCTGTTTCACCAGGCGGTGGTCCGCATTTCCGCCCTGGCGGCGAGGAAAAAACAGTGAGTTTCCTGCAGGGCAAGTATGCGAAAGTCCTGACCTTCATCCTGTTGCTGCAGACCGCCGGCTACTACGCGCTGGCCAGAAGGGCGGAGCACATCCCCATTGTCGAGCCGCTGGCTTTCTTTCCGCACTCCTTCGGGGGCTGGGAGTTCCGGCAGGAGTATCCGCTCGAAAAGGAAGTGGAGGACGTCCTCAAGGCCGACGATACCTTGAATCGCCTGTACGTCAATCCCGCGAAAAACGCGGAAGCCTTCCTGTTTATTGCATTCTTCAAGACCCAGCGCTTCGGGCAGTCGCCGCACTCCCCCAAGAACTGCCTGCCCGGGGCGGGCTGGGAACAACTCACTGCCGACCGGCCGTTCATCAAGGTTCAGGGCTGGCCGACTCCCATTCAGATCAACCGCTACGTGGTGCAAAAAGGGGAAGACAAGAGCGTTACGCTCTATTGGTATCAGAGCCACCGTCGGGTCATCGCCAACGAATTCGCCGCCAAGTTCTGGCTGGTGGCCGACTCCATCCGCTACCATCGCAGCGATACGGCTCTTATTCGCGTGGTCGTGCCCGTGCTGAATGACGACGTCAACACCGCCACCCGAACCGGCGTGGCGTTTACTCAAGCGGTTTTCCCCGAGTTGCTGCGGAAGCTTCCGTTATAGCGTATGGTCTTTTACGATCTTCAATCTTGTGCCCGGGCATACTCTGCTGTCAGGCAGGGCGTCCACACGTTCTGTGCGATCTATTACTCTATTACGTGAGCGGTATTTTGCATGTCCCAGCCAGTGCGCATTCTCTATATCGGCGATAGTGGAGCCGATGCGGTTGCGGCGGAACTGCGCCGCGGCGGGTGGCAGCCCACCTTCGAGCGGGTGTTGTCCCCTGTCCACCTGGATTTGGTACTCTCCGGCAACTGGGATATCGCGATCAGCGATTTCTCGATCGGTGATTTCGGAGCTCTGGAAGCCCTGCGCCTGATTCAGGACCGCGGCGTCGATCTCCCTCTCATCGTAGTCTCCGCGCGCGCCGTCGAAGCCGAGGTGCTGGAAGCTCTGAAAGCCGGTGCGGCGGACCACCTGACGCGCCGCAACCTGATGCGTCTCAATGCCGCGGTGGAGCGCGAAATCCGCGCCGCCAAGGCGCGCCGGGACCGCGTCCGCCTCGAGGAACAGTTCCGCCAGGCGCAGAAGATGGAAGCCGTGGGGCGCCTGGCCGGTGGCGTCGCCCACGATTTCAACAATCTCCTCACGGTCATCACCGGCTACAGCGACCTGCTGCTGGCGCGCAGCGATCTCCGGGACAATCAACGCACCGCGCTCGAAGAGATCCGCCGCTCCGCTGAGCGAGGCGGCGCGCTCACGGCACAGTTACTGGCGTTCAGCCGCCGCCAGCCCATGCAGCCGCGCATCGTTCAGATCAACGGCCTGGTGATACAGATCGAAAAGATGCTGCGCCGCCTGATCGGGGAGGACATCGAGCTTGTCACCCTGCCGGCGGCGTCACAAGACCTGGTGGAAGCCGATCCCGGCCGCCTGGAACAGGTCATCATGAACCTGGTGGTCAACGCCCGCGACGCCATGCCCGACGGCGGCAAACTGACCCTCGAAACCGGCACCGTCCACCTGGGCGACGGCTTTTCGGCCAAGCAACTGATGGTGCAGCCGGGGCGCTATGTCACCATTTCGATCAGCGATACCGGGGTGGGCATGAGCGAAGAGACGCAAAGCCACCTCTTTGAGCCATTCTTCACCACGAAAGGCGTGGGCCGCGGCACGGGGCTGGGACTCGCCACGGCTTACGGAATCGTGCGGCAGAGCGCCGGCGCCATCGGCATTTTCAGCGAACTCGGCAAGGGCACCACAGCGCGCATTTATCTTCCGCTGGCCAGCGCCGAAGAGCGGGGCGCCGCCGCGCCCTCTGCGCCCACCGAAGCGCCCACCGGCGCGGAAACCGTGCTGCTGGTAGAGGACGAAGCGCGCGTTCGCAAATTGATTGTCGGCGTGCTCAGCTCCCGCGGGTACCAGGTCCTGGAAGCCACCCGCGGCGAAGAGGCGCTCCGGCTGTGCCGGGATTACCACGGCAAAATCGATCTTGCCGTGGTCGATGTCGTCATGCCGGAAATGAGCGGGCCGGACCTGGTCCGCCAAATCGCTCCGTTCTGCCAGGGTATGCGCGTGCTTTTCATTTCCGGCTACACCGATGAGGCCATCGTGCACCACGGGATCGACCGCTCCGGCGCCGCTTTCCTGCAAAAGCCGTTCATGCCCGATGCGCTGGCCCGGAAAGTGCGCGAAGTGCTGGACGCACGCAGCAGTAGCGCTCCCAAGCCTTCGCCGGAAAATTGAAGTGTGGAGGCGAGGCAGGCAGCGCCTGCCCCATGGAGGAGGTTCAGGCTTTCCGCCGTTTGCGAGCGAATGCAGCCAGACCGAGTCCGGCAAGAAACATCGTGATCGTGGCCGGTTCGGGCGCTGCAGAGGCCTGCCCGAACTCTACGTTATCGATGATCGGCGACCAGCCGCCACTCGAGGATAAGGACACCTTGCCAATACCGTTTGTGTTCTCGTAACCGAAAAAGGCGGGTGTTGAGGTCACGCTGATGCCGGAGTACGTGTCGAGCACCGTGGAGTCGTCTGTAGCATAGATGGTCACCGTACCCGTCAACGAATAACCGTTGAAGTCCCGGAGATCCACCCCGAAAGCGTCCTGCGACGAGCCAAAAGTGATGTCCAGGGTCGTGTCATTGGAAAGCAACTCGTTGGAAGGAGCCCCGAAGTAACCCGCTCCGTCGAGCTGCATGGAAGAACTCGAGAAGTCCACTCCAGGCACCACCAGGCCCGGGCCCTGCCCGTTGACCACCGTTGTGGAGTCGAGATTGGTTCCTATGCTGTCGGCGTTACCTGAACCAATCGTATAATTTTCGAAGCCCTCCGTTACTGCGCTGGCGCCGAGCAAAGTGTTGAGAGTCGAGCGGTCGGGAATCAGTGTGCCTGCCTGCGCTGTGACTGCAGCGCTTGCCACGACCGCCAAAAGAAATGTCTTCACCGGGGAAACCTCCTTAGTTTTGTGACCTTTTGTACTTGAAGTACCAAGCGAGTGTACCAATTCCCCCCAAATTATTGTTGCAAAACGCCACACATCAGGTACTTTACTAGTACCAGTACTAACTATAGTTAAGCTCTGGCCGGGCTGACGGAAGCTCGATACAGGTCGGGCCGGAGATGGTCGCAGTGCGCTCTCCCGCGACGGTGCCCCGGGCCCCTCGGCTTGACTTTCCCAACTCCGGTAATTTATTCTGACGATTCGCTTTGGCTCGACTTGGCAATTCCCGATATGCGCGATAAAAAGCGGCAAACTCCGGAAGCGGTGGAGCGTCTCCTGGATTCCACGCTGGAAAGCGTGGACAGTGCCGAAGAGCTTGCCGTGGGCCTCGCGCAGCGCGCGGGATTCGATGAAGACGACCTCATGAAGATCGGAATGGCGGTTCGCGAATCCATGGTCAACGCAGTCGTGCATGGCAACCGCTATAGCGCCAATAAGAAGGTGCGGTTCGCCGTTTCCCACGGGGCCGACCGCTTTACGATCCTGATTGCGGACCAGGGCGATGGCTTCGATTTGGACAAATTGCCCGATCCGCTGGCGCCCGAAAACCTGCTGCGCACCTCGGGCCGGGGAATTTTTCTCATCCGGTCTTTCATGGATGAGTTTCAAATCCGGCGGCCGGAATCCGGCGGGACGGAAGTAACTTTAGTCAAATACACGGTGTCAAAGTAGACGCGGCTTCGGCCAGGAGGCATATCGGTGAGCGTAAAGTTGAATAATCGGCAAGTGGGCGACGTGACTGTGGTGGATGTGGCTGGGCGCATTACTCTCGGCGAGGGTTCCAGCGCCATGCGCGACGCGTTGCGCGATCTGGTGACAAAAGGAAACAAGAAGATCCTGCTCAACCTGGGCGAGGTCTCTTACATCGACAGCTCGGGCATCGGCGAGCTGGTTTCCGGCTTTACCACGGTGACCAACAGCGGCGGCCAACTGAAGCTGCTCAACCTCACCAAGCGCGTGCGCGATCTCCTGCAGATCACCAAGCTCTACACAGTATTCGACGTTCACGAAGACGAAGCCGCGGCGATCCGGAGCTTTTCGTAGCTTTTGCGCTCTTAGCGATCAGCAATTAGCTCGTTACGGTAAAGGGCGCCGGGCTTTGCTGTGTGAAGGCAGGAATGCGGGGCCGTTTACCGCGCACGAGCTAAAGGCTGACAGCTAATCGCTAACAGCTACATGTGTTAGCCTGAATTTTCATGCCCGAAGTTCCGTCGCTGCGCGCTACTCCTCTGCATTCCATCCATCGGTCGCTCGGGGCCAAAATGGTGGATTTCGGCGGCTGGGACATGCCGGTCCAGTACTCCGGAATTATCGACGAGCATAACGCCGTCCGCACGGCCGTCGGACTGTTCGATGTCAGCCACATGGGCGAAATCGAAATTCGCGGGCGCGAAGCGGCGCGCCTCGCCGATTTCGTCACCACCAACAATGTGGGCAAACTGCAGGTCGGGCAGGCCCATTATTCCGGCCTGCTCTACGACCACGGCGGCTTCGTGGACGACATTCTGGTGCACAAAGTCGCGCCCGACCACTTCTTTCTCTGTGTCAACGCCGCCAACCAGGACAAGGATTTCGAGCACATCCGCTCGCAGAACCGCTTCGAGGCCGAAGTGGAAAATGCCGGAGCCCGCTACGCGCAGCTTGCCATTCAGGGCCCCAAAGGGCGCGCCACGCTGCAAAAACTGACCCCGGTGGATCTCTCCGCCATCAAATATTACTGGTTCACCGACGGCGAAGTTTCCGGAACGCCGGCGCGCATCGCGCACACCGGATATACCGGAGAAGACGGCTTCGAAATCTATGTGCCGCCGGCAGAAGCGCCGCGCATCTGGAACGAAGTGATGCAGGCAGGCGCGGAATTCGGCATCAAGCCGGCCGGCCTGGGCGCGCGCAACACCCTTCGGCTGGAGGCCAAAATGGCGCTCTACGGCCACGAAATCGACGCCTCCATCTCGCCGCTCGAAGCCGACCTCGCCTGGATTGTCAAATTCGACAAAGGCGAATTCGTCGGCCGCGGCGCGCTCCTCAAGCAGAAAGAAAGCGGCGTGCGCCGCAAGCTGGTGGGCTTGGAAATGCGCGGCCGCGGCATCGCCCGCGATGGCTACGAAGTCTGGCTGGATGGCGCCGCCGCGGGATGGGTCACCAGCGGTTCGCCCTCCCCCACGCTCAACAGGAATATCGGCCTCTGCTATCTGCCCGCCGCGGAGGCGGTACCGGGCAAAGCCATTCAGATCATGATCCGCAACCAGCCGGTGGATGCGGTGACGGTGGAAACTCCCTTCTACAAACGAGCCAAATGAATATGTATCCAGAAAATTTCCGCTACACGAAGGAACATGAGTGGGTGCTGGTGGAAGGCGATACCGGCACCATCGGGATTACCGACCACGCCCAGGAGGAGCTCGGCGATATCGTCTATGTCGATCTGCCCAAGGTGGGAGCGCACCTGGAGCAGGGAAAGTCGCTCGGCTCGGTCGAATCCGTCAAGGCCGTGAGCGATGTCTACACGCCGGTGTCGGGCGAAGTGATCGCCATCAACGAGACCCTGGCCGACGCACCCGAAAAACTGAATGAAGATCCGCACGGCGCAGCCTGGCTGGTGAAACTGAAGCTGGCCTCGCCCGCGGACGCGCAGAATCTTATGACCGCCGCCGAGTATCAAACCTATATAGGAGCCGAAAAGTAGTTGCGTTATCTTCCCAAGTCAGAATCCGAACGCCGCATCATGCTGGAAGCCTGCGGCGTAGGGAGCGCCGAAGAGCTCTTCGCGCACTTGCCCGAAGCCGTGCGGCTGAACCGGCCGCTGGCGCTGGAACCGGGCCTCAGCGAATACGAAATCGTGGATTACTTCCGCGCCCGCGCGGCCGAAAATGCGAATGGCTACGCCTCGTTTCTGGGCGCGGGCGTCTATAACCATTACCGTCCCGTGCTGGTCGATACCGTGGTTGCGCGCGGCGAATTTTTGACCTCCTACACTCCCTACCAGGCCGAAATCTCGCAGGGAACCCTCACCGCCATCTTCGAGTTTCAGACCATGCTCTGCCAGTTGACGGGCATGGATGTGGCCAACGCCTCCATGTACGATGGCTCGACGGCGGTGCCGGAAGCCGCGATGATGGCTGTGCGCGCCACGGGCAAGGGCCGCGTCCTGGTGGCGAAATCGCTGCATCCCGAGTACCGCGAAGTGTTGCGCACCTACGCGAAGTACCAGGGCATGCCGGTCGAAGAGTTTGGATACTTGCCCGAGGCCGGCGGCATCGATTTCGAAGACCTCGAACGCAAGATGGATGGCCTCACAGCCGCCGTCATCGTGCAATCCCCGAACTTTTTCGGCATCGTCGAGCAGCTCAAGACGGCGGCCGGGATCGCTCATCGCCACGGAGCGCTGCTCGTGGTCGTCTTCACGGAAGCCGTTGCCTTAGGGCTGCTGGCGCCGCCTACGGATGCCGATATCGTCGCCGGAGAACTGCAGAGCTTCGCCATTTCGCCCAGCTACGGCGGTCCGTTCGCCGGCATCATCGCGACGAAAGAGAAACTCATCCGCCAGGTGCCCGGCCGCCTGGTCGGCCAGACGGTCGATTCCAAAGGCAACCGCGCCTTTTGCCTCACGCTGGCGACGCGCGAGCAGCACATCCGCCGCGAAAAGGCCACGAGCAACATCTGCACCAACCAGGCGCTCATCGCCCTCATGGCCACGGTCTTCATGACCGTTTATGGAAAGCAGGGGCTGCGCGAACTGGCGGCGCAGAACCTGGCCAAGGCGCACTACCTCGCCGGCCAGGTTCAGCCGCGCTTCACCGGCGGCTTCTTCAACGAATTCGTGGCCCGCGCCGAAGGCAAATCGCCAGACGAAATCAACAAGGCGCTGCTCAAAAAGAAGATCGTGGGCGGCCTGCCGCTGGGCCGTTTCTATCCCGAACTGGCCGATTGTATGCTGCTCTGCGCCACCGAAATGAGCCGCCGCGGGGAAATGGACGCCGTAGCCGCGGCCTTCGGGCACGCGGTGACGGAAGTTCCCGAGCAGCCGGGAGCGGAGGTGCTGGCATGAGCAAAGTGCGCAGCCACATCTCGCAAAACGAGGCCCTGCTCTTCGAGCGCAGTTCGCCCGGCAAGAAAGCCTACCAGCTCCCCGCGCTGGATGTTCCGGAAGTCGACGCCGCCGCGGTCGTGGGCGCGGAAAACGTGCGCGGTGAAATCGAAGGCTTTCCCGAAGTCAGCGAAGTGGAAGCCATCCGCCACTTTACCCGCCTTTCGACGTGGAACTACGCGATCGATCACGGCATGTACCCGCTGGGTTCCTGCACCATGAAGTACAACCCGCGCATCAACGAGCTGGTGGCGCGCATCGAAGGTCTCGCGTGGGCGCATCCCTATCAGCCGGAAACGCTGGCGCAGGGCTGTATGCGGGTGATGGAGCGGGTGGAAAACGCGCTGCTTGAAATCACCGGCATGGATGCGGTCACGCTGCAACCCGCGGCGGGCGCGCACGGCGAACTCACCGGCATTCTGCTCATCCGCGCGCTGCTCGAGAAGAAAGGCAACCCGCGCAAGAAGATTCTGATTCCCGATTCCGCGCACGGCACCAATCCCGCCACCGCGGCGATCGCCGGCTACGCCGTGGAAAACATCAGGTCCAGCGAAACCGGCGTGCTGGATGTGAGCGCGCTGGAGCAGCTCGTCACCGAAGACGTGGCCGCTCTCATGGTGACCAACCCCAACACCCTGGGTGTCTTCGAAGAGAACATCATTCACGCCGCAGAAATCCTGCACAACAAGGGCGCCATGCTCTACATGGACGGCGCCAACATGAACGCGCTCGTGGGCATCGCGCGTCCCGGCGATTTCGGCGTGGACGTGATGCACCTGAATCTGCACAAGACGTTCTCGACGCCTCACGGCGGCGGCGGTCCCGGCGCAGGCCCCGTGGCTGTCAAAAAGGTGCTCGAGCCCTTCCTTCCTTTGCCGCGCCTCAAACGGTTGGGGAAGAGGCTCGCCTGGGACTACAAGCGCAAAAACTCCATCGGCCGCGTGCGCGCCTTCTACGGCAATTTCGGAGTGCTGGTGCGCGCCCTGTCCTACATTCTGGCCCACGGCGGTCCCGGCCTGCGCAATGCCACGCTCGATGCCGTGCTCAACGCCAACTATATTCGAAAAGGACTCGAACCTTACTACGATCTGCCGTACAAGTCGCCCAACATGCATGAAGTGGTCTTCAGCGACGATCGCCAGGCCACGCTCGGCGTGCGCACCGGCGATCTGGCCAAGAGGCTCATCGACTACGGCTTCCACCCCTACACGGTCAGCTTTCCGCTGATCGTGCACGGCGCGCTCATGATCGAGCCCACCGAAACCGAGAGCAAGCGCGAGCTCGATGAATTCATCGAAGCCATGATCGCCATCGCCCGGGAAGTGGAAACCGATCCGCAGATGGTGAAGAACGCTCCGTACGGCACCCGCACCAGCCGCGTGGATGAAGTCGCAGCGGCGCGCAAGCCGGTGCTCCGATGGAAGCCGGCGTAGACCGACGAGGCGCGTTTCTTGTTCTCGCGCTTGTTCTGCTCATCCGTCTTCCGTTTCTCCACCAGGCTGCCGGCGGCGACGACGACATCTATCTCACCGAAGCCGCCCACGCGCAGATCGAGCCGCTGCACCCCTCGCACGCGCCGTACGTCTTTCGCGGCGAGACCGTGGATCTGCGCGGCCATCCGCATCCACCGCTCGATGCCTGGACGCTGGCGGCGCTCATTGCTGTCTTCGGCGGCCTGCGCGAAGCGCCGTTTCATGCCGCATACATCGGGTTTTCGCTGATCGCCGCCGCATCTATGTGGTCGCTGGCGAAGCGCTTTTCGCCGCACCCGCTCTGGGCCACTCTGCTGTTTATCGCCGTGCCGCCGTTTGTGGTCAACGGCAACACGCTGGAAGCGGACCTGCCGTTTCTCGCATGCTGGATGGCGGCCATTGCGTTGTTCTGCTCCGGCCGCCTGCTGTTCTCCGCGCTGGCGATGGCGCTGGCCGCGATGGCGGCGTATCAAGCCATCGTCCTCACCCCGATCCTGGCGGTTTACGTATGGCTCTTCCGCCGCGGCGACCGCCGTGCCTGGCTCGCCACCTGCACCGCGCCGGCCGTGGTCGCAGCCTGGCAGCTCTTCGAGCGCGCTTCTACCGGCGCCATGCCCGCGGCCGTTCTGGCGGGCTATCTGCCGACGTTCGAAACCCTCCTCGCGAAGCTCCGCACCGTGCTTGCGTTGAGCATCCACACCTGCTTTCTCATTTTTCCCGTGCTGTTCGTCATCGCCGTCGTGCAGGCATGGCGCAGGCGCCGGGAACCCGAGACGGCCTTCCTATTGGCCTGGATCGCGATTTTTCTGCTCGCCGCATTCGCTATTTTCTTCGATGGACCCGCCCGCTACCTGCTGCCCATCGCCGCTCCGCTGGCGCTCTTGGCTGCTCACATCGCCGCGACAAATCGGGGCCGTACCCTTCTGGCGGGCGCTTTCGTGCTCCAGTTCGCCCTCGCGCTCGGTCTCGCCGCCGTCAACTACAGCCAGTGGAACGCTTATCGCCAGTTCGCCGCCACTCTGCCCTGGCCCGCTTATCCCGGGCGCGTGTGGGTGAACGGCGAATGGGGCCTGCGCACGTACCTGGAGGCTCGCGGCGCGCTGCCTCTGCAGCAGTCCACACACCTTCATCCGGGCGATGTCGTCGTTTCCAGCGCGCTGGGAGCCGCAGTCGCCGTCAACGCGCCGGTTACGCCCGCGGCGGCGCTGGAAATCCGCCCGGCCGTTCCACTTCGCCTGATCGGCCTGGAATCGCGCTCCGGCTACTCCACGTCTTCGCGCGGCCTCTGGCCCTTCGGTATTTCCAGCGGCCCCATCGATCGCATCACCGCCGTGCTCGTCGGTGAACGCCATCCCACGCTCGAATACCTGACCCTCAAGGATCCCGCTGCCGCCGCTCATGTTGTCAGCGGTGTTTCGCTCTCCGACGGCTGGATCGGCGCCTCCGCCGTTCTCGCGTTGAAGAACCCCGCGCAGCCGCGCCCGCTCACCGCCACGATCTACATCCCCGAGAACGCTCCCGCACGTAGCGTCAAGCTCCTGCTCGATGGCCGCGAAGTCGCCTCCCAGACGTTCGCCGCGCCAGGTCTTCACACCATCGCTTCCGCGCCGGTGCGCGCCGCGGGCGCGGTGGCCACGGTCGCAATCGATGTCGACAAAACCTTCCGCGCTCCGCCCGACACACGCGCGCTCGGCGTGGTTCTGGTCGAAGCCGGCTTCCGCTAGCGGCCGCTTTTCTGCTGCCGGTGCCTTGCTATTCTGAACTTAGGAGAATCCAACCATATGGGATGTGGACCAGGGGGTTTCAATCAGATCCAGAACGCCATTCGCCCGGGCGCGCGCAAGGTCTTCTGCGTCAAGTTTCAGCGCGAGATGGAAGGCCTGGACGAACCGCCCTTCGAAGGTCATCCGCTTGGCCAGAAGATCTACGAGAGCGTTTCCAAAGACGCCTGGAAGATGTGGGTCGAGCACATGAAGATGCTCATGAACGAGTATCGCCTCAATCTGGGTACGCAGCAGGCGCAGGAGTTCCTGCTGCAGCAGATGGACAATTATTTCTTCGGCGAAGGCGCCGCCCTGCCGCCCGATTTCGTCCCGCCGAAAACTAAGGGGTGAGCGCCGAAGGGCTGAGCGTCTCCAGCGCGGTCGCAATGTGGAACTTCAGTTCCGCGTGCGACCGCCGCAGCGCCGCTTCTACCGCGTCCGGCGAATCTGTCCGCGCGAAAATGAATCCCAGGTAACTGGCCCCTTCCGGCAGCGGAATCAGCTTCTGTCCCAGCGCCGCGGTGACGATCACGTCTTCGATCCCGGGGACCGCACGCGCCTGCTCCACTCCGTCCACCGATTCGTAGATTCCGCCCCTGGGAATCGGAATCATCATCACTCCCGATGCCGGCCCGTCCAGGGAGACGCCCGCGACGTCACCGCCCAGCGCGTGGCGCAGGATCAGTTCTTCCAGCGGCTGCCCGGCGAAGCGCAGCGCGCGCGCGCACAGCCCGCCGATAGGCCGCGCGGCCGCTTCCAGCATCCACGCGCCTTCGCTGTTTACCCGCAGTTCCGCGTGCACCGGTCCGTGCCGCAGTCCCAACGCCCGCACCGCGTGCGCCACGGTATCGAGAATCTCCCGCTGCACTTCCGCCGGCTCGCGCGAGGGCGTCACGTAGATGGTCTCTTCGAAGAATGGGCCTTCGAGCGGATCGGGCTTGTCGAAAATCGCCAGCGGCGTGAATTCCCCGCGCGTCACCAGGCCCTCGACCGCGAACTCGCGCCCGGGAATGTAGCCTTCCACCTGCACCACGCGCTCTCCCATGCGCGCGATTCGCCCTACCGCAGCCGCGAATTCGGCCTCGTCGTTCGCCCGAATCACCCCGCGGCTTGCCGACGACCCCACAGGCTTCACCACGCACGGAAACGCGGGGCAGGCGCTTTTCCCCGACGAATCCATGCGGAAGAACCACGGCGCCCGCATCCCCGCCGCGCGATACAACTCCCGCGCCCGAAACTTATCGTGGCAGGCGCGCGCCGCCGCCGGCGGATGGAACGGCACCCCGAGCTTCTCCGCCGCTTCCGCCGCCAGCACCGCCGGCCTGTCGCCCACCGCCGCCACGCCGTCGCACCCGATGCCGCGCAGCGCCGCGAGCGATTCTTCGATGCGATCGAACTTTACCGCGATCGCGCGATCGCCCCACGGATCTTCCATCACGTGGCAGCGGTCCGTTGCCAGCCGCAGATCCACTCCGAGGCGCCGCGCCGCGTCGGCGAAGACTCGAATCTGGTAGCCGGTGGTGGCCGCGAAAAGGAGGAGCCTCTGGTTCACTGATCCCATTTTCGCGCGGGGAAGCGTCGCGGCGCGCCTGCTTTCCGCGAGCGAGAGCGGCTTCGACCGCCGCCGCTATCGGGCGAGGCGCCCTGCTATCGTAGAACTGTGAAAGCCCTGGTGAAGAGCAAGCGCGGGCCCGGCCTGTGGCTCGAAGACATTGACGTTCCGAAGATCGGCATCAACGACGTCCTGATCAAGGTTCTCCGCACCGGCATCTGCGGCACCGATGTCCACATCTACAAGTGGGACGAGTGGGCGCAGCAGACGATTCCTGTGCCCATGGCCATCGGCCACGAATTTGTCGGCAGGATCGTCGAAGTCGGTTCCAATGTGGTCGATTTCTTTCCGGGCGATATCGTCAGTGGCGAAGGCCACGTTACCTGCGGCCGCTGCCGCAACTGTCTCGCGGGCCGGCGGCATCTTTGCGCGCATACCCAGGGCGTCGGCGTCAATCGGCCCGGCGCTTTCGCCGAATACATCGCGCTGCCCATGACCAACATCTGGCGCCATCACGAATCCATCCCGCTGGATGTCGCCGCCATCTTCGATCCCTTCGGCAACGCCGTCCACACCGCGCTCACCTTTCCCGTGCTGGGCGAAGACGTGCTCATTACCGGCGCGGGCCCCATCGGCATCATGGCCGCCGCCGTGGTGCGCCACTCCGGCGCGCGCTACACCGTGATCACCGACGTCAATCCGTACCGGCTCGACCTGGCGGGCAAAATGGGGGTGACGCTGGCGGTCGACGTGCGCAAACAAAAGCTTCCCGATGTGCAGAAACAGCTTGGCATGACCGAAGGTTTCGATGTGGGCCTGGAGATGTCCGGCAGTCCCAACGGCTTCCGCGACATGATCGCCAATATGAGCCACGGCGCCAGAATCGCCATGCTCGGCATTCCAGCCGAGGCCATGTCGATCGACTGGCACACGGTCATTTTCAATATGCTCACCATCAAGGGCATCTACGGCCGTGAGATGTACGAGACCTGGTACAAAATGACGGTCATGCTGCAGTCCGGGCTCGATATTACCCCGGTCATCACCCACCGCTTCTGCTACACGGACTTTCACGAGGGTTTCGAAGTAATGGCTTCGGGCAATTCCGGCAAAGTCATTCTGAACTGGGATTAGGCGGCCGGCGTGCGCCGGCTATGGCTTCTCGGCACGGACCCGGACGGCTTCCAGCAGTCTCCGCCGGACCATTCCGGTTCCGGGATAGATGAGGGTCCAGTACTTGGCCATCTTCCGGCGCGCGGCTTCGTCGATCGCGGCGACCCGCGTCTCCGTGAATACACGCGACCAGCCGCCACCCGCATCTTCCATCACAAAATTGACCGCAATTTTCACCGCGCCTGGCCGCGCCCAGGCGCAAAACTCTTCGGGCTTCAAGCGAACGGCGACATTGTGCCACGGCTGCCCCGCGAGGCCGAAGACCAGTTCGCCGGGCGTGTCCTCGAGAGGGAATAAGCCCGAACGCGGGTCCTTGATGACCTCGAGGATCGGCACGCTCATCGGTGCGCCCTGATTGGCCGGTCTGCGAAGCTGCCCCATTGCGATCGCCCGGATTCTTACCAGTGTCTGCATCATACCGATATCGGCGAACGAGACCGTGTGCAGAGATTCACGCACGTGCTCGGCCGGTGCGTGGATGGCGAGTTCGTGCCGCTCGTGGAAATCGTATGTGGGCATGAATGCGTCGAGCCTCGTTGCCGGCGCGGAGATGTGAACGGTGCGTACCGGCCAGAACCAACCGGCCGCGAAGAGCGCGCCGCCGAACACGACTCCCGTAAGCAATCCGTGAAAACGCCGCGAAAACCCCGACCACTTCGCGGGCAGAAAGACCGTTACGATGCCGCCGCACAGGATCACGATTCCGGAGTAAGCCAGCACGCTCGGCAATTGCAGCGAGCCTAAGGAATTCATCCACGCCAGCCCGCCGGCGGCGAGTAGGACCGCGGCTGCGCCGCGCATCAGTTGAGCACCCGTCATGTGAGCCTCCTGATCGTCCTCATTGTACTGTGAAAAGGATATCCAGATCTGTAATGAGCGGTGGCAAGATGCCGGCTGCAAGATCGCCGGCGCTCCCGGGTACGGAGCTTACTGCGCCGCGGCCGCAAGCGGCGCGTCTTTCGCCGCTCGGGCGTCGCGCAGCACGGCGCACCAGCCGGGGTATCCGCGGGCAGCCGAGTAATCGTCCGCCTCCACCTGGAATGCGATATCCAGGCGCGACCCGGACGCGAACTCTTCCGCCCGCGCCGCAAAATTCCAGGCTTTCAGCGAAAGCGTGCGGCCGTTCTGCCGCACCATCACGCGCAGGTGCTTCTCCTTTAGAGGCGCGCAGCCGGTCACTTCCACTCCCATGGCCGCCAGCATCGGCGGCGGATTGCCGTGGCCGAACGGCGCCAGGCGGAACAGCTCCTCGACCGTCTGTTCGTTGAGCTCGCGCAGCGCCACCACGCAATCGATTTCGACTCGCGGCAGAAAATCCTCCGGCCGCAGCCGCCCGGCGGCACAGGCGTCGAATCGGCGGCGGAATTCCTCGACGTTCTCCGCTGCGAGCGTGACCCCCGCGGCGTGCTCGTGGCCGCCGAACCGCACGAAGAGGTCCGCCATCGACTCCAGCGCGTCCAGCAGATGGAACGCCGGAATGCTGCGCCCCGAGCCCTGCACGAGTCCGTCCTGCGGATTCCGGCCGAGCACGAAAACCGGGCGGTGCAGCCGCTCCACCAGGCGGCTGGCAACGATGCCCAGTACGCCGCGGTGCCAGTCTTCCGCGTAGTAGACCAGCGCGGCGGTGCCGTCCTCCACGGGGATCGATTCGCACACTTCGCGGATCCCGGCTTCCACTTGCTGGCGGTCGGTGTTCTGTTCGTGAAGCTGCCTCGCCAGTTCGCGGGCGTTTTCCGGGTCGCTCGTCAAAAACAGCTCGATCACGGCCCGCGCCGTGTCCATGCGGCCCGCCGCATTGATGCGCGGAGCGATCTGAAACGCCACCTGGCGGGCGTCCGGGACACTCGATCCGGTGAAACCGGCCACGTCCAGAAGCGCACGCAGCCCCGTATTGCGCACGGAGCGCAGCCCGTCGAGCCCGTGCTTGACGATCGCGCGGTTTTCGCCCGTGAGCGGAACCACATCGGCCACGGTGGCGATTGCCGCCATCTTGAGAAACGATTCCTCGATACGCTGCACCTTCGGCGCCGGCCAGTCCAGCTTGGCCAGAAGCGCCTGCACCAGCTTGAACGCGACTCCTGCGCCGCAGAGGTTCTTTTCCGGATAGAGGCAGCCCGGCCGGTTCGGATTCAGAACGGCGAGTGCGGGGGGCAGCTCCGCATCCGGCAGGTGATGATCGGTAACGATCACGTCGATACCGAGTTCGGCCGCGCGCGCTACCACCTCGGTGGCGCGAATGCCGGTATCGACGCTGATGATGAGGCGGACGCCTTCCGCCGCGGCGCGCTCGACCACTTCGGAGCGCATGCCGTAGCCATCTTTCAGACGGTTCGGAATGTGCCAGTCCGCCGCGCCCCCGGCGAGTTCGATGGCCTTCGTCAGAATCACCACGCTGGTGGTGCCGTCCACGTCGTAGTCGCCGTAGATCAGGATCTTCTCGCCCGCCCGGATGGCGCGCCGCAGCCGCTCCGTCGCGGCGTCCATGTCGAGCATCAGGCTCGGGTCGTGCAGGTCGCTCAGCGAAGGAGCCAGGAAGCGCCGGGCGTCCACCGGGTTGCAGAGGCCGCGGCGGCAGAGGACGCGCGCAGCCGGAATTCCCAGTTGCAGCGCGCCGGCCAGCGCCGCCGCGCTTCGCTCGTCGTACTCCGGAAGCACCCAGAGACCGGCCATGCGGGCGTGGCCGTTAGTTTTTGGAGAAGTAGCCGCCGAGGGAGTCCTCATCGGAAGAGTTTTCGTCTTCGCCGATCCGGGACGTGATCTCTTCCTCGAGGGCCAGGAATTCCTCGTACCAATCGGGCTGAACTTCGTACACGTACAGGCGGCCCGCGTAATCGAACGCGAGTTCCAGAGTACAGGTGACGCCGATATAGCCGCGCAGGTCGCGGAAGCGCGATTCGTACTCGCGCTGCTCCTCGCGGCTGAGGTCCAGATCCTCCAGGCTGCCGGAGAGTTCATCGATTTCTTCCGAATCGAACTCGCGGCTGGCGAAGAGAACGATCTTCGCGCCGGTCTGGCGGGCGACGTCCAGAAACATCTGGTAGTCGGGATGGCGCTCGCTATCCCAGAGCACCATGGGCAGGCCTTCCAAGCCACCGGGGCTGCTGTGGAAGATGGCGAATCCCGAAGAGGCGAGATAATCGAGAATTTCGCGTTTAAGTGTATCGAGGTTCAAATCCACTGTGAGTCCTCGCAGGCTGAGACGAATCCAGAATATCAGGAAGCGCGGCCGTTGCCGGATCCGGATTTTGTGCGATCGGCCAGAACGCGGTCGACCACTTCGGCGGCGATGGCGGCCACCATGGAGCGGGTAACCTCAGGCTTGGGCGCGGCAGCGGGTGCTTCGCAGGAACAGGAAGGCCCACCGGGCGCCGGCGCTTTGGCGGCAAGTCCGCGGGAAGCCAGAAACCGCTCCACAGCCGCCGCGATGGCGGTGCTATCCACGCTTCCGGCGACTGCCGCAGCGGCTGCCTGCGGCGCCTTGGCGATATCGAGCGGCATTTCGAAGGCCTCTTCCGGACGGCGCGCCACGTAAGCGATGCGTTTGATGTTGATCAGGTGCTGCGGCCCCACATTGTCCGAAGTGATGTTGCCCGCTACCGCGCCGCAGCCCAGTGTCATCGAGGGGAACACGTTGGTGGTGATGCCCGTCGAGCCCTGGGGCGAAGGTGTGTTGACCAGAATCCGCATGGCCGGCATGCGCAGGCCGAATTCGCGGATGTGATTTTCGTCGCGCGAGTGAATGACGGCGGTGTGGCCGGCGCCGCCGAATTTCAGGAGCGCGAAGCAGGTATCCAGCGCGGCGGCGAAATCGTTCACGAAGTACAGCGAGAGCACCGGCGAGAGTTTTTCCATCGAGAGGGGATACTGCTTGCCGACTCCCGTGTCTTCCACGCAGAGAATCGCAGTGTCTGCCGGTACTTCGAACCCGGCCATCCGGGCCAGTTTGGTCGGCGCCTGGCCAACGCAGTTCGGATTGATCGTGAAGCCGGTCGTCACCAGGAGCGAAGCCAGCGCGGCCTTCTGCTGGTCGTTACAGAGGAATGCCCTCTGCGCTTTGAGGATGCCGAGCACGCGCTCGCGCAGGGATTTTTCGGTGACGATGGCCTGCTCGCTGGAGCAGACCGTGCCGTAATCGAAGCTCTTGCCGGCGACCACCTTGGCCACGGCATCGTCGAGATCGGCCGAGGAATCGACCAGCACCGGCACGTTGCCGGGACCGACGCCGAATGCCGGTTTCCCGCTCGAATAGGCCGCGCGCACGATTCCCGCGCCGCCTGTCGAAAGAATCACCCCGGTGTGCTCATGCCGCATCAGGGCATTGGTGCCTTCGATGGTCGCGGTATCCACGCATTGGATGATGTCTTCGGGCGCGCCGGCTTCCACAGCGGCCCGATACAGGACGGCAGCCGTGCGGCAGGTGCAGCGGTGCGCGCGCGGATGCGGGCTGAGCACGATGGCATTGCCTGCCTTGAGCGAAATGAGCGTCTTATAGATGGCGGTCGAAGTGGGATTGGTGGTGGGCAGAATCGCGGCCACTACGCCCACCGGCACTCCGATTTCGACTATCTTTTCGTCCGGCAGTTCGCGCAGCACGCCCACTGTCTTCATGCCGCGCATGCGCCGCGGCAGCCAGTCGCAGCACAGCAGGTTCTTGATGTACTTGTCTTTGGCGTTGCCGTAGCCGGTTTCTGCGACAGCCTCTTCGGCCAGCGAACGGGACGCTTCGCGCGCCGCGGCGGCCATGCGCTCGACAATACCATCCACCTGCTGCTGCGAGTAAGTGCGGTATTTCTGCCAGGCGGCGTACGCCTTATCGACCTTGGTGCGGACCTCCTGGATGGAAAGAAGGTCTTTATCCGCGAGCATCTGCCGTTACTTCTTGAGGCCGCCCGTGGGAAGGGCCTTTTCGACTTCCTCGTGAGGCCGGGGAATCACATGCACGCTGACGAGTTCGCCGACCCGGCGGGCCGCGGCTGCGCCGGCATCCGTGGCGGCCTTGACGGCGCCGACGTCGCCGCGCACCATAACGCAAACCAAGCCGGCGCCCACGAATTCCTTGCCGGTCAGTACGACGTTCGCGGTCTTCACCATGGCGTCGGCAGCTTCGATTGCGCCGACTAAACCTTTTGTTTCAATAAGGCCGAGGGCCTCCATGACTCCTCCAGGATTTCGCTGTGAAGTATTACCGTAGCATAAATCGCGGCGGAATCGAGGGCAGCGGGGAAATGTACTCTTTGGCACCAGGCGGCGAGGCGGCTATGGAGCCCGCGGTTGAAACTAAAAGTAGGATGGAGACGTTCTTCCTGGTTCTGGCGGTCGCCGGGATCGCGATCCAGTTGCTGCTGTTGCTGGTCGCCTTGTTCCAGCCGCCGCTGCCTTACCGCATCGCGAAGGCCCCCCAATCGCCGCTGAACTCCGAAGAGTTCGCCCGCGTCCTCGGGGCGCTGTCGGACGCGGAACCCCATCGGGACACGCTGGTCGACGTCCTCACCAATGGTCCGGCCTTTTACGAAGCCGAACTGGAGGCGATCGCCGGCGCGCGTAGCTTCATTTGTCTGGAAGCGTACATCTTCCAGAAGGGGGATGTGGCGCGGCGTTTTATTGACGCGCTCGCCGAGCGGGCGCGGGCCGGGGTCGAAGTGCGGCTGGTGCTGGATGCCATCGGCAGCCTGAACACCTGGCCGGGCACCTTTCGCAAGCTGCTGGATGCGGGCGGCGCGGTGCGCTGGTACATGCCCTTCCGCTGGTACAACCTGCCGCGGATGAACAATCGAACCCATCGGGAACTGATCGTCGTGGACGGGCACGTCGGGTTCGTCGGGGGCGCGGGCATCGCCGACCACTGGTACAAAGACCGGGGACACCGGAAACGCTGCTGGCGCGACACCATGTTCCGCGTGCGCGGGCGCGCCGTGGCCGGCCTGCAATCCATGTTTGCCGAAAACTGGCTGGAATCCTCGGGCGAACTGCTCACGGGCCGGAAATATTTTCCGGAATGCACCGCGGCAGGCGGAACAGCGGCGCTGGTCATCAACAGCACACCCACATCCGCCCGGGCCACGCGGGCGCGCATGGTTTTTCAGACGCTCCTCGCCGCCGCGTCTCGCAGCATTCACATCACGACTCCCTATTTTCTGCCCGACCGCAGCGCGCGGCAGGAGTTGATTCGGGCGATGGAACGCGGCGCCGAAGTGAAAATCATCGTGCCCGGAAAACACAGCGACCACCTGCTGACACGCCGGTCAAGCCGCCGGCTCTATGGAGAGCTGCTCAAGCACGGCGCGCAGATTTACGAATATGAGCCGGCCATGATCCACACCAAATCGCTCGTGGTCGACGGCGCCTGGAGCGTGGTAGGCTCAACGAACTTCGATGCGCGCTCGTTCGGCATCAACGACGAAGTGAACCTCGCGGCCCTCGATGACGCGCTGGCGGCGCGCCTGGAGGAGGATTTTCAGCGCGACCTGGGGGCTTCGCGGCGCATAGCTTACAAAGAGTGGCAGCGGCGCTCGCCGCTCGAGCGCGTCAATGAGTGGCTGGGATGGATCCTGGAAAGGCAGGAATGAAAAAGCTGCGGGTAGTTACTTACAACGTCCACAAGTGCCGCGGCATGGACGGCCGCGTCAACGCAATGCGCATCGCCGGCGTATTGCGCGAGGTGTCGGCTGACGTGATCGCGCTCCAGGAAGTGCTGGGCAATCAGGCCGAGGCGATCTCGCAGGAACTGGCGCTGCCTTTTGTGCTGGGCGAAAACCGGAAGCATCGCGGGTATGCCTACGGCAACGTGCTCCTGAGCCGTTTTCCCATCCGCGGGACGCGCAATTACGATCTCAGCGTGCGCGGCCGCGAAGAACGCGGCTGCCTGCGTGCCGACCTGGCCGTGAACGGCGGCGCGCTGCTGCACGTCTTCAATGTTCACCTGGGCACCGCGCTGCTGGAGCGGCGCGAGCAGGGCCGCAAACTGATCGCGCCCGGCCTGCTGACCCAAAGCGAGATGCACGCCCCGCGCATCGTGCTGGGCGATTTCAACGAATGGACCACCGGTCTCGCGACGCGCCTGCTGCGCTCCCACCTGCAGAGCGCCGATGTGCGGGCGCACCTGCGGCACTCGAAGACCTATCCGGGCGTCCTCCCGTTCCTGCACCTGGACCATATTTATTACGATCCCGCGCTGCGCCTGGAGCGCCTGGCGCTGCACCGCACGAAGAAGGCCCTGGTGGCGAGCGATCATCTCCCGCTGGTGGGCGAATTCGCCTGGGGGGACTGAGGGTGATGAAACGGAGGGAGCCATCCGGCTCCCGGCTTCCGGCGACTAAGACACTGATCTCGGGCGGTCGCGTGGCCGCGCGGCTGCGCGCTTCGCCGCTTCAACGTGCCGCTTCGAAGATACGGGTAGGCCCCAGCGCCTGCCGGAACGCGATGTCGAATTCGCGCCCGGGAGGGTGGCCGCGCACCAGGCGGCTCATCGTCAGACGGTCGCTCATGGCTCTATCATGCCGGAACGAATGTCCTCAGGAAACGGGAAGCGCCGTCCGCACGAAGGCACGCGGTCTCCAGCACGTGCCAGACTTCCCCCTGTCGGTAAGGGGAGCCATCGAGTTCGCCTGTGCCTTCGATGCAGATCCAGAGGTGGCAGGTGCGGCGATCCACGTCAATCCGCTCGCCGGCGCTGAGACGAACCAGGTCCGTCTCGAAATGCCGCGAGCGCACCAGTTCCTCGATGCCGCCTCCGATCGCCTTCGGCTGCACCGCTCCGGGGTGAACCGCGAGATCGGAGATCGGAACGGCCTGCGCGACGTGCAGCGGGCGCGGCCGGCCGTAATCCCAAAGCCGATAGGTGACGTCGGAGTTCTGCTGGATCTCGCACAGGACGATTCCCGCGCCGATGGCGTGCACCGTGTGAGCGGGAGTGAAGTACGTCTGCCCGCTCTGCACGGGAATCCACTGGAGCAGCCCTTCGATTTCGCCCGTGCGCGCGGCCTCGGCGAGGCGCTCACGGCTGATCGGCTCGCGGAAGCCGAGCGCGATCGAAGCTCCGGGCGCGGCCTCCAGAATGTGCCACATTTCGGTCTTGCCGCGCGGGCCGTCTTCGCCATCGTCAGGGTGCACCTGCACGCTAAGGCGTTCGCTGGTGAACAGCAGCTTCACCAATAACGGCAGTTCCTGTTCCTCGAGAAACCAGGCTTCGCCGATGGGCACGGGCGAATCGGCAAACCAGGGCGAAAGATGCGTCTTGCCCCAAACTTTTTCGCGCAGCGACGCGGTCAGGCGAATCGCGGCGGCCATCAGGAATGCTTCACAACGAACTGGTGGATGCGCTCAAGGCCGCGCTCCAGTTCGTGCATGCTGGTCGCGTACGAAATGCGCACATGGCTGGCGGTGCCGAACGCTTCGCCGGGAACCACCGCCACGTGGACTTCGGAGAGCAGCCGCTCGGAGAGTTGCAGCGAATCCTGAATGCCGCTCTTGCCGATCACCACGCCCAGGTTCGGATAGGCGTAGAACGCCCCCCGCGGCTCCTGGCATTCCACGCCGGGGATGGCGCGCAGCCGGCTCACCACGAAATCGCGGCGCTTGCGGTACTCGGCGAGCATGATCGCGACCGATTCCTGCGGGCCGTTGAGCGCCTCCACCGCGGCTTTCTGCGCAATCGAAGTCGGGTTCGAGGTGGAGTGGCTCTGCAGCTTGCCCATGGCCGAAGCGATGGGCGCCGGAACCAGCCCGAAACCGATGCGCCACCCGGTCATGGCATACGTCTTGGAAAGCGAGCCGGCAACCAGCACGGTCTCTTTGGCGCCGGGCAGCGAAGCGATGGAGAAAGGCTCGCTATCGTACAGAAACTTGCAGTAGCATTCGTCGGTAAGCAGGTAAATGCCGCGCTCGCTGGCGAGGCGGAAGATCTTTTCGAATTCGGCGCGGTCCAGCACGGCGCCGCTGGGGTTCGAAGGCGAGTTGATAATCACCAGCCGCGTGCGCTCGTTGAGGTGCGGCCCGATCATTTCGGCGGTGAATGTGAAGCCGTTGCGCTCGTCGGTATCGACGAAAACGCAGCGCCCGCCGGCGTAATTGACCACGTCTTTGTACGTGACCCAGTAGGGCACGGGAATGACGACTTCATCGCCCGGGTTCACCAGCGCCTGCGTGAGATTGAAAATGATGTGCTTGCCGCCCACCGTGATGAGGCACTCGCCGGGCGTGTAGGCGGTGCCGAAATCGCGCGCGTGGCGGTTGCAGACCGCCTGTTTGAGCTCGTTTGTGCCGCCCGCGGGAGTATAGCGCGTGAAGTTGTTCTCGATGGCGCGGATGGCGGCCTGTTTGATGTTGTCGGGCGTGGGAAAATCGGGTTCGCCGGCGCCGAAATCAACTACATCGACTCCGTTGGCTTTCAGTTTCTGCGCCTCGGCGGCCACCTTCATGGTCGACGATTCGCTGATGGAAGATATACGTTCGGCGATTCGATTCATTACAGCCTGCATGAGCGTCAAAATGCCCCTTTGTTGATAGTTTTGTTCATCCGGCGCTGGAGCCGTGCTTCCACCGAAGGCGGCACCAGCCCGCTGATATTTCCTCCCAGCCCGAACACCTCTTTGACGAGCCGGGAGCTGATGAAAGAGTACGCTTCGTTGGCCATCATGAAGAGGGTTTCAATTTCCGGCTGGAGGCGGCGGTTCATGAGGGCCATCTGCAATTCGTACTCGTAATCCGAGATGGCGCGAATGCCCCGCAGCAGGACGGTAGCCCCTTGCGCCGCGGCATAATCCACGAGGAGTCCGTCGAACGAATCGACTTCCACATTGGGGTAGACCTGGACCACCTCGCGCAGCATCTCCGTGCGCTCCTCTACGGTGAAGAGCGGCTGCTTGGTTTCGTTCCGCAGAATGGAAACGATGAGCCTGTCGAACAGCCGCGAGCCGCGCTGGATCAGATCGAGATGGCCGTTCGTAATCGGGTCGAACGATCCGGGATAAATTGCAGTTACGCTCGGCGGCTTCGGCGGCAAATGCTGAATATCACTTTCCTGGTGATGGTCTTAGTGTAGCGAAACCGGCGGGGCGAATGGGAAGGGCTTTGCCCGCCGGTCACGTCCGCGCGGACGCCGCTCTCTTCCCCTCAATCTGCCATTCGGTGAACGGCGAACGCACGCCCTGGATGGCCACATTGAGGCAATACGGCACAGGCGAAGCCAGCGCCCGCCGGACGGCCGGCGCAACCCCGGCCGCCGTAGTGACCGTCTCGCCCTCGCCGCCGAAAGCCTTCATGACGAGATCGTAGCGGACCGGCTGCAACTCGCAGGCAACCGTGGGCGCGCCGGGGAGCGCCGCCTTCTGCAGTTCGCGCTCGAGCCCCCAGCCGGCATCGTTCCCGACAATCACGATCGCCGGCAGCCTGTGGCGCACCAGGGTATCCATCTCCGCGAGGTAGAAGCCCAGCGCGCCATCTCCGGTGATCATCGCCACCTTACGGCCGGGATTGGCCAACTGTAGCGCAACCGCGTTGGGCAGCGCGGAGCCGATAGTGCCGAGCGGTCCCAGCCGCAGCCAGCCGCCGGCATGGAGGGCGGGCATCATCGCGCGGCCCCAATGGGCGAAATCGCCGCCATCCCAGGAGAAGAGCGTTTCGCGCGGCAGAGCGTCGCGGAGTTGCGCGAAGAACGCGGCTGGATGAAGGGGAAGAGCGTCGTCCTCCGCCGCTTCCGCCAGTTGTGCCTGCCACGCGGCGCGGCCCGCTCGCACGTGCTCCAGCCAGGGAAGCGCGGGCCACGGTTGCGCACCGGCCGCCGCGGTGAGCCCCTCCAGCGTGGAGCGGGCATCGGCGCAAATCGCCAGATCGAGCGCGCGATTGAGCCCCAACTCTTCCGTCTCGAGATCCACCTGGATGAATCCGGCTTCGGGCGGGAACAGCCGCGCCCCGCCGAGGGCGAGCCGGTAATCGATGCGCTTTCCCACCACCAGAAACAGGTCGGCTTGGCGGAACGCATCCGCAGCCGCGCGGTTGAGCGCCGGGTCGGCATATCCCAACGAAAGCGGATGGTCGTCGGGAACGCACCCGCGCGCCATCGTGATGCTGTAGAGCGGAAGCGAGGTGTGCTCGAGGAAACGGCGCAGCGCATCCTCCGCTCCGGACCACCAGATGCCCGAACCCGCAATCACCACCGGACGCACCGCGGCGCGCAGCAGCGAGACGGCGCGCTCGATCGCTTCGGGCGCGGGCTGGAGCGCCGCCGGCTGCGCGGATGGCGCCGGCTCAGCGGCCGCGCCCGCGTGTTGCCGGAACAGATCCACGGGGATTGTCAGGTGCACCGCGCCTTTGCGGCCGGCGTTCGCAATGGCGTACGCGCGCCGCAGGTAAAAGGGAATCTCGGACACGCACGGCGGCTCAGCGGCCCGCTTGCAAATCGGGCGCGCGAGGGAAACCTGGTCGATATCCTGGAACGCCTGGCGATCGGCCAGTGTCGAAGCGCGGCTGCCGCTGACGGCGATCAGCGGGCTCCCGGCCAGGTTCGCGGTCGCGATCCCGGTTAGTGAATTGGTGTGGCCCGGACCTCCCGTCACCAGCGACATCGCAGGCGTGCGGTGGATGCGCGCCCACGCATCGGCTGCGTGCGCAACGCCCGATTCGTGCCGCATGTCGACGATCCGCAGGCCGCTGGACGCCGCCGCCGCGAGCACTTCGTTGAGATGATCGCCAACCAGGGTGAAGAGCGTATCGATCCCCAACTGTGCGATCGTCCGCACGAACAGCTCGGCCCCGTTTGGCATAGAACCGCCATGCTACTACAATCGGGGTTAGACCTTGTGACTTCAAGAAAAATTCTGGTTACCGGCGGCGCCGGATACATCGGTTCCCACACCGTGCGCCTGCTTCTCGATCAGGGACATGACGTGACCGTGGCCGACAACCTCTCCAAGGGGCATCGCCACAATGTCCCCGCGGACCGGCTCTACGAGTTGGACGTCGCCGATACCGCGGCTCTGGCTGCGTTGATGAGCGAAAAAGGCACGGAGGCCGTAATTCACTTCGCGGCCTTCATCGCGGTGGGCGAAAGCATGAAGGAGCCGGCGCGCTACTTCCGCAACAACGTCTGCGGATCGCTTTCCCTGCTGGATGCCATGGTGCAGGCCGAAGTGCGGCACATCGTGTTCTCCTCCACCGCCGCGGTGTACGGCAATCCGCACGCCACCCCGATTCTGGAGACGTTCCCCATTCAGCCGGTCAACGCATATGGCGAATCGAAAGTGATGGTGGAGAAGCTGCTCGCGTGGTTCGACGAGATCCATCGCCTGACCAGCGTCTGCCTGCGATACTTCAACGCCTCGGGCGCCGATCCCGAAGGACGCCTGGGCGAGGAACACGAGCCTGAAACACACCTGATCCCGCTGCTGCTGCGCGCGGTGATCACCGGCAAGCCCGTCACCGTGTTCGGCAACGATTATCCCACCGCCGATGGCACCTGCATCCGCGATTACATTCACGTGAACGACCTGGCGCAGGCGCACATCCTGGCGCTCGAATACCTGATGGGCGGCGGCGCCAGCGAGAAGTTCAACGTGGGCACCGGGACCGGCCACACCGTGATGGAGGTGATTCGCGCAGTCGAAGCAGTCGCCGGGAAGAAGGTGCCCTACGAAGTGGGACCGCGGCGCGAAGGCGATCCACCGGCCCTGGTGGCTTCGCCGGAAAAACTGCGGAAGACTCTCGGTTGGGAGCCGCGGCACGCCGATCTGCGAACAATCGTGCGCGACGCGTGGCGATTCGCGCAGCGGTTCGTGTAAACGGAGATTCGCAACGTGAAGATTGGAATCACCTGTTACCCCACGTATGGAGGCAGCGGCATCGTGGCCACGGAGTTGGGGCTGGAACTCGCCACGCGCGGCCACGACGTGCATTTCATCAGTTACGCCAACCCCATTCGCCTGGACCCCGGCACGCCGCGCATTCATTATCACGAAGTGGAAGTCGCCACCTATCCGCTCTTTCAATACCCTCCGTACACCCTGGCGCTGGCTTCGCGCATGGCCGAGGTGGCCGAGGCGTACGAACTGGACGTCCTCCACGTGCACTACGCCATTCCGCATTCGCCCGCGGCCATGTTGGCGCGTCAGATGCTGGCTCCGCGGCGTCTGCCCTTCATCACCACGCTACACGGCACCGATATTACGCTCGTCGGCACAGACCCTTCCTACTTTCCGATCACCAAATTCTCCATCGAGCAGTCCGACGGCGTCACCGCCATCAGCGACCATCTGCGCAACCAGACCATCGAAGTCTTCGGCATCGAGCGGGAGATTCGCGTCATCAAGAATTTCGTCAATTGCGATCTCTACAAACCCGATTCCGAACGCAAGGGCGCGTCTCTCTATGCGCCCGAGGGCGAAAAGCTGCTGATCCATCTTTCCAATTTCCGCCCCGTCAAGCGCGCCGCCGATTGCGTGCGCATTCTCGCCGCGGTGCGCGAGCAGGTTCCGGCGCGGCTGCTGATGGCCGGAGACGGTCCCGACCGCGGCGCCTGCGAACACCTGGCGCGCCAGTTGAAAGTGGAAAAGTACGTGGAGTTTCTGGGGAAGCAGAACCACGTGGAGCGGCTGATTCCGCTGGCCCACGTGCTATTGATGCCGAGCGAGATGGAGTCTTTCGGCCTGGTCGCGCTGGAGGCCATGGCCTGCGGCGTGGTTCCGGTGGCCACGCGCGTGGGCGGAGTTCCGGAAGTGGTGACCGATGGCGAAGACGGATTCCTGGAAACTCCCGGCGATATCGCGGGGCTCTCGCGGCGCGTAGTGCAGTTGCTCACCGACGAGCAGTTGCATTACACCATGAGCAAAGCGGGGCGCTGGAACGCCAACGAGAAATTCTGCTCAGAGAAAATCATACCGTTGTATGAACAGTATTACAGGGACGTGCTGGACGGGCGCTGATGCGAAAGCGGCGCCGGCATTATGAAATCAGCCCGGCGATCGCTTCGAGCAGCGTTGCCATGGAAACCGGCTTCACCATCACTCCGCTCACCATGCCCTCTTCCGGAGTGCCGTAGAGTTCTTCGGGCCAGCCGGAAAGCACCAGCACCGGAGTGCGCGCATCGAAGCTGCGAATGGCGCGGATGAGCGCGAGGCCTTCGGCCGAATCCGGCTTCCCGGCGGCGTTGGGAAAGCGCAGATCCATGATCACCACATCGGCCGGCGAACGGTGCATTTGCTCCACGGTTTCGGCCGGGCACAGGGCCACCCGCACGTCGTGCCCCGCGCCTTCCAGGAGGCATTTGCGCAGCGCGGCCTGCTCCGGTTCGTCGTCCGCTACCAGAATGCGCGCCATCAGAAGTGCAGCCCGCCGCCGCAGATGAGGACTTCGCCGGTAACGTAATCGGAAAGCGGCGAACAGAAGAACAGCACCGCTCCGGCGGCCTCATCGGGCGTTCCCAGGCGGCCCAGCGGGCACGCCGTTTTGGCCCATTCCAGCATCTTGGGCTGCACTCCGAAATTGATTTTGCGCCCTCCCACATCCACCGCCGGCTTATCGGCGCTCATGGGTTCGATGAGCCGCGTCTCGATCAGGCCGAAGCCCACGGCATTCACGTTCACGTTGTAGCGGCCCCACTCCTTGGCGAGTGTCTTGGTCAAGCCGATGACCCCGGCTTTGCCCGATGCGTAGCCCGCCTGCCCGGCGCCGCCATCGGTCCCCGCGATCGAAGTGATGTTTACCACTTTGCGCATCACGCTGCGCCCCTCGGCGGCTTCGCGCTTGGCGTTGTCGCGGATCCAGCCCGAAGCGGCTCGCAAAATACGGAACGGCGCTTTGATGTGAATTTCGAGCATCGCCTGGAACTGCTCGTCGGTGGTCTTTTGGATCACGTTGTCCCAGGTATAGCCGGCGTTGTTGACGATGATATCGAGCGAGCCGAATTTTGCGACCGCGGCATCCGCCAGCTGCTGCGGAAACTCCGGGTCGGTGACGCTCCCCGCGAGCGACGCCGCCTGCCCGCCGTTCTCCCGAATCAGTCTCTCGGTTTCGGAGGCGGGTCCCTGGTCCAGATCGTTCACCAGGACCGCCGCGCCATACTCGGCGAGTTTACGCGCGATCGCCTGTCCGATGCCGCGGCCGGCTCCCGTGACCAACGCGGTCTTCGTTTCCAGCGAAAAAGGCATGGCCACTATCTTAGTAAATCTTCAAGCTGAATCCGCGCGTCGGTCTTTTCGTCGCGATATTTGACGATCACCGGTGTGTAGATGGAGATGCCCCAGTCTTTTCCCGGCCCGCTGGTCACAGCCCGCGAGCCGGCGACGATCACGGCATTTTCCGGAATGACCAGCGGCTGCTCATCCGTGGCCCGATAGACTAACTGCCGCACCAGGTCGTACACCGGCGTCGAGCGGTTGAGAATCGTTCCCGTGCCCAAAACCGCGCGCCGCTTCACGATCGTGCCTTCGTAGACGCCGCAGTTGCCGCCCACCAGGCATTCGTCTTCGATGATCACCGGCATAGCGCCCACCGGTTCGAGCACACCGCCGATCTGGCTCGCCGCGGAGATGTGGCAATTGCGGCCGATCTGCGCGCAGCTTCCGACAAGCGCATGCGAATCGACCATCGTTCCCTCGCCCACATACGACCCCGCGTTGATAAACATCGGCGGCATGCAGGTGACGCCCGCTCCCACGTAGCACCCGTCGCGGATGCTCGAGCCGCCGGGCACGATGCGCACTGCGCTGGTGACTCCGAACCGGTGCACCGGGTACGTGGATTTGTCGAAGAACGGCTGCCGCTCGGCATCGATCGACATATCGACGATGCCGCCCATGCGGAAACCGAGCAGGATTCCTTTTTTGACCCACGCGTTGACCTGCCAGCCGGTCGGCGATGTCTCATCCGGCTCCGCCGCGCGCAGCCGACCCGCGTTCAGCTCCTGCTTGAAGACGTGAAACAGCCGGAAATCCGCGTCCGAGTACTCTTCCGGCCGCGCATCGAAGAGAGCCTCGATCTCAGCCTGCAACCCGCACCTTCCCCAACAGACCCACAGTCTCCAGAACCTTTTCGATCTTCGCCAGGTTCGCCGGCGAGGGCGGCACCATCGGCAGTCGGTAAACCGGTTCCAGCAGCCCCATCAGACCCAGCGCCGCCTTCACCGGGATAGGATTCGACTCCAGAAAGTTCGCGTTCATCAGCGGCAGGAATCTCCGCTGGATGGCGCGCGCTTTATCGTAATCGCCCTGCAAACAGGCCTGCGCAAGCTGCGTCATTTGGGCGGGAATTTCGTTGGAGACCACGGAGATCACGCCGCGGCCGCCCAGCGCCATCAAGGGGATGGTGATGGCATCGTCCCCGGACAGTACGGTAAAGCGCTCGGGCACTTCCTGAATCACGTTGGCCATCTGCCCGATGTTTCCCGAGGCTTCTTTCACCCCCACGATGTTTTCGATTTCCGCCAGGCGCGCCAGTGTGCCCGGCTCCACATTCACGCCGGTGCGTCCCTGCACGCTATAAACAACGATGGGCAGCCGGATAGCCGCGGCAATGGCCTTGTAATGCTGGTACAGGCCTTCCTGCGTGGGCTTGTTGTAATAGGGCGTCACCGAAAGGATGCCGCTCGCACCCATGTCTTCCAGTTCGCGCGCCAATTCGATGACTTCGCGCGTGTTGTAACCGCCCGCGCCCGCCAGCACCGGAACCCGGCCCTTGGCCTCTTCCAGCGTGATTTCGACAACCCGCAAATGCTCGGCGCGCGCCAGCGTGGGGCTTTCGCCCGTGGTCCCGCAGGGCACCAGAAAATTGATGCCGGCTTCCACCTGCCGCCGCACCAGGCTCCGCAGCGCGGCTTCGTCCAACGACTGGTCGCGCCGGAACGGAGTGACCAGCGCGGTACCGCATCCTGTAAACATGTGCCACCTCCCTGGCGGGCCGCGGCCCGCCCCTTACCCGAACAGCACCTCTGCAAATTCGTGAAAGCCCTGCTTCCCAATTATCCACTGCGCGGCGCGCAGCGCACCGCGGGCGAAGCCCTCGCGGCCGCGCGCTGTATGGCGCAGCACAATCGTATCCGCGGCGGAATCGAAACCGATTTCGTGAGTGCCGGGGTGGGCGCCGGCGCGATTCGAGCTGACATCGATGGGCCGCGTGTACCCGGCCTTTTTCATCGCATCCACCAGCTTGATCATAGTCCCGGAAGGCGCGTCTTTCTTGGTGGCGTGATGAACTTCCCACCCCCATGCGCCGTATTGCGGCTGCTCCGCCAACAGATGCGCGGCTTCCGCCACCAGCCGCGAAAAAACGTTCACCCCGATGGAATAATTCGGGCTCCATACCAGCCCGGTGCCGTTCTTTTCGACCGCGGCTTTCACCGCGGCAGCCTCCTCCTGCCAGCCGGTGGTGCCGACCACGATATTCACGCCCAGCCCGGCGATCCCTTCCACGTTCCGCCGCACCGCCGAGGGGATGGAAAAATCGATCGCCGCATCGATGCCGCGAAAATTCTCCCGAGTCAGTCCCTCGAAATTCGCATTGTTGAACTCATCCAGCTTCAGGGCGACGGCGAAACCGAAATCGCCCGCCAACTGTTCGATGAGCCGGCCCATTTTGCCGTAGCCGACAATGGCCAGCTTGCGTTCTTCAGGCATGTGCGGTCCCATTGCGCTCGAAAACCGCGGGGTCGAGCTCCGCGAAAAACTCCTCGTGCAGCGCGGTCACGGCGCGCGCCAGGTCGGCCTCCGCCACCACGAAACTGATGTTGAGCAGCGAAGCGCCTTGCGAAATCATGCGAATGTTGATGGCATCCAGGGCATTGAACACGCGGCGCGCCACTCCGGGCGTGTAGCGGATATTATCTCCCACCAGGCAGACGATGACGCCGTCTTTTTCGATATCCGCTTCGGAAAATTCGCGCAGCTCGCGCAGAATCTCGTCGATGCGGTCGGTGTTGTCTACCGTGAGGGAGACGCTGATCTCGCTCGTCGCCACCATGTCCACCGGGGTTTCGAGGCGGTCGAAGACTTCAAAAATCCGGTGCAGAAATCCGTGCGCCATCAGCATGCGGGTCGAATGAATATTCACCAGCGTGATCTTGCGCTTGCAGGCGATCGATTTCACCGCGTTTTCGCAGCGCACCGGCTCGGCCACAATGCGCGTGCCCGGCACCTTCGGACGGCGCGAATTCAGAATCAGCACCGGAATGTTCTTCTCGATGGCCGGAACCACGGTCGCCGGGTGCAGCACCTTGGCGCCGAAATAGGCCAGCTCGGCGGCTTCCGCGAAGGAAATCGTTTTTACGCGATGGCCCCCGGGGAGAATTGTGGGGTCGGCCGTGAGCATACCGTCTACATCCGTCCAGATCTGGATCTCTTCGGCGCCGATGCCCGCGCCCACAATCGAAGCCGTGTAATCGGAGCCGCCGCGCCCTAGCGTGGTGGTCACGCCGTCTTCGGTCGAGCCGATGAAGCCGCCCATCACCACCACGCCGCGCGCCGTCATCGGCGGAATCACCGCGTCCAGCCGCGCGTAGGTTTCGTGGAAGTTCGGAGCGGCGTGCGTGTGACGCCTGTCGGTGACAATCACCTGCCGCGCATCCAGGTGCTCGGCCCGCATTCCGAAATGCAGGAATGCCTGCGCCACGATGTAGCTGGAAAGGCGCTCGCCGTAGCTGGAAATGGCATCGATCGAGCGCGGCGTCAGCTCGCCCAGAACAGCCAGCCCTTTCACCAGCTCGGTCAACTCCTGAAAGTGCTCGTCGAGGAAACGGTCCAGCTCCGCGCGCTGCGCCAGCGGCACCACCTGGCGGGCTTCGCGCGAATGAAAATCGCGCAGGTCGTGAATCTGGCGGATATACTCTTCGCGGTCGCCCCGAATCGCGGTTTGCGCGATGGCCAGCAGCTTGTTCGTGGTCTTGCCCATGGCCGAAACCACTACCACCGGGCGCCGCGCCGCGACCGATTTGACGATACCCGCGACCCGCTCGATGGCGGCGGCCGATTCCACGCTCGTGCCGCCGAACTTCATCACGATCATCAGTCGAGCATCCCTTCGGAGTGCATCAGTTCGGCATTGAGCACCGCCGCGCCCGCCGCGCCGCGGACCGTATTGTGTCCCAGCGCCACGAATTTGTAATCCAGCACCGGACAAGCGCGCAGGCGGCCCACAAATGCCGCCATGCCGCGTTCGCGCTCGGCGTCTTTGCGCGGCTGCGGGCGGTTGGGCTCGTCCATGTAGATCACCGGCCGCGCGGGCGCGCTCGGCAGGCTGCGCTCCTGCGGGACACTGGTGTACGTGTCGAACGCGCGGCGCAGGTCGGCCTCCGCGGGCCTGGTCGAAAACTCCACCGATACCGTGACCGTGTGGCCATCCACCACGGCCACGCGGTTGCAGTGCGCGCTCACCTTGGCGGGCAGCGGCTCGATGCGGTCGCCGCGCAGATCGCCCAGAATTTTCTGCGTCTCCTGTTGCATCTTCTCTTCTTCGCCGCCGATGAAGGGAATTACGTTGCCCACAATATCCATCGACGCTACGCCGGGGTAGCCCGCGCCGGAGACGGCCTGCATGGTGGTCGCCACCACTTTCGTGATGCCGAACTGCTTCAGCGGCGCAAGGCCCATCGTCAGCACCACCGTCGAGCAGTTCGGATTGGTGACAATCTGCCCTTTCCATCCCCGCGTGCGCTGCTGCATCGGCACCAGTTTCAGGTGGTCGGGATTGATCTCAGGCACCAGCAGCGGAACATCCTGTTCCATGCGATGGTTTCTGGAATTCGAGACCACCACGTGTCCGGCCTGCGCGAACGCGCGCTCGATTTCCGTCGCCACCGAAGCATCCATCGCCGAAAACAGCAGGCGCGGCGCGTTACCCGGCTTGCAGTCTTCCACCGTGATATCGGCCACGGATTCCGGCACCGCGCCGAGATGCCAGGTCATGGCATCGCGATAGCGCTTTCCGGCCGAGCGGTCGCTGGCCCCGAGCCACTTCAGGTCGAACCACGGGTGGCCCTGCAGGAACTTGATGAAATGCTGCCCCACCATGCCGGTGGCGCCCAGAATCCCTACTTCGATGCGCGTCTGCATAAGTCTCTCACCATCTTTTGATAAATTTCGACGGCCTCGGTCAACTGCTTCTTGGGCACGCGCTCCTCCAGCGTGTGCGCCACGTGAATGGAACCCGGCCCGAGCAGCAGCGGTTCCCCCCACGCTCCCGCGAAAGCCGGAATATCGGTAGTGAATGCCACCACGGTGGTTTCGAAGCCTTCCAGCGCGCTCATGCGCAGCGCCGGAATTTCGATCACCTCGCGCAGTTCCACCCGGCCGCCCGCGACCCGCTCCAGCGCCTCTTTGGTGGATGCCGAATCGCCCACCAGCCGGATCATGATATCGGCGCGCGCTTCGTCGGCAATCACATTGGGCGCGCGCCCGCCGGAAAGCGTTCCGACATTCAAAGTGCTGGGCCCCAGCAGTCCGTCCACCGGCAGAGCCATCTGCTGCATCTCCGCCAGCACGAAAATCAGCTTGTGAATGGCCGAATCGCCCAGTTCCGGATATGCCGAGTGCGCCATCTTGCCCGCCGCCGCTACCTCGTAGCGCAGCACGCCTTTCGAACCGATGGCCAGTTTGTTCCCGGTGGGTTCGCCGTTGACCAGGAAGCGCGAGCCGCGCGGACTCTTCGCCGCCGCATACGCGCCCGCGCTGTTGCGCTCCTCGCCCACCACGAACAGCAGTCCGAAATTGCGTTCCCCGGCTTCGAGCAGCGCCTCCACCGCGGTAATCATCGCTGCGATGATCCCTTTGGTGTCGCAGGCGCCCCGCCCCCAGATGAATTCCTCGTCTTCGCGCGAGGCGAAAAACGGCGGCACGGTGTCGACGTGAGTAGAAAGTGTGACGTCGAGCCGCTCGCCCCACTGCGCGAAGACGTTGAAGCGCCGCGGTTCGACCTCCATGCGCTCGACGCGTCCGCCGAAGCGCGCCGCCAGCGGCGAAAGATAGTCGTACAGAAACTTGCCGGCCCGCTCTTCGTTGTTGGTGATCGATTCGATATCGACCAGTGCGCGTGTGAGTTCGAAAACGGTCATGACTTTTTAGACGGAGAGACGCGAAAGGAGAGAAGCGCGCCCGGACTGCGGCGCAAATCGGCCCCGATAGCGCTCCACCCGCCGAGAGACGGGTGACAGTGAGCAGGATTTAGCCTGGCTCCCCAACCGGACGCGATTGCCGCTCGCCCCCCGGTTTCGGCGGTACTGCCGGCCCCTTTTCTCCCGGACTTCCGAGCTGCAATCGGAAAACCAGCCCCGGATACTTCATGGCCGCCGCACCTCTACCGTGATTTTTCAGGATACCGGAGGCGCAAAGAGCAAGTCAAATCCTCTCATCGGCGTTCACCGGCGGCCGAATCGCCTCCCCGCCCACTCCCGCTCCGGGACGTGCTGTCCAGTACCAGAACCTTCGATTCATAACCAAGATCAGCCTGGAATAAGGAACAGTCCCGATGCAGAATGCCTTTATGTAGAGGAGGGTTACCACATGTACGCACTATTGAGCTATCCCGGGGGGATAATTCTTGAGGCGGTTCTTGTGAGTCGTACCCGAAATCGGATGCGAGTGGTGGCATCAGGCCTGCCGGAAGCTTTCGAGGTAAAGCGGACGAGCACGGGCTGGTTGACAGATGCGGGCGATCAAGTGGAGTTCGAATTTGTCGCTGCCATTTCTCCGGCGCCTCAAAAAGCGGTCGTTGGCACCGCTCTAGCGGCCGGATCATTCGCGATCTGAGGTTGGGCAGTTCATCGTTGGTGGCATCCGCTTCGATTCGCTCCCGATGCGGATGCCACTTCTGACCCCTGCGCCGGTCTACCTTCCGCATCCTTCGCGATCGCGGTTTTGGCCGCCCTCGCTGCACTCCGTCCGCGCACTTCCTTCCTGCCGCCTTCGCCTGTGAAAATTCTGAACCCCTGGGAGCAATCGGCACGGTGGAATTTTGTGGCGCTCCACCGTAAAATCAAAGCATCTAATACCCTTATTGAATTGAGAGTTTGGAGGTCGAGTAGTGGGAAAGACACCCCGAATTTGTGTCCTGGCGATGGCTTCGTGCCTCGGGGCATATGCGCAGACCGTGGCCGGCTTCGGCGCCGCCAGGGGCACCGTTCGCGATGTGTACGGCGACGGCCTGCCCGATACCACCGTGCTCATTTATAACGACCACAACGGGCTGCGCCGCACCATGACCGCTACCGATGACGGCCTGTTCACCGCGCCCGAGTTGCCGCCCGCCGAAGGCTACGCCATCAAGGTCTCGCGCACCGGATATCAGGATTGGAACTATAAGGATTTCGATATCTCCGTCGGCACCGTCGTCGATTTCGCCATCACGCTTGACCAGGAATCCACTTCCAGCAAGGTTTCCAACCCGTCCGGATTCGTCTCCGCGGTCGAAGAGACCAAGAACAACATCTCGACCGTGATTTCCCGGCGCCAACTCGACAATCTGCCGGCCGACACCCGCGCGCTCGATCCGTTCGTGCCGCTGGCGCCCGCCGTCACGCAGGTCCGCAACAGCGGGACCCTGGTATTTCTCGGCGAGCCTTCCACCAACGCTTTCTATACCGATGGCGCCAATACCACCAACACCTACTACTATCAGACTCCCTTGATCGCGCCGCAGCTGAACCCCGATGGCGTGCAGGATATGCAGGTGATGTCCACCGGCGCGCCGGCCGATTTCGGCTGGGCCATGGGCGGCACCATGAACACCGCCACGCAAAGCGGCAGCAACACCCTCCACGGCACGGCTTTCGGCTACCTGGTGAATTCCTCCTGGCTGAGTTCGCTGCGCTTCGCTCCCGGCTTCCATCCCGACGATAAACAACGCCAGTACGGCGCCGATCTCGGCGGCCGCATCCCTACCGTCATCGGCGGCAAACTGTTCTTCTTCGGCAACGTGCAGCGCACCACCCTCGATAGCCAGGGCATCAACGAACTCTCCAATCCGCTGCTGGCCGGTCCTTACGGCACCGGCCTGGCGGCGAACTGCAAAGCCAGCGCGGCGCAGTGCGCCGCGGCCATCAACTTTCTCAATCCCGAATTGAATCGCGTGATCTCGCGTTCCATGAGCGCCATCAACGGACTGGTGCGCATCGATTACCGGCGCAGCGACCGCAACGCCTTCAGTGTGGAGGCCAACGCGCTGCACAACAACTCGCCGAACGGGCTCAATACCGACGCTGTCTCTCCCAATGGCGGCCTGCTCGCCGGCAACGGCAACTACATCGACGAGACGCGCT